>ENA-OQCF01000721-OQCF01000721.1-human-gut-metagenome-genome-assembly--contig:-NODE-721-length-12349-cov-4.204386_pt1 | contig 12349 bp, 15 predicted proteins | sample MGYA00242756_ERZ504573 | MGnify/ENA primary metagenome ERZ504573 (study PRJEB26092, sample SAMD00036240) | human gut metagenome | host: Homo sapiens | study: EMG produced TPA metagenomics assembly of...
TGGTTGCTCATAACGGTATAACCTTTGTTCTTTTCCACGCGGAAAACTGCCATAGCTTCGTCACTCCTTTTCGTTGGATTTGTTACGCAGTAGAAACGCGGTTTTGAGGTAAAAGGTATCAACCCTTACCGTTCTCATTTCCGCGCTCTAAGAGCCGCATAAATCAAGGCTTTGTTTGCCCTTACTGCGTAACATGAGGGCATAAAAAAAGCAGCGTTCCTGTTCTCCTGTGTAGGAGTGAGAAACGCCGCCTTATAGGTGGTGCTTATTTTATTTTTTCTTTTCGACGTGCCGCGTAAGGTGGTGCAGCGGTCTATCGGCAGCTTCGCAGGTGCTTTTGCATATCAAGGCTCAATTCGTTAAAAGTAGTAAATGAGTAGTAAAATCAATCTGCAAACCTGCGAATATGCCTGTAAATCAAGCATTTTTCAAGACAATCAACTAATTTATGGGAAATTCATCACAAGATCAAGTAAGCACTTTCCACTAATCTTCAATCTTGCAGAAAAGCTATCTGGTAAAACAGATATTTCTGAAGTACCATCAGACATTTCCATAATTTCACCATGATAAGCATTGATGAAACGTTCAAGAGTATCTTCACGTTCCATCTTAAGTTCATCCCATTCAAGATATGCTTTGTTAAAATTATCTTCCATTTTTGCTCGCGCTTGGCATAATGCTCATCGGTTTCTTGTTTTGTTCTGGAAGGACGATCAGGGAGTTGTATATTTCCACTACAACTTATTCCTATATCGATAGAGTACATTGAATCCAAAGAAATAGTTGCCCATTTCGAATACAAATCATCTGACAGAATCCGTTTAAGTCTGTCGCTATCTTCACACAGTGCATATACTTTAGCAGGAGAATTACATCGCTTAGAAATATTTTGAATAAATTCATTTGCTTTTTGGTTGAAACGCGTTAGGTCGATATCTTCTGATGCAACTATAATAAAACCATCTTCAAGTTCACAAACGATTTCAAACCCAAGCCCTCTTAAAAATTCAATATTATTTGAGGGTTCAATTTCTAATAGGATGGGGATTCCGACTTGTATCTCTGGTAAATCTTCTTCTAAACGATTTATGCGTCGTTCTTTCCAAAAACGAGACAATTCAGATGAACGGCTTTTCAAATATTGACCATGATGCACTCTATTAGCCCGGTTATGTTTAGTCTTTTCAAAAGATGAGGGGAAACCGTGCAATTTCGGTTTACCTCTATATAAAAAAGGAAGAGGCAAATGAGAAAAATCTTTATGCTCAGCATGATACTACCTCCTTACCATTAAAACTTTAAGCTCTCTTGTAGTGCCTTAGAGAAGTGTTCATTACATACTTTTTTGCTGCTTGAAAGAATACTTATCTTAGCGGCTCTTTGAGCAATCAAAACAACATTAGCAGCGGAAAAACCATCCATTTTCTCCGAAATGCTATCTAAATTTATATCTGGTGAAGTGGGAATGGCTGATAATGTCATTTCTAGTAATCGCTTGCGTTCAATTTTACCAGGCAACGCCATTTCAATTACATCATCAAATCTCCGAAAAAGAGCTTCGTCAAGCGATACTTTCAAATTGGTAGTTGCAATTACCAGACCAGGAGCATCATACTCGTCAAGCAAAGTAAGCAACATATTTACGATTCTAGGAACTTCACCGACATCTTGTGTTGTTGCTCTGGATTTTGCTATAAAATCACATTCATCAAGTAATAAAACCACAGGTTCATTTTTGCAATAATCAAAAACCATGCGAAGATTAGATGCAGATTCCCCAAAATACGAAGAAAGCAAAGAATCAAATCTGACTTTCAGTAAAGGCAAACCTAAATTCCAAGCTATTCTTTCTGCGCTCATAGTTTTGCCACATCCCGGAGGACCATAAAGAAGTACTTTTCTTTTGGGAACCAGATTTGTATGTTTTTAGTCTCTTCACGCGCTGCATATTCCTGTTCAATAGATAGCAGTCGTTCTTCTACATTTTCCGGTAAAACCATATGGTGTTTCAACTGTTCGCGAGGAATATAAGAAACCAACTGTGAATTATTTCGTTTACTTTTGGGCAATGAAGATAATCCTGTTTCGTTTCGACGGCTGTCAAATAGAGTATATTTAGGTTTTTCTGTGATTGTAAGTTTTTCTAATGCATCAGCCAGTACATTATGACCAAGTTTTCGTTCCTCTTGAATAATTGTAATGGCAATCTTTTTTAAAGAAACTATATCTTCTGTATATATAGCTTTTAAAAAAGTCGTTTATATAATTCTGCTTTCATAAGAATCTCCCTCATTTCATATTTGCGGCAAGAGTCGGATCATGGCTTATTCACTCTATACTTTTGTTGTCGGGAGGAAGTTTTTTCAATAGGCTCTATATATGTTCCAGTAGTATGCACATAATTGAGAAACAGAGTACCTAATAATAACCGATCACTACGAGATATTCTGTTCCATTCATAACCTTTAAACAAATCTCGCACAAGAAAAATTTCGTTATGATTCAAATGCTTTGTCTCATCTATAGCTCGGGTCAAAAGATCGTTTGCTGTTGCCATCACAACCCCTCCTTGTTGTAAACAATATGATAAAGTACAGTTTACAAGGGACTACACAGGTAGGTATCTGACGGGAGGTGTGCTACCCGTCAGATTTTCCATGTAATATTCAAGCTGTCGCTTGTGGCGGCTATGGTGGTAATCATCAAATCCACCACCCGCCGCTTGTCGTCAAAGGATACATTCTCCCAAGTGTCGAGGTAGCCGGAAATCTGGCTGACCTGTTCCGGCTGATGGCTTCCACCGTCAGCTCCGCTATCCTCGCCAGAAGTTCCTGCTTGCGCCCGTCCAGTTCCGCTATCTTCACATTCACATAGGAGAGCAGCACATTGTTTGCGCCCGTCAGACTGTCCACCAGCTTTTCAATCTCGCTGTCCACATGGGCAAGCTCCACTTGCAGGGCGGCGATTTTCGGGTTTGCCTTTGCCGCTTTCTTTCTGCCTGTCAGCGTCTTGTAGCTTGCCAGCTTCTTTACCATCTGCTGATAAACAACCGCTTCCAGTTCCGAAGTGATGATTTTCCCGCACCCCGGACAACTCTTGTTATCCAGCCGTTTCGTACAGCGAAGGTATTGCTTGCCGGAGGGATTGAAGATACTCATAAGGCATATCCGCAGTTCCCGCACTTGATTTTTCCCGCCAGCCATGTGTGGGTGGCTTTCCGGGCAGACTGGATTTTCATGTTGTTCATCAGCTTCTTGCGGCAGGTCAGCCAGATGTCGGAGGGGACAATACCCTCATGGGGAGCCAGCACCAGCATTTGGTCTTTCAAGTCGTTCTTTTTGCTGGGCTTCACATCCCGACCTTGATACAGATAGCAGCCGTTCATGCCCGTAAAATCGGCAGCGTCATTGACAATGACTGTCCCTTGACTTTTAAAAAACTCGTACACATCAAGGTCTGCCTGCACATAGACAGGATTGCGTAACATCTGCGCCAGCGTGGGGCGTATCAGCTCTTTGCCATTGAACAAGATACCCTGTTCGGCAAAGTACCGGGTAATGTCCCCGTAGGAGGTAGTGGGCTGGGCGTACATCTCAAACATCAGCCGGATATTTGCCGCTTCGTCTGGATTTACCACCAGCTTTTTTGTGTTGATACCGTCCATCTTGATTGGCTCTGTATGAAAGCCGTAAGGGGCTTTCCCACCCATCTTGAAACCTCGCTGGCTGCGGGAATAGTAAGCGTCCGTTACTCGCTTCTGTATGGTTTCCCTTTCAAGCTGGGCGAACACGATACAGATATTCAACATCGCCCGCCCCATCGGGGTGGAGGTATCAAATTTTTCCGTAGAGGACACAAACTCCACATTGTACTGCTGAAACAGCTCCATCATGTTGGCAAAGTCCAGAATGGAACGGCTGATACGGTCGAGCTTGTAAACCACGACTTTTGCAATCAGCCCCCGCTTGATGTCCCGCACCAGTTCTTGAAACTTCGGACGGTCTGTGTTCTTGCCGCTGTACCCCTTGTCTGTGTATTCCTTGCAGTTACCGCCTTTCAACTCGTATTTGCAAAATTCAATCTGGCTTTCAATGGAAATGCTGTCCTTTTTGTCTACCGATTGCCTTGCATAGATTGCGTCTATTCGATTGTTCATATTGTCGCTCCTTTTCTTAAAAAAGAAACGGAGCTGCTGACAGTTTTATTATACCGCCAGCAGCCCCGCAAATCAACGATGGCTTCGGAAAACCTTATGCCCCGGCTTCCTCGCTCTGCCGTTTGTCGGCATACTTGCGGAACACCTCGTACAGCTGCTGTTCCAGCTCCCGGCGTTTTGCCGCTTCCTGCTCCGGCGTGAACACCGGGGAGAGATTTTCCAGCGTGATTTCCTTTCCCTGAAAAGTCACGACTTCTGTTTCTTTCTTGTATCTGATATGCTCCATAGTACCTCCGTATTTAGTTTTCAAAGTGCAGTTCCGCCATGCTGCGGCGTGAAATGTTTTCTGTCATTGATCACCGTTCCCTTGTGTGCCGCTGTTGCCGTTTCAGTTCTGCCAGCACCTCCGGCGGGATACGGTCAACCAGCCGCTGAATGTCTTTCAGCTCGCTTTCCAGCTTTGCCCGTTCCATCGTATCTTTCATCTTGCCTTTTTCACTGGCTTTTGCTCTGGCTTCTAACTGTTCATTTTCTGCTAAAAGGTCGTTTATTGTGACCTTGTATTTTTTGAGCTGACCGGAGAAATTCTCCATCTGCGGAAACCACTTTTTCAGCAGGGAGAGGGCTTCCTCTTTCTTCTTTCCGGCGTTGAACGGGGTAATACCGTCCAGCGTGGCTTCAATGGCTCTTGCCTGTTTGGAGAGATTGACCGCCTGCTTGAACAGACGGGTGGGGATATGCTTCCTGCCCGTTTTGCTGGCGCTTTCCCCACGCTCCAAGTCGGGATATTTCTCCACCATATAAGCGTGAAAGTCGTCCTGCCATTTTGTGAGGTTGGCTCTGTTCCCGATAATCTCCTTTGCACACAGGCGGTTGTCCTCTGTCAGCGGGACAAAGACCAAATGCAGGTGGGGTGTTTTCTCGTCCATGTGTACTACCGCCGATACGATATTTTCTTTCCCTACCCGCCCGATTAAGAAATCAGCCGCCCTCTGGAAAAATTCCTGTATCTCCTTTGGGGACTTCTTCTTGAAAAACTCCGGGCTGGCGGTAATCAGCGTATCCACAAACCGGGTGCTGTCCTTACGGGTACGGCAGCCAGCCTGTTCAATGCGGCTTTGAATGAAGTGGTAATAGCGTCCCTCCGGCTTGACGATGTAGAAATTGTACTTGCTCCGGCTGGTGTCAATGTCGGGATTGCTGGCGTACTGTTCCTTTTGCCGTTCGTGATGGGCTTCCAGCGGTCTTGCCGGATTGCCCTTGTGTTTTTCAAATCGCAAAATTGCGTGTTGTGCCATGAAACTCCTTTCCCCATTCCGTTCCTTTCCGGGACTTTTCCACAGGAAAATCCCACAGAAAATATCTCAGATAGGAAGGGAATGGATAAGATATAAATAAAATCGTTTTTATCTCTGTATTTCTATATACCGTCTGGTTTTCGTACTTCAAGAGGATTGATTATCGTACTCATCGAGTGCGGTTTTCAGCCCTCCGGCGTACCAGAATGGGATTTCTTGAAGTCGGTGTTTGGAACCGCTTCATAGGATTTTGGGTAAATGCGGTTGGGTTTTCCACAGCCCTGCTTCTGGATTTCTACCAGTCCGGCATATTGCAGCTCCCGCAGGGTATTGACCGCTTTCTGTCGCCCACAGTGGAGCAGCTCCACCACCTCGTTGATGGGATAGTAGAGGTAAATCCGCCCGTATTCGTCCGCCCAGCCATTTTTCCGGGATAGTCTGTTCGGCGCAGGATAAAGGCATACAGTATCTTCGCTTCGTTGGACAGGGGCGTAAATGTAGGGGCTTCAAAGAGAAAATTCGGGAGCCGGGTGAAGCTGACCGATTTCTCCGGCTGATGAATATAAATCGTGTTTGTCATAGTGTGCTTTGTGGACAGTTAGAACGGCATTTCCGGGGGCAGACGATATTTTATATGACCTGCCCCGGTTCTGCCTCTGGAAGCCTTATAAATCAAGGCTTTTTTCCTGCCTAATTGTCCACGCTCGACCTCCTTTTCCGTTCACTTTCCGCTTTCTGCCGCCTGTGAACTCTGGCGGCGCAGTCCGGGCAGTATTTCCCCCGGTTGGACGTTGGAACGAACACACCGCCGCAGACCGCACAGCGTTTCAAGTCCTTGTCCCGGAAAATCTCCGCTTCCAGTGTTCCGTTCAGCGGCAAGACAGCCCAGCGGAACCACTTACAGCAGACAGAGAAAGAAATTGTCTGCGGGCAGGTACAGGTGTCGCCATCGTCAAGGGCGATACAATTCCCATCATCACAATGACAGCACTCCCGCCGGATAAGGCGTTTGCCTGTTTCCGCTGTGCCGGGGTCATGCGGTAGAGGAAGCTGCCTGGTTTGCGCTCTAAAGGCGGCAACCGTTTGTATGGGTTATCTCTCATGCGTTCCTCCATTTCTTTTTTGCCGTTCTCCCTGAAAAGGCTTCCTGCCCCATTCCTGCGGCGTGTTCCGGCGCTGGCACGCTCCCCACAGATTCGGGACAAGTTGTCCCGAAGTGACCTCTGGACAAAGTGTCCAGAAGTTGGCTCCTTGCGGTGCTTCCCCTGCCGGGGCATTCCTTTTCGGACGGTCATTCATTTTTCAAGGTGCTGTCCATCGATGAACTACCCTAAGTCTACACCTAAATGACCACCCGCCCCGTATATCCATAAGGTCGGAAATCAGCCCGGAAAACTACCTATTTCCACGCTCTCGGAATTGTGGTAAAATGATAAGTACGGAGTGACAAATTCTAATTGGTGGGAATTAAAATGAATAAATTATTTAAGGATATAAGACATAGTGATGTTGACGCTGTGCGGGTAGCCATATCAAAAAACATCACAGTAGTAAATGAAGTTTATACTGCAAAAGCACCAAAAAAAGATATTGGACAATCGCCGCTACAAGTGGCGATTAAGTGTGGAGAATTTGAAATCATAGAGCTTTTACTTGAAAATGGAGCTGACCCTGATTTCATGGAGAACCCTGAACTTGTTCCGCCCCATAGCGTTTGTATGTCTGTTTTGCATGATGCTATTATAGGTGTGTTTTCTTCACTATGTTATGAACAGTATATTTCTTCTGAAAAGTATGTGAATTTAATTAAAATGCTACTTGAAAAAGGAGCTAATCCTAATCGAAAAACATCATCAAAAGTACTGCCAATCGGTACGACTGTACACCAAGCAGAGGGCATTTTGTGCCACGAGAGTGCTTACCCAGATATTCAAGAAATAGCTCGAAATAGATTATTTGAAGTTCTTGATTTGCTCATCAAATATGGTGCAAATAAGGAAGAATGGCTTAATCAAGATTTTTGGGGAGTATCAAATAAAGTTCATTATTTTGAGGAAAAACATTACGGAATGAATAATGTTGACATACGAGAACCTATTCGGCTTGCTCTTAAAGAATACTTCGACTAATTTCCATTTATCGGGGATACAAGGAGGGATTGCATGGAACTATCCATACAAGAACGATTGAAAGACCTGCGTGTGGAGCGTGGGCTGACGCTGGAGCAGCTTGAAGAACAGGTAAATCTCTCCAAGTCTGCGTTGGGCAGTTATGAAGCAAAGGACTTCAAGGACATCAGCCACTATGCCATTATCAAGCTGGCGAAGTTTTACGGCGTGACCGCCGATTATCTGCTGGGACTGTCCCAAACAAGAAATCACCCAAACGCCGATCTTGCAGACCTGCGTTTGAGCGATGATATGATTGAACTATTGAAAAGTGGGCGGGTGGATAATTCCCTCTTGTGTGAGCTGGCGGCACACCCGGATTTCCCCCGGCTCATGGCTGAGCTTGAAATCTATGTAAACGGTATCGCTGGCAAACAGGTGCAGAGTGCAAACGCCATTGTAGACGCTGTGAGCACAACCATTATGAAGCAGCACAATCCCGGCTTGTCTGACCCGCAGTTAAGACAGCTTATCGCCGCCCATATTGATGATGACAGCTTTTGCCGCTATGTGATACAGCAGGACATAAACAAGATAGCTCTTGACCTGCGGGAAGCGCATAAGGACGATTTTTTCAGCGTCCCGGAGGACAATCCTCTGGAAGATTTTTTGCAGACCGCCGAGGAAACCGCCAGCCCAGACAGCGATCCGGAGCAAGCAGCTTTGGCGTTTATCTGTAAGCGGCTCAAATTGAATTTGAAGAAGCTGTCCGAAGAAGAAAAGAAGTGGCTGAAAAAGATTGCACAGAAGTCGGACTTGCTGAAAAATCCGAACCCGCAGCGGGGAGGAAATAAAAGAAATATATTACGGAGGAAATACAGATGAGATTTTGGGGCAAAGACAGAAAACAGGATAACAGAAAAAATATTTGGATTGAGCATCTCAATATTGATACAGGAAATTGGTTTCAAGTGTTTTCAGCTTGCTTAGGTAAAATGATAGCAATACAGACTGCTTGTAGTGAGCAGGTGGTAAAGGGGCAGGACTGGAATGTTGATTTTTCAGAGGGCGTAATACTTTTTGGAAATCAAAAGTATCCGCTTCAATTCATCGGAAGCGAGGCAACATCAAGTAACACATGGCTGTGGGGGTGGGAAAATGTCAATGGATTTTCCGAGAAAATTATTCAGGTAGCCACACACGCAAAAGTAGTGGGGGAACGCTGGAATTTAGAGCCACTAACGACAGCAGAATTTACATTGGACGATACATTCAACGGGCATAACCTGTCTATCGTAACTTGCGGCTTAGTTGATAAGTATTGTTATTACAGAGGTCCACATTCTGGTGGAGCAATTTTTGTTGCATTTTCAGGTGTTCCTGATAGTGTGTTTGCCTCCATCGATGTTCAAAAATTCGTATCTATAACGACGCAATGTATTCTACAATTTCATATTGATCACAAAATTTTTGTGGAGGGATTTCTCTCGTGGAACAATACGCAATATGAATGGAACAATCAAACATTACTCGCTCATTTTCAGCAAGATTTGAAAATTGACTTTGAACAAGTAAATAATTTTTGGCGTATTTGTGCTATGAATACCATTTTATCTGGAAAATAGCAAAGCCAGCCGAGCCAGTCAACGGTCAAGATGAACGGCACATTTTATGTGCCGCCGTTGACAGTCCTGCCCGTCTTTGTTGATGGGCAATCAAGCGGGAAAGCCCTAAAATGGCTTCCCGCCCATTTCAATTTTTGCGGGAGTATGTCCACAAGTTCGGGACATTTTGTCCCGAAGTCCGGCATGGGACGAAGGACGGGAGTTTTCATATACGTCCTGTCTGCTGATGAAACCAGCCTTGCGCTTGCGGCTCCACGCCACGCAATCACAGTCCTGTTTTTCTGCTGCTTCAAATGCCCTTGCCCTCCCCGGTGGCAACCGCATTTTCGCAGCAACGCCGACAGAGCGTATAACACACTACACTTTGCAAGCAAAGTCGTGTGCCAAGGGGCAAGCCCCTTTGGAAACCCCTGACAACAAAACAGGCTGAATATCCCGCACTTTCCCGGTGCTTGATACTCAGCCTTTATTTGTTGTCAGCAGCCCCCGTTTCGTGGTCTGCGTGTAGTTCCTTGTAAACTGACCTAAGCAACAGGCGAAAGAACTTTATTTTCTTGGAGCATTTTGCAATTTGCGTCGGCCCCATGCCGTCCATGCACAGTGCAAAAATCTTCTGGACAACGGCGGCAGCTTCTTCATCCACGATCCACCGCTTCTTGTTCTCCGGGTCTTTCTTGTACCCATAAGGCGGGATAGTGGTGAGGTGTTCGCCGGAGCGTCCTTTGGATTGCCACGTTGCCCGGATTTTCTTGCTGGTGTCCTTGGCGTACATTTCATTGAATACGTTGCGGATGGCGGTAAACTCGCTGTCCCCGCGCACACTGTCCACACCGTCATTGACGGCAATAAAGTGGACGCCGTACTCTGGAAACAGCATTTCCGTATACATTCCGACTTGCAGATAGTTACGCCCGAACCGGCTCATATCCTTAACGACAACGCGCTTGATCTTGCCCGCCTTGATGTCGGCAAGCATCCGCTGGAATCCGGGCCGGTTGAAGTTGGTTCCCGAATATCCGTCGTCCTCGTCGTAGTGGCGGATGGCGGTATAGCCGTGATCCCGGCAATACTTTTCCAAAATCCGCTTCTGATTGCTGATACTGTTGCTCTCGCCGTCCAGCTTATCTTCTTGGGAAAGACGCTCATAGCAGGCGGTAATGCCCTCGGCTTCCTCCTGCGGCTGGCTGTGGACATAGAATTGCAGCACCGTGTTTTGGATGGCCGTCTTGGTTTCCTCGCTCAACGGCGCGTCGTTGGATACGCGCTGAAAGGAAGTGACTGGCTGTTGGTACATTTGATTGTCAAGGTTCAAAGTAGTATCGTTATTCCGTGTCGCACGGGAGTTCCGTGCAATCACCATTTCCGGCTGTTTGCTCATAAGTTCCTCCTATTCCGCAGCCGGAAAACGAGGCATGATACAAATATATTATACCATATCATGCCCCGTTCGTCTGCTCGTAGGAAATGAAAAAATCTTTAATTTTTAAGTCGCTGCCTTGCTCAAATCGTTTTGGAGCAGCCGACGGATTTTCTTGACTGCGGTTTCTTTCGCGCCGTCTTTGACGGTCGCTTTCACAATATATCGAACGCCTCCGATCTCGTACTGACGTACAACGGGGGCGGTCTGGTTCTGACTTGTTACTGTACTCATACAGTAATCCCCCTTTCGCTTACATTGGTGTAAAACGAAATGGGCAGTACGGACGGCTGCTGGCACAGCTCCACGGGAATCTCACCCCGGCCCATGCTGATGGGTGCGCCGCGCAATGCTTTGAGGGCGTTCAACGCGGGAGTATCATTGTCCTGCCTGTACGTCGTCGCCCACAAGTTGCCACACTTGTTTTACAGCCCAGTTTGATCGCTCCGCTTTTTCCTATGGAAAAGCCTCATGGCGCACCTGCCGCACGGCTCGGCACAGACAGAATGTGTCCGTTTGCCCTATGATGCGCCGCTATATACGGGCATATTTTTCAAAGAACTGTGACGCCACAGACCTTTTGCTGGCGGGGAAAGGGTAAGCCGCTGCATCCAGCCGGGCGATTATCGTTAAACCTTAACGATAGCTTGGATCAACCTGATTTCTAAGCACCGTTTCATGTACTCGTCCACGCACAAATGAGGATAGCCGTCCTCGTCATAGAGCGTCCGGGTACACAGACAATTCATGTAATTGTCATAGTACCGAAGCAACCGTTCTACGGCTTGGGGATCGCCTGCACGGGCGGACACATACACTGAAAGGGGCAAAGGCTCTTTGCCTTTGTAGGCAGGTTCTTTCATCCGCGTCAACCTCCTTCCGGCATGAGCGCCATCAATTTTACACGCAACTCTTTCAGTGTCTTTGTCCTGTGGCGCTGGACGGCGCTGCGGGACATCCCTGTGAGGCTGGCGATCTCGCCATCTGCCATATCCAGTACGCAGTACAGGATCAAAATACTTTGTTCCTGTTGCGGCAGGTTGGCAAAAGCGTCGGCCACAAGCTCGTTGTCGATATGTAAATCGTACCCATGAGAGCTAAACACAAAGCTGTCGCTGGGATAGCGGTCTACGGTGCAGAGCTTGTCCAACTCATGCTGCGGCAGGTCGCTGAACATCGTTTCACGATCTCTTTGACGCTTCATATTCCGCAGATAAGCCCGTGCCTCATTCTTCAACACTTTTTTGCAAAAGGCATCGAACTGGCCTTGTCCATAGTCGCGGGGGATAGCTTCCATCATTTTCACCCCCTTTCTGTTGGGGGATTGGGTGGTTCTCTCCCTTTCCGCTACTACTAATCCTGCGATACCCTTTGCTGCCCGCTGAACGCCTCCTTTTTGGACTTTTTTTGGAAAAACTTCCAGAGCAAATATGAAACCGCAGGAAACGACAAAATTCGCCCGGCAGGTCGTAGACCCACCGGGCGAAAATTAAATTGATATAAAGTTTCCTTACATAGTATAGTTCATACTGCTGGCCGGAGCTGCCCCCTGTTGGGTACAGGCTTTTTTTAAGAAGTTATGCTTTTGAAAAACAGGACATATCAGCATGGCGGCTTCCTCCGTGGGCCGCCGATCCTGTGCCGGGCAAAGAAAAGCGGCGGCCTTGATTTCTCAAAGCCGCCGCTGGTTTTATAGGCGTGTCAAAAGGCTGCTGTACGACGGCTTTTTTTCTTTTTGCCTG
>ENA-OQCF01000722-OQCF01000722.1-human-gut-metagenome-genome-assembly--contig:-NODE-722-length-12344-cov-1.737251_pt1 | contig 12344 bp, 17 predicted proteins | sample MGYA00242756_ERZ504573 | MGnify/ENA primary metagenome ERZ504573 (study PRJEB26092, sample SAMD00036240) | human gut metagenome | host: Homo sapiens | study: EMG produced TPA metagenomics assembly of...
GAAAAGTACGAGAGGTATATGAATTCTAATCTGTTGAGCCGTCCGGTAAAAAAACTTGTTTTATGTTTTTGGCTTTGGATGGTGTGGTGATGGTCCGGAATCTGTTTATGTAGTTCCTGCCAGAGAATTGTACGATTATGATAAAGATACCTGTAGAATAACGTTCCCTATTAAAGAAACCGAGAAGGAGAAAATGGGTAGATTGGAGCGCTTTAAGAAGAAAGACAATAGATGCCTTCTGTACATCAAGTAATGACATTTAGAGCGATACGGCAGAATGTTAGATATTGATTAAACTATAAAAATCAGTAAAGTACTACTGTATACCGATAAAGTATGCAGTAGTACTTTGTTATATAACTCGAATCAACTGTTATTGTTTGGGTCGCCGTCAATCTTTGTGGCGAAGGCTATTACTGGCATCTAATGCGGTTTGCAACCTTTCCCAGTCGTCACAAAGCGCCTGCATGGAAGGAAACAATAAATCAGCTCCGGCATCCAGTAATACCTGCTTGTCCAGTGGACCTGTATTGACTGCTACAGTGAATATGCCTGCTGCTGTTCCGGCTTGTACTCCGATAGGTGCATTTTCTACAACTATAGCTTCATTGGCTTGTACTCCGGCTTTTTCCAGTCCCATCAAATAAGGCTCAGGATGGGGCTTCCCGTATTTCACATCAAAGGCGGTCACCATGTGGTCGCGCTGAAACATACCGGGGAAGTTATGGGCAAGGCGGTTCAGCAGGGAGTGTTGGCCCGAACCGGTGACAAGTACCGGAGTAAGTCCTGCCGCTTTTACCTTTTGCAGTACTTCCCAAGCACCCGGCATACGTTCCGGTTCCGGGTGGGTACTGAATTCGGCACTTTTCTCTGCATAGATGCTTTCTATCATCTCGGGAGTGGCATCCTTGCCATACTGGCGTTGATAAACGATATTGATGGTGGAGGCTCCGGTACGTCCCTCGTGCATGTATGCCTCTTCACGGCTCAAGTGCAGGCCATGGCGTTTCATTACTTTATGCCAGGCATCGGCATGGTAGGGCATGGAGTTGAACAGTACGCCGTCCATGTCAAAAAGAACTGCTTTCAATTGGATGTTGGAATGCCCGTGCTTTTCCAGATAACGGGCGATAGAGTTTTCGAACACTTGGTAGATTGAGGATTAAAAATTAAGAAATGCAGGGTAAATAAATTGAGAGTTGAAAATCGGGAAACGGCTTTTCATTGCGCTTATTGCACAGTCATTTCTCAATTCTCAACTCTCAATTCCTGATTTATCAAAGTCTTGCCTGGATGGCTTTGGACTCTTCTTCGTAGCCCGGCTTGTTCAGCAGTGCAAACATATTCTTCTTGTATGCTTCCACACCCGGTTGGTTGAATGGATTGACTCCCAGAATGTAACCGCTGATGCCGCAAGCTATTTCAAAGAAGTAGAGCAGACCTCCGATGCTTTCTTCATTCAGTGCAGGGATAACGATGCGCATGTTGGGTACGCCGCCGTCAACGTGGGCAAGCTGTGTTCCCAATTCGGCCATCTTGTTCACTTCGTCCACGTGCTTGCCTGCCAGGAAGTTCAGTCCGTCGAGATTCGCTTCGTCCGAAGGTACCTGCAGGGAGTGCTGTGTCTTTTCCACGGAGATGACAGTTTCGTAGATGGTACGTTCGCCTTCCTGAATCCATTGTCCCATGGAGTGCAGGTCGGTGGAGAAATCTACGGCAGCAGGAAGATACCCTTGTTTTCCTTACCTTCGGATTCACCATAAAGCTGTTTCCACCATTCGCTTACGTAGTGCAGTTTGGGATTGTAGTTTACGAGGATTTCAATCTTCTTGCCGTTCTTGTAGAGCTCGTTACGTGTAGCTGCATAGATGGCAGCGGGATTTTCTGCAAACGGAACATCTTTTCCACAAGCCTTTTCCATGGCAACTGCACCTGCAACCAGTTTCTCAATGTCGAAACCTGCTATTGCGATGGGCAGCAAGCTACCGGAGTCAATACAGAGAAACGTCCGCCTACGTTATCGGGGATGATAAAGGACTTGTATCCTTCCTTGTCGGCCGTTACGCGGGCAGCGCCTTTCTTGGCATCGGTGATGGCAACGATAACCTTCTTTGCCATATCCTTGCCGCGTTGGTCTTCGCATTGCTTTTTCAGCAGACGGAACGCCAGGGCTGTTTCAGTAGTAGTACCGGATTTGGAGATGTTGATAACACCGAATTTCTTGTCTTTCAAGTATTCGGTAAGCTCATATAGATAATCTTCACCGATATTGTGTCCTGCATACAGAATGACCGGAGCCGTTTTCTTGTCTTGCAACCAGGTGAAGCTGTTTGACAAAGCCTCTATCACCGCACGTGCACCGAGATAACTTCCGCCAATACCGGCAACTACTACTACTTCGCAGTTGTCACGCAACGTCTGTGCGGTAGCCTTTAGGTCAGCCAGGTGCTCTTTAGTGATGGAAGAGGGGAGGTGCAGCCAGCCTAAGAAGTCGTTGCCCTTACCGGTACCATTCTCTAATGCTTCCTGTGCAGCCTTTACTTGGGCTTCATAGGCGAAAACGTTTTCTTTGGAGATGAATCCAAGAGTCTTTTCAATGTTCAAACTAATCATAATATTCTAGGTTTTAAATTCAGTATTTTGTTTTATCTTTTTTCGCGCTTACCGGAATGAATCGGTAAGCAGCTTGATTTCAATCGTCGGCGAGATACGCTCATACAGAATGTTGTATACTGCATCTACAATAGGCATGTTGACATGATAATGCTTGTTGATTTCCTTGATACATTTTGTACCGTAATATCCTTCAGCAATCATTTCCATCTCAATCTGCGCGCTTTTCACGGAGTATCCCTTGCCAATCATCGTGCCGAATGTGCGGTTACGGCTGAAATTGGAATATCCCGTCACCAGCAGGTCACCTAAATAAACGGAATCATTTACGTTTCTGTTCAGTGGATGTACCGTTTGCAGGAATCTGTTCATTTCCTGTATGGCATTGGACATAAGCACAGCCTGAAAGTTGTCGCCATATTTCAGACCGCTGCAAATACCGGCTGCAATGGCATATACATTTTTCAGCACCGAACTGTATTCAATGCCGGCAACGTCATTACTGACAGAGGTCTTGATGAATGAACTGGCCAGTTTGCGGGCAATGGTGCAAGCCTTGTCGGTGTCGGGACAAGCAATGGTCAAGTAAGAAAGGCGTTCCAGAGCCACTTCTTCCGCATGGCAGGGACCTGCCAATACAGCAATATTCTCAGCCGGGACGCCATATTCCTTAGTGAAATATTCCGAGACAATCAAGTTGTCATCGGGTACAATACCTTTGATGGCAGTTATGATGAATTTATCCTTAATCTTAGTCTTCAGTTTCTTCAAGTGAACCTTCAGATAAGGGGAAGGTGTAACGAAGATGAGCGTATCAGATTCTTTCACGACATCATTGATGTTGGAGTTGAAGTTGATACGCTTGGTATCAAACTTGACGCCCGTCAGGTAGGCAGGGTTATGGCCAAGCCGTTTGAAGTCGGCAATACGGTCGTCTCGCCGCATATACCAGTTTATCGACTCCGCTTGGGCCAGTACCATTTTGGCAATGGCAGTTGCCCAACTTCCTCCGCCCATGATGGCTATCTTACCGGGTAGTTTCATATCGAAATTAATAATTAAAAACTAAAAATTAAAAGGGGGTGAAGGAGCGCGCCTTCACCTTCCTCCTATCTTTAATTTTGCCTATTTAATTCTTTAATTTTTAATTCTTAATTCTTCCGACCCAGTCAGCAACTTCGTTTACGGTCGGGTTTGCCAGTTCCAATTTATATTTCTTGTTGATACCGCAAATGTCCATGTGGAGTTTTTGCGGATTCACATCTTTCATGTCACTCACCAGGTTGTAGCCGGCCTTCTGGATTACAGCCACCCAATCTTCGGGGATGCCCAGTTCCGTGTATCGTGCAGGAGCATCTTTGGGGACAACCTTTTCCGGACGCATCTGCGGGAAGAAAAGCACTTCCTGGATGAAGGATTCGCCCGTCATCAACATTGTCAGACGATCGATACCAATACCGATGCCCGATGTGGGAGGCATACCATATTGCAATGCTTTCAGGAAGTCCTGGTCGATGAACATCGCTTCGTCGTCTCCCTTTTCGCTCAAGCGAAGCTGGTCTTTGAAGCGTTCTTCCTGGTCTATCGGGTCGTTCAGCTCGCTGTAAGCGTTGGCAAGTTCCTTGCCGTTCACCATCAGTTCGAAGCGTTCGGTCAGTCCCGGCTTGCTGCGGTGCATCTTGGTCAGCGGGCTCATCTCTACGGGATAGTCGGTGATGAAAGTGGGCTGTATGAAAGTTCCTTCGCAGAATTCTCCGAAGATTTCATCAATCAGCTTACCCTTGCCCATGGTGTCGTCAATCTCCATATTCAGTTCCTTGCACACCTGGCGGATTTCGTCCTCGCTCTTGCCTTCGAGGTCGTATCCGGTCTTTTCCTTGATGGCTTCCAGGATGGGCAGACGGCGGTAGGGAGCTTTGAAGCTGATGGTCTTGCCGTCTATTTCGGTTTCTGTGCAGCCATTTACGACGATACAGATGCGTTCCAGCAATTTCTCCGTAAAGCTCATCATCCAGTTGTAGTCCTTGTACTGCACGTACAGCTCCATACAAGTGAATTCCGGGTTATGGTTCTTGTCCATACCCTCGTTACGGAAGTTCTTGCCTATTTCATATACACCTTCAAATCCGCCCACAATCAGTCGCTTCAAGTAAAGCTCGGTGGCGATACGCAGGTAGAGGTCCATATCCAGAGAGTTATGGTGGGTGATGAACGGACGGGCGCTTGCTCCACCGGGGATGGATTGAAGAATCGGCGTCTCCACTTCCGTGTAGCGGCTTCATCCAGCACGGCACGCATGGTCTTGATGACGGTGGCGCGCTTCAGGAATTTTTCTTTCACGCCGTCGTTCACGATAAGGTCTACATAACGCTGGCGGTAGCGGAGTTCGGGGTCTTCGAAAGAGTCGTAAGCCACGCCGTCCTTATATTTCACGATAGGCAGGGGCTTGATGCTCTTTGCAAGTACGGTCAGCTTCTTGGCATGGATGCTGATTTCGCCCATCTGAGTACGGAATACGAATCCTTCGATGCCGATGAAGTCGCCTAAATCGAGCAAACGTTTGAACACGGTGTTGTACATCTCCTTGTCCTCGTCCGGCAGATGTCATCGCGGGTGATATATACCTGGATGCGTCCTTTGGAGTCCTGCAATTCGATGAAAGATGCTTTACCCATGATACGGCGGCTCATGATACGTCCGGCAACGGACACTTGGCGAGGCTCTGCATCGTCGTTGAATTCAGCTTTAATATCGGTAGAGAAAGCATTTGTTACATACTCTGCTGCGGGATAAGGCTCGATGCCCATCGCGCGAAGTTCATTCATGCTGTTGCGACGAATGATTTCTTGTTCACTTAGTTCTAATACGTTCATTTCGCTATATTTCACTCAATTTGGGTACAAAAGTACGAAACATTTTTCAGATAGAGAACCTTTTTCCTTGAAATATAGGGAACGGGGGTGACATTAACCCTCTCCTTCGGCATCCACCATTCGATGTGCGGGGAGAGGAGGGTGCGTTCCGTCACTTGTCCGCATTGCCCGCGGTAGTATTCGGGGATGAAGCGTATCTGCACCGCAGTGATTTGCGCCGGACTCACTTCTTCTGGGGTGTCTACTCCGGTGCCTTCCGAACGGCAGGTGTAGTAGAACGTCCCGATGCCCTTGAGCTTTACGGAGTGTCCCGAGCTCATCAGCTTGCCCAGCACTTCACCAAGGTTCATTAATACTGCATAGGTATCTCCCGGGGTTACCGTAGACATTTCCGACAATAATCGGGCTATTTCATCCGTTGTATAGGGATGTCCTTTGGTGACGGCTCTTGGGTGCCATTTGTCGTCGCCTTTCTGTTTTACTTTCTTATAGAATGCCATGGGGGCTTGTTGTTATTATGTGTCCGGCTCAACCGGTAGGTCAGGCATGATTCATACGGTATGAATGTGCCAATCATACGGTATGATTATATCAATCATACGGTATGATTATGGTAATCATATCTTATGATTTATCATTGAACCGCAAAGATAGCATAAATCATCCGCATAGTGTGCAGGTTTAAGGTGTTTTTTCTGCTGTTCTGTTTTAAAAAAAGAGTACCTTTGCACCCGCTAAAAAGAAATAGGTATATAATATGGCAGGACAAAAGACTCCCACGGCGTTGGGAACGGAAAGTATAGGTAAACTCTTGATGCAATATGCGTTCCGGCAATCATCGCAATGACGGCATCCTCTTTATATAATATGGTAGACAGTATCTTCATCGGTCACGGCGTTGGGACGATGGCTATTTCGGGATTGGCGTTGACTTTCCCGTTGATGAATCTGGCTGCGGCGTTCGGTTCGTTGGTAGGAGTGGGGGCTTCTACACTGATTTCCGTCAAGCTGGGGCAGAAGGATTATGACACGGCACAGTGTGTGCTGGGCAATGTTTTTGTGCTGAACATGGTACTGGGAATTGCCTTTACCATCATTGTCATGCTCTTTCTCGACCCGATTCTCTATTTCTTCGGAGGCAGTGACCAGACGGTGGGCTACGCGAGGATTATATGCAGATTATCCTTTTGGGAAATGCCGTTACGCACCTCTATCTGGGGCTGAATGCAGTGCTGCGCTCTTCAGGGCATCCACAGAAGGCGATGTACGCCACTATAGCCACGGTGGTTATCAATACCATACTCGACCCGGTGTTTATCTATGTTTTTGGCTGGGGCATACGTGGTGCTGCCGTCGCTACCATTGTGGCGCAAATCATCTCTTTGACGTGGCAGTTCAAGCTTTTCAGCAATAAGGATGAGCTGTTGCATTTCCACCGGGGGATATTCCGTCTGAAACGTAAGATTGTATTCGATTCGCTCGCTATCGGCATGTCTCCTTTCCTGATGAACCTGGCAGCCTGCTTCATCGTTATCATTATCAATCAGGGGTTGAAGAAGTATGGTGGCGACTTGGCTATTGGGGCTTTCGGCATCGTGAATCGTCTGGTTTTCATTGTAGTGATGATTGTGATGGGGCTGAATCAGGGTATGCAGCCTATTGCCGGATATAACTTCGGGGCGAAGCTGTACGGACGGGTGAACAAGGTGCTGAAACTGACGATAATCTATGCCACGGCAGTGACCACTTCGGCTTTTTTGGTCGGTATGCTGGTGCCGGACCTGGTAGTGGGCATCTTTACATCGGATGCGGAACTGACAGAGCTTTCGGTCACGGGACTGCGCATTACGGTAATGTTCTTCCCGATTATCGGTTTCCAGATGGTGACTTCCAACTTTTTCCAGAGCATAGGCATGGCAGGCAAAGCGATATTCCTTTCCCTTACCCGACAGATGCTGATTCTGCTTCCTTGCCTGCTTATCCTGCCGCAGTTCTTCGGAGTGGCAGGAGTGTGGTACAGCATGCCGGTATCCGATTTGCTTGCAAGTTTGATAGCATTGGTGATGTTGGTTTGTCAATTCCGCAAATTCAGAACCTCTCCCTTGTAGGGATAGGTCGGGGGAGAGGCTCTGAATTTTTCTTCCTACTTTCTGCAGATATTCCGTAAGAATATTTATATTTGCTATCTGCAAACCAATAGATGAATAAGCGTATGGGCAATAATTTTATAATCAATATAGGCCGTCAACTGGGCAGTGGCGGACGGGAGATAGGCGAGAAACTGGCTGCCCGTCTGGGTATTGACTTTTATGATAAGGAACTGATTAGGTTGGCTTCTGAAGAGAGTGGACTGTGTTGTGAGTTCTTTGAGAAAGCTGATGAGAAAGCTTCACAAGGTATTATTGGAGGGCTCTTCGGCATGCGTTTCCCTTTTGTCAGTGACGGGGCTATCCCGGCCACGAATTGCCTGAGTAATGATGCTCTGTTCAAAGTGCAGAGTGACGTGATACGCAGATTGGCGGAGGAGAAGTCCTGCTTGTTTGTGGGGCGTTGTGCCGATTACATTCTGCGAGAACATCCACGCTGTGCCAATGTCTTCATTTCCTGCTCCAATGAGGAGCGCATCAAGCGTATTTGCCGAATGTATTCCATTTCTGAGCGTGAAGCGGAGGAGATTGATTGAACAAAGCGGACAAGAAGCGTGCCGAATACTATAACTACTACAGCTACAAAAAATGGGGAGCTGCCGAAACATACCACTTGTGTATCGATTCTTCCGTATTAGGTATTGAGGCTACGGTGGACTTTATAGAAGAGTTCGTCAAGAAGAAGCTAAGACTTTAAGGAATTAAAATTAAAGGCTGCGTAGTTGGGTTAAACCAACATTGCGCAGCCTTTAATTTTAATTCCTTAATTTCCTCCTACATCATTGTCAGCAGTATCATCTGTCCCGCCAGAATTCGCAGGAACATTGTCAATGGATATACCGTGGAGTAACCTACTGCCGGAGCATCATTGCCTGATGTCTGATTGGCGTATGCCAATGCAGGAGGGTCTGTGTTGCTACCTGCTATTAAACCCATCAGGGTGAAGTAGTTCACTTTGCAATAGAAACGGGCTATCATGCCGATTATCAACAAAGGGATGACGGTTATCAGGAATCCATAGCCTACATACAGTAATCCGCTGCCTTCTACTACTGTTTGTACAAAATGCTCACCGGCTTCTATACCTACACTGGCAAGGAAGAGTACAATACCGATTTCACGCAACATCAAGTTAGCGCTCATGGTGGTGTACGTCACAAGATGCATTTTGTGACCAAAACGTCCGATAAGGATTGCCACTACCAGCGGACCACCTGCGAGACCTAACTTAACCGGTGTCGGCATACCCGGGAATGCGATGGGGAGGCTTCCCAGCAGGATTCCTAGGAAGATTCCCACGAAAATAGTAACGATATTCGGAGTGTCCAAACGTTTCAACTGGTTGCCCAATACACCGGCTACACGCTCTACGGCATCTTGCTGGCCAACCACCATTACGCGGTCACCTACTTGAAGTACCAGATTGGGATCAGCAAACAAGTCCATACCTGAGCGGTCGATACGGGTTACATTTACACCGTACATACTGCGGAAGTGGAGGCTTCCCAGCTTCTTACCGTTGATTTCGGACTTAGTGACGAGGATACGACGGGAAACCATTGGGGTGTCCTGCTTTTCCCAGTCTACATGTATTTCTTTTCCGATAAAGGCAGCTACCGCTTCGGCATCTTCTTCGGAGCATACGATGAAGAGCTGGTCTCCTACGTGGAATACCGTTTCATGGTTGGGGATACTGACGTGCCCTCATGGCGTATGCGTGAACAGACAAACGGACGTCCCAGGAAATCCTTTATCTGGAGCAGGGTCTTTCCGGAAATTGATTCGTTGCGTACTTCGAGGTGAAGCATGTGCGGCTGATGCTTTACATCTGCTTCCTGCGTATTGAGTTCCTGCTCCTCTTTCTTGAGGTTCACCCGGCAGATATAACGGATGGCTATGATGGAACCTATGATACCTACCACACCCAAGCGGATAGGCGCAGGCATATCCCAATGCGATGGGGTCTCCCGTATAGTTTATTTGGTTCAGGGCTTCTTTGTGCGGCACCCAGACCCGGAGTATTGGTTACGGCACCATAGAGAATACCTACTATCATTGGCAAGTCTATCCCTCCGTCAATGAAGTAGATGCTCAATGCTACTGCGATATTCAGCAACACGATACCGACAGCAAGCATGTTCAGCCGCATCCCCCCTTTCTTAAAGGAAGAGAAGAAGGAAGGCCCGACTTGCAGACCGATACAGAATACAAATAAAATCAAACCGAATTCGCGGATGAAATGCAAAATGTGTGTTTCGCCCGTGAAGCCAAAATGCCCCATCAGGATACCCGCAAAGAGGACGAATGTAACCCCCAACGATACCCCGAAAATCTTAATCTTACCCAGCAATACGCCCACAGATATTACGAATGCATACAAACAAACGATGTGAGCGACAGATGAAGGGTCCCATAACAAGCTTTCTAACCAATTCATAGTACCTTTTAATATGTCGTTTTTTTAAATTTCGCGCAAAATTACTTAATAAAAACGGAGGTGACAAAAGCTTTGTGGTACTTTTTGCTATATCAACTTTGCAAAAATAGGGTGTGTTTCCGGTGAATACGCTGAATCCGTATGGATGCGGAGTCATCTGTAAGTGCAATTTTCTCTAAAAAAAGATTTTGTTCTAAGTATTTCCTTATATTTGCAAGTCTCTTGATGACAAAAATGAATAGTATTCATCTATTTTAATTTTAAATAAACTATGGCAGACAGTAAAGAAAAACTCTTCTCCGACTTCTCTCCCGTTTCCACTGAGCAGTGGATGGAGAAAGTTACCGCAGACCTGAAAGGGGCGGATTTCGAGAAGAAACTCGTTTGGAAGACAAACGAAGGATTTAAAGTGAAACCTTTCTACCGTATGGAGGACCTGGAAGGTTTGAAGACGACAGATGCTCTTCCCGGCGAGTTCCCTTATCTCAGAGGTACCAAGAAAGATAACAATGAATGGCTTGTGCGTCAGGAAATCAAAGTGGAATGCCCCAAAGAGGCCAATGCCAAGCGTTGGATATCTTGAATAAAGGTGTAGATTCACTCTCTTTCCATGTAAAGGCCAAGGAATTGAACGCAGAGTATATTGAAACTTTGTTGAAAGATATCTGCGCAGAATGTGTTGAGTTGAATTTCTCTACCTGCCAAGGGCATGTGGTGGAACTTGCGGAACTTCTTGTCGCTTATTTCCAGAAAAAGGATTATGATTTGACGAAGTTGCAGGGTTCCATCAACTATGACTACTTCAACAAGATGCTGGCCAAAGGTTAAAGAAAAAGGTGATATGGTGGCAACAGCCAAGGCACTGCTCGAGGCTACCGCTTCCCTTCCGAAATACCGTGTGTTGAATGTGAATGCGTTGACATTAAACAATGCAGGTTCTTATATTTTCCAGGAGTTGGGTTACGCTTTGGCTTGGGGTAATGAATATATGAATCAGTTGGTTGATGCCGGTCTGCGGCTGCAATGGTAGCCAAGAAGATTAAGTTTAATTTCGGTATCAGTTCCAACTACTTCCTTGAAATAGCCAATTCCGCGCTGCACGTATGCTGTGGGCTAATATTGTGGCTTCTTACAGTCCTGAGTGTCTGCGCGACTGCGAAAACAAGGGTAAGGATAACGAGTGTCGCTGTGCAGCCAAGATGAAGATTCATGCGGAAACTTCTTCATTCAACCTGACTTTGTTTGATGCACACGTAAACTTGTTGCGTACGCAGACTGAGGCGATGAGTGCCGCCCTTGCCGGTGTTGACTCAATGACGGTTACTCCGTTCGACAAGACTTATGATGCTCCTAACGAATTCTCTGAGCGTATGGCGCGTAACCAACAATTGCTGTTGAAAGAAGAATCGCACTTCGATAAGGTTATAGACCGGCTGCAGGTTCTTACTATATCGAGAACTTGACCGTCTCTATTGCCAAGCAGGCTTGGGACCTCTTCCTCGCTGTAGAAGAAGACGGTGGTTTCTATGCTTCCGTGAAAGCCGGAAAAGTGCAGGCTGCCGTAAACGAGAGCAACAAGGCACGTCATGCTGCAGTCGCCAAGCGTAAGGAAGTGTTGCTGGGTACTAACCAGTTCCCCAACTTCAATGAAAAGGCCGGGGATAAGAAACCGGTTGAGGCTACTTGCTGTTGCGGCGGCGGACATACGTGCGAAAAAGATGTTCCGACACTGAACTTTGACCGTGCTGCCAGTGAATTTGAAGCGTTGCGTCTCGAAACAGAGGCTTCCGGCAAACGTCCGAAAGCGTTTATGCTGACTATCGGTAATTTGGCCATGCGCCAAGCACGTGCACAGTACTCTTGCAATTTCTTGGCTTGTGCCGGATATGAAGTTGTAGACAACCTCGGTTTCTCCACTGTAGAAGAAGGTATAGAAGCTGCAATGGCTGCCAAGGCCGACATCGTGGTATTGTGTTCAAGTGATGATGAATATGCAGAATATGCTGTTCCCGCCTTCAAGGCTCTGAATGGTCGTGCCATGTTTATCGTAGCCGGTGCTCCTGCTTGCATGGACGACTTTGAAAGGCTGCCGGTATCGAGAACTTTATCCATGTCCGTGTCAACGTGCTGGAAACATTAAAGGAATACAACGCTAAACTTTTGAAGTAAGATGAGAAAAGATTTTAAAAACTTAGATATATATGCCGCTTTTCAACCCGTCAATGTGCTGAGTGGCAAAGGCTAACGGCATCCATGCTGATTGGAAAACGCCGG
>ENA-OQCF01000723-OQCF01000723.1-human-gut-metagenome-genome-assembly--contig:-NODE-723-length-12340-cov-1.905101_pt1 | contig 12340 bp, 12 predicted proteins | sample MGYA00242756_ERZ504573 | MGnify/ENA primary metagenome ERZ504573 (study PRJEB26092, sample SAMD00036240) | human gut metagenome | host: Homo sapiens | study: EMG produced TPA metagenomics assembly of...
TGTCAATGACGTCATCACCTGCGTAAATCGGGTCCATGGTATTTCTCTGGTCAACCAGCCATTGGTAAGCTTCCTGAATCTGATTCTCATCTGTAGTATTCATGGAATATCCAAGAGCCTTCAGTGCGATCATAAAGGAATCTCTCTCAGAATCATACATGTAAATATTTCCTTTATATTTCGGATTACACAGAAGATTCCAGCCATCTTTCAGATCAGCCTCATCTACTACTGTCTTATCATAAAGGATTCCTACTGTTCCCCAGAAATACGGACAGGAATAACGGTTGCCCGGATCATAGCTCTGGTTCGTGACATCATTCAGCAGATTTTTCTTATTCGGAATTTCTTTCCAGTCAAGTGCCTGCAGATATTCTTCTTTGATCAGTCTCTCAATCATGTAATCAGACGGGATCAGCACATCATAAGTCTCACCGCTTGAAAGCTTGGTGTACATCATCTCATTTGACTCAAAAGTCTCGTATACGATGGTACAATCATATTCTTTTTCAAAATCCTCCAGCAGGGAAAGATCCATGTACTCTCCTGCATTGTAAACTTTCAGCACATGAGTGGACTGTGCCACGAATCCCCATTTGATCAGCCCTGCCGTAACAGCAACAACCAGAACTACAGAGACAATTTTTACTGCTTTCCTGTTCAGCTTTCTGGCTTTATTCTTAAACTTCGGAAGCAGATTGGACAAAAGCAGTACCACGATGATGACTACGATCACGATGGTTGACAAAGCATTGATCGTCGGATTGATACGCTTTGTCATATTATATACAACAATAGAGATATTCTTTACACCATTTCCTGATACGAAATAGGAAATAACGAAATCATCAAATGACATGGTAAATGCAAGCAGCGCGCCTGCGAAAATACCCTCTTTGATCATCGGCACGATAACTTTGTCAGAGCCTGAAAAGGTGTTGCCCCAAGGTCCATGGCAGCATTTGCCATATTCGGATCCAGAGCCCTTACCTTCGGATAAACGCTGGTAATTACATACGGGGTACAGAACGCAATATGTGCCAGCAGCATAGTCAGATACCCTTTTCGAAATCCCAGAGAAGAGAACAACAGCATCAGGCTGATGGCAGTTACGATCTCAGGATTCAGGATAGGGATATTATTAATATTCAAAAGCAGTTCCTTGATTACCTTCTTTGATTTGGATAAACCGATCGCTGTAATGGTTCCAAGTATAGTAGAAACAATGGTCGCAATGATCGCAATGGTAACAGATACATAAACTGCCTTAATTACTTCCCCGTTACCGAGAAGTTCCTGATACCAGCGCAGGGAAAAGCCTGTAAATCTGGTCAGTGACTTGGATGAGTTAAAGGAAAAGATCATCGTCACCAGGATCGGCAGGTAAAAGAAAGCAAGGCAGAGTACTACATATAACATTGAGAAAAATTTATTATTACGTTTCATGCCGTCCTCCCTTATTCATCTTTATCCATCTTCTTCATCAGGCTCATAAAGATCAGAATGAGCACAGCCAGAATCAGAGAAATCGCACTTCCGAAGTTCCAGTCGCCAACAGAGATAAACTGAGACTCGATCAGGTTACCGATCAGCATGTACTGTCCGCCTCCGAGAAGTTTCGGAATAACGAATGTGGAAATAGACAGCAGGAATACCATCATGATTCCATTAAGCACACCGGGGATGGACAATTTCCAGATAACCTTTGTAAAGGTCTGAAATTTATTTGCCCCCAGATCATAGGCAGCCTCGATAAAGGATTTATCCATCTTGCTCAGGGATGTGTGGATCGGGATGATCATAAATGGCATAAAGTTACAGACCAGACCAACCACTACGGAAAAGTCCGTATACATCATTGTCACCGGGGAAATCCCCAGTAATCCAAGCAAATGGTTGATGATACCATTGTCTGACAGCAGGTTCATCCATGCATAGGTACGCAGAAGCATATTGATCCATTCCGGAATAGTTACCAGCAGGATCAGAAGACTCTGGGATTTCTCCGGACATTTGGAAATAATATATGCCAGCGGATAGCCAAGCCCCAGACAGATAACCGTCGTCAGGATTCCAAGCTTAAAGGACTTGAAAATAACGCTCATATACGTAGCTTCCAGGAATTTGCGGAAATTCTCCAGGGTAAAGGAGAACGTCAGCACCTCGTTTCCGTCTTCTGTAAATGCATATAATGCGATCAGTATCAGCGGGATGACAATGACCACAAATGCCCACACAAGATATGGTTTGATAAGATTTCTGTACTGTTTCATCAGTAGCTTCCCATCTTACACATAACATGGATGTCTTCAGGCCCGAATTTCAGTCCCACTTCCCTTCCGACTTCCGCATAATCTGTGGTATGAACCATATAAGTACGAAGCTCTGTCTCGATCAGAATCTCATAATGCACGCCCTTGAAGGTAATATTGCGCACGATTCCCCTGATCTTTGCCTGACCGGGATCTACGATATCCAGATCCTCAGGTCTTAATACAACTTCAATCTCTTCATTATCTTCAAATCCCTTATCCACACATTCAAACTCAAATCCGTCAAAAGCAACCAGATAATCACGGATCATGGTTCCCTCGATAATATTGGATTCACCGATAAAGCCTGCAACAAAACGGTTTTCCGGCTCATTGTAGATGTCTGTAGGCGAACCGATCTGCTGAATCTCACCGTTATTCATAACAACAACCGTATCTGACATGGACAGGGCTTCTTCCTGGTCATGGGTAACATAAATGAAAGTGATGCCGACTTCCTGCTGAATCTTCTTTAATTCTACCTGCATCTGTTTACGGATCTTTGCATCCAGTGCACCCAGGGGCTCATCTAAAAGCAGAACCTTCGGCTCATTTACCAGGGCTCTGGCAATGGCCACTCGCTGCTGCTGTCCACCGGAGAGCAGAGTTACATCTCTTTTCCCAAAGCCTTCCAGACCAACCATCTTCAGCATACGCTCCACCTTCTGGGCGATGACAGTTTTATCGACCTTCTTCAGATTCAGCCCGAAACCGATGTTCTCCGCCACATTTAAATGAGGAAAAAGAGCATACTTCTGAAACACAGTGTTAACCTCTCTCTTGTACGGGGGAAGCTTGGAAATCTCAATCCCGTTAAACAGTACTTCTCCGTCACTTGGTTCTTCAAAGCCTGCAATGATTCGAAGGGTGGTTGTCTTTCCACATCCGCTGGGTCCCAAAAGTGTCAGGAATTCCTTTTCGTAAATATCCAGATTGATGCCGCGCAAAACCTGCTGATCATCAAAATTCTTGGTCAGATTTTTTAACTCAATCAGTTTGTTCATCATCTTTTCCTTCCTCTAAATGTATTTTTCTCTGTTTTTTTATAATCCGGCTGTTCCAAAAGCATTGACCGGCTGTTCAGAATGTTCCTAAAAGCTATATCATTTATTTTTTCTTCTTTGTTATCAGTGAATAAACAATAAAAATAACCAGTGTAGCTGCCAGCAGAATGGTACACAACGCATTGATCTCCGGCGTCACTCCCGTTTTCAGCTGTGTGTACACCTTGATCGGCAGCGTAGACAAACGCGGTCCGTTTACAAAAATACTTATTACCACATCATCCATAGACATGGCAAACGCAAGCAGCGAACCTGAAATTACCGCCGGCATAATTAAGGGCAGCGTAATATCCCGGAAAGCCCGGAAAGGTCCTGCCCCCAGATCTCTGGCTGCCTCTTCCAGTGCCGGATCCATGCCTGCCAGTCTTGCCTTCACTTCCATCAGAATATAAGGCACACAGAATACCGTATGACCTATTAACAGTGTCAGCATGCCAAAGGGCAGGTTCAGCATATAAAAGAACGCCATCAGCACCATACCAAGGATGATCTCCGGTATCATTAACGGCAATATGGAAATGTATTCCAGCGCCCTTTTGACTTCCAGTGAATCCTTGATAACCCAACTGCACCCAGAGTACCGATCACTGCACTAACCAGACAGCTTAATACCCCAAGGATCAGACTGTTCACCAGTGCTTCCAGCATTGCTCTGTCATGGAAAAGTTCCTGATACCATTTCAGGGAAAAACCCGTAAATTTCACCGGCAGTTTGGATTCATTAAAGGAGAAAACGATCACTACCGCGATAGGGAGATACATCAGAAAGAAAATCAGCCCCATATAAAATCCGGCAAATCTTGAATTCTTTTTCATCCGATTCCCTCCAGTTCTCCGGCATTTGTCACCTTCCTGTAAATCATGATCAGTACAGTTGTAAGTACCATCATCACCACAGCAAGTGCTGCTGCAAATGGCCAGTTACTTCCTCTTGTCATCTGATCCTGGATCAGGCTTCCAACAAGTACCACTTTATTTCCGCCCAGGATATCTGCAATAAAGAACAGTCCCATGGATGGCACGAAAGTCAGGATCACACCCGAAAGCAGCCCGGGCAATGTAAGTTTCAGTGTTATGGTAAAAAATGCCTGCAGTCTGGATGCCCCAAGATCTCTGGCAGCCTCCACATAAGACCAGTCCAGCTTCTCTGCGCTGGAGTATACAGACATGATCATAAACGGGAGAAGCACATAAATCATACCGATCACAATTGCCGGATAGCTGTACAGGATGGACAGCGGTTTCTCAATGATCCCGAGTTTTATCAATACAAAATTCAAAAGTCCTTTTTTCTGCAGAATAATGATCCAGCCATACAGACGGATCAGGGAATTTACCCAGAACGGCGTAGACAACAGAAGCTGCGCCTTTTTCTTTCTGTGCTCCGGCAGCCTCGCCATGAAATACCCGAACGGATAGCCGATCAAAGCGATCACTATCGTACTGGTAAATGCCAGCTTCAGTGATTCCACAAATGTATTCAGGTATACAGGTTCCAGAATATTTCTGTAATTGTCCAGCGTAAATTTCCAGGTCACCCCAAATCCTCTGGAGGGCGTAGCAAAACTCAGCGCCACCATATAGACAAGGGGGCATACCACAAACACAATGGTAAAAATATACAGTGGAAGTGCCATCCATGCAGAACTGTCAGAACGGTTTCTACGCTTCTTCATGAATGTCCTCCCTGTCTACCAGTACTGCATCTGTCGGCAGAAAACTGCATCTCACTGTCTGGCCTTCTGCTACGGATGCGTCGATTCCGTATCTGCTGGCGATCAACTGTGTACCATCACTCAGCTTCAGAGTTACACGAAGCTGACCTCCTGCGAAGTTCTTCTCTGTAACAGTCGCCTGTAAACCCGATATACTATTCGTATCATGTATATCCGAAATCCCGCCTGCCACACTTATATCAACAGTGTCTCCGTTATCTGTACCGGTATCACCGATTGCGGCAGCTTCCTGCAACAATATATTTTCACTTCTCACAGCCAGAGTTACGTTCTCTCCTGCTGTAAGGTGCTGTTTTGCCCCTGTATTCTGCTGACTTGTTTCAAGCTTTACAATTACCTTGTCATTTCCAATTTTTACGATTGCATTCTCTCCCTGAATACTCTCTGCAACTCCATGCAGGATATTCGCATTTCCTACAAATGTTGCCACATAACTGGTCTTTGGATGATTATAGATTTCATCCGGTGTTCCGATCTGCTCAATACGTCCGTCCCTCATCACCGCAATCCTGTCAGACATGTTGATAGCTTCTTCCTGATCATGAGTGATATAGATAAATGTAATTCCCAGTTTCTTCTGCAGATGCTTCAGTTCTATCTGCATCGCGCGGCGAAGCTGCAGATCCAGTGCTCCCAGCGGCTCATCCAGAAGCAGAACTTTGGGATTATTCACCAGTGCTCTCGCAATGGCAACTCTCTGTTTCTGACCGCCCGAGAGTTCGGAAGGCTTTCTTTTTTCATATCCTTCAAGCTGCACCAGTTCCAGCATCTGAGAAACTTTTTTCCTGATCTCACTCTTAGGAACTTTTTTCAGTTTCAGACCATAGCCAATATTCTCCGCAACATTCATATGTGGAAAGAGGGCATAATTCTGAAATACTGTATTCACATCCCTCTGGTTCGGCTCCAGACCTGTCACTTCCCTGCCATCCAGCCAGACACTTCCTGCATCGGGCTGTTCCAGACCGGCAATGATTCGCAATGTTGTCGTCTTGCCGCATCCCGAAGATCCCAGCAAAGTAATAAACTCCCCTTTACTGATCTCAAGACTGATATTATCCAGAACTGCTTCGCCTTCTGTAAAACTTTTCTTTATCTCCTTCAGTTCAAGTGAAACCTCTGCCAACTATACTCAGCTCCTTTCATATAAAAAAGATACCTCTTTATACTAAAAAAGATACGAAACCACGCGTAAAAGCTCTCGCCCCTACATCGGTTTATGCCAATGCTGACGCCTGTTACAGTGCCAGTCTCTGCATGGTTTCGCATCTGTATATGTCCATTTTTCCAATTATAGATATATCCGGTCCGTCCTGTTCCATCCAGTCTGCGTGCACTCCTGACCATGATGTCCACATAAGAAAACCGGAAATCAACCATTCTTCTTGATAGATTCCCGGTCATTATTTATTTGGTATAATCCAAAAGTTATATTAAAGGATAGGCCCGAGATTGTCAAGTAAATTTGTTACTGTTCACTCCGTTCACAGTAACTTAGCCAAAATTCATTCCAGATTGCCTGCGGCAATGGAATTTTGGCTTTGTATGTCTCGGGATTTTTGCATATTCATGTCCAAAACAACCTCGCGGGATAGTGGCGTGTGGACAGTAACGTAAATTTCTCTTTACAATCATTTCAATTCCTACCGGCAATTTTAAGGTACTCACCATACGAACCTCCATAAAAACATAAAAAATCCACTATACTCTGCTTTTCAGTATAGCGGATTTTCTATAAAATTACAATTGCCCAATATCTTTCAAGCTGAAAATGAGACTCGAACTCACGACCCCTTCATTACGAGTGAAGTGCTCTACCGACTGAGCTATTTCAGCTTATGCTGTAATCTGTCAGAAATTGATAATTCTGACAGCCACAGCATTTAGTTTATAATATTATTTCTTCTCTGTCAAGTCCTTTTTGACCGGTATTTTCTCCTCCGTTTTATTCACTATTTGGGGTGCTTCTTTTGTCACCTTTTTCGTCACCGGTTTCACTGCAGTTTTTACAGCTGCTTTTGTTTTCCCGGCAGCCTTTCGTACAGTTCTTGTCTTGGTGATGGATTTCTTGATCTGGCTGTGCTCGGCAGCAGGCTTTTTCTCAATTTCTTCCGGAGTGCAGGTAAAGACTGCCACGCCAAGTGCCGGAAGCTTTACTGTGATGGAATACTCTCTCTCATCACACTCAGCCTTCTTCGCTGCTTTAACTCTCGTATTTACTACACCATTACCACCGTACTTTTTATCATCACTGTTAAAGATTTCTTTATATTTGCCGGCAAAAGGAACTCCCACATTGTAGTTTTCATATGGGATTGCCGCGAAATTGCAGACAGCCAGAACAGTTTCTTCCGGTTTCTCTGTCTTTCTCATGAATGCGATCACATTCTCCTCATACTTCATCAGCTGAACCCATTCAAATCCATCATATTCATCATCCAGCTGATAAAGTGCAGGATGAGCAAGATACATATTATTGAGGTCTTTGACAAATACTTCCAGTTCCTTTGGCATATCTTTATCCGGTGCCATCATCTTGCATCCCGGATGAAGCATCATATAAGCATAAGCCTCTCTGATCTGCGCATTCTTCTGTTCTTCACTTCCCGGCAGCTTATCCGCGAAATCCTTCAATGTACCAACATCCCTGCTGCCAAGCGTCAGAATATAATGTTCGCAGTATGCATAGAGCATGGACATAGTCAGCTGATCATGGTAATTCTTTCTCTCAATAGGATCCTTGCTCAAATATTCAAGCAGATCTTTTGTCCATCCGCCACTCCACTTATAGTCAAATCCCAGATGGTCATTCTCCACACTGTCTGTCAGCTCCGGCCAGAGTCCGTTCTCCTGAGCAACTAAAAGCAATCCGGGATTTCTCTCCTTTATCACAGAATTCAGATGCTTCAGAAATTCCAGAGCATCCAGATTTTCATTGGTTCCGTAAATATTAGGTGTCCACTCTCCCGGATTTCTGCCATAATCCAGATACAGCATGGCATCCACATCGTCCATACGCAGACCGTCAGCATGGTAGACCTCAGCCCAGAAGCAGGCATTGGAAATCAGGAAATCCTTAACCATCGGGCTTCCGTAATTATAGAGCAGTGTTCCCCAGAACGGATGAATGGCCTCTGCAGGATTCTGTTTCTCATAAAGAGGTGTTCCGTCAAATTTCTCCAGACCGGAGGCATAACGCGGGAACTGTGCAGGTGTCCAGTCCAGGATCACACCGATCCCCGCCTGATGCAGTTCATCTACCAGCTTCTGAAAATCCGCCACGCTTCCAAATCTGGAAGTAGGTGCATAATATGCATATGTAGAATAACCACCTGTAATATCATCCAGATATTCCATCACAGGATGGAGTTCCACATGGGTAAAATCTTCCTCTGCCAGAAATTCCACCAGTTCCTCAGCGGATTTCCATTCCTCCAGAGATGTTTCATATATAGAAACCGGCTGTTTCCTGTCATCAAATCTGTGACGCTCTTTCATCCAGTCTCCGTCATTCCACTGAAAAGCACTTACATCTGCTACCACAGATGCTCCCTCAGGATCATGGTCTGCACTGTTCCCATAAGGATCAGCCTTTAACAGAACTTCGCCGCCTTTGACTTTAATTTCATATTTATAGTGTGTTCCTGCCTCTACCCCGGGTACAAACAGCTCAAAGATACCGGACATAGGCATACGATGCATAATGGTCGCACGTCCGATCCATCCATTAAAATCACCTGCAATATTTACACTCACTGCGTTCGGAGCCCAGACAGCAAAAAGAGTACCTTTCACTCCTTTAATCTCCACAGGATGAGCGCCCAGCTTCTTATATGCCTCATAATAAACACCCGCGCAGAAAGCCTTCTCCTCTTCCTCTGTGATCTGGCATGGAAAAGCATAGGGATCATAACATTCTGTCTCTGTCTTCTCCCATTTTTATAAGAAATCTGTATTCCGGCACCTTGCGTACAGGAAGCAATACTGCAAAATATCCGGCCTCATCCTCTTTCTCGCAGACATAGGTTTTCTTTCCGCTGATCACACTTACTTCCTCTGCATCAGGAAAAAATCCCTGAATAAGAACTCCGTCCTGTGTGATCCTTGGTCCCATCACATCTCTGGGAGCAGTTTCCTCTCCATACACAATAGCTTCAATCCTCGGCCAGTCCATATAGCCGTATACTTTTTCGTCCATAGCTGCGTTACCTCCCCGATTGTCAGAAATACGATGATCGGTTACCCTTACCGGCAGCGTATTTATGGTACATTAAACGTCACCTGTAAACAATAACAAATCAAGTTATGTTTATTTTAGCATCTTTGCACAAAAAAATAAAGAAAATTGTTTGACAAATTCCCTTTCCTGCGCTAAATTTATGTTATTAACTATGGAAAGAATCTTGTTCCGGATACTATGCTTCTTTCCATCACAACAAGGAGGATATAAAATGGGAAACAAAGCCTTTGACGTAACCGCATTAGGCGAATTATTGATTGACTTTACTGAAAACGGAAGCAGCGCACAGGGGAATCCGATGCTGGAAGCCAATCCGGGCGGTGCTCCATGCAACGTGCTTGCAATGCTTGAAAAGCTTGGCAAAAAAACTGCATTCATCGGCAAAGTCGGAAACGACATGTTCGGAACCCAGCTTAAGAATGCCGTAGAGGAAGTAGGGATCGATACCCGCAACCTTGTGATCGACAACGAGGTACACACAACACTTGCCTTTGTACATACTTATCCTGACGGAGACAGAGATTTCTCCTTCTACCGTAACCCGGGTGCAGATATGATGCTTACCAAAGACGAAATCCAGGAAGACCTGATCAGAGATTCCAGAATCTTCCACTTCGGAACACTTTCTTCCACTCACGAGGGAGTACGCGAGGCAACCCGCTATGCCATCGATGTCGCAAAAAAAAGCCGGATGTATCGTCAGCTTCGACCCGAACCTTCGTCCGCCATTATGGAAATCTCTGGATGACGCAAAGGCAGAGATCGAATACGGCCTTGGCAAATGCGATATTCTGAAAATCTCAGACAACGAAGTTGAATTCCTGTTCGGAACTACAGACTATGACAAGGGTGCCGCACTTCTGAAAGAGAAATATAACATTCCGCTTATCCTTATCACACTTGGAAAAGACGGAAGCCGCGCTTACTACAAAGACATGAAAGTAGAGGCTGCTCCTTTCCTTCAGGAAAAGACTATTGAGACAACAGGTGCAGGCGATACTTTCTGCGCAAGTTCCTTAAACTATGTTCTGGAACATGGTCTGGACAATCTGACAGAAGAGAACTTAAAAGAACTGCTCACATTCGCAAATGCGGCAGCTTCTCTGATCACCACACGCAAGGGTGCTCTTCGCGTTATGTCCACCAAAGAAGAGGTTCTTGACTTTATGAAATCAAGAGGATGTTAATTTTATTTCCTTAACAGACAATAATGAAGCCCGCTGCACTGCCAGACAGGGCTTCATTTTAATTCCCATATTTACACCGGACTGTTTACGCTGATACCGGTTCCGGTTTGTTACTATTATATAAGGATGTGTTTTTATAATGAATTCATCAGATAATTTTCAGGATTCTGCTCTTTCCCGTCTTATGCCCTTGATGAACAGTTCTTTTACTCCCGGACAGGCACAGGCTACTGTGGATAATTTTCAGGATTTGGATCAACGGCAGATTGCACAGGCTGAATTATATTATTTCTCGGGACGTGCAGAAGAATGCAGAAATATTGCGGAACTTTACCTCCAGGACAAAGATCTCTGTCTGCGCCTGTCCGCAGCACTTTTTATATTCTTTTTCCAATCTTACTCTGGGCAATCCATCTGCTTCCAGAATGGGATTCAGAAATATCCAGGAATGTCTTCTTCTCGCAAAAGACAGTTCTGCACCAAAAGGAATCATGGCTTCCTGTGTTTTCGCCAACTATCTGCCATGGTACTGATGCATCTTCCCACAGACGGACTTCCTCCTCTTCAGGATTTTCTGTCATCTTTACCTTCAGGGCTTCGCGCTTATGCTGTTTATGTCCTCGCTCATAACGCTTATCTTCATAAAGAATATAAACGGGCACTGGGATTATGTCAGTCTGTCTTTCTGATGCTTGACGGCTGTTATCCTGTTGCCATGGAATATCTCTACTGCGTGATCATTATGTGTCTGATTAACCTGAAGCAGCAGGATGAGGCCAGAGAAGCTCTGATAAAAGCATGGAACATGGCAAAACCGGATGGATTTCTGGAACCGTTTATCGAACATCATGGTTTGATGCTTGGACAAATTGAAGCCTGCATCAAACCTGCAGAACCGGAGAGTTACAGACAGCTTTCCCAGGCAGTTATTGCCTTCAGTCGTGGTTGGATGGCTATTCATAATCCACAGCTTCAGTCCTCTGTTACAGATAAACTGACGCCTATGGAATACTCCATAGCCATGCTCGCAAGCAAAGGCTGGACCAATCAGGAAATCGCAAAAACAACTGTCTCTGTCCCCCAATACGATCAAACATTATCTTTCCCCGCATTTTCCATCTGTTGGATATAGAAAAACGTGAAGAATTGAAACCGTTTGTAAATAAATAATAGCAAAAAGGCACTTTTTTTGCCTTCTAACGGGCATATATAATTTCATTCCATGATGTATAATATCCCTATAAACATATATTTTATAACAGGGAGGCGATCTTTATGAGAAAGAAATTATTAGCCGGGGTTATGGCACTTGCACTGTGTTCCACAAACATGCTCCCCCAGACTATATTTGCGGGGGAATTTACTTCCGGGAATCTGGAAGAGGTAACTGAAGAAACTCCTGAAATCTTCAACCGATGATGATCAGGAAGTAATAGAAAAAACAGAAGAAGAATTATCTGTGTTCAGTTCGGAGAACGTACCCGAATTTAGCAGTGAAGCAAATGTTATGTCGGCTACTGCAGATGGAACGGAACCTATAAAAGAGATTAATATAAACGATACTAAAAGTAGCGATCTCTATGATAACAACGAGAACAAATGGAAAATAGCCTCTGCTGGTTCGTACAAATTTAACGGTACTGGAACTACTACCAATATTCCCATCATAATTGAGAGTATTACTTCAGGAACAGTTAATATTTATCTGAATAACGTAAACATCGAAACAGCTTCTGGACCAGCATTGCAAATTAAATCTGATGTTAAAAGCTCAAGTCTGCATATATTTAGAAAACGAAAA
>ENA-OQCF01000725-OQCF01000725.1-human-gut-metagenome-genome-assembly--contig:-NODE-725-length-12324-cov-1.745183_pt1 | contig 12324 bp, 13 predicted proteins | sample MGYA00242756_ERZ504573 | MGnify/ENA primary metagenome ERZ504573 (study PRJEB26092, sample SAMD00036240) | human gut metagenome | host: Homo sapiens | study: EMG produced TPA metagenomics assembly of...
TTTCGATAAAGTATTAGAAGGTTAATCATATTGGCAGGAGCCATTCCTTCCTTGCAAAGGAATGAAATAAATATTGAATAATAAATGAGAAAAACACTTCAAGACACGCAAGACAACAAACGGATGGCATGTTTAAGACTTATACGACCGCGATGCAACATTACAGACCTATTAATGCAACATATTTACGTTTATTTAAATAAGATATTGCTATCTTTGAGAATTCAATTTCAGATTATATAGTATGTCTTTTACAAACTATTTACACAAATTAGCGTTCCCCCTCATTCTTCTGTTACTGGCTTATCTACCGTTAGCAGGACAAACTCCGTATGTATTTCGCCATTTGAAAGTAGAAAACGGGCTTTCAAACAATAACGTAAAAACCATATTGAAAGACAGTGAAGGCTTTTTATGGATAGGAACCGCCAATGGATTGAACCGATACGACGGATATAGCTTTAAAGTGTATCAGCCCAAAGAAAAAGACATCCATCTTTATTGTCTAACGACATCTGGAACTTACAGGAAGACGGTTGGGGCAATTTGTGGATTGGAAGCGAGGCAAGATATTGTATATACGACCGGGACAAAGACAACTTCATTACCGATATTCCCTCATACCTCCTTAAAATAGGCATCCAGATAAATGGTACCTACAAAGTACATGTTGACAAAAAACACAATTTATGGGTACATGCAAGGCCAAAAATGCTTTTTACTTCAAATTTTTCTTCATAAAGTTCCTTCAAAACATTCAAAATAGAAAAACTTTCCAGAAGAAACTCCGGAACTGAGTATCAGTGATGAATGGTGAAAACCTGTATCTTCTTTAGAATTCAACCTTATTGAAAGTAGGAAACAAACGCAAAAAAATATAAAACGGGTAGATAGTATCAGCTTACCCTCCAACTCTATTATCGAAAAGCATATATACATTGATTATCATGGAGGCATCTGGCTGTATTCATATACCGATGAACAAATATTCTATAAGAAAAACATAAAATCGGAATGGAACCAAATCAATCTCCATTCTAAAATAGAGACAAAAAGTAATGCAGTAAGGAGCATACTGGATGACTCAAACGGACATGTCTGGATAGGAACGGACCATAAAGGAGTATTCATTTACGACTACGTAAATGACAACCTTGTCAACCTTCTGAACAACCCTATGTCTTCCACATCCCTTGCTTCCAACAGAATAAATGCAATCTACCGTGATGATTCAGGTGTCATTTGGTTAGGAAATTTCAAAAAAGGAGTTTCTTATTATCACGAAAGCTTCTATGAATTTATTGATACCCAGCATAAAGAATGCGGTGACATAGCCTCCATTTTAGAGGATAAGGCCGGAAACATTTGGCTAGGAACAGATGGAAACGGACTTTATGTGAAAGAAAAACAAAAAGGATTTGCCATTCGCAAACTATCCATCCCCGACATAGCCATCATCAGTCTTCTCGAAGACAATAAAGGACGTATTTGGGCAGGAAGCTATCAAGACGGATTGTTCTGCTATGAGAACAACAGTATTCGCCATTTTACTCCAGAGAACAGCCAACTGCCATACAGTGGCGTATGGAGCATGAAGGAAGACCGATATGGAAACTTATGGATAGGCTACGTACTGGGAACTTTGACTTGTTTTAATCCGGACGCGAATACTGCGACAAGTTATCTACTGCCTGACGGGAATAACATCAATGTACTCAATATCTATTATGACTATGGAGACAAAATGTATATCGGGACTACATACGGACTCTGTGTAATGGACATCGTGACGAGAAAGCCCGAAATGATTTATGCCAATCGAAAAGAGACACAGCCATTCAAGCAATTCTTCATCTCCTCCGTATTCAAGGACGACAGAGATATATTGTGGTTAGCCCATAAACAAGGATTGACCGCCTGGGACTTAAAAAATGATTCACTGTACTGGTTCAACGTAACCAACGGATTGTGCGACAATCTCATTAATAGTATAACTCAAGACAATCACGGTAACATGTGGCTTGCAACAAGTAACGGATTGTCTATACTGGAAGTAACGCCGGACACCCAGAAAGGATTAGACTTTTCTTTCAAGAATCTTTCTACCAGAGACGGACTGTCAGAAAATCATTTCAACTCCCATTCCTCTTGTAAATTGTCCAGCGGAGATTTGCTGCTGGGAGGCACCAGTGCTATACATCCATAAATCCGAACAAACTGACCGAAAAGAGCCGACCGCTGGCAAAGGTGTATTTTACGAATCTGACCATTGGCAATCAACATATAGAAGTAGACTCAATATATGAAGGACGCAAACTATTAACAACTGTACTTGGCAGAACCCCATCATTGGCTGTCAAATATGACGATTATTTAATCTCCATCGAATTTGCTGCAGGCGATCTGTTGAATGCTGATAAAATAAGATATGCCTATAAACTGGAAGGATTAAATACCCAATGGTACTATACAAACGAAAACAAGGTGGCTTTCACCACCCTTCCTCCTGGTAATTACAAACTATTAATCAAAGCCTGTAACAGTGACGGTATATGGAATGACGAAGCTAGCGAGTTGAATATAACCGTTTCATCTCCAATATATTTATGTAATGTTGCCATCATCTTGTACATATTGTTTGCCATTGGCATAATATCCTATGTAATATACCGATTAAAAAGCATCATTACATAAGACTGGAACAACAACGAGCAAAACTGGAGCAAGAACAAAAGTTGCTTCTGAATGAGATGAAGCTAAAGTTCTTTACAAATATAAGCCATGATTTACGTACACCACTGACACTTATCATCAGCCCGTTACAAATGTTATTATCAGAACCCCTGGATAACGGAATACGCAAAAAGCTAAATACAATCAATAAAAATGCACAACAATTACTTACATCGATAAACTCTCTGCTTGATTTCCGGAAACTGGATGTAGGAGCCGAGACAGCTCATTACAAATCGGGAGATATTGTCAACTTTATCCGCGAGATTTGCAGTACTTTTCAAGAGTATGCTCTTGACCATACCATCAGCTTCTGTTTCATGTGCGAAGTAGAAAACCTGAACATGTCCTTCGATCCGGTTAAAATAAAAAAAAGTAATGAACAACTTGTTGTCCAATGCCTTCAAATACACTCCTGATAAAGGAGAAATCAATGTACATCTTTATCGCGAAGATGACAATGTATGCATCTGTGTGGCAGACAACGGACAAGGTATCATAGACAAAGACAAGAAACATATCTTTCGAACGTTTTTATCAGGTGCAACAAACTTCGGAAAAAACCGGCAGTGGAATCGGCCTGCATATTGCAAACGAATATGTACATCTACACAAAGGAACAATCTCCGTCACGGACAATTTTCCTAAAGGTTCCGTATTTACCGTTAAATTGCCTATCGTCACATATGCCAGTGAAAAGGAGGAATTACTTCCGGAACTGCTAAACAATGACAAAGCTCCGAATGAACTTCCCGTTCCAAATGCGGAAGAATTGCGGTATACCATCTTGTTGGTGGACGACAACAAGGATTTCTGTAGTTTCATGTCTGAATACCTGTCCGATGAATACGCCATACAGGTTGCCTACAATGGAGCAGAGGCATTGAAGATATTAGAAAAAAACAGCGTCAATATTGTAATAAGCGACATCATGATGCCAGTGATGAATGGAACAGAGCTATGTCGCAAATCAAAACAAACATGCAATGGTCCCACATTCCCGTTATATTGCTTACAGCCCGTATGGCAGAAGAATACAAAAGTGAAGGATTTGAGCAAGGAGCCGATGACTATATCGTAAAGCCTTTTGACTTCAAATTACTAAAGCTGCGCATCAGGAAATTTATTGAATGGACAGAAAAAAAGCCATCGTAAATTCAGTCAGAAAATAGAAGTGACACCTAATGAAATAACAATCACTCCACTAGACGAACAAATTTATTGAAAAAGCTATCAAAATAGTAGAAGAGCGCATGAGTGATTCCGACTTCTCTGTGGAAATGTTAGGAGCAGAATTGGGGTTGGAGTCGTAGCCATCTCTACAAAAAGCTGATGTGTATCACCGGTAAAGGTCCGGCAGAATTCATCCGGATTATCCGTTTGAAGCGCAGTAAGCAACTTCTAAAAGAAAGCCAGAAACAAATTGCAGAAATTGCCTATGAGGTAGGATTCAGTTCTCCAAAAAGGTTCACTGTAAACTTCAAGAATGAATTTGGAATATCACCATCTGATTACATCCGCAGTCTAAAATGATAACTTGAAACATAAAGGTATGTTATTTGAGACATGATAGACCTATGCTATTATGATAACTTTCCATATTTGCAGTAGCTTTTGATAACAGTTATTTTTAAATCTTAAATTAAAGTATTATGAAGTTACACGCAAATGTATGCTCTCAATGGGAATGGACAAAATTGAGACAATTGCTTGTTATCGTGTTACTAGGTTTGGGTATTGTTTCCACGTATGGACAAACCAAAACAGATATCCGGTATCGTTAAATCAGAATCGGGCGGTGAGCCACTTGTAGGAGCCACCGTCAAAGTGAAAGAAACCAATACGGGCGGCATTACCGACATCGACGGCCGTTACACCATCCAGGCAAATCTGGGACAAACATTGATAGTCTCTTACATCGGCTACCGCACCAAAGAGGTGAAAGTAGAGCGCACCACCCGCATCGACATACTGCTGCAAGAAGACAATGAGATGCTGGACGAAGTAGTAGTAGTGGGATACGGTACGATGAAACGCAGTGACCTGACCGGTTCCGTAGTCAGCGTGACGGGTGACGAACTGAAAAAGTCCGTAGTCACCTCGCTCGACCAAGCTTTGCAAGGACGTGCCGCCGGTGTGCAGGTGACCCAGAATTCCGGAACTCCGGGTGGCGGTATCTCGGTCAGCATCCGTGGTATCAACTCCTTGAACGGCAACGAACCGCTCTACGTTATCGACGGTGTAGCCATCTCAGGCAACAACACCAGCAACAACAGCGTGCTCAGTTCCATCAACCCTGCAGACATCGTTTCCATGGAAGTATTGAAAGATGCATCGGCCACAGCCATCTATGGTAGCCGCGCCTCCAACGGTGTAGTACTCATCACCACCCGTCAGGGCGAAGAGGGCAAAACAAAGGTCTCCTACGAAGGTTACTATGCCTTGCAACAGCTTCCCAAGAAACTGGAAACACTGACACTCCCCGAATATGCCGTTTACCAGAACCTCCGCGCCGCCACCATCGGCTTCGGCGCACGCGAAGAGTTCAAAGACCCCTCACTCCTCAGCCGCGGTACCGACTGGCAGAATGAAATCTTCCGCACTGCCCCGATGCACAACCATCAGATAAACATCTCCGGAGGCTCGAAGAGCATGAAATACTCGCTATCAGGCGGCTACATGAAGCAAGACGGTATTGTATTCGGTTCGGACTTCGAGCGTTTCTCTTTCCGTGTCAACATGGACAACGACATCAACAAGTGGCTCACCACTGGCTTGCGTGCCTCCGTAGCCCGTACACAGCAGACCAACAACGTGGACGGTTCGGGTGCCATCTACAATGCCCTGAACCAGCTCCCCGAAGTGCCTGCCCGCAACCCAGACGGCAGTTTCGGTATGCAGACGGAGAACATGTATGGAACTTACTTCTCCAACCCCCTCTCCGACCTTATCCAAAACGAAAACTATAGTCGCAGCACACAAGTCTATGTCAACGCCTTTGCCGACATCAAGCTGTGGAAAGGACTCGTATTCCGTACGGAATATGCCGCCAACTTCAATTACAGCAACGACTATAAGTTTACCCCCTCCTACGACTACGAGCACTTCAAGCAGCAGTCGTCAGCAAGCCGTGGAGCCGGCAACGGAAGCAACTGGACATTGAAAACTTACTTTACTTATAATAATACCTTCGGCAAACACGGCCTCTCTGCCATGCTGGGACACGAAGCGCAAGAAAATAAGTACGAGTCGCTGAGCGGCAGTCGTACCAACTTCCTCTTCAACTCCGTACACGAACTGGATGCGGGCGATGCCACAACAGCAAAAGCCAACAGTTCCCGTGGTTCATCCGCCATCGAATCATACTTCGGCCGTCTGAACTACAACTACAACGACCGCTACTTGCTGACCGCTACGCTCCGTGCCGACGGTTCGTCTTCGTTTGCCAAAGAAAGTCGTTGGGGTTGGTTCCCTTCGGTAGCATTGGCTTGGAAAGTCAATAACGAAGCTTTCCTCAAAGATGTGGAAGCCATCAACTCACTGAAACTCCGCTTGGGTTGGGGTGTGGTAGGCAACCAATGGGCAGGTTCCTATGCCTATGGCGTCACCATGGCTTCGGCAGCCTCCATCTGGGGCACTGGTTTCTATGCAGGCAACTATCCTAATCGTGAACTGAAGTGGGAAGAAACAAACTCCTTCAATGTAGGACTCGACCTCGCCCTCTTCAACAACCGCATAGAGTTCATTGCCGATGCTTATTACAAGAAAACGGACAATCTGCTGATGCAAGCTTCTCTTCCTACCTACGTAAGCGGTCTGATTCGTGCACCATGGGTCAATGCCGGTGCTATGACCAATAAAGGTGTGGAATTTACCCTAAACACGCACAACATCCAGACACGTGATTTCACCTGGACCTCAGGACTCACCTTCTCCATCAACCGCAACGAAGTGACGAAACTCTACTCCGAATCATCCGCTATTTCGGGAATCAACGGTTCGGAAACACTGACCTACACCATGGTGGGCGAACCGGTCGGGCAGTTCTACGGCTATAAAGTAATCGGTATGTTCAAGGAAGAAGGAGATTTCTACAAGAAAGGTGCCGACGCAACTTCCTGCTCGACGAAACGGGCAACCGCATCCAAGTAGCCATCCCGAAGGACCAGACCATCGGCAAATCGGGCATCTGGGTAGGTGACTACATCTATGAAGACCGCGACAACAACGGTGTAATTGATGAGAAAGACCGCACATTCCTCGGCAATCCGGCACCCAAATTCACGTTCGGCTTCAACAACTACCTTTCTTATAAGGGATTTGACCTCAACATCTTCCTGAACGGCTCGGTGGGCAACAAGGCCATCAACCTGATTCGCCGCACCTTCACCGACCCCATGCGTAACAGTAACCTGCTGAAAGAAGCTACCGACATTGCCCTAATCGCCCATGTACGACCCCGAAGTCGGCGACGAGGTACTTTCCAATGTTTACGTGGCCAACGCCGATGCAGCCAAAGTACAACGCATCACTACCAGTAGCGCCAACGACAACAACCGTATCTCCGACCGCTTTGTGGAAGACGCTTCCTATCTCCGCATAAAGAACATCTCGCTGGGATACACCTTCCCACAGAAATGGTTGCGCCATTTGCAGATAGACCATCTGCGCCTCTACGTCAACATCCAGAACCTCTGTACCATCACAGGCTACAAAGGCTACGATCCCGAAATAGGCGCCTTGAACTACAATGTATTGCTACGTGGTGTGGACGATGCGCGCTATCCTTCGCAACGTATCTATACATTTGGTCTTAACTTCAATTTCTAATGGGCCTAACAAATCATTTATCATTTAAAATCTCAATATAGTTATGAAACACAGATTTTTAACCCTTATATCATCGCTCCTTCTGCTCACAGCATGTAGCGACTCATTTCTGGAACGTGCTCCCGAAGGAAACTATGTAGATGTGACATACTACACTTCCGACAATGCACTCGAACAAGCCACTGCACCACTTTACAACCGTGCATGGTTCGACCTCAACTCCCGCGCTATCGTACCGCTGGGCAGTAACCGTGCCAACGACAACTTCAGTCGCTGGGGAGCTCCCGAGTTCACCAACTTCAAGGTAACAGCCTTAAGTGAAAACCTTGCCAACGCATGGACAGGTTTCTACTCGGTCATTACAATGGCCAATGCCGTTATCAGTGATGTGCAGACCAAATGTAGCAACAGCGTAAGCGAACGTGCCAAGCGTACAGCCATTGCCGAAGCCCGCCTGATGCGTGCTTGTGCCTACTTCTACATGGTCCGCCTCTGGGGACCGGTTATCATCATCGAAGACAACGACAAAGTGGTTGCCAATCCCATGCAACCACTCCACCGCGAAGAAGATGTACTGGAACTCGTTATTCGTGACCTCACTTATGCAACCGAAAATCTTCCTGAAGTGGCAACCGCCAAAGGACGTGCCAGCGCATGGGGGGCAAAAGGCATGCTTGCCAAAGTCTACCTCGCCCGCTCAGGCTGGAAAGGAGGCGCACGCGACAACGCTGACCTGGAGAAAGCCAAGGAACTGGCCGCCGACGTGATAAACAATAGCGGCATCAGCCTTTACGAAAACTATGAAGACCTCTTCAAGTATAAGCACAACAACAATCCTGAATCGCTCATTGCCATGCAGTGGGTGCCACTGGGTGATTGGGGCGTATGCAACACTCTACTTGCCGACCTCGCCGGCAACAGCGAGATGACCGGCGGTGTAAACGTATGGAGCAGCTATCAGGCAAGTATCGATATGCTCCAGCAATATGAGTTGGGCGACACTATCCGCCGCAATGCCACCTTCTGCACACCGGGTACATACTATTCATACATCTGCATTGCCGACGGAGGCTATACATACGATGGCAACACCTCTTGCATTAAAAAAGGTGTACCGGGCGGTCCGGACGACGACAACGACGGTTATGTCCAGTCCATGAACTCTCCTCTCAACACCTACATCCTACGCCTTGCCGATGTTTACCTGACCTATGCCGAAGCTTGTCTGGGCAACAGCGAAGAACTGACTGGAGCCCCGGCCTGGAAGCATTGAACCAGGTACGCGACCGTGCACGTATCCCTCGCAAGGAACGCGTAACCTTCGAAGACATCATTCGCGAACGCGCGTAGAGTTCTCGATGGAGTATTGTAACTGGTATGACATGGTATCGTGGTATCACTGGAAACCCGACTACATGCTGAATTACTTCCAGAACCAACACCGCGGCTATACAGTAGACCTCATCGTGAAGGACGAAGACGGTTACCTTCACTTCGGCAAGAAAGAAGGCGACACTTTCCTCGAAGGCATAGAAAATTGGCAGGAACCGGGCGAGAATATCGAAATCCACCACGGCAACATCCTGATGCCTTATCCGGAAAGCGATGTCATCCAGAATCCGCTACTGAACGAAGAACCGGTAGCATACGAATTCAGTGAATAAACCAAGTTATACATTCATTATCTCAAATAACGACTTTAATATGAAATATATACATTTTCCTTTTTGTGTTGCTCACCATCCTATTGGCATGCAATCTTTTCACTGCCTGCAACGATGATGAGGGCGGTGGTGTTCCCGTAATCCACCACATCCGTCTTATCGATCCCGAGAAAGCTGACAGTACGTTTACCGATGTAAATCCGGGCACCATGATTGTAGTCATCGGAGAGAATCTGAACGATGTGAAGAAAGTATTTATCAACGAACAAGAAATTTCGTTCAACAGCAACTACGGAACTTCCACTAACCTGATACTTACCATTCCCAGCGAATTGCAACTGACAGGTGCCAATCCGGAACTGAAAGGCGAACTGCGTATCGAGACCTCGCACGGCATTGCCACGTACTCCATGCATGTGCTCTCGCCCGCACCCTACATCACCCGTGTAGCCACAACCTTCCCCGTGGAGGCGGGTACGCCTCTGCGCATCGTGGGCGGTAACTTCTACGAAATTCAGCGTGTCTATTTCACCACTGCCGTGGACGACATCACCGATGCACCTGTTTCAGTAGAAGTGACTGACTACACAGTTAATAGAGACTTCACCGAGATTTCATTCAATGCTCCCGCAGGCCTGATTGATGAAGGCAGCCTGGTAGTGGAGTGCTATACCGCATCCGCATTCACTCCCTTCCGTCGCACAGCCCTCCCGCCGAGTATCAGCAAGGTAAGCTCCATGATGCCTATCACGGGTACTACAGTTACCGTACTGGGACAGAATTTCATGGATATCGCCTCCATCACAATGGGTAACCGCTCGGTAGACCTCTCTACTGTAACCGTAAGCGAAGCCAATGATATGCTTACCTTCACCATGCCGCGTGCACCTCAAGGCACTTGCTCACTCGCCATCACCACCATGGGCGGCACTGCCGAAGTTCCGGGCTTTTATCCTTTGGAGAATGTTGTATTGAACTATGACAACATCGGTTGGTTCTCCTGGGGCGGACAAGCTGCACCCATCACAGCCGACGGCACGGCAGCTCCTTTCTTCTCGGATGGTAAATGCTACAGCATATCAGGCGAACTTTCAGCATGGAACTACTGGTGGGCCAATTGCAGAACGGTGCCGTATGGGGCATCGACGCAGCCTTCCTGCCTACTAATACACCGACTTCCGAACTGGCTTTGCAATTCGAATGTTTCGTAGCAGTAGAATATGGTGAAGGTCCTGTCTTCCGCATCTACCTAAAAGGGAATGAGGCTCACAACTACACGAACTATCGTCCGGTGAGTGATTTCACCGGGAAAACCGAAGTAGGTCAATGGATGCAGTGCAGCATTCCACTTTCCGAACTGGTAGACGAAGCCACTTGGAGCGAGTTCCAAAAACGTGACGGTGACGAGTTGGCACTCCAGATGACAAACCCTAGCGAAAATGGTCCGTACAACATCGAAATGTATTTTGATAATTTCCGAGTTGTCAAGATACAATAATTCAATAATTTGAATTAAAATCGGGCACGGGATTACACAAAGTGACACCTTCTTTTAAACTCTTAGACGCTGATTCAATTGAATCAGCGTCTAAAAATAAATACACCGAAATTATTAAAACGAAAATTCACCGATACCATGACACAAATCTTCAAGAAAACCTTATTAACCAGTCTGGTTCTATTTCTGATGACAGCTTGCTCTGACGATAAAAAAGAACTGAAAATCATCGTAGAACCTACCTCCTTCCATTTTGAACAAACGGGAGGTAGCAGGAAATTCGGTATCACACCCAATAAACCAGCCACTTTCCAAAGTTCGGAAGCATGGTGCAAAGTAACCTCGGAAAGCAGCACTCCCGTACAAGCAATCTATAACATAACCGTAGAACCCAACACCACGCCCGACGTGCGCAACGCCACCATCACCGTCAGCGTAAAGGAGCACGTACAAGAAATCAACGTGGAGCAGGCAGCCTATATCCAAAGCGATGAACCGGAAAAATACACTGTACGCGAGAACCTCACGACTCACCAACTGATTAACGAAATGGGACTGGGCATCAACCTGGGCAACACGCTGGATGCTGTAGGCGACTGGATAGACCAAGCAGCATTCTCAATTACGAACAAGCATGGGGAAGTCCCGTTATCACACAAGAAATCATTGAAGGATATGCCAAAGCGGGCTACTCATCCTGCGTATACCGGTCAGCTGGGGCAATCTGCTGTCCGACGACTTCAAGGTGCATCCCGACCTGATGGACCGCGTAGAGAAAATCCTGAACTGGACCCTCGACTGTGGTATGGTGGCTATCATCAATATCCACCACGAAAACGAATGGATTAAACAAGTACCCACCGACAGCAAAGCAAAAGAAAAATTCACTTCCATCTGGAAACAGATATGCGAACGCTTCGAGAAGTACGGCGACCATTTATTGTTCGAGCCAATGAATGAAATCGGGTACGATGAAATTTGGACCCCGTGGAGCGGTAGTGAAGCCGACAAGGCAAAGGCACTGGGATACGTGAACGACCTCAACCAGCTCTTTGTCGACATAGTAAGAAACAGCGGCGGTAACAACGCCAAACGTCATCTGTTGGTGGAAATCTACAACACCAACTTGGAGTATGCCTACGATCCCTTGTTCAAGATGCCGAACGATCCCGCCAATCGACTTGCTCTTACTGTGCATTACTATACTCCGCAGACTTGCCATACTGGGTGGAGGTGAGGTTGTCGACTGGGGGTGTAGGCCGAGAAAGCTGGGGAACGGAAGCTGACTTCAAGGAACTGAACGACAATATGGACCTACTAAAGAAGAATTGCGTAGACAAAGGAATCCCCGTCATCGTAGCGAATATTGCGCCGAGTCCAAAAACAGAACAAAGGAAGTGATAAGGCTCTTCTGTGTTTCTGTAACCGAGGCCATCTACTCGCGCGGTATGTGCCGATGCTCTGGGACACTCCGGGGGGGACAATACAACCGACAGACTTGCCAGTTTGACGATCCTCTCTTCTTAGAAGAGATGATGGCTATTCCTGCTAAATATCAACGGAATTAAGTAAAAGATTATAATCAAATAAATAAAAATA
>ENA-OQCF01000726-OQCF01000726.1-human-gut-metagenome-genome-assembly--contig:-NODE-726-length-12323-cov-2.546819_pt1 | contig 12323 bp, 16 predicted proteins | sample MGYA00242756_ERZ504573 | MGnify/ENA primary metagenome ERZ504573 (study PRJEB26092, sample SAMD00036240) | human gut metagenome | host: Homo sapiens | study: EMG produced TPA metagenomics assembly of...
TGCAGGTACCATTTCAGTTGCCAGTGTAGGCTGATAACCTACGGCTGAAGGCATACGTCCCAAAAGCGCAGACACCTTCGGAACCTGCCTGTGTAAAACGGAAAATATTGTCAATAAAGAGGAGCACATCCTGGTTCTTCTCATCACGGAAGTATTCCGCCATGGTAAGTCCGGAAAGTCCAACTCTCATACGTGCTCCGGGCGGCTCGTTCATCTGACCGTAAACCAGAGCAGTCTTGTCGATAACTCCACTTTCTTTCATTTCATTGTAAAGGTCATTTCCCTCACGTGTACGCTCTCCTACACCTGTAAATACGGAAAGTCCGCCGTGTGCAGTTGCTACATTGTGGATCAGCTCCATGATAAGAACTGTTTTTCCTACACCTGCACCACCGAAAAGACCGATCTTACCACCCTTTGCATAAGGCAGATTAGGTCAACGACCTTGATTCCTGTCTCCAGGATCTCTGTTGCAGGCATCTGTTCTTCATAAGAAGGAGCCTGACGATGGATAGACCAGCGTTCCTTTGCCTCCGGTGCCGGAAGATTGTCTACCGGGTCACCCAGAAGGTTAAATACTCGTCCCAGGCATTCCTCACCTACAGGAACGGAAATTGGACCGCCTGTATCCAGAGCTTTGGCACCGCGCACCAGACCGTCAGTAGAATTCATGGCAATACATCTTACCACATCATCGCCAACCTGCTGTGCAACCTCGGCAACCAGCTTTGCGCCATCATTATCAATCTCTATGGCATTGAGAAGAGGCGGCAGTTCATCGTGCGCAAAGCGGATATCCAGTACCGGACCGATAACCTGCACTACCTCGCCAATGTGTTTTTCACTCATGTTAGTAATCTCCTATCTGTTGGAAATTATATTAAAGACCTTCTGCACCTGCAACAATCTCCGTGATCTCCTGCGTGATGCTGGCCTGACGTGCCTGTTGTAATACAGATTGAGCTGATCAATCATCTCTTCCGCATTACTTGTGGCTGCATCCATAGCCATACGTCTGGCTGCCAGTTCACTTGCGGTACTTTCGCAGATACCGCCATAAACCAGTCCTGCCAGATATTCCGGAACAATGGCATCAAATACTGTCTCTCCGTCCGGTTCATAGAGGATCAGATTCTTCGTCTCTATCTTACCTCCGCTTTCCTCTCTGATATCAGTCATAGGAAGCATGGAAAATACCTCCGGCTGCTGAGAAAGCATGGAATCAAAGACAGTATAGCATAATTCAATATGACCAAAGGTTCCTTTTCGAAATTCCGTGCAGAGCATATTTGCCATCTCAAAACAGTCCGCCACAGAAATACTTCCCACTTCTGCAAACTGTTCTGTCAGAGCTTCAATCTCTCTCTGGCGGAAATATTCTACTGCTTTCTTTCCAACCGGCAGAACCATGTAGTCCTTACCTTCAGCAGAAGCCTCCAGACATTTGAAAAGGTTTGCATTATATCCGCCTGCAAGTCCTCTGTCACCTGCGATCACTACATAGCAGGTTTTATTGTTGGAAGACTCTTTCGCATAAACGGATGAGAAATCTGTATTCTCCCTTGCAATCTCTTTCAATGTCTCATGAAGTTCTGTAAAGTACGGACGGCATACCTCTGCACGTTCCTTTGCCTTACGCAGTTTGGAGGATGCTACAAGCTCCATGGCCTTGGTAATCTGCATGGTACTCTGTACACTCTTGATACGCAGCTTTACCGCTTTCATATTCGAAGCCATACGATACCCTCCTAATCACTTTATTTCTCAGGTCTTGTATTCAGGAAGTTCTCTGTATACGCATCCAGTACGCTGCGAAGCTTCTGCTCTGTTTCCTGCTCCAGCTTACCTGTTGAGCGGATCTCCTGCATAACCTCTACGCCTGCTGCATCTGTATCCAGATAGGTATATAATCCTGATTCATATACATTTACGTCTTCAACTTTTACTGATTCCAGAACACCCTTTGTAACCGCATAAAGAATCGCAACCTGTTTCTCTACAGGAACCGGTGCATTCTGGTTCTGTTTCAGAACTTCCACAATACGTGCACCCTGTTCCAGACGTGCCTTTGTATCAGCATCCAGATCAGAGCCAAACTGTGCGAAGCTCTGCAGTTCACGGTACTGGGAATAGATCAGCTTCAGTGTTCCTGCTACCTTCTTCATTGCCTTGATCTGCGCATCACCACCAACTCGTGATACGGAGATACCCGGGTTTACAGCAGGCATGATTCCTGAATGGAATAACTCTGTCTCCAGGAAAATCTGTCCATCTGTAATAGAAATAACGTTAGTAGGAATATAGGCAGATACGTCACCTGCCTGTGTTTCAATGATCGGCAGTGCTGTCATGGAACCGCCGCCATGTTCATCGTCCAGCTTCGCTGCACGTTCCAGAAGTCTGGAATGCAGATAGAAAACATCACCCGGATATGCCTCACGTCCGGGCGGACGACGGATCAGCAGGGAAAGTGCACGGTATGCAACTGCATGCTTACTTAAATCATCATAGATGATCAGCACATCTTTTCCCTATTCATAAAGTATTCACCCATTGCACATCCGGAATACGGTGCGATATACTGCAGCGGGCTTGACTCAGATGCTGTAGCTGCCACAACGATAGTATAATCCATTGCGCCGTTTCTGGTCAGGTTCTCTACTAATGTAGCTACTGTGGAACGCTTCTGTCCAATGGCTACATAGATACAGATCACATCTTTTCCCTTCTGGTTAATAATGGTATCTGTAGCAATTGTAGTTTTACCGGTCTGACGGTCACCAATGATCAGTTCTCGCTGTCCACGTCCGATAGGATCATAGAGTCGATGGCTTTGATACCGGTCTGAAGAGGCTGATATACAGATCTTCTCTCACAGATTCCAGGTGCCTTGCTCTCAATCGGCCGGAATTCTTTTGTATCAATCGGGCCTGCTCCGTCAATTGGCTGTCCCAGTGCATTTACAACACGCCCAACCATGGCGTCGCCTACAGGTACAGACACGACCTTGCCTGTACGCTTTACGGTCTGACCCTCACCAATGTTCTCATCTGAACCAAAGATTACGATGGAGACACTGTTCTCCTCCAGGTTCTGTGCCATACCGAAGCTTCCGTCCTCAAATTCCAGAAGCTCTCCTGACATACAGTTTACCAGTCCGCTGGCTCTGGCAATACCGTCACCAACCATAAGGATCGTACCTGTCTCGTTCTGTTGAATGGCATTTTCGTAATATTTTATCTGGCTTCGGATGACCTTGGATATTTCCTCAGGTTTTAATTGCATGTTTCCATTCCATCCTTTTATATTCTATTATTTTGCGCTGTCTGAATTCAGAAATTTAAAGATTTTTCATATCCATATGTCAAATACCCATACAGTACGATTCTCAAATCTGGAATCCAGTTCCTTATACTACCAATTCATTCAGTTTCTTCGAAATACCGGAAATACGGCTCTGTACTGTACCGTCGAGCTGTACGCCCTCCAGTTCTACGCGAAGTCCGCCAAGAACGGATGCATCTGTTTTCTGAACCAGATACACTTTCTTTCCGCTTAGCTTCTCAAGCTTCGCTTTCAGAGCTTCCATCTGAGTCTCACTGAGCTTCACTGCACTGGTAACCACGGCTTCTGCAATTCCATGTGCACTGTTGTAGCGTCTGATAAACTCTTCGCAGCATCCGGCAAACTCTCTCAGAATCTTGCGTTCACACAATAATTTCAGGAAATTCACCAGATATCTCTCTGCCTGCCCTCCGAAAGCCTCTTCAATCATCTTAAGTCTCTCGTCTTCAGGAATCGCCGGTTCTCCCAGCAATTTCAAATATCCCGGATTCTCCCTGAAAATCTGTCTGACTGCGATCATCTGCTCCATGATCTGTCCATCGAGCTTTTCTTCAGCGGCAAGGTCATACAGACTTCCGCCGTAAACTCTGGCAGTTTTTGTCATGATGCCTCACCTACATTCTCAATAAACTCATCAATCAGTTTTGCATGATCCTCTTCACTAATTTCGCGCTCGATCACTTTTCCGGCAATCTCAACAGCCATACCGCCGATTTCTCCCTTGATCTCGTTGACTGCCTTACGTTTCTCCTGTGCAATGTCTTTCTCTGCCTTCTCTTTCATGGCAGTTACCTGACTGGAAGCCTCCTTAAGCATCTCTTCACTCTGGATAGCGGCTGTTTTCTGAGCTGTCATCACAATGTCATTTGCCCTATTCTTGGCTTCCTGCATATTCTTTTCATATTCTGCCTTCATTGCCTGAGCTTCTTCCTTTGCCTTCACTGCATCCTGGATCTGGGCATCCGCTTTCGCTTTGCGCTTCTCCAGCATCTCATTGATGGGCTTGAAGAGGAAACGTTTGATCAGATATACCTGAATAAAAAGGTTGCAAATCGTCGCTATAAAATTCCACGGCACAATTCCAACTAATTCCTGTACCTGCATGTTTGTAACCTCCTGTCTGTATTTATGCGGATCATTTTCCGGCTGTTGCCGGAATTATCCACAGGTTCCATATCAGATACCGCTTAATCTGTGATATCCGGCATCTCAGCTGTTTTTATCAGCTCAGGAAGTTCATGAACATACCAGGTGCAACGAAGATAAGTAACAGACCGGTTACGAAACCGTAGATACCTGTTGTCTCTGCGATGGCACATCCAAGAAGCATGGTAGAAGTAACATCACCCTTGCACTCAGGCTGACGTCCGATTGCTTCCAGTGCCTTTGCTACTGCGTTACCTTCACCAATACCAGGTCCGATACCTGCGATCAGCGCACATCCTGCTCCAATTGCACATCCTGCTAATGCGATACCTTTTGCCAATAACTGAAAATCCATATTAAAACCCTCCTGTTAAAAATAATCTGCAGCTTTTTCCCCTTTGCTGCGGTATTAATTTTTCTGCTGTATTTCAGCATTCTTTGCGGTTACCACCGCTGCCGTTTTGCTCCGGCAAATCATGTTTCTGCTACTCTTCTGCTGCATTTGCAATATACATTACAGTCAGCATACAGAAGATAAACGCCTGCATAACTCCTGAGAACCAGTCAAAATAGACCGACGTTATCGCAGGTACACCGACATCAAGAATCGGTATCTTTGACAGTACATCTCCCAGTGCACCCGGGATCAGGCCCAGAAGCGCGGAACTTGCGACTGCCAGTGCCCATAGATCAGGCCATTGATTACCACACCGGAAAGGATATTTCCGAAATGACGACACGCCATACTGACAGGTGTAGCCAGCTCGGAAAGAATATTAAACGGTGTCATAACTGCGATCGGGGTTGTAAATCCCTTCAGATAACCGCCAAATCCGCTGGTCTTTATCTTCTGTGCTGTGATCATAATGAAAACCACAACTGCCCAGCAGCCTCAGTAGAAAGGTCTGCTGTAGGGCTTCGAAGTCCGATCAGACTGATCAGGTTGGAAACCACACTGGTTGCAAAAAGTGCTGCAACAAATGGTATCAGGTATCTGAATTTCTCACCCATATTTCCGATTACAAAGCTGTTGGCCTTCTCTACAATGAGCTCTGCCACAGCCTGACGTTTGGAAATGTTCTCTTCTTTCAGATCATGTGTCAGCCAGATACACAAACCTGTTATGAGTATCATAACAATCCAGCTTACCACCATTGTCTCACTGATCCTTAATGGTCCGAGAACAGGCACATCAATGGGTAATGTAAAGAATATCCTTGCCCCGCTGATATCCAATTCCATACTCTTTATTCACCTCCCGTCTCTCCCGGTACTGTTCCGGTTTAATATAGAAATACCTATTTGTTAGTATGAAAAATTCCTGCAATTTTAATTCCTGTTCCGGGAAATAAAAGAGGAACGATTCCTGCCACAAAATGAAAACAGGGTGCCACGATTGCCAGGATCACCCACAACATCTGGATCAGCATTCTCTGGGAGTAACTTGCTTTGATCCTCATTCTCGCTGTGTCCTCATCTGTTGCTGCAGCTGCTTTCTGCACTGCAAGTCCCATAAAAAAGAAATTAAGGACTGCCACACATCCTCCCACTGCCCCTCCAAGAAATACCGTATAATCAAACGGTACCTTCTGCGGCATGAAAGCATGCAGCACTCCAAACACAATCCACATCAGAATCAGCCCTATTCCGGTGACGGCAGCCACCTTCCCGGTTTCCTTTCTTACGGCAGGCTGAACATTTTCCATAATACTCATATAAATCTCCCTTTCGTTTCTGTATCATTACAGGTGCCTGTTAAACGATACTTTATTTTTCTTCTTTTTGTTCTCTTTCCTCTGCTGTCTGTCAATAGAAAGATAAAATTTATATGCACTGTCCCGGAACCTCCAAGACCAAAGAAAAAACCGGGGATATATACCATCCTCCAGCTCCGGTCTTAGAAACAATCAGCCAGCATACTGCCAGACATATCAGGACAGGGGTTATGAGAGACAGTCCAAGCTGCGACAACATGGTGACATTTCTGATGATCTCTGACCATTGTTTCATCCTCTTCTCCTTTTTGCCTAATTTTTTTTATATATTTTCAAGAATTTATAGTCAAATTTTATCATATATTCTTTAAAATTACAATCTCATCAGATAATTTTATCAAATATTTTTCATCCATCCAATATTTTTTTGTTATTTTTATATCGTGTATGTGATTATATCATCAATATAAATCTTTTTATACAGTCAAAGCTTCTGATTGGTTTATATTTTTATTTCAAAGAAGAAGAGATATAAATAAGGAGCCTGCCCGGAGAGCTTTTTTGTGTCATAGAACATTACGGAGTAATATTCTATGACACAAAAAAAGCACGAAAACAACTCATCACTGTTTTCATGCTTCTTCTTTCGTATATAATTCTGCTTTATATATAAGTTCTGTATTACCGGTCTGTCCCAGCAGACACATTCCTCTTATAGAAAATCCTCTTAATTAATGCATTTGAGACCCTGTACATCCTCCCGGAGCATTTATCTTTAATTCTTATTCTGTATATAAATATCCACTGTAGTCCGGATCATCCAGACAGTCTGCATCGATCCATGCCGGATTGCTCAGTACATTTTTCTCGATTACAACAGATTTCTTCGGTGCCGTTGTTTCAACTGCTGCCCAGATTGTCTGGTATCCCATAGCATAAGGTTGCTGAGAAACACAGCCAATCTCTTCTCCATTACGGATTGCTTCCTGCTGCTTAGTAGTTGCATCAACCCCTACCAGAGCCGGTGCATCATGCTCATCACTCTTCTCCAGATTCAGATACATCTCTGTAATATCTGCATTGGTGCAGAATACACCATCCAGTGTGGGATATTTTTCCAGAACTTCCTTCATGGAAGCCTCCATATCATCTACCTGATCAGAATAAATAGTTTCCACAACTTCAATGTCTCCGTACTTCCCGATATTATTCATGAATCCTTCTACACGATCCTGAACACTCTTTGTCTTCTGCTGTGCGGAAAAAACCGCAACCTTTCCCATCTTTCCGAGTGCACTGCCAAGCTGATAAGCAGCCATCTTTCCTACCTGCACATTATCGGTTCCCGATATGCCTTCACCAGTTTTTTCTCGGCTACATTAGAATCAAATGCTATAACCGGAATTCCATTCTCCTTTGCAGCTTCAAGCTGTGCCTCACAGGAATCCATGTCACTTGCCGAAATACAAAGAACATCCGGATTCTCTGCGATAACAGCATCTATTGTATTGATCTGAGTCTCTACATCCTCTTCATTATCAGGACCTTCAAACGTCATGGTAATCTGGTCATCTTTTTTATAACCATATGCTTTATTAATTTCCTTTACCGCATCTTCCATGCCTTTCTTAACCATCTTCCAGTATTCGCCCTTGACACATTTGCTTACCACTGCGATCCTTGAACCGGCATGGATTTTTATATCTGTATCAATCTCCGGAATCAGCGGACTCTCATCCTCTTCCTTCACTGCTTCTGCCTCTGAATCGGATTCTTCGATAGCGTCTGCCACCAACGGCTGGATTGTCTCTTCCACCTCCGCTCTGCTGCATCCTGTCAGCATTGCCAGTCCTGTCATTAAACTTATCGCTGCTGCCGCCGCTCTTTTCATTTTAATTTCCTCTTCCTTTCAGTGCTATACTGCACATTACAGCAATTTCATAAAATAATGTATAATTTCTGTCAACTAAAAAAATCGGTATCTGCTCAGTACTCTCACAGAATAATTAACATCGAACAATTACCTGTAGCGATCCTCTTAAATGCATTATTTACGAGAATTGCTATAAACCTTATAACTGCATATTACTTTCTACATTATACACACTTTAGGAAATTCGTCCAGAGATTTTACACATTTTTCACTTTTATACATCAAAAATTGCGCTATATCAATGTCTTTTGAATGCCATACCTGCAGGCTGCACCTGAAACTCCAACTGTTTCTTTGTCACCGGATGCTGAAATCCCAGTTTTGCAGAACAGAGAGCCAGCGGTTCCTGACTATTCTGACCGGGATTATACTTTCTGTCACCAACCAAAGGCATTCCGGCATGCGCCATCTGCACACGAATCTGATGATGCCTGCCTGTATCCAGATCAATCCGAATCAGATTTCTTTCGCCACAATCCTGTGCATCTTCCTTATTTTTCCAGGTTTCCAGAACTTCATAAGACAATATCGCCTTTTTTGCTCCGGAAGTCCCTCCCTCAACCACTGCAGAGCTGTTGGTCCTGCCATCCTTCTTCAGCCAGTCCACCAGTTTTGCACTCTTCACTTTCACTGTTCCTTCTGTAACTGCAAGATAAGTCTTCTTTATTTTTCCCGCTGTCATCTGTCTGCTGAGATCTGCTGCTGCCTTCGGATTCAGGGCAAATACAAGAACCCCCTCCACCGGCTGATCCAGGCGATGGATAATACCCAGATACGGCATCTTACCCGGCACCTTCTGAGCAATATAATTCTTCAAGAGGCTTTCCATATCCATACTGCCAACCCGCGCATTCTGAACTGCAAGCCCTGCCGGTTTGTGACAGACCAGAATATCTTTATCTTCATATAAAATATAATCTCTGATATCTTTTATCCACAATAAAAAACTCTCTTTTCATGGAGAGTATATCCTAAAATTCCAATTTCACGCAATAAACGAATATATATTGAATACAATTTGAAAACGGTCATCACTTTTTACTTTTCCTGATTTCAAAAAATGATGACCGCTTCAATGTTCTTCGTTATTCAATTTATTTTCCTCTTAGTATTCTTTCTATAATAAAATAATATGTTATTTACAAACTACTTTATAAGTTCACTATTAAATTTTTCTATGTTTATTTAAAATTCCTATTCTGTTTCCTGCTCATAATCCATATGTACTGTTTATAATCTGATCCATTCCTGCTTTTATGCTTTTATGATATCAGTTATTCAGTTCATCGGAACTTACTTAGAAAGTTTTATAGATTTTAAATTATAATTTCACGTATTATAATTTGTTTTCATTTATGAAATATCGGATACACTTTTTCATTATTTTTCGTGCTAAGCAATCATAAACCTAACTTCTTAAATTCACAACTGTTTAATTTCCTTATGTGCTTTTCATATTTATCGAACATTAATGGCAGATGTTCTGAATTATGTAAAGTATCACTGAAAAAGTACCTTAATATTTCTCTCAATATCCTGTAATTTTATATACCGGATATTCTTCTGATGCAGGATTTCAAACCATATACTTAAACTTCTATATGCCTCTCAAAACATCGTTCTTACCTTCAGTTTATCTGTTACCTGAACCTCTGCTTTCAGGCTAACTACTGAGATAAAGGTTATGCTCTTCCGGTAAATATTTCTTTACACATTTACCAAAATCCCTGTATCAGGTCTGCAACAGATATTCAATATAAGTTATCGCTTCTATAATACCTTTGATACATTCCTTCCTTATTAATCAGACTGTGCGTATGCTCTTATATTATATAAGGAAAATACTTTTTTATAATTCTCCGTATCAGGTCTTTCTTGCAGGAAATGCGATACCCGTCACTCTTATATTGATGAAGTTATAAATTCTTTCCCAATGGAATCACCCGAACCTTTCTTTTATTTTCATCCTTTTCATTGGAACATTTATATATGCTATGAATTGAATGAATTTCTTTGATTGTTTAATTCGTTTCCTTGTTTCTTTTGATGGTGTTATAATAACACTCTTGTTATTATTTGTCAATACATTTTTGCATTTTATTTCAATATTTTCTATTTATCTTTGTCTTATTTGCGCTAATTTTACAATATTTTTATTTATTTGATAATTTTCAGACTATTTTACTTTCTTCGATGCAGTACGTTGCTGCCCGGGGCTCTATTATATCCACGAATCGCTCCGCTGCAAAGCAGTTCCCGCAATTCTCATAATTTCATAAATAATAAAGATGCAGCTACTCCCAACCTAAAGAGAGGATAGCTGCATCTTCATCACTTCCTATTTTCGATTATAATTAATCAGGCATCCCTTAAGGATAATCTCACGCTCATCATCCGTAAGCTCCCCAAGAGCCACTTCAAACTCCTTCAGTCCCTCAGCACCGACAACATATCCCCGGATCACATCATCCTTTTCTTCCACTGCCTTACGAATCTGTGGGAAGAACAGATAATCTCCGTTTGCAAACGGAAGCTCCCCTTCTTTAATCAGGAATGGAAGCATACCCCAGTTGATCAGATTGGAACGGTACCTCTTTGTCGCATACTCATTGGCGATATTTGCCCATCCGCCAAGCACTTTCTGACAGGAAGCAGCCTGCTCACGCGCAGAACCATCACCTGGTTTCACTGCAAAGATCGTACTTCCCACACCAAGATTTTCCTTGCTTACATTCGGATAATCCTTTTTGATCACATCCATTACAGGTTTCATTTCCGGTAATGCCTCAACCGGACATTTTCCTTCCTGAATAGCCTTCTGAGCTTTCTGAACCTCTTTCGCACGTCCTACATAAGCAGGATCTTTCCTGGAAAGCGTAAACTCAGCCAGTCCAAGTGGATTGGAACGATAAGAAGATGTCTCACCGGACGGGATCAGTTCATCTGTTGTAGTAACCGGATCATGGATCTCAGAAACAACCTTCACGATCAGATTCTCCGGAAGTGCAGCCATCTCCGGCCAGTCCTTAATATTCGGACCAAACTGGATCTCTACACCCGGATCAGCTATACCCTTGCTGTCAAATACACGATTGTCATAAATTGTCTTATCAAAGAAATATTTCTGTCCTGTATAACCACCCGTATAATCCTCTGCTGAAGTCAGGAAACCTTTGTTTGCTGCAGTTGCCGCAATAGAACGTGCGTCCATAAGTGCAACAGAAGAAATCTGGCCATTCTGGATTTTGGAACCTTCGCGGTTCGGGAAGTTTCTGGTCGTATGACGGATACTGAATGCATTATTTGCAGGAGTATCCCCTGCACCAAAGCAAGGTCCGCAAAAAGCAGTCTTCACAACAGCTCCCGTTTCAAGAAGTCCTGCCAGAACGCCATTCTTAGCCAGTTCCATATAAATCGGAGTACTTGCCGGATATACACTCAATGTGAAGGCATCTGCACCAATGCTCTTGCCTTTAAGGATATCAGCTGCTGCACAGATATTTTCAAATCCACCACCTGCACATCCTGCGATGATTCCCTGTTCTACATAAAGTTTACCATCAATGACTTTGTCTCTTAATGTATATGGAACTTTTCCATCAAGGCTGATCTGTGCTTTTTTCTCAACATCTGCCAGAATATCATCCAGATTTGCTTTCAGTTCATCAATTGTATATGTATTGCTTGGATGGAACGGCATAGCGATCATTGGTCTGATCTCACTCAGATCAATCTCTACACAGCCATCATAGTATGCTGTTTCACCTGGTTTCAGTTCTTTGTAATCTTCACTTCTGCCATGGATCTCATAGAATTCCTGAATCTTCTCATCTGTCTGCCAGATAGAGGAAAGACAGGTAGTCTCTGTTGTCATTACATCTACACCAATTCGGAAATCAGCACTTAAATTTGCAACACCAGGTCCTACAAATTCCATAACTTTATTCTTCACATATCCGTTTGCAAAAACCTTGCCGATAATCGCAAGCGCAACGTCCTGAGGACCTACGCCGGCGTGGAGAACCTGTAAGATAAATGGCAACTACACCTGGCATATTGATATCATAAGTCTGGGAAAGAAGCTGCTTTACAAGCTCCGGTCCGCCTTCACCCATTGTCCATGGTTCCCAGTGTCGCATATCGTGTATGGCTGTCTGAACCAAGGATCATTTTACCGCCTGCTG
>ENA-OQCF01000728-OQCF01000728.1-human-gut-metagenome-genome-assembly--contig:-NODE-728-length-12310-cov-10.712714_pt1 | contig 12310 bp, 14 predicted proteins | sample MGYA00242756_ERZ504573 | MGnify/ENA primary metagenome ERZ504573 (study PRJEB26092, sample SAMD00036240) | human gut metagenome | host: Homo sapiens | study: EMG produced TPA metagenomics assembly of...
GCCGGCGCCCGGTCCGAGCATGGCGCCCGCCGCTCCCGCCCGCACCGACGCTGGTACCGATGGCGATGTGAGCGATAGTGGCGGTGTGGATGCGCCTCACTGATACGGGCAGCAATGATGCCGGTAACGGTGGGGCTACGTCTGGTGGCACCGCGGCCGGTGGCGCTTCTGGCGATTCGTCGACTTCTGGCCCCGACGGCGCTACGGATGGTGCGACATCTGGCTCTACCGATGCGGGCGCTTCCAACGGCGCTGGCGATTCCGCTGCCGATGCTGGCTCCTCTAACGGTTCTGGCTCCGATGCTTCCGAGGGCGGTTCGAGTGAGGTATCCAATGCCGGCGATTCCTCGACGGAAAATAAGCCTTCTACCAGCGAGCAGCTTGGCTCCATGCTTGGATCTTCTTTGACGGCTGGCATTAACGGTGGCTCTTCTTCTGATGAGGGGGCGTCTGACCAGGGTCCGATGCCGCCGATGAGGCGCGAGACAGTCCGACGCCGATGCTCAGAAGGCTGGGGATAAGGGTGGTGCTACTACCACCACCACGACGACTACGACCACCACGACGACCAAGGCCTCGGGTGGCAATATGCCCAAGACGGGTGACCTCATCGTGATGGCGAGCCTTGCCAGCGCAAGCCTGGCCACGCTGGGCGCCACGTCTATTGTGAGCGGTAAGCATAAACTCGATCAGCAGAATAAGGCTGCTGGTGAGGACGGTTCCGAGGAGTAAGTTCCTGGTCGCCTGATAATCTAAGAACTAGGACGGGGTCCGGTGCAACTGCATCGGGCCCTGTTTTGTTGTGCATCGATTAGTTATGCCCCCTCACACTTCATGTTGCTACCGTTGCCCGAAACGTCTGTATGACGGCATAATTGCGGTTGAGTTGCTCGATACAATGGGCATCGTGCTGCGTTTTAGGGAGAAGTTACGGTGTCTGAACAGGCGATTTATGGTGATACTGCCTACTATGGCGTAGAGTTGATCGATCGCTCGGGTAACGGGGCGCTACCGGTCGGCGAACATGACTTTGCCGAGGCCATGGATCGATGCGTGCTAGTCGACAAGACGATGTTTATTGCCGATGTCTTGGATGCTGATGCCTCTGTTGTGGTGTGCTGTCGACCCGAAGGCTTTGGCAAGAGCATGAACCTGTCGATGCTTAAGGCTTTTCTGGAGCGACCCGCGGTCGGGCAGGTCGATCGGGGCCTGTTTGCTGGTTCCCAGATTTGGGATGCGGCCAGCGGACGCTATCGGGACGAGTACGCTTGCTATCCGGTGATATCGCTGGACTTTTCTGGCGCTACGAGGCGTGACGCCGCTGTTGCCGACGTCGTGCGTGATGCTCTTTCGGGCGAGTGCGCTCGGCTGTTGGCGCTCTTGGAGGCTCCGGATTTAGCGCGAGATAAGGTGCGTCACATCGAACGCGTTGCGCGTGGCGTAGCGAGCGCGGACGAGGTTGACTCGGTGCTTGGCGTGCTCATTGAGCTGCTGGTGATGGCCTGTGATGAGCAGGTTGTATTGCTCGTTGATGGGTACGACGCGGTGTGGTTGGGCCGTGCGAGTGCGAGGGGCGCTTCCGGCGCCGATCCGGCAAAGCTATTCGATTGCGTGCTGTTTGACGTCATTGCCGCTGCGGGCGATTCGTTGCGGCTGGCGTGTCTGATGGGGGAGCGTCCCGGCCCTGCCGAAGCGGCACTTTCTTCGCGAAACTGCTCGTATTGTCTGACGACGCCGCTGTCGACGTGGTGTGACCGTTGGTTCGGCTTTTCGGATGCCGAGGTCGAGGCTCTGTTGAATCATGCTGGACGCGAAGAATACCTGGATGATGCGCGTGAGTGGCTCGAGGGATATCGGTTTGGCAGGGCCTATTGCTCGAGTCCGGCGCGTGTGATCGGCTTTCTGGACCGAGGCTGCACGGCGCCTGTGCGTGCCGATCTGTATGGATATGCCGATTGCCTGAGTAGGGTAGTTGCCGGGTGGAATCTCGACCGCCTTTCGGTCCTGTTCGATTTGCTCGAGGCCCATGGGTGCGTTGAGGTCCCGCTTTGTTTGAGCGCTGCGGGTCCAGAGGCCCCGTCTGATGATGGCCTGTGGACGGCGCTGTATCTGTCCGGTTTTCTCACGACGGATATGACAGAGGAGCCGGAGCATGGCAGTCGTCTCCGTGCTCTGCGGCTGCCCAATAACGAGCTTCGCCAGGCATTGCGTCTGGTGATTATTGAGTGGTTTGAGTGCGCTGCCGAAGACATTCAAGACGTCGATGCGTTTCGCGACGGGTTGTGCTGTGGGGACGAGGATACGGTGAGGCAGGCGCTAGACCGCATCTTGGGAGATGCGGGAATCGGTGCGACCGACCCAGATGCGCCGTTGCCATATCATCTGCTTTTACAGGGGCTCTGCTTTGGATTGCCGGGCTATGCCAATCCTGCTTCGAGGCGAAAGTGTGGCGCGGATCGCTGGGACATCCAGGTTATCCCTACGGGCGCCGTGCTCGACGTGGCAGACACGATCGGCATGCTCGACGAGCGCCCGCTGATTTCTATCAACATGATGTATGACCCCGGTGTGGACGCGCTCGGCCTGGAATTGCTGGCCGTTCAGGCGCTACTCGACATAGAGCGCGACGGTATCGACAAGATTCGCGTACCGCGACCCGGCGTGGGCCGTTTGCGCTGGGGATTTGGGTTTGATGGGCGGCACGTGGCTGCGGTGTGCCAGCGGTTGTAGGGGCAGGCGATGCTGCGGGGGTGCCCGCTATTCCGCGTCCTTCATGGGCGGCATGGGCTTCCAGTTGGGATCCTTGATGATCTTGCGGGCGTCTTTCATGCCGCGGCGCAGCGCCGGAATGCCGGTCTTAAAGCATTTGTCGACCGCTGCCAGACGAATGAACTCCTTGCAGAAGGTCGCGGCGTTGCCCAAGCGGAACAAGATGGGGTGGTAATCGCCGTAAATCTGCATGTAGCGGGCCAAAAAGCCACGATTGCGCATGATGTAGTAGCGGTTGGTGTCGCTCGTGGAGTTGAGCTGGCGTTTGCCGGCGATGTCCCAGTTAGAGACGGCGCGGGCGCGCTTGAGCACCACGTCTGCAACCACGGCGGCGGGGAAATGCTGGCTGGCAACATAGCCGTAGCAGGCGTCGTCGCCGTAGATGAAAAAGCGCGCATCGGGCAGGCCGATCTTGTCGACTACGCGACGGGAGAACAGGCCGCCTTCAAAGCACAGCTGGTTCATGGCGCGGTGGCCCTCGGGTCCTAGGTCCCACTTAGCGATGGGGTTGGGGATACCGAGCGAAAGGATGAGCTGGTACTGCCAAAAGAAGGCACCGCCGTCGAAGTCCAGGCGCGAACCTGGATGACGTCGTAGCGGTCCGTCCACTTGGCCAGGCGCTCGATGCCTCCGGGATTACGAGCACGTCGTCGTCCATCACCCAGAACCATTGGGCGCCCAGGTCGTAGGCGCATTTGGTGCCGGCGGAGAAACCACCCGCGCCGCCGCCGTTTTCGAGCTGTGGCGCGTAGATAACGCGGTCGGTACCACCCTGTGAATCGGGCTGGCCAGTGTCGATACCCCACAGGTTGGCGAGGCGCTCGTTGAATGCGGCGCACATGGCTTCGGTCTCGCGCGAATTCTCGTTGTCGACGATCACGATGCGCCAAGCGTTGCCGTGAGTTCGGTCATGGAGTCGAACAGGTTGGCCAGAAGCTCCTGGCGTTTATAGGTGACGACAACGATGGCGAGCTTGTCGATGGGAGCGGGGAGGGTGGAAGTCATGGGGAATATATCCTTTCACGCGTGGCGGGCGAGCGCCGCACGGAAGCTATCGAATGCGTCGTTTGGACGGCACCTATTGTAAAGGGTCGCTGCGCCATGTTGGCAAGGTTTGAATAAAACGCAGGAACCTGCCATGGGCGTGGCGACCGCGATTAAGCGCAGCGCTTCGATGACTATGTTGCGTGCGGCTTTGTGCTGCATGACGTCCTTTCGTATCGGTTTGCCTCTGCGGGCTCCATAGATTATATAAACGCCCGCGGGCGGGACGACCCTTTGATACCATTAACGGCAGGTATTTCCTAAGGAGCGCATTTGTCTACTAATTCCCCTGGCGACCCTGTCCTGTCGCTGCTTGTTCCCATCTACAACGTTGAGCGCTATCTGCGCGAGTGCCTCGATTCCGCCGTGGCGCAGACGCTCGAGGACATCGAAATCATCTGCATCAACGACGGCTCTACCGACAACTCGCCGGCAATTATCCGCGAGTACATGGAGCGCGACGCGCGCGTGAAGATGATCGACAAGGCCAATAGCGGTTACGGCGACTCCATGAACCGCGGGCTTGAGATGGCGCGCGGCAAGTACGTGGGCATTCTGGAGTCCGATGACTTTATGGCGCCCGATGCGCTGGAGAAGCTCGTGGCAGCTGCCGAGCGCTTCAATACCGACTTTGCGAAGGCAAATTTTGACTTCTACTGGTCTAAGCCCGAGGAGCGCCGCTCGCTGCACGAGATGTTTAAGGCAAGGGACTGTGACAAGCCGGTGCATCCGAGCGACACGACGCAGTTCTTTAAGCAAAAGCCGTCGATTTGGTCGGCTGTGTACCGCCGTGATTTTCTTGAGCGCAACGGCATCAAGTTCCTGCCGACTCCGGGAGCATCCTTTCAGGACACGTCGTTTGCCTTTAAGGCGATCGCATGCGCCGACAAGGCTGTTTACCTGCACGATGCCGTGCTTTCGTATCGTCAGGACAACGAGAACTCCTCGGTCAATTCTTCGGCTAAGGTCTTTTGCGTCAATACCGAGTATGCCGAAATCGAGCGCTGGATCCGAGAAGATTATGCTCGCGATCACGCAAGCGATGACGTCGCCCGCATGCTCAAGTTCAATCAGCTCATTAAATACGATTCGTATATGTGGAACTATGTGCGCTTGGCACCCAAGTTCTATAAGGAGTTCCTGGTGCAGATGGCCAAGGAATTCCAAGCGGCCTTGGACGCCGGGGAGTTTTCGCTGGACGATCTTAAGCCGTGGAAGCGCGCGAATCTCGCTGCCATCCTCAAAGATCCAGAGGGCTGGGTTGACGAGCATCCGCACTTTGCAACGGATGGTGCCTTGGGGCGCGCTAAGTATTACGCCTCGGTTGGAGGCCCTGGTGTGGTCGCCGCCTTCCTCATCGAATCGCTGAGGGGGTAGGTCGGTATGGGAGAGGCCTCGATTCCCAAAGCGACTATTGTCGTTCCCGTATACAACTCCGCGCGCTCCATTCAGAGATGCCTCGACTCGCTGCTGGCACAGTCTGAGCGCTCGATTCAGGTTGTCTGTGTCAACGACGGTTCGGTTGACGATTCGCTGGGCGTCTTGCGTCAAATTGCGCAGGCCGATGACCGTGTGCTGGTGATTGACCAGGAAAACGCTGGTGTCTCGTGCGCTCGAAATGCCGGTATCGATGCCGCCGAGGGCGAGACCGTCTTTTTTGTGGACGCCGACGATTACATCGACGCCCAGACGGTCGAGTGCGTGCTGCATGCCATGGAGTCTGCAGATGCCGAGGTCGCCGTTTTTGGCGGCGTTTGCGAGCCGTCCGACGCCGCGCCCAAGCGGGTCCAGCAACTCATGAGCCCAAGGCGGGCACTTTTGGCGCCCGTGATCCCCAGTTGCTGTTCCACGCAAACGCACAGCCCTATGCGTGCCGCGCGGCTTTTTCGCGCGAGCTGCTCAATCGCGAGGGCATACGTTTTGCCCCCGGCTTGGCCTTGGGCGAGGACGTTGTGTTCCAGTTTGCAGCTTACGCGCTGGCCTCAAAGACCGTCGTCATGCCGGTCAGGTTCTACCACTACGTGATGGAGAGCGAATCGGCGACGCACGAGTTCAACAGTGCCGAGGCACGCGCCAAAAAGCTCGACGCACACATGAGGATGCTCGAGGAAGTTATGGAAGACTGGGCGGCCTACGGCCTTTTGGATCTTTGCCCCGGCGAGCTGATTACCTGGTTCTTGGACCTTATCGTGTTTGATTTGGCGCGCTTGGATGCCGATGGTTTCCGTCGCGTGGCCGGTCGCGTCAATATGGATTTCACGACGTTTTTGGGAACGGAGTGGGCGGATATGCCTGCTAAGGGCGCCGTTTGCCGTGTTGCCCATAAGCTCGTTGCGGCGACCTCGGGCGTTTCGATGGCAGACGCCACGCTGTTCTATCTTTCGACTCGCGGTCTCAAGGCCTGCCTGGAGCGCTTTATCTAATTCTGGGCGCTGCCGCGCGCCGTTACTTCGCTGCTAAAATAACCCTGTTACACGCTATTCAACAGGAGGTTCTCTTGCAGAACTCTGATACCCCTAAAGTTTCGCTGCTTGTTCCCATCTGCAATGTTGAGCGCTACCTGCGCGAGTGTCTCGATTCCGCTGTGACACAGTCGCTCAAGGACATCGAAATCATCTGCATCAACGATGGCTCCACCGATAGCTCACCGGATATCATTCGCGAGTACATGGCACGTGATGAGCGCGTCAAGATGATTGACAAGGCCAATAGCGGCTACGGCGACTCGATGAACCGCGGCCTGGAGATGGCGCGTGGCGAGTACGTGGGCATTTTGGAGTCTGATGACTTTATGTTCGAGGATTCGCTCCAAAAGCTGGTTGCCAACTGACGCCGAGCACGCCGATGTTGTTAAGGGCGACTTCTACCTGTACTGGTCCACGCCCAGCGAGCGCCGTGATCTGTTTGGGATCATCGACGAGCATATGACGGGCGCCGCGTATCGCCCCGTCGATCGCCCGGGCATTTTCTACCGCAAGCCTTCCATTTGGTCGGCCATCTATCGGCGCGAGTTCCTCAACGACAATCAGATTCGGTTTCTTCCCACGCCGGGTGCCTCGTATCAGGACGCAGGCTTTAACTTTAAGGTTTGGGCTTGCGCCGAGCGTGCCGCGTTTATTACGGACCCCATTTTGTGCTATCGCCAAGATAACGAGAAGAGCTCCGTTAATTCGCCCAACAAGGTGTTTTGCGTGTGCGACGAATATGCCGAGATGCAGCGCTTTTTGGATCAACGCCCTGAGCTTAAGACTCGGCTCCAGGGCATTTTAATGCGCATGAAGGTCGATACGTACCGCTGGAATGACGAGCGTCTGGTCGATGAGTTGCGTGAGCGGTTTTGGGAGAAGGCGTCTCCCGAGCTTAAGGCTGATTGGGATGCCGATCGCTTTGACCTGTCGCTCTTCGACCCGCGCGGCGAGACCGACCTGCGTTTGATGGTCAAATCGCCCCGTGCCTATATCGATTCGCGCTTTGGCTTTAAAAAGCCGGGCAAGCTCAATACGTTTAAGCACTACTTTAAGATAGGCGGGCTGCCGCTGGTCTGGCGCGTGCTGACGTATCAGCATACCTACGGCGATAACCCGCATCCCGACGACGTGCCGGCGGCACAGTAGGAGCGCGTGACCATGGCTACCCCTAGGATTTCCGTCGTCGTTCCCATCTATAAGGTGGAGGAGTGCCTGGCATGGTGCCTGGACTCCCTACTTGCGCAGGATATGCCGATTGGGAGGGCGTGCTGGTTAACGATGGTTCGCCGGATGGTTCGCGCGACATCGCCGCTGCCTATTGCGAAAAGGATACACGCTTTAAGCTTGTCGATAAGCCCAACGGTGGTCTATCGAGCGCGCGCAATGCGGGCATCGCTGCGTCCACGGCGTCTGTCGTTGCGTTTTTGGATTCCGACGACCGGTTTACGCCTGATGCGTGCCGCGTAATCGTTGATGCCTTTGAGCGTGAGGATTGCGACGTTTTGACCTTTGGCGCAAACCCGTATCCGCTGGAGGCGGGGTATCCGTGGCTTAACTGCGTTTTGAGCCCGCGCGATGCGTCGTTTGAGGGCTATAGCTCCGACCTGCTGTTTAAGGAAGCGTCTCGCCCCTTTGCATGGCGCACCGCTTGCAAGCGCGCTTTTTTGCTGGGCAACGGGATCGTGTTCGATGAAACCGTTAAGTATGGCGAGGACCAGGTCTTCGATTTTGCCGTCTATGGTCGCTCGCGTAAGACCGCGCTTATCTCGAACAAGCTGTACGACTATCGCGTGGCACGCAAGGGCTCGCTCATGGACACCATGCGCTATGACGATGAGACGCGTTTGCTGGAGCACGTGAAGATATACTCCGCGGTGCTGGCCGATTGGCGCCATGATGGGCTCGATGCCCAGCATGCCGATGACCTGGCGTACTTCCTGTGTGATCTGGTACTGTACGATGCACTCAGGCTGCTGAGCTCGGGCTGCGGCAAGGTTTTTGCTGCCGTTGCCGCGGCGCTTGATGGTTCTGCCGTGGGCAGTGATGCTGCGCTCGCACAATGCGCTCCTTCTGTTGCCGCTATGGTGCGTGCGGCACTTATCGGTAAGGCTCCTGCTGCTCGTTCGTGCAAAAAGCTCATGTTCGCTTACGACGTCTTGAGGTTTGGGCGCCTGGGCGCGTGCAAGCGCATGGCTGCGAATGCTCTGGGAAAGCGAGAGGTGTAGATGAGTATCAAGCGTTTGGCGCTTTGCCGCAGTCAGGGTCGTCTGTTTGTTCTGCTTCGTTTTGTCGGTCAGGATATCGCGAGGCTTATTGAGCAGGAGGGCTCCCAGGTTTTTGCTCACGCGACGACCAATGGGGCATGCGTGCCGTCCTTGGCACTGCCGGTCGATCACGGCCGCGTGCTTGCGCTTTGTCCCTCCGTTGCCGATTATGAGCGCGAGCTTGTCGTCTTGGTGCTTCCGTTTATGGACGGCTCTACAATTGACGTTTCATTTGCGTCCGGCGGTAAAAGGCTGGGCTCTATTCGCTTTGACAGTCGTATTGCCAAGCTGGAATCTAAGGTTAACTACAAAGCAAAGCCTGCGATGTGCGCGCTTATCCGCGATGCCCAGCGTGGCGAATGCTGTGGTCGCTACGAGATCGATGCCGTTCGTTATTTACCGGCAGATGAGGGCGCCGTCTGGCGCTATGAGGTCAAGTGGGCGGGAGACCCCCAGTGCGCCCCTGAGCTACAGGTCTTCGATACGCACATGAATGCGATCGATGCCACCGTGCATGTTTTTGAGTCGCAGGTCGATGTTCTCCAGCAAAACGGATGTCGCGTCAATAAAACGTATCTGAGCGTTGAGATGCCTCAGGATATACGCGATTTTGTCGCGATTGCGGCTGATCCTACGGGTCAATTCCAGAGCGGATTTTGCGCCATGGATGGTCGTTTGTACAACGGCATGGTCGACGACAGTTGGAACCGCATGAAGGATGCGCGCGCGGATGATGCGGCCTATCGACGTTGGTTTGAGCAACATCGCGCAAAGCCGGGTGATTTGACGTGCCAGCGTGTCGCTTCAGCGGCATTTGCCTATAGGCCGCTCGTGAGCATTGTGGTGCCATGCTACAAGACCGATCAGGTCTACCTGCGTGAGCTGCTGGACTCGGTGCTATCCCAGAGCTATGACAACTGGGAATTGCTGCTTATGGACGCCTCGCCCGAATGGGATGTGGTGGCCAATCTTGCGGCCGCCGCCAATGACGAGCGGGTTTATTGGATTGAGCTGCCTGGTAACGGCGGCATTGTACTCAACACCAATGCTGGCATTCAGCAAGCGACGGGCGACTACATCGCATTTTTGGACCACGATGACATTCTGGAGCCGGATGCGTTGTTCCACTATGTCACCGCGTTGAACAAAGCGGCAGAGGGGGAGCGTCCGCAGGTCCTGTTCTGTGACGAGGACGTGTTCCAGAAAACGGGGGAGTGGGGTCAGCCGGTCTTTAAGACGCAACTCAACGTCGACCTGCTCTATAGCCATAACTGCGTGACGCATTTTCTGATGGTGGAGAAGGCGCTTATCGATCGCATTGGCATGTCGCCGGAAGATGTCGCGGGCGCCCAGGATTATGATCTGACTCTTCGCTGCCTTGCATCGGGCGCACGGTTTGAGCATATTGCGCACGTGTTGTATCACTGGCGCGTGCATCCCGGTTTCACCGCCGATGACTTTGCAGATAGCAAACCTTACGCCATTGAAGCTGGTCGTTTGGCGCTGCAGCGTCACTTTGACTCGCTGGGCATTTGCGGAACGGTCGAGGAGACCGAGACGTCGTTTGTCTACCGCGTGCATTATGCGCTGCCGGAGCCTGCGCCGCTGGTGAGCATTGTAATTCCCACCAAGGACCACGTTGAGACGCTCGATGCCTGTGTGATGTCGATCGCCCAGAAGGCCACGTATACCAATTACGAGATCGTCTTGGTGGAGAATAACAGCGAAGCCCCGGAGACGTTTGCGTATTACGAAACCCTGCCGGAACGCGTGACCGCTACGTCTGGCGGTAAGGGCACTGCGCACGTTGTGTACTGGCCGGGTGAGTTCAATTACTCCCAAATCATCAACTTTGGCGTTGAGCATGCCAGGGGCGACTACCTGCTGCTGCTGAACAACGATACCGAGGTCATAAGCCCGGACTTTATTGAAGAGATGATGGGCTATCTGCAGCGTCCCGATGTGGGTGTGGTGGGCGCTAAGCTCTATTTTGCCGACCATCTGGTGCAGCACGCTGGCATTTTGGTTGGCGTGCGTGGCGCACTTGCCCATGCCAACCAAGACTTCTCTGCAAAGCGCGAGGGCTATCTTGTCCGCGCGGTGCGGCCGGGCAACTATAGCGCCGTAACGGGCGCCTGTCAGATGGTCCGACGCGACGTATTTGAACAGGTTGGCGGCTACAACGAAGAATTCGCCGTCGGCTTTAACGACGCGGACTTTTGTCTGCGTGTGTGGGAGGCGGGCTACCGCACCATCTTTACGCCCTATGCCGAACTGTACCACTACGAGTTCACCTCGCGCGGCAGGGAAGAAGCCAACGAGAAAAAGCTGCGCCGCTGGAAACGCGAACAGGCTTTGTTCATGCAGCGCTGGCCGGAGTTCTTCTTGACGGGCGATCCGTGGCTTGGACCAAACCTATCCTCCGAGAGCGAGTACTTCTCGCGTTAAGGCAATAGTTTTAGGAAGTCCTAACCTTTCTTTTGGTATGCGCTTGGAAGAAAGAAACGTGTGGACTACTTAGTAAGACGAATTGCGAAAACTCGATACTTCCGCGATAAGTTTATACAGGCTTATGCAGCTCGATATTATCCGATATCGTCTGCAAGTAGATTTAAAGCGATGATTGACCGTGCGAGGCATAGATTTTATTTTTGGAGGGGGCTTAATGGCAAAGACAATACGAGATTCCCGTATCGAATTACTTCGCATTGTCCTTATGTGGACGGTAATGGCTCATCATTTCGTTGTCCACAACGCTGATTCTGTTTCCGCATTTCCTGGTTCGTTTACTAGGTTTTTCTAGAATATCTTTTTCTATCCAAATGGAAGAACTGCGGTCGGCTGCTTTGTTGCCATAACAATCTGGTTTGTTGCGGGGAAAGTCGAATACTCCATAAATAAGGCTGTTAAACGGATAGCTTCAACCGAAGGCACGGTTCTCTTTTATAGTATTGCGCTGGGTTTTTTCTTCATACTTCGCGGCGATATTCAAGTAAGTCCAACCAATTTGATAGGTATTTTTGCACCAACTCTTACTGGTTCTAGTTGGTGGTTTGTAACCGTCTATGCTTGGCTTGTATTTTTGCTGCCCTTTATAATTCCAGCTTTGCATGCGTTGGGCCAGAAACTACATCTATACTACATCTATATCTAATAGTCTTTCTGGTCTCTGTCTTTGGATTCCTGCGTTATGTGCCGCTCTTTTGGATTCCCATCGACGGGCTACTAGTGGATTTTATTATAATTTGCGTTTTTGTTTCCTATATTCGCTGGTATGTAGATTTGTCAACAGTGGATATACGGTGCCTGGTTGCCTGCTGCATTGCTGCCTTTGTGGGAGTTGCAATCTCGTTTTATGGTCAATTCCATTTTGATGGTTTGCTGGGTTCGACATTTGCGAATTTGTATACCGGCTTTTTCGGTTCGCCGGCGTCTATTTTTTCGTTAGCTATAGCCATCTCGGTCTTGTTGATTGATTTAAAAATGCCGCATTTTTCCTCCAGTTTCGTTAACGCTATCGCAAAACTTTGTTTTGCTACTTACCTTATTTCTGACTATGGGCCATTCAAAGTTGGCTTTGGAGCTCTGCTGTTTCCCTTTACGCGTGTCGGCGTTGGGCTGGGAATATTGCAGGTACTTTTTGTCCAACGGTTGTGTTCGCGATCTGCTTAATGCTGGAAGGTCTCAGGAAGCTCTTGGGTGGTTTCATCATACGTTTTTATCGGTCCTTGCGATTTGTTTACACTACGACGTCTGAGCATCGAT
>ENA-OQCF01000729-OQCF01000729.1-human-gut-metagenome-genome-assembly--contig:-NODE-729-length-12267-cov-4.844399_pt1 | contig 12267 bp, 14 predicted proteins | sample MGYA00242756_ERZ504573 | MGnify/ENA primary metagenome ERZ504573 (study PRJEB26092, sample SAMD00036240) | human gut metagenome | host: Homo sapiens | study: EMG produced TPA metagenomics assembly of...
TGGCGGCCAGCGCCTTTGCAGCGCCCTGTGCGAGCTTTTCCGGCTCATGGTCGAGGCTGGCAAAAACGGCTTCGACGCGGGCGCGGGTCACGCGGTCCAGCGGCTGGTCGTCCGTCAGCAGATTGTCGAGATAATAACGGTAGCCTTTGGCACTGGGGACACGGCCCGCGCTGGTGTGGGGCTGCTCCAGCAGACCCAGCTTGGTCAGCGCCGCCATTTCGTTGCGCAGCGTGGCGCTGGACACGGCCATATCAAAATAGTTTGCCAGCACACTGCTGCCCACAGGCTCGCCCTCGAGGCCATACAGCGCCACAATCGCCTGCAAGACTCGCTGCTTGCGTGCATCCATCGTCATAGCGCCTGCCTCCTTTTTGGCTTTCGTTTCTTTAGCACTCCATCTTCCTGAGTGCTAAGACCATTATAGCCAAAAATTTTTCCTGTCAATAGCTTCTCGAAAAAGTTTATAAAGATTCATAATTCTGTCATAAACAAAAAAGGGAGCGCCTGCCAGAAACGCAGACGCTCCCCTTATTATAATAATGTTCACTCTTCCATCTGCTTTGCCAGGAACGCTGCCGCCACAGCCACAGCCTTCTGCTGGGCAGGGTCGGGCTGCTGGGTGCGGTCCTCGGCCAGCAGACCCACGGCCCCGGTGACATCCCCTGCCGCGATGATGGGCACGCACAGAGCAATGGCCGCAGCGAGCCCTCGCAGGGCAGCAGGACATGCTCGGGGTCGCCCTCGCTGAGGTAGGGCTTGCGGGACTCCATCACCTTTTCCAGCGGCTGGCTGACGCTGCGGTCGGCAAGGTCGCGCTTCCCCGACCCGGCTGCAGCGAGGATGCGGTCACGGTCCGCCACGAAGGCCGTCAAGGCGAAGCTTCGGCTCAGCACTTCGGCGTACTGCACCGCCACCCCGTGCAGCTCCCCCACCGGGGAATACTTCTTAAAGATGACCTCGCCGTCGCCGGTGGTGAAGATCTCGAGGGGGTCGCCGCGGCGGATGCGCTGGGTGCGGCGGATCTCCTTCGGGATGACCACCCGGCCCAGCTCATCGATGCGGCGGACGATTCCGGTTGCTTTCATCTGTGTACCATCCTTCCCATTCTGCATTTTCCTATGCTGTGTAGTTATTATGTGGAAGCGGCAGGGAAATATACACCTGCCCGCCTGTGTTTGCCAAACAGGGGCGGCTATGATACAATAAATTTATTACAGAAAGGATGGGCAGAGGATGCAGCAGATTTTGATTTTGGGCGGCGGCGCAGCCGGTCTGGCCGCTGCGCTGGCGGCAGCACAGACCGCAGAGGCCGCGCACACATCACCGTGCTGGACAAAAACGCGAAGGTGGGCAAAAAGCTTCTGGCCACCGGCAACGGGCGCTGCAATCTCGACAACCGGGACATCACGCCGGAGCGGTATTTCACCAGCAGTCCCAAAGCCCTGCGCCGCCTGCTGAGCGCCGTGGACGAGGCTGCGCCGCTGGCATGGTTCGAGAGCCTCGGCCTCTACCCCCGCACCGACGAGGCCGGGCGGGTGTACCCGTATTCCAATCAGGCGGCGGACGTGCTGGCCCTGCTGGAGCACCATCTGTCGAGACTGGGCGTCGAGGTGCGCACCGGCTGCACCGTCCAGAACCTGAGCCAGAGCCGGGGGCGCTATGCCGTCCAAATCGAGACAGAGGCAGGCCGCGAGACCCTGCGGGCCGACGCCGTCATCTGCGCCATGGGCGGTGATGCCGGCCCTCAGTTCGGCACCGATGGCTTCGGCACCCGGTTCGCCGCCCAGTGCGGCGGCAGGGTGGAGCCGCTGTACCCCTGCCTGACCGCCCTGCAGTGCGCAAAGCCCCGCAAAGCGCTGGCTGGCATCCGTGCCAAGGCAGCAGCATCCCTGCTGGACGGTGCCCGTGTGCTTGCCTGCGAGAACGGCGAGGTACAGTTCACCGATTACGGCCTTTCCGGCATCTGCATCATGCAGCTGTCCGGCCTGCTGGCCCCGGGCCGCGGCCCCAAGGCTCCTGCTGTGGAGCTGGACCTCTTCCCGGCAGTGGACGAAACCGCACTTGCCAGCCTGTTTGCGGCCCACGCCGCCCAGACGGCAGGGGGCAGCGCCGCTGACTTCTGGCTGGGCCTGCTCAACCAGAAGCTGGGCCGTACTGTGTGGTCTGCCGCCGGGCTGCAGGACAGCGACGCGCCTGCCGTGCTCACGCCGCACAGTGCAGAAGCTGGCCCACACCGCCAAGCACTGGCGCTTTGAAGGGCTGACCCCCTGCAGCTGGAAGCAGGCCCAGACCACCGGCGGCGGGCTGGCCCTGCGGGAGGTGGATCAGCACTTCCAGTTCAAGGGCTGTCCGGGCCTTTACTTTGTGGGCGAAACGCTGGACTGCGCAGGCAGCTGCGGCGGTTTTAACCTGCACTGGGCGTTCGGCTCCGGCCTTGTGGCCGGGCGCAGCGCTGCAGGCCATGCTGCAGCAGGCCGTGCTCTGCCAAAAGCCTCCGCGCCCGCAAAGAGCAGGAAAAAGCCGCACAGGTAAAAATGAGCTTTAAATTTTCAACAAACGCTTGACATCTTGTGCAGATCGCATTATCATAAAGACAATAAAGGTTTGTTCAGAGGATCGAGCAGAACAAGCAAGGGGAGAGTCGAAAGGCCCTTTTGTTTGTCCTGCTCTTTTTCTTTTATTCGGCAAACGGAGCGATCAGGAGGTTTTTATGCTGGATGTAGCAATTATCGGCTGCGGTGTCATTGGTGCGGCAGCCGCCTATGAGCTGTCCCATTACCCGCTGCAGACCGCCATTTTCGAGGCTGAAAATGACGTGGCAGACTGCACCACCAAGGCCAACAGTGCCATTCTGCACGCTGGCTACGACCCCGAACCGGGCACCCGGATGGCGCGGCTCAACGTGGAGGGGTCCGCACTGGCCAAGGAGATCTGCGCCCGGCTGGATGTGCCGTACCTGCAGTGCGGCAGTCTGGTGCTGGCCCTCAGCCCGGAAGAGCTGCCCCACCTGCAGAAACTGTATGAGAACGGCATCGCCAACGGCGTGCCGGGCATCCGGCTGCTTTCCGCAGAGGAAACGTTTGCCATGGAACCGAATCTGGCCCCCACTGTCGTTGGCGCGCTGTATGCGCCCAGCGCCGCCATCGTCAGCCCGTGGGAGTTTGCGCTGGCAATGGCAGAAGTGGCTGTGCGCAACGGCGTGGAGCTGCACCGCAGCTGCCTGTGACCCGCATCGAAAAGACCGCCGGCGGCTGGGCACTGACCACCCCCTCCGGAATTGTGGAAACGCGCTATATCATCAATGCGGCAGGCATCTCGCGCAGGCCGTGCACGACATGGCCGCACCCCACAAATTTACCATCCAGCCCACCCGGGGCGAATACTACCTGCTGGATAAATCCGAGGGCAGCCGTGTGCACCACGTCATCTTCCAGTGCCCCAACGAAAACGGCAAGGGCGTTCTGGTGGCCCCCACCGTCCACGGCAACCTGATCGTCGGCCCGAACGCCGACCCCGTGGAAGGGGACGATACCGCCTGCACTGCCGCCGGGCTGGCCTTCGTCAGCGCCGCAGCGCGCCGCAGCGTGCCGAACATCCGCTTCAGCGAGTCCATCCGCAACTTTGCGGGTGTCCGTGCCAATGTGGACACGGGCGACTTCGTTATCGGCGAAGCAGAGGGCGCGCCCGGTTTCATTGATCTGGCGGGCATGAAATCGCCCGGCCTTTCCAGTGCACCGGCCGTTGCCAGAGAAGCCGTCAAAATTCTGGAAGCTCACGGCGATCTGCCCGCCCCCAAGGCGGATTACAGAGATGGCCGCACCCGGGTGCGCTTCAAGGAGCTTCCGCCCGAAGAAAAAGCCCGGCTCATTGCAAAGGAACCCGCCTATGGCCGCGTGATCTGCCGCTGCGAGACGATCACCGAGGGCGAAATTCTGGATGCTCTGCACGAAGAGATCCCCGCCACCACCATTGACGGTGTCAAGCGCCGCTGCGGTGCCGGTATGGGCCGCTGTCAGGGCGGCTTTTGCGGGCCGCGCGTGCTGGAACTGATCAGCAAAACGCTGGGCATCCGTCCGCTGGACGTGCTGCAGGATAAGGCCGGCACCAACGTCTTACTGTGCGAAACCAAGCAGGAGGGAGAGCACCATGATTGATCTGGTCATCGTCGGCGGCGGCCCTGCAGGCCTTGCCGCAGCTTACAGCGCATGGCAGCATGGTCTGCGCGATATCCTTATCTTAGAGCGCGACAACGAGCTGGGCGGCATCCTGAACCAGTGCATCCACAACGGCTTCGGCCTGCACCGCTTTGGCGAGCAGCTCACCGGCCCGGAATACGCAGGCCGCTGCATTGAACTGCTGCGCTCCACCGGTGTCCGGGTGGAGCTGGGCACGATGGTGCTGGAAGTCACCCCGGACAAAAAGATCCACTGCGTCAGCCGGGAAAAGGGCTATCAGATTTTGGAAGCCAGAAGCATCATCCTCTGCATGGGCTGCCGGGAACGCACCCGCGGTGCCATTGGCATCCCGGGCACCCGCCCCGCCGGCATCTACACCGCCGGTGCTGCCCAGCGCTATGTCAACATGGAGGGCTATCTGGTAGGCAAGCGGGTGCTGATCCTCGGCAGCGGCGACATCGGCCTGATCATGGCCCGCCGCATGACGCTGGAAGGTGCCAAAGTACTGGCCTGCGTGGAGGTCATGCCGTATTCCGGCGGCCTGACCCGCAACATCGTGCAGTGCCTGCAGGACTTCGACATCCCCCTGTATCTGTCCCATACCATCGTGGATATTCAGGGCAAGGCCCGCGTGGAAAAGGCCACCGTTGCCAAGGTGGACGAAAACCGCCGCCCCATCCCGGGCACCGAGATGGAATTTGATGTGGACACCATCCTGCTCAGCGTCGGCCTGATCCCGGAAAATGAGCTGACCCGGCAGGCGGGCATCCCCATGGACCCCACACCAAGGGCGCAGTGGTCTACGAGAATATGGAGACCGGCATCCCCGGCGTGTTCGCCTGCGGCAATGTGGTGCATGTGCATGATCTGGTGGACTTCGTTTCGGGCGAAAGCGACCTTGCCGGTGCTTCTGCGGCGGCCTATGTTTTGAAGGGCGAGGCCGCCGATACGGTTGTGCTTGACCTTGTTCCGGGCAATGGCGTGGGCTACACCGTGCCGCAGCGGGTGCGCCCCGCTGATGTGGACAGGAGCGTGAACATTTCCTTCCGTGTGCGGCAGAACTACGGCCCCAGCCAGATCACCGTGACCTGCGGCGGCAGGCAGCTGGCCCGGTTCAAGCGCCAGCGCATGGCACCCGGTGAGATGGAGCACATCGCACTGCCCAAAGTCCTGCTGGAAAAAGCAGACGGCCCGCTGACCGTTGCGGTAGAGGAGGTTATTGCAGAATGAGCAGCATCAAAGAAGTCATTTGCATCTGCTGTCCCTGCGGCTGCCACTTGCAGGTAGACCCGGAAAATGATTATAATGTAACTGGAAACGCCTGCCCCAACGGTGCCGCCTACGGCAGGGAAGAGCTGACCCATCCCACCCGCATCCTCACCAGCACCGTGCGGGTGGAGGGTGGGCTGTACCCGCGCTGCCCGGTAAAGACTGCGCAGGCCATGCCCAAAGAGAAGATGACCGAGGTCATGGCTGCGCTGGACCGCATCACCCTGCACGCCCCCGTCCGCACCGGACAGGTGGTGCTGGCAGATGTGTGCGGCACCGGCGTGGACGTTGTGGCGACGCGAAATCTGTGATACACACTCCTGAAACGATACGGAGGAAGCAAAAGCATGAGTACAAAATATGTTCTGGCGCTGGATCAGGGAACCACCAGCAGCCGTGCCATCCTGTTCGACAATGAGCAGAATATCATTGCGGTGCAGCAGCGCGAGTTTGAGCAGATCTATCCGCAGCAGGGCTGGGTGGAGCACAACCCCATGGAGATCTGGTCCACCCAGTATGGAGTCATGAACGAGGTGGTGGCCCAGAGCGGTGTCGATGCCCACGATATCGCCGCCATTGGCATCACCAACCAGCGGGAGACCACCATCCTGTGGGAAAAGGCCACCGGCCGCCCCATCTACAATGCCATCGTCTGGCAGTGCCGCCGCACGGCTCCGCTGGTGGATGAACTGCTGCAGCAGCCCGGCATGGCAGACTACATCCGGGAGAACACCGGCCTGATGCCCGATGCCTATTTCTCCGCAACGAAGATCAAGTGGATCCTGGACAATGTGCCCGGTGCGCGGGAGCGGGCCGAGGCAGGGGAGATCCTGTTCGGCACTGTGGACACATGGCTGGTCTGGAAGCTGACCGGCGGCAGAGTGCATGTCACCGACCGCACCAACGCCAGCCGCACCATGCTGTATAACATCCGCACGCTGGACTGGGACGACACCCTGCTCAAAGCGCTGGATATCCCGCGCTGCATCCTGCCCCGCGTGACGGATTCCAGCGAGGTCTACGGCACCACCGATCTGTGCGGTGTGCAGATCCCGGTGGCCGGCATTGCCGGTGACCAGCAGGCTGCGCTGTTCGGACAGAGCTGCTTTGGCAAGGGCGAGGCCAAGAACACCTACGGCACCGGCTGCTTTTTGCTGATGAACACCGGCGATACCATCTGCCGCAGCCGGAACGGCCTGATCTCTACCATCGCCATCAGCCTGAACGGTAAGGTGGAGTACGCGCTGGAGGGCAGCGTCTTTGTGGGCGGTGCGTCATCCAGTGGGTGCGCGACGGCCTGCGCATGATCCAGGAGAGCCGCGATGCGGAATACTATGCCCAGAAGGTGCCGGATAACGGCGGCATTTACATCGTGCCGGCCTTTACTGGTCTGGGTGCACCGTACTGGGATATGTATGCCCGCGGTGCCATTGTGGGCATCACCCGCGGCACCACCCAGAACCACATCATCCGCGCGGCAGAGGAGTCCATTGCCTACCAGAGCGCAGACCTCGTGGCTGCTATGGAAAAGGACACCGGCGTGCCCATCACCTCGTTGAAGGTGGACGGCGGTGCATCCCGTGACCAGTTCCTGATGCAGTTCCAGGCCGATATCCTGAACAAGACCGTGCTACGCCCGGCCATCCGGGAGACGACCGCTCTGGGCGCTGCCTATCTGGCGGGCCTTGCCACCGGCGTATGGAAGGATCGGGACGAGATCCGCAGCCTGTGGCACTGCAATATGACCTTTGCCCCGCAGATGGACGAGGCTGAGCGCACCCGTCTGCTCTCCGGCTGGCACAAGGCTGTGGGCCGCAGCTGCGACTGGGCAGAGCATTGATAGTTTTCGCCCGACTTTATGGTTCGCGCACAAAATATTTTTTAATTGTTTATTTTCTATTGACATTTTGTTACAAAACGCTATACTAGAAGCATCCCAAGAGAAGTGAGATGGGGATGCACTGTATCGTCCAGATGCAGTGTGTCCCCATTTTTATTACGGAAAAATCAGATTCAAAAAGGAGGTCCCAAGCATGTCGCATCAAAAAGGTAGGTTGAAAAACAGCAAATTCTGGTTGTGCCTGTCACTGATTCTTTGCCTTGTAAGTGCCATCGTAGCGTCCGCTGTACAAACTTCTGGTGGGATCAGGATCAAGGAAATGAGCTGGGAAAGTCCCTCTGGACACCAGCTGGCCGCATACCTTTACATTCCACAGAATGCAACCAAAGACACACCGGCGCCGGGTGTTGTTACAATCGAAGGATGGTATAACAACAAAGAAATGCAGGACTTGTATAGTATTGAGCTGCTCGCCGGGGATATGTGGTGCTGGCACTTGATCTGCACAGTCATGGCGACTCGGAAAGCCTGTCGATTGCAGAACTTTACGATGGTGCTGTGGGCGTCGATGGTGCAGTTCAGCTTATTGCAAGCCTTCCGTACGTTGACACAGCTCGTATTGGCGTTACAGGCCATTCCAGCGGCGGTACAGCTGCTAATATGGCGGTAGAGATCGATAATTCCCGGGAAACTCCTTTGATTGCTGCTGTTCTGCAGCAGGCTGGTGACTGGCAGGATGACACCGGCGGTGATCATAGCGGAGATTACGGCTCACGCAGTGTAGGCATTATTGCCAGTACCCATGATGACTTTTACTTTGGAACCTATGATGACGCTGGAAATATGCTGACCAATCCGGTAGCTTCATGGAAACAGATGGTGCTAAAAAATTCCTGAATTTTAATGAGGACGGCTTTGCCGGTATCGCAGAAGGCGGCAAATATTATACGCGCGATTTTGATGGAAAGACCGCTTATCGCGTGATTTATCGGCCGAACATGATCCATCCTCTCGTTGCTTTTTCTACTACTTGTGTCGGCTATGCCGTTGATTTTTTTGATACAACGCTCGGCGCTCCAAAGCCCCTGCCTGCCAGCGATCAGATCTGGCCCATTAAAGCGGTGTTCAACAGCCTCGGCGTGATCGGTCTTTTGATCTTCATGGTCAGTTTCACGCTGGTTCTGCTTGATACTCCCGTATTTTCCGCTCTCCGCAGTGGTGAAATTGTACAGCCAGCCCCTGTGCAGGACAGCGGAGCCAAGGCATGGTACTGGTTCTGCTGATTATCGGTGCAGTTTTTTCCGGTTCAAGCTTTTTGTTCTGCATGAATACCGTTTACTCAAAGACAACAAACTTCTTTGTGCAGACCGGCCCCCTGACGATCGGTACATGGGCTGCTCTTTGCGGCATCTTTGCAATATTCTGCTCTGCTGTTTTTTACGGTGCTTATGGAAAAAAACACGGTTGGAGTGCTCGAAGAGCGGGTCTGTATTTGAATCTGGAGCAGCTGTGGAAGACCATTGCCCTCGCTGTTATCGTGATCGTTGTTTCGTTCGGCCTTGTTTTTGCAGCACACTATTTCTTCCAAGTTGATTATCGGATGTATGTCGTTGCGTTCAAAACCTTCGGCGCTGATAAAGTGCTGATCGCACTTCGCTATCTGCCATTCTTCCTGCTGTTCTACGTTATGAACTCGATCTCGGCAAATTGCTTCAACTACAACACCATTGGCGGAAAAAATGGCAACATCTTGATTTTTGCATTCTTTAATGCGCTTGGTGCTATTTTTGTGGTTGCAAGTCAATATATCTACTTCTATGCAACGGGTTATCAGCTTTATGGTTTGACCGAAGGCCAGCGCATTGGTCCCATTTGGCTGTTCCCCTGTATGGTTCTTCTGTTTGTCACGCCCATCATGTCCCGCATCATCTACAAACGCACCCGCAATCCGTACATTGCAGGTCTGATAAATGCAATGTTTATTGTAATGATCAGCTGTTCCAATACTACTACCATTCTGGGCGGCGGTGAGCTGATTGCAACCACATTCTGATAAAACCTAGATTTTACATTACAGCCGCCGTGTAACTTATTTACATGGCGGCTTTTTTGTAGAATAATATAAATCAAGTAATTGATAAAAAAGGAGTCTTACCCAATGCATCCTCTTGCCGAAACTCTGCTGAACGAACCGGTGATCGCCGCCGTGAAAACGGACGAAGCCCTGACTGCTGCGCTGGCCTCGCCCTGCAGCGCCGTTTTTCTGCTGGCGAGCACCCTGCTCACCGTAGACGGGCTTGTGCACCGCATACATGATGCCGGAAAACTGGCCGTGGTTCACATCGACCTTGTGGACGGCCTTTCGTCGCGTGAGATTGCGGTGGACTCCCTCAACGCCCTGTGCCACCCGGACGGCATCATCTCCACCCGCCCGACCCTGATCCGCCGGGCGCGCCACCGCGGCCTGCTGACCGTCCAGCGGGCATTCATCCTGGATTCCCTCTCGCTGACCAGCCTGTCCGGTCAGCTGGAGCAGGGCAAGCCGGATTTTGTCGAGATCCTTCCCGCATCATGCCCCGGGTCATCGCCGAGATCAGCGCCCGCACACAGGTGCCTGTCATTGCAGGCGGCCTGCTGCGGGACAAAGCCGATGTCATGGCCGCCATGCGCGCAGGTGCCGCCGCAGTTTCCACTTCTGCGCCCTCCCTGTGGGATATCTGAGCCAGAACAAGATCCCAGCTGAAGTACGAAAAGCATAATCGTATCCTGGTGTTTTATTGGATATGCCCGCCCACCGATGGAGCCGGATCTCCACGGTGAGCGGGCATTTTTTCGTTTTCATTCGATTCGAGTGAATCTATTCAGCCTGCGGATTAACTCGATAATTTAAAGCAATCCTACAAGTCGCACTCCCCTTAAAGTCTTTCTGCTTCCTGCATCTTAGCATCATACTGGATGTCAGAGATCGGCACGAGGCCCTCGATCATATCCAGTTTGCTGTTGACAAGTTCATCATACACATCTTTGATGGACAACGTAATGGAAGGCTCCAGCTGTTCATTTGCAATTACGCTTTCCACCAGTGCTTGTTTGTTTTTCAGTTTCTGCGCCATATCGGGCAGGAAGTGATAATTTTCAATCATGCGCAGAATGATGTTTGCCATAAAATTTCCGCAGATGCTGCTCAACTCGATATAAATCGCTCCGGCATCCTCCACGGAAATTTGTGCGATGCTCATCAGGTAATCAGCCAGAGTCGTTTGCGTATCGTTCAAAATTCCCTGACTTGCCATCCTGCGTTGCAGGATATTCATTTTTCGATAGTCCTGAATTATACCGGTTTTTATCAGTACATTCCACTACTTTATGCCGTCACATGGGTGGCATTCTCTTTCACCGAATTGATCGTATCCATCAGTTCACTCCCTGTTTTGCCATCAAACAGGCGGGTAAACAGAATGGGCTGGTCAAAGGGTGGTTTCATCAGCACCGCTTTGCTTTCCACATAACCGTTCTGCTCGATGTAATGAATGATCTTCTGCACGAACGCGATCTGCTTTGCATTCAGCGATTCGTCATTGATAAATTTTGAAAATGCCTGCATGGCAGCATCGTGGTCCAGCTTTGCCACTTTACGCACCAGCAGACCAAAGGGTGTATCCCGAAACTCCCGTGCATAGTCTTCTTTGCTGCCCAGCTCACAGGTGAAGATATGTTCCAGCTCGGTATAGTCGCCCCGGGAAAGCGGAATGTTCTGGGTCAGCTTGTGGATGGCCAGCGTATCGCTGCGGTGCTCCATGATGTAGCGGTTCACACGTTCCCGGTACTCGCCAAAATCGTAGCCGGAATCCAGCGCTTTGCCCTCGGTCTGTTCCAGTACCGGGTCGGCAAGGGCCGTGTAGACAGGCTTTTGCCCTTCTACACCGTCCACCAGAAACTTGATAAGCTCCCGCAGCTCCTGCCGCATTTCCTCAAAGCGGAGCAAATCGTGGGAAGTCAGGAACTCGTCCGTCTGCACTTCCCGGATGAGCGGGAGCTCGGCCTGCACCTGTGGGATGGTTGCTTTCTGCTCCAACAGGGCGGCGGTGTTTTTCAGCTGCCGCTGTGCCCGCGTCAGTCCGGGCAGACCTTCCAGCTCACAGAGCACCAGACCGTACACAAAATTATCGAACCGCTTGGCCGCTTCATCCTTGTCGTCCAGCGAGATAAGCGGTGCGACTTCCCGCATCAGGTGCCCTTGTCTGTTTCGCTCAGAGCGGTGAAGGCTTCCGGTTTCTGGTAGTGTTCCACGGCCTTCCGGTGCAGGCGCACAGAGACCAGTTCCGGGTTCAGTGCGCCCACCTCAGCCCGACAGGTTTCGGTAAGGATATTGCGCCAGCACTGGTATTTTTCGTCTGTATAGGCTCCATCCTGCAGCGCGGCGGCGATCCGCACCTGCTTGCAGAAAATGCTTTCGGACAGGCTCTTGGTGTCGGTGCTCTCGTAGCCGTTGGGCTTTTGGCGGAAGAACTCAAAGTTGCCGCAGTAGTCGAAGATCAAAAAGCGCCGCTTGCCCGTATATTCGCCGTCGATGGCATCCACGCAGGCAAGGGACGGGCAGAGCCGGGTGCCCCGGCCGATCATCTGCCAGAATTTCGTTTTGCTGCGCACCTTTTTGAAAAAGACAAGGTTGACGCACTCCGGCACATCGATGCCGGTGTCCATCATGTCTACCGAAACGGCAATGAACGGCGGCTTGTCCGGCTGTTTGAAATCGTCAATGATGGACTGCGCATAAGCATCGTCACAGACGACCCGCTGGATGAAGCCGGGATACTGCTGTTCCAGCTGCGGATACAGCTTGCAAAACCGTTCCCGGATAAATTCCGCATGGCGCTTGTTCTGGGCAAAGATAATGGTTTTGCCGATGCGGTCGCCGCCCGCCACCTTGATGCCCCGCTCCATCAGGTCTTGCAGAACGGTGTCCACGGTGTTGGCGTTGAA
>ENA-OQCF01000731-OQCF01000731.1-human-gut-metagenome-genome-assembly--contig:-NODE-731-length-12246-cov-11.528756_pt1 | contig 12246 bp, 11 predicted proteins | sample MGYA00242756_ERZ504573 | MGnify/ENA primary metagenome ERZ504573 (study PRJEB26092, sample SAMD00036240) | human gut metagenome | host: Homo sapiens | study: EMG produced TPA metagenomics assembly of...
CCGACGCCCCCGCCCCCACCGGCAAGCTCGCCGCCTGCGCGGGCGCCTTTGTGGGCAAACCGCTCGTCGCCGCCGTCTTGTGCCTGCTGCTCGCCGGCGTCTTTGCGCTGCTGGGCATGGAGGTCTCGTCCAACCACGACTTTACCTGGGTCTACCCCCTGTGCATCCTGCTCGAGTGGGCCATCATCACCACGCTCATGGTCGGCCTGTTCTTCCTGTTCCAGCGCCACGGCGCAGCTCCCGCGGTCCTGGCCTTTGCCTCTTTGTCCTGGGCATTGCCGAGTTCTTCGTCATCACGTTTAAATCCATGCCCATCCAGCCGGGCGACCTTTCGGCCATCTCCACCGCCGCCGCGGTCGCCGGCACCGGATACACCTTCTCGATCTCACTGTTCTGCGTGCTGTCCATGGGCTTTACCGCCATCGCCATGCTGCTATGCGAGTACGCCGGCCTGGTGGCACCGCACCGTCAGAAGGGCGCCGCCAACGCCAAGCGCATGCTGCTCACCAACCTGCTCGTCGCCGTGCTGTGCCTGGGCGGCGTGACCGCGCACGTCACGCTTATCGACTACTACAACACCCTCGGCATCACCGTCTACACCTGGCGCCCGCTCGAGAGCTACTGGCGCGAGGGCTACCTGCCCGCTTTCATTAGCGCAGCGCAGTCCATCAAGCCGCCCAAACCCGCCGACTACTCCGTCGACGATGCCAAGGCCACGCTCAAAAAGTACGCCAAGGCCTACGACAAGTCCGACGCGGCCAAGAGCGACGAGCGCGCCGCCGCAAAGGAGCAGTTCGACAGCGAGAAGCCCACGGTCATCGCCATCATGAACGAGACCTTCTCGGATCTGTCGATCTACCAGAATATGCGCGCCGGCTACGAGGGCCCGCAGTACTTTAAGAACCTGCCAACTGCCTCAGCCGCGGTAAGCTCTACGTGAGCGCCTACGGCGCGGCACCGCCAATACCGAGTTTGAGTTTATGACCGGCAACTCCATGGCCAACCTGGGCTCGGGCGTGTACCCCTACACCATCTACAACATGGAAACGACCGGGAACCTGGCAGAGCAATTCAAATCGCTCGGCTATTCCACCACGGCCATGCACCCCAACCACGCGACCAACTGGAACCGCGAGAACGTCTACAAGGACTTTGGCTTTGACCAGTTCCTGTCTATCAACGATTTCCAGGGCGCCGACACCCTGCGCGGTATGGTGACCGACCAGGCTACCTACGACAAGATTCTTGAGCTGCTCGACCAGAACGCCGATCCGCAGTTTATCTTCGACGTGACCATGCAGAACCACTCGGGCTACGATACGGGTCTACTGCCGGCAGATAAGCAGATGCACCTGAACATCGACACGACCGACCTGGACGCCAAGACTGTCGAGGACGGCACGTTGTCCGATGTCGACGAGTACGTCTCGTGCATTGAGCAGTCCGACCAGGCGCTGCGCTACTTCCTCAACGCCCTGAACAAACTCGATCGCAAGGTGGTCGTGGTGTTCTGGGGCGACCATCAGCCGTTCTTCCCGTCCAAGTTCAACGACAAGTGGTTTACCGACGAGGATGACGCCACCCACCAGGAGCGCTTGTGGCAGACCGACTACATCATTTGGGCCAACTACGACGTTGCCGGCTGCGACCAGACAAGCGAGGTCGACGACCTGTCCACCAACTATCTGTCCACCCAGCTGATGCAGCTGATCGGCGCACCTCTCTCCGACTACCAGAAAGCGCACATGACGCTGCGCGAGTCGCTGCCCGCCATCAACTCCGTCGGCTACGAGGACGCCAGCCTGCGCTGGGCGCTCTCCTCCAACGTCACCGGTGACGACGACGCCGCCGCGGCTGCCACCAAGGCACGCGAGGATTACGCCAAGATGCAGTACTACGAGATGTTCCGCGACGGCAAGAACGTGTATACCGAGCACTTCCAGACCGAGGCCAACGAGACCGACCCCAACCTGGCACCGGTACAACCAAGATCAAGTAGCAGCGCGTCTTAACTGGTTCGTCTGCCCGGCGACGCGGAACGTAAGGTTCCCTGCTCGGGCAGTCCTGCGCAAGACGGAGGTCACATTAAGTGGCCTCCTTTGCGTGCGGAACTCGCGATGAACCTTACATACCTCCGCCCGGACAGACGCCCTGTTGTTGGAGCGTGGCTTGTCTTGGGTGTATCGCCGAACATATATAAGTTGAAGGCCACGTTATGTGGCCTTCTTTGTTTGCGGAAAGTGTATCCCGGAATTCTTGTCTGGAATGGGATGCAGTTTCCGCTTGGGACCCGATTGGGAAAGTGTGTCCCACTATTCAGCTGGATTCCGGGATGTATTTTCCGGTTGAGGCTCGTTGGGAAAGTGCGTCCCACTTTGGGGGCTGATTCTGGGACGTGGTTTCCGGTTGGCTCTCATTGGGAAAGTTCATCCCATTTCTCGGCCTAATTATGGGACGCAGTTTCCCGTTGAGGACCTTTGGGAAAGTGCGTCCCGGTCTGGGCGCTCAAACTGGGATGGATTTTCCGGATGAGGCTTGACGGAAAATGTGTCCCGTTCCGGGCGCTAATCGTGGGATGCAGTTTCCGCTTGCGGAGTCTCCACTCAACAGAAAACCCGGGTGGCCTGTTTTTTGGCTACCCGGGTTTTTGGGTTGTCGATATGTTCGACTGGCTACTAGTGGGTCTTGCGGCGCTTGATCAGCATGATGAGGGCTATCACTACGAGCGTTGCTCCCGCTGCTGCTGCGGTGGCGACTAGGGCGAATGTTTGGTCGCCGGTGTTTGCGAGGTTCTTCGCTGTGGTCGTAGTCTTGACCTTGGTGTCGGTCTTAGCTCCGTTGTCGGACTTGGGCTTGTCCGGGTTCGTCGGGGTCTCAGGAGTCTCGGGGTCCTTTGAGCCTTCGGAATCGGTTGGGCCGGCGGTGTTTACCAGCGTATGGTCCAGGAACTTCTTGGCGCCCGCACTTGCCTGTGAGAACAGGCGGCGCGTGCGGATCGGGGCGGCGTTCACCGTTGTGGGCGCCGTCTCCTCGGCCTCGATATTCACGAGCGTCGTGCCGGTGTCGAGGCCCACGTCGTTGTATCCCACGTGGCAGTATTACTGCGCACCGTCATCGTCTGCGGTCAGGTCAATCTCGAGCTTTGAGGCCGTTCCAGCCGCGAGGTTGCCATCGGCACCCACGAGCTTAAACTCTGTCTCGCCGCGGCCCTTGCGGTACCACATATAGGTCGGTGCCAGCCCTGTTTCGCTATCGTCGGCACCGAGTTGCTTCACATGGCCAATCGCCGAGAGCGTCAGGTGGCTTCCCGCCGTGCGCTCAACCGAAGAGTCGTATCCAAGATCCGACCACTCCGCAGCATCCGCCGCAGGTCCGCTCACGGTCATCGTCATGCCATCGGGCATGGTCTTGACCGTGATGATTGCCGAGCGAATACCTGTTTCGGTCGTGGATCCATTCTTAACGGCGGCGATGGCGAATCGATACTCCGTATTGGGCTGCAGCCCATCCCACTTGATCGAGGTCTGCGTGTTGTCGGCAATCTTCCAGCTATTGACGACCGCATCCGCCGCATTGCTCTGCAGCATGCCCACGCCGTAGCTAAAGCCACTCTTGTTTGCGAGTACATCGTCCCAGCTAAACGTAACGCTGGTCGAATCGACGGCGTTTGCCGTAAAGCCCGTCACGGCCGGCGCGTCGGGCATCTCGACGTCCTTAACGTCATAGCCCACGATCCAGAACTGGTCGGTGTCCTTGGTGCCGAGCTTGTCGCCCGAGTCTGCCTCGAACTTGTCGACATCCACCGCGTTGACGCCCAGACGCCACACAAAACCGTACTTGCCCTGCGCGGCCTCGGGCAGGTTGTCGACGGTGCCGCCGTATTCGGTCGATTCACTCGAGGAGTTACCCGTAGTAAAGCCGGCGTTGGCACCAAAGCACAGGCCGCCAAACAACTCGTGCTTTGCGAGCTTCGCGCCCATGACAACGCTGCCGTTCAGCGTCAAGCCGAGCTCGAGCTCCTGCTCCTTGCCCTCCTCGACTTCGATGGTCTGCTCAATGCTCGCCCCCGACTGCGCGGCGGCGCCGTTAAACCCATCGTGCGTGTAGGCGCGCGTTACGCCAGGCTTGCCCAGGCCAAAGGAATCCCCAACGGGAGTCTCGCCGTTGAGCGTCGTTTGATAGGTTCCGGGTTCTCCCGACCGGTTGGTCAAAAAGTAGCTGAGCGGCGTCATATTGTGCTGTTTGGCAATGCGGTCATAGGCCTCGACATTAACGACCGAGGTCTGCGCGCCGAGCGACACGGGCGCCGCCATCACGCCCTTGCCACCAGTTTCCTCATTTTCGATCTCATACTCGTAATAGACCATCGGAATCGTGTAGAGCACGGCCTTGTCACCCTCGCCGGCATGCGACTCATAGCTTACGCTTGCGCTGACCGTGCGCTCGCTCCGGTAGTCATAGCATCCCTCGGCGGCAAAATCGACTGAAGCATTCATCGCGACCAGGGGCGGACCGGTCTGCACCTCGACGGCAACGCCCAACTCGGCGCCAATGGTATAGCCTGGGATGTCCCCGTGCCCTTTTCCTCTCCGTATGACGTGCCGCCCAACACCAGATAGCCGTATGCCTGCTCCAGATCCTCAACATAGGGCGCATCCTGCAGCACGGCAAGCACGCGCGGGTTGGTATAGACCTTGTAGCGGTCCTTGTACGTGATCTTGACGCTGTCGTTGTCGACGTCGGGCAGCGCGAGCGAGATAAATGTGCCGTAGGTAGTGCCGCGACGGTTGCTCTCGCTAATCACCTGCTCCTCGCCGCGGCGCACCTTTCCGTTCTCGTCGAGCGAAAAATGCGAGGCGGTCATCCAATAGTAGTCATCGTTCTTGCGCAGGTCCTCGTCGCGGTGCTTGCCCACCACGGCGATAAAGCTCTCGTTATAGCGGTCCGAACCCGAGACGCTGCCCGCCTTGACGTCGCTGATCCACACCTGCTCTATACCCTTGTGGTCATGCTTGTTGCTGCTGTTGTATTGCTGACCGCTCATGCTCATGGTTCCGACCATGGACCCCAAGCCCTGAGCCCCGCTCTGTGCCGTGTTGCAGGCAAAGTCGCGGAACACATCGCCGCCCACGAGCACCTCGTCGACCGCCAGCTGCTCGGACAGGCCGTCAAGGTTGGCAGTGGCAAGGGCAATAGGCGCCAAGGTGCACGGATAGCGCTTATCCTGAGCGCTATCCTTCCATGCGCTGTTGGGCACATGCATCAGCCCATAGGAGGCGAGGAGCCCGTCTCTGCATTCTTTGCAATCGGAAAGCTTGAACTCGCCAGACTCCGAGTCAAAATACGCGTAGCGGTACAGCGCGCCGTACAGCCCCTTGCTGCCGTCAGAAGCGCCGTAATCAAAAGCGCTGCGTTGCCAGTCATAGCCCGCAAGAATAAGGCCCGTGACGGTTTCACCCGTCTTCTTTCCTTCTTCATCGTAGGCGGCAAACGTGCCGAACGTCACATTCGCAGCGACCATGGTCTTGCCGTTCGCGGAGAGGGAGATTGCGCCCGCGTCGCCCAGAGCATCGACATGGACGAGCGCACCCTTGGATGCATCCCACGAAAACAGCTCGCAATGCGTCGACTTATCAATATTCTTCTTGCCGTAGGGTGCCGAGACCACGATGGCGAGGTCATCGCAAAAATCGCGATCGAGGTCGCCGGCCGCTAGCGAAACGACAGGAGCTGACTGAAGCTGCGTCCAGGAGTCGTTCCCGCCCTTGTTGTGCGTGGTGTAGTCCGCGGCGTTACCGGCATCGATCTTGACGACGCTTTGCTTCCAGTTGCCGCCCTCCAAGTCATACATGTCGACTACAGCCTTGCGCACGCCGTTCTCGTCGACATAGCAGCCCGCGTAGACAAAAAGCTCGTCGACGCCGTCGCCATCGACATCGCCCGCCTCGACATCAAAGACGGCGTCGTGCTCTTGCAGGTAACCGGCATCCAGGTACTTAAAACGGCCTTCGTACATCATATTAGTGTTGACCGCCACCGGCAGGTGTGTGTCGAGAGTGCGCGTGCGCCCGTTGCTAAACGAGTAGAGGACCAGCTCAACCTTTCCGGCGTATGACTTGCCGTCAATCGTCGTGGAGGAACTGTCGCCGTAGGCACGGAGCTCGGCAACGCGGCTCTTTTTGCCCGTGCTGGCGTCGCTGCAGAACTCAACACTCGTGGCGTGAATGCCCGAGAAACCGTTGTTGTCGTTGGCGAGTACTGTTGAGGACTCATTGTTGCTTAGGTACGACCAGGTGCCGCCACCGTAGTCGCTATGCTTGTAGAGATCGCTGTTCGTATCGAAGTTGTTGACGTTTTGCCAGAACTTTGCGGCGCCCCACACACTTCCATAGCCATCGGTGAGTTTGCTGCTGCCGCCAATGTCACCGCGCTCGACGTTCTCGAGCTTGTCGCGCAGAGTGTAGCGATTGCCATGGCTACCGTTAGCTGCCATATAGACCTCGCTGCGCGTGGCAAACGTCGTGGGGGGTATCAGTGGAATAGGGGCCAACGGTATCGGCCGGAATGTCCTCGCTCGTGCCCAGACCCAGGGCTTGATAATCCTGCTCGGTCATATCGGTGATTGCGGGCGCGTCTGCCGCCTGGGCAACCTGGGGCGTGGCCGTGAAGCAGGCGACGCTCGTGGCGATCAACGCAGCAAGCGCCGCCGTCCCAACAAGCGGGATTTTCGACAGCCTACGGATACGGTGGTGTGGAACGTACATGAGGGACCTCGCTTTACTCGAGTGGAGTGGACTCATTTTTGCAAATGATACATCCGATGCCCGATATCACGTGTCTCATTTTCGCCAACGGCGTGTCTCATTTTTGAGAATCCGAGATGCCGCGGAAATCTTATCCCAGCTCAAAGGCCATTTCTGGGATGTATTTTCCGTCGAGTGCCTCATCGGGAAACTGCATCCCATTTCAAGCGTCGATTCTGGGACGAATTTTCCCCTTAGACCCTCAACCGGAAACCGCATCCCACTTTGAGCGCAAATTCCGGGATGCATTTTCCGCTTGAGCCTCATTGGGAAACGGCGTCCCACTTTGAGGGCTGATTGTGGGATGCATTTTCCGGTTTTGCTCTCATTGGGAAAATGCATCCCGTTTCTTGACCGAATAATGGGACGCAATTTCCCGTTGGAGCGCCTTTGGGAAAGTGTGTCCCACTTCGACCGCCCAGAGTGGGATGCACTTTCCGCAAAGCACCTCAACGGGAAACTACGTCCCATTCCAAAGGCAAATTCCGGGACGCATTTTTCGAAAGCCTGCCCATCCGGAAAGCCCGTCCCACTTTGGACGCATCCGGGCACGGAACCATCGACCTATCAGGCCTCCCATCAATAAAGAGGCGTCCTCCCGGACGGCGGGGCACGAAGTTCATCGCGAGTTCCGCACGCAAAGAAGGCCACTTAATGTGGCCTTCGTCTTGCGCAGGACTGTAGAGCAGGGAACTTCGTGCCCCGACGCCCGGGAGGACGTTTCATTTAGAAAGATGGACCGACCGCCGTCAGCGATGAGAGCTACTCCCCCAGCACGGCCTTTTTGGCGGCTGCAGCCATGTTGTCCAGATCTTCCTTGGTGGGGTGATCCTTTGCGGCGACCCAGTTATCGAGCAGCATCTTAAAGCGGACATTGTCGGGATCTTGCTCGAGCATGGCCTCGTAGCGCTGCTTTACGGCAGGGCCATCTTGCCCTGGCACATCGCCCAACCCGCAAGCTCGGCATCCTCAGCCAAATTGGAGGTCACACGATCGATAATCTGCTGATAATAGCTCTGGTCGGCCCCAAAACCGCAGGTGCCAAACAGGAAAACGCGCTTGCCGTGCAGAGCGGAGAGCAGCGCGGCAACCGAAGGCGTGCACGCGCCCTTGTCGCACCAAAAACCGACGAGCACAGTGTCGGCCGCGCAGGCGCCCTGCGCCTCGAGCGCAACCTGATCTGCATCCGCATCGTCGCTCAACGCCGCGGCATGGACAAACTCAACGCCCGCAGCCTGCAGAGCGCGCTTGATCGCACCCGAAACCATCCTGGTATTACCGCTCTTGCTGTTAACCACCAAAGAGCACGTCATAGTCACGTTGCCTCGTTTCCCCCAAAACTAAAGCCACTAATGCAATTTATTAGATGAATATCTTAGTACTAACGGGACAGATGTAAACCACCGTCTGTCGATTGATTAATTTGCACCACGGGCTTGCTCACTGGGCAAACTGGCTGCGGTAGAGTTCGGCGTAGAAGCCGCCTGCCGCTAGCAGCTCGTCGTGCGTGCCGCGCTCGATAATCTGGCCGTCGCGCATGACCAGAATGCAATCGGCGTTGCGGATGGTGCTCAGGCGGTGCGCCACGACAAAGCTTGTGCGGCCGGCCATGAGCTCGTCGAATGCCGCCTGAACCTGCAGCTCGGTGCGGGTATCGATGCTCGAGGTCGCCTCGTCCAGTAGCAGAATCGCCGGGTCGGTGAGCATGACGCGCGCGATGCACAGCAGCTGCTTTTGGCCCTGACTAAACGTGCCGCCGTCCTCGCCAATCACCGTGTCGTAGCCGCCTGGCAGCTGCACGATAAACTTGTGCGCGTGCGCGCGCTTGGCGGCTTCGATGACCTGCTCGCGCGTAGCTCCTGGGCAACCGTAAGCGATGTTGTCCGCCACCGTGCCCTCGAACAGCCACGTATCCTGCAGCACCATGCCAAAGGCGCGGCGCAGGCTTGCACGCGTGTAGTCACGCGAAGACCGGCCATCGACCATGATGCGGCCGGTATCGATATCGTAAAAACGCAGCAGCAGATTGATGAGCGTTGTCTTTCCGCAGCCCGTGGGACCGACCAGGGCAAAGCGCATGCCGGCTTAGCTCGATGCAGATGTCCTGCAGCAGTTTGCGGTCGGGCACGTAGCTAAAGTCCACATGCTCAAGGGTCACCTCACCCTGCTGGGTGGCAAGTTCCACGGCATCCGCCGCATCGGGCTCCTGCTCGCGTGCATCGAGCAGCGCGAACATGCGACGCGCCGAGGCGTACGCGGTCTGGATCTGCGTAATGACGTTGGTAACCTCGTTGAACGGCTTAGTGTACTGGTTGGCGTAGGACAGAAAGATCTGCACGCCGCCCACCGTAAGCGCCGCGGGCACGCCCGTGATCACGCCCACGCAGCCGATCACAGCGACAACGGCATAGATGATGTTATTGATAAAACGCGTGCCGGGGTTGGAGAGCGAACCCATAAACTGCGCGCGCTCGCCCGCCGTATAGAGCTCGGCGTTGAGGACATCGAAGCGCTGTTGAGCGTGTGGGCCGTAGGCGAAGGCGTCCACGAGCTTTTGCTCGCCTACGTACTCCTCGATATGACCACCGAGCTGGCCTTGGATGCGCTGTTGAGCAGTGAAGCTCTTATTGGAAAGCTTGGCGATGGCACCGGCCGCAAAAATGGAAAGCGGCGTGACGAGCACCACCACAAGCGTCATAGTCAGGTTGATGGAGAGCATAAACGCGAGCGTGCCCACGATGGTGATGACGCCGGTAAAGAGCTGCGTAAAGCCCTGCAGCAGGCCGTCGCCCACCTGGTCGACGTCGTTGACCACGCGACTCATAAGGTCGCCGTGGGCATGGCCGTCGATAAAGCCGAGCGGCATGCGGCTGAGCTTGTCGCTCGCCTCCACGCGCATGTCGCGCACCGTCTCGTAGGACAGACGGTTGACACAGTAGCCCTGCAGCCACTGGAAGGCCGCCGCGCCCACCACGACAATCGCGAGCTTGGTAACGAGCGGCAGCAGCGCGTCAAAGTCCACCTGCCCGGCGGCAACGATGAGGTCGATGCCCTCGCCGATGAGGATGGGCGTATAGAGTTGCAAGATCACCGAGATGGCGGCGCTCACAAACGACGCCGTAAACGAAATGCGATGCGGACGGACGTAGCCCAGCAGGCGGCGAGTTACCGCGCCCACGGGATAGCGCTCGGGGTCGCCGGGCTGACGCGGGCCGTCTCCCAGGTCGTTGAGCCTATCGTTGCCGGACACGTTGGCCGTCATCGTGGCGACTGAACCGGAAGAAGTATACGGATTCATTTAGCAGCCCTCCTTTGCGCACGTGGATGCCGGGGCAGCCGGGGCGGATGCGGGCGTCGCGCTCCCCTGCTGGCCCTCGAGCTCCTCGCGGCGCAGCTGCGACTGGCAAATCTCGCGATAGAGCTGGCAGGTCGTATACAGATCGTCGTGCGTCACCCAGGCCCGCGACCGAGCCGTGGTCGAGCACGCAGATCATGTCGGCGTCGCGCACGGTCGAGACGCGCTGGCTCACGATCACCGTGGTCAGCGGGAGTCCGCCCGCGGCGGCCCCGCGTGCGCTGCGCTCGCGGATGGCATGGCGAAGCGCCGCGTCGGTCTTAAAGTCGAGCGCCGAGCGGAATCGTCCATGATCAGAACCTGCGGCGAGCCCACCAGGGCACGCGCAATGGTCAGGCGCTGGCGCTGACCACCGCTGAAGTTCTTGCCGCCCGCCTCGACCGGGGCGTCGAGCCCCTGCGGCTTGTTGCGCACGAACTCGCTGGCCTGCGCCATATCGAGCGCCGCCCAGAGCTCCTCGTCGGTTGCCGCCTCGTTGCGCCAGGTTAGGTTGCTGCGAATCGTGCCGCTCACGAGCGACGCGCGCTGCGGAACGGTCGCGACCACATGGCGCAGCTGCTCGAGTGGCCAAGCGCGCACGTCGGCGCCCATCACGCACACGCTGCCGGCACTCGCATCGTACAGGCGCGGGATAAGCGAGACAAGCGTGGACTTACCACTGCCTGTACCGCCGATAATGCCGAGCGTTTTGCCCAGCGGCAGCTTCAGGGTCACATCGCTCACGGCATTTGCCGCGCCCGCGCCAAACGAAAAGCTCGCATGGTCAAAGCTCAGTGCGGGGACTGGAGCAGCACCACCCGCCAGTTCGCTCGGCTCGGGCAGCGCGACCAGCTCGTTGTCCTCGTCGGTGATGCTCGGCACGCAATTGAGCACCTCATTGATGCGCGACGCGCTGGCACTCGCCTTGGTAAAGACAACGACCAGGTTGGCCACGTACACGATGGAGGTGAGGGTCTGCGTCATATAGTTCACAAACGCCATGACCTGGCCCTGTGTGAGTTCGCCCACGTTGACCTGGATGCCGCCCACCCACAGGATGGCGCACACGCCCAGGTTCATCACCAAAAACGTTACGGGGTTGAGGACCGACGAGAGCTTGCCCACCGCGATGGCGGTATGGGCCTGATCATCGGCGGCTTGGGCAAAGCGCTCACGCTCGTGATCTTCGCGCACAAAGGCGCGAACCACGCGAGCGCCCGAAAGGCCTTCGCGGCAGATAAGCGCGATGCGGTCGAGCTTTGCCTGCAGCTGCCTGTAATACGGAATGCAGCGCGCCATGACAAACCAAAACACCAGCCGATAGCGGGCGTGCAGATCAAAAAAATGATGCCGAGCTTAAGGTCGATGGCAAGGGCCGCGCACATGGAGCCCACCGCCAGGAAGGGCCAGCGGATGAGCATGCGCACGCCCAGCGCCACGGCAAGCTGCACCTGGTTGACATCGTTGGTGATGCGCGTGATGAGCGAGGGCGTGCCAAAGCGATCGAGCTCGGCGTAGCTCAGTTTGTTGATGTGCTGGTAGAGCGCGCCGCGAATGTCGGTGCCCATGCCCTGCGAGGTCAGCGCCGCCATCTTTTGGCAGACGAGCGTAAACGAAATGCCGATCACAGCCATGGCGCCAAGCAGCATACCGTAGTGGACGACGGCGTTGACATCGTGTACGCCAATACCCTTATCGATCATCTGGGCAATCACGAGCGGCGTAAGCAGGTCAAAGATCACTTCGATCAGCTTGCACGCAGGGCCAATCACCATATAGCGGCGAAACTTGCCACCAAAACGCCTGAGCAGCTCAATCATGTATAGGCGCTCCCTATCATCATCTCTCTTCAATCTGATTCATGATAGTACGGAGAGCCCTGGAGATGCGTAAGCAACTCGTTACAGATGTAAGGGCGACGTTCGCTAGCTCCCAAGGCATGTAGCAGCCGATGTTTTGGCAACGCCAGCGAGCGGCATAACGCCAGGGATTCAATTATCAGATAAATGTGACCCTTCAGGCGGTTTTGGTCGGCTACCCGCGAGTGCCGGCAGGGCGCTTGGTGTCTCGCTGGTCCTCGGCTTCGCCTGCGGGATCGCGCGACTACCA
>ENA-OQCF01000733-OQCF01000733.1-human-gut-metagenome-genome-assembly--contig:-NODE-733-length-12242-cov-1.664466_pt1 | contig 12242 bp, 12 predicted proteins | sample MGYA00242756_ERZ504573 | MGnify/ENA primary metagenome ERZ504573 (study PRJEB26092, sample SAMD00036240) | human gut metagenome | host: Homo sapiens | study: EMG produced TPA metagenomics assembly of...
TTCAGGTTATTGGTTTAATTTTTAAGATTATGAAAAAGAAGATTGCAAATTCATTTAAGCACATTCTTACCGCCGCTGGTAAGAATTGGATGAGGCAATGAGATATTATAGCTCCAAATGTGAGTACACTAACATTTAAGTATAGAACAAGGGATATGTTTGCAAACATATCCCTTGTTTTTTTGTAGGAGTAGAATAAGATTTTTTATATCTAAAAGTACATTTGTTTGAACTTTATTCACTTCCTTTGTTATTAATACAAAGACTAACAAACGAATAATCATGAGAGTAATTCAAAGAATTTGTAGCATATTGTTGCTGCTGGTTACATTTGGGGGGTCGGCATTGTATGCGCAGACGTACGATAAGTTGTGGAAGCAGGTGGAGCAGGCTCAAAAGAAAAGCCTGCCTCAAACAGTGATAAAACTGGCTGATGAAATCTATCGGAAAGGTCGGCAAGAGCAGAATGCTCCGCAAATGTTGAAAGCTACATTTGTAGGGAGACTTATCAAGAGGGGCTGACTCCGGACAGCCTTTACTCCAGTCTGAAATATATGGAATCTTGGGCACAATCGGAGAGGAATCCTGTGAACAAGGCTATTCTACACTCTTTGTTGGCATATGAATATGTTGACTTGATGCGGAAGAATCGCCGTGTCTTGCTGTCACGTACTCTACTGGCTGTTGACGAGGTCCCGGAAGATATCCGTGAGTGGAGTATCAGCCAGTTTGTGGATAAAATAGATAGGTGTAACCGTGCATCCTTGCAGGATTCCATCCGCTTGCTTGATACATCTGCAGAAAAATATGTGCCTTTTGTGGTGTTGGAAGACGGTAGCCGGTTCTATGGGCACGATATGTACCATCTCTTGGTAAGCCGTGCTGTTGATGCCTATCGGCAACTGGATGGTTTCAGTGTGGATTCTTTGGTACAGGCCCGTATCGAAAGGATTTATCTGGATATGATGAATGCTTATCGCCATCGTGCCGGTTCGGAAGATGCTATGTTGCTCTGTTCTCTTGATTATTGGAGCTGGAAGCTGACCGGTGGTATCAGCCAGCAGCCTTATCCTACTTTCCGAATGCGTCAGGAAAAGGCTAATCGGGAATATCTTGAGGTTTTGGATAAATTGATAAAGGAATACGGTTCACGAGAGGTTTGTGCCGAGGTTTACATTCATAAAGCCAACCACCTGCGCCGTTTGGAACCGAAACGCGCTGATGAGGCTCTAAAAGTCTGTGAAGAAGGCTTGAAGCGCTATCCTGCGTATAAGCGTATCAATGAGTTGAAAAATATCCGTGAACAGATTTTGCAGCCTGAACTCATTCTGACTATGAATGAAAGCGGTTATCCCGGCGATTCGGTAAATATGAGACTGCATTATCGTAATGTCGGGGCTTCACTCTCAACTTATATGCCACTACTTTAAGTTGAAGTGCCTTGGATGGACCATGGTATAAATAAAGATACTTATAGAAAATATGCCCGGAAGTTTTCTTCCACGCATTTTGGCTTAAAGCCGTTGCCAGGCAAGGATAAATTGCCTGAAGATGTCCCTTATCTTGCCTCGGACACTGTATTTAAGTTCATGATACCTCGGGAAACGGGAGTCTATATTCTTCAAATAGTACCTGATGCTGAAACGGCCCGTACAGATGATAAATTTTTGGTATCTACTCGCTTCAAGGTGCTGACATTGGATTTGGGTGACGACCGTATGGAAGTGGTTACATTGGATGCCCGTAGCGGACAGCCGATTGCTGATGCCAAAGTGAGTTTCTACTCTTCTTATGATGAGAAGAATAGAAAAGTGATGGCAGAGGTACTGACTGATGCCGGGGGGAAAGCTGTATTACCCTGGCAGAGTGGAATCCGAAGTTATGTGGCGCGTAAAGGCAGAGACACAGGTATGATGCCGCAGAATGTTTATATGAATCATTCTTATTACGGTATAAAGGATACAGATTGGAGGCAGATGGCATTGCTGACAGACCGTTCGCTTTATCGCCCCGGGCAGACCGTCCATGTAAAAGGAATAGCTTACAAACAGAACAGTGATAATGCCCAGGTGCTACAAGGAGTTGATTATGAGCTTGTCTTGTTGGATGCCAACCGAAAGGAACTTGCCACTAGGAAGGTGCAGACCAATGATTTCGGCTCTTTTGCTACGGAGTTTGTACTTCCGGCAGCTTGCCTGAATGGCATGTTCAGTATACGGACTAAAGAGCTCAATCTACCGTCACTTTTAGGTAGAGGAGTACAAGCGACCTACGTTTGAGATTGCCTTCACTCCGGTTTCGGAAGCTTACCGACTGGGGGGCAAGGTAGTGTTGAAAGGAAATGTCAAGGCTTTCAATGGCATGATGGTACAGGATGTGCCATTGGCATATACGGTGACTCGCCGGAATCCGAGACCTGGCTATTGGAGCAATGCTGATAAACCATTACTGTCTGACACCATACAATTGGATGCCAACGGGGATTTTTCCATACCCTTGACTTTAGAGGTTCCGGTTGTAGATACAGACGGGTATGGAAGTGTGTATACTTATCATGTGGAGGCGGTGGTGACGGATGAGGCTGGTGAAACGCAGTCCGCTTCGTATAACTTGCTGGCAGGCCCTAAGGCTTATTCCTTTGATGTCCGCCTGCCTCAATATGTTTGTAAGGAAGATAGCATGCTGTTCACTTTTAGAGTGAATAATATGATGAATGTTCCTCAAGATATGAAAGGCTCCTATTATCTGTATCCATTAACAGAACGGGATCGGGGGAGGAATATAGGAGACTCTGACCCTTTGACTGATGTAATATTAGAGGGGGACTTCATGGCCAATCGGCTCCAGGATTTTTCGGCTTGGAACAAGCTTCCTTCAGGTAACTATCGTTTGAAACTTTCCGTGCGTGATAAGTTTGGGACGTGAAGAGAATAACGGGGCATATGGCAGTGACAGTTTCATGCTCTTTTCAAAGAGTGACAAGTGTCCGGCTGCGTTTACAGATTTCTTTTATTATAAAGAAAATGAGGAATTTGATGTACAGCACCCTGCCGCTTTTCTGTTGGGGACTTCTTATCGGGATGCATATGTGCTGATGGATGTATTTTGTGAGAGAAAACGCATTGAAAGCCGTGTGTTGCAGTTGAATGATACTATTATCCGTATGGAATTCCCTTATAAGGAAGCATATGGCAAGGGAATCACCGTTCTTTCAGTTTTGTGAAAGATGGTGAGATGTATAACCATCAGGTTGAACTGAAGAAGCGGCAGCCTGAACGTGCTCTCGGCATGAAATGGGAAGTGTTCCGTGACCGTTTGCATCCCGGACAAGAGGAAGAGTGGAAGCTCGTCATAAAGACGCCTCAAGGTATGCCTGCTGCGGCTGAAATGCTGGCTACGATGTACGACGCTTCACTGGATAAGATTTATAAGAGTAACCAGATACTACGGGTCTTCTATCCGGATAATCTGTATGGAGCATTCCGTGGTGCGAGCCGTTATAATAGCAATTACTTCTCCATTTATTTCCCGTTGAAGGCTTGGAGGGTTCCGGTGTGGTCGTTTGACCACTTCTGTTCTCCTTATATGGATGGAAGGATGCGGATAGTGATGGTAGAAGACAATGCGCTTTTTGGGAAGAAGTAAGTGTTGTGGGATATGGGACTACCCGGAATGGCTCTTTGCCGTAATCTTAGAATACGTGGTGCCAACCAGCCGATGCTTGCTTCTAAAGCAGAATCTGGGAATGCCGTTGAAGTGAAATATGTTCCTGCACAAGTAGTGGAAGATGTTGTTTTTGAATCGGAAACGATACCGGTTGGCGAGGCCTTGCAACCTATTGAGGGACTTCGCACCAATTTTGCCGAAACAGCCTTTTTTTATCCTCAACTTCGTACCAACGAACAAGGGGAGCTTGCATTTTCCTTTACGATGTCGCAGAGTTTGACCCGTTGGAATTTCCGTGGTTACTCACATACTAAGGATATGCTGACTGGGATGTTGGATGCTTCTGTTGTAACTGCCAAGGAGTTTATGCTGACTCCGAATATGCCTCGGTTTGTCCGCGTAGGAGATAAAACACAGATAGCCGGAACAATAGCCAATCTGACGGGTAAAGCGGTGAAAGGAACAGCTGTATTCACACTGTTCGACCCTATGACGGAGAAAGTTATTGCTACTCAGCGTCAGAAATTCTCAGTAGAAGCAGGAAGAAATACTGCCGTCAACTTCCATTTCGATGTGTCCGACTGCTATGATTTGCTTGGTGTCCGTATGGTCGCTGATGGAGCGCGTTCAGCGATGGCGAGCAGCATCTGTTGCCCGTATTAAGTAATAAGGAGTACATTACGGAAACGCTTGCTATGCCTATTCGTGGCGAAGAGACCCGTACGTTCTCATTAGACAGCCTTTTCAATCGTAATAGCCGTACAGCGACAGACCGTCGTCTAACTGTAGAATTTACCGGGAATCCGGCTTGGTATGCTGTACAAGCGTTGCCGGCATTGAGCCTGCCTGCCAATGATAATGCCATTTCTTGGGCTACAGCTTGGTATGCCAATAGTCTGGCAGGCTTCATTGCCAACAGCCAGCCCCGCATTAAGACTGTATTTGACAGTTGGAAGGCTGCCGGTGGTACGAAAGAAACCTTCCTCAGCCAGTTGGAGAAGAATCAGGATGTGAAGAATATCCTGCTCAGCGAGTCTCCGTGGGTACTGGAAGCTACTACTGAAGCCGAACAGCAGGCACGTATTGCCACGCTGTTTGATATCAACCAACTGAATAACCGCAATCTTTCCGCTTTTACCAAATTGAAAGAATTGCAGGGTGAAGACGGTGGATGGAGCTGGTATAAAGGAATGCCCGGTAGCCGCTATATAACTGGCTATATTACAGAATTACTTGTTCGTCTTCCTTTGCTGACGAAAAATGAGCTGCCTGAAGAAGTTGCCGCCATGCGGCAGAAAGCTTTCGGCTATTTGAATCGGCAGGCTTTGGAAGAATATCGCAATATCCGTAAATCTGAGAAAAATGGCGCTAGAATTACTGTCAACTCGGAAGCTGCCATGACGTATCTGTATCTGATTGCTGTCAGCGGTGAAAAAGTACCGGCTGCAAACCAGGATGCTTACCGTTACTTCTTGTCGAAAGTTGGGGCCAATCTTAAAGATGGAACAATGAGCAGCAAGGCGCAGTCTGCCATCATTCTGAAAGCGGTAGGGCGTACAGCCGAGGCGCATGAATTCATCGCCTCTCTCAAGGAACACTTGGTACAGACGGATGAACTGGGTGCATACTTTGCTTTCCAGGCAAATCCGTACAACTGGGGTATGCTACCCATCCCTGCCCATGTAGAAGTAATGGAAGCCCTGCGTATGGCAGGTGGCAACGATGCTTTGGTGGAGGAAATGAAACTCTGGCTGCTGAAACAGAAGCAGACTGTCAGCTGGAATTCTCCGGTTGCAACGGCTGATGCTGTTTATGCATTGCTTTGTCAGGGCACTAACCTGCTGGAAAGCCGGGGAGACGTACGTATTACGTTAGGCAACGAAGTTCTGGAAACATTGTCGCCTGCAAAGACCATAATCCCAGATTTAGGTTATGTCAAGGAAACTTTCATTCAAGGAAGTCCGGAGCTGAAAGCTAAAACCGTTACAGTAGAGAAACGGGATGCAGGCATTGCCTGGGGAGCTGTTTATGCCCAGTATCTGTCACCCATATCCGATGTAAAGCAGCAGGGTGGTGAATTGAATGTAGAGAAGAAACTTTATGTAGAGCGTATATCGGCCAGTGGCGGCAAGTCCTTGCAACCGGTTGCGGAAGGGACCGTATTATCCGTCGGTGATAAAATAGTGGCCCGTTTGACTATCCGCTTGGATCGTGCTATGGATTTTGTTCAGTTGAAAGACCTGCGGGGTGCCTGCTTTGAACCTATAGGCTCGCTTTCCGGTTATCGTTGGAGTAATGGCCTCGGTTATTATGCAGAAGTGGAAGATGCCGCAACCAATTTCTTCTTCGACCATTTGGGCAAAGGCGTTTATGTCTTAGAGCACAGTTATCGCATAGCCCGTGGCGGAACATACGAAACGGGGCTGGCCACTATACAATGTGCGTATGCTCCGGAGTATGCTTCGCATTCGGCGGGAGGGATAATTGTAATAAAGTAACAATAGAGTATGGAGCGCAATTTGTACAAATTGCGCTCCTCTATTTTAGGTACTCTCGCTAAAAACACCTATTTTTGTCCGGCTAATATTGAATAAGAGTAGCAGAATTAGGAAATCTTGATATTAAAAAATAGATGAAGAGGATATTGATCACTTTATATGTGCTTGCAAGTGTGGCATTGGCTGCCGTAGCGCAAGCTCGTTTTACCTCGAATACAGAGATGTACAGTTTCGGCCAGATAGAATGGAAGCATCCCGTGACTGTGCAATATACCATCACCAATACGGGTGACCGGCCTTTAGTGCTTACAGAAGTGGAGCCGGATTGTGCCTGCTCCGTAGCTCAGTGGACAAAAACGCCTATTGCTCCGGGGGCAAAAGGAACGGTGAATGTGACTTTTGACGCCAAGGCATTGGGGCATTTCCAGAAATCCGTGGCTATTTACAGCAATGCGCAACCCAATCTGGTCTATTTGAAGTTCAATGGTGAAGTAGTACAGGAAATCAAGGACTTTACCAAGACGCACCCTTATCTTATCGGCCAGATACGTATTGACAAGAACAGCCTCGACTTTCCCGATATTCAGCATGGTGAGCAGCCGGTGATTCATATCGGCGTGGTCAATCTTTCCGACCGTCCTTATGAACCGGTACTGATGCATCTACCCCTTATTTGCAGACAAAAGTAGAACCTAATGTATTGCAAAAGGGAGAAAAAGGAGTGATTACACTTACATTGAATTCGGAAAGACTGACTGACCTCGGACTGACTCAAGCGTCGGTCTATCTTTCTCGTTTCTCCGGTGACAAGGTGGGCGATGAAAACGAAATTCCCGTTTCTGCCATTCTTTTACCGGATTTCTCCGGAATGACGGAAGTGGAGAAGGAAAATGCTCCTGCCATCAACCTTTCTACTAAAGAAGTTGATATGAGTGCGATATTGGCCAAGAAGTCAAAAGCACGTCAAGATATTACCATTACCAATACCGGGCGTTCTCCTTTACAGATAAACAAGCTCCAGGTATTCCACCCGGCAGTGGGCGTTAACCTCAAGAAGAGCGTATTGCAACCCGGCGAAAGCACCCGCCTGCGGGTAACGGTAGTGAAGAAGAATATAGGCAAGAAGCGTCGTCATCTGCGTCTGCTGATGATTACCAATGACCCGATGCAGCCGAAAGTTGAAATCAACATCAAGTAATGTTCTAATGTGAGGAATGTGCCAATATGCTAATGGAGATAGTAGAGATTGTCATAAAAGCCTATTAATATATTCAGCACATTCCTCATATTAGCACATTAGCATATTAACCATATTAGCACATTAAACCATGGAACATCCCGAAAATAATGAAGCATATAAAGCTTGGTTGTCAATGCAGGCATTGAGCAACCTTCATCGGTCAATCCTTACTTGAAGAACCGTCCCAGGCGGAAGAAACGCGAGCTTTCTGTATCAGACTATGTGGAGGGCATAGTGAAAGGTGATGTTACGGTACTCAGCCAGGCTGTGACGCTGGTGGAAAGTGTGAAACCGGAGCACCAGACTGTGGCGCAGGAGGTGATAGAGAAGTGTTTGCCCTATTCAGGTAACTCTGTTCGTGTGGGCATCAGTGGTGTGCCCGGTGCTGGTAAAAGTACCTCTATTGATGTATTTGGCTTGCATGTACTGGAGGAACACGGAGGCAAGTTGGCCGTTCTTGCCATTGACCCGAGCAGCGAACGCAGCAAAGGCAGTATTCTCGGTGATAAGACGCGTATGGAGAAGCTCTCCGTTCATCCCAAGTCCTTCATACGTCCCAGTCCCTCTGCCGGTTCGTTGGGTGGTGTGGCACGCAAGACGCGTGAGACGATTGTGCTTTGTGAGGCTGCCGGTTTCGACAAGATATTTGTAGAGACGGTAGGGGTGGGGCAGAGTGAGACTGCCGTACATTCCATGGTAGACTTCTTCCTGCTGATACAGCTGGCGGGTACGGGCGATGAGTTGCAAGGTATCAAACGCGGCATCATGGAAATGGCCGATGGCATTGTCATTAATAAGGCTGATGGCGACAATCTGGAGCGGGCCAGGCTGGCAGCAACGCAGTTCCGTAATGCGCTGCACCTCTTCCCGGCTCCGGAGAGCGGTTGGACACCCCAAGTGCTGACTTATTCCGGGTTCTATAATCTTGGTGTAAAAGAAGTGTGGGATATGGTCTACAAATACATTGATTTTGTGAAAGACAACGGCTACTTTGAATACCGCCGCAACGAGCAAAGCAAATACTGGATGTACGAGACCATTAACGAACAGCTGCGTGACAGCTTCTACCACAATCCGCAGATTGAAGCGATGCTGACTGGCAAGGAAAACCAAGTGCTACAAGGCAACTTGACTTCTTTTGTGGCTGCCAAGAACTTGCTGGACACCTATTTTGCAGAACTGAAGAAATAAGGGCATATCCCTTTCTCTATATCGATGACTAAGGAAAACAACATGGAAGTGGCGCGGCGGTTTACCCGCCGCCTTCATGAACTCCCTTCTGAGGAGCTGGAGCTCATTGCCGGTTTGTTTGTACGCGTGAGGTGCACAAAAGGAGAACTGTTGATTAGTGAGAAAGATATAGCCAGGGATATTGTTTTCGTAGAGAAAGGACTGCTTCGCCAGTTCTATTTCAAAGAAGGCCGGGACATTACAGAGAACTTTGCCTGCGATGGTGACGGCGCCATGTGTATCGTCAGCCTTTTCACCGGACGCCGTAATTGCCTTCAGTTGGAATCCCTGGAGGAAGGCGTCATCTGGAGCATTTCGTATGCAGGACTGGTCGAACTCTCTGAGCGCTATCTGCATATAGCCCGTCTGCTTCGTCATTTGTTGGAGGGGTCTTTAATGCTTTCCCAATATAAGGCAGACTCTTGGCGTTTCGAAACCTCACGCGAACGGTATGCGCGTTTCGTCAGGGATTATCCGGAGATAGCCCGGCGTGCCTCAGTCAACCACATAGCATCTTATCTGTTAATGACTCCCGAATCTCTGAGCCGGGTACGTGCCGGTGTGCTGTGACGGCGGAATGGCTGTCCTATACGGCTTTCCCTTCTTTCTCAAAGTCCTTGCGTGACTTGCTTTGTGTCACGATGTACACTCCCAGGAATACCAGGGCTATGGCTATCCCCTTTTCCAAATTGAACACTCCCAAGCCTAAGATGATGGCAACGGTTGAGGCCACGATGGGCTGCATGTAGTTGTACATGCTCACCACAGTGGGGCGCAACAGTCTCTGCGCACTCATTATGAAGATATAGGCAAGGAAGCTTCCACCCACAACCACATATCCCGCTTGCAGCAGGGCGGCTGTGGAGATGCTGCTCCACTGTATGGAAGCCACGTCGTGGTAAGAGAACGGGATGTAGCACATGGAGGCATAGACAAACATCCATTTGTTCAGGGTGATGGGAGAGTATTTCTGCGACAACCCCTTGAATACGGTCAGATAAATGGAGAAGCTGATTTGGGCGAGCAGGCAGAGAAGGTCTCCGATAAGGTTGCTATTGCCGGCACCGGTGGTCTGGCTGCTCATGATGAGTATAAATGCTCCCATAGCCCCTACAAAGATACCCAGCACTTTCTTGTTGGTGACCGGTTCTTTCAGATAGATTGCAGCCACTATCATGGTGACGATAGGCAGCGTGGTTGTAACGATGGAGGCGTCTATGGGCGAAGTCATGGAGAGGCCGAAGATATAGACACCCTGATTGAATACCAGGCGAAGAGTGCGGCGAAGAATATCTTCAGCATGTCCCGGTGGTCCACCTGTTCGCGTTTGCAGAACAAGGAAAGGAGCCAGAAGCAGGCGCTGCGCCTACCATGCGGAATGTGGTTACTGACAACGCGGAAAACTCCACCAGAGCCGACTTGCCTATAGGTGCCATCAAGCCCCATAAGATATTTGCGGTAAGGGCGAACAGATGCCCTTGAATGTTCTTGTTCATACTCTTTTGTTTTTTGCGGGTGCAAAAGAACAACTATTTTCTGAAAAGAGAAAATCTTTCATTATATGATTTTTCTGGTTCGTGGGCGTAGAAATAAGAGATTATCGTGTATATTTGCTTTTAATTAAAGCAAGAAACCATGGAAGTACAAGCCAATTACATCAAGCGTATCGAAATACACGAATTGTGGCATCGGTACGATATTGCCTGGGACCTGCGTCCTGACGTCAATATACTTTCCGGCATCAACGGAGTGGGGAAGACCACTATCCTGAACCGTTCGGTCAACTATCTGGAACAGACATCGGGTGAAGTGAAGAGTGACGAGAAGAACGGCGTACACGTCTACTTCGACAACCCCGCAGCCACCTTTATCCCTTATGATGTAATCCGTAGTTACGACCGCCCCCTTATCATGGGCGACTTTACGGCACGCATGCCGATGCCAACGTGAAGTCGGAACTGGACTGGCAGCTCTATCTGCTCCAGCGCCGTTATCTGGACTACCAAGTGAACATCGGCAATAAGATGATAGAGCTGCTCAGTGGTGATGAAGAGCAGCGCAGCCTAGCTCCCTCCCTTTCCCTCCCGAAGCGGAAGTTCCAGGATATGATTGACGAGCTTTTTAGCTATACCCATAAGACGATAGACCGCAAAAGCAACGACATCGTTTTCTATCAGAACGGCGAGCGCCTATTGCCTTACAAATTGTCTTCGGGCGAGAAGCAGATGCTCGTCATCCTGCTGACCGTGTTGGTGCGTGACGATGACCACTGCGTACTCTTCATGGATGAGCCGGAAGCCTCCCTGCACATCGAATGGCAGCAGAAACTCATCGGCATGATACGCAACCTGAATCCCAATGTGCAGCTTATTCTCACCACCCATTCGCCTGCCGTCATCATGGAAGGCTGGCTGGATGCCGTGACCGAAGTGAGCGAGATTTCATCCCTAATCCCTAATCCTTAATCCCTGGATGCGTGGCTACTTCCCTAAGACATAACCTTACTTCCTCCTATCTGGATGCCGCCCGCAAGTTGTCTCCCAAGAGGGCACGCAGGCGCATAGTGGCGTATGTGGAAAGCTATGATGACATCGCTTTCTGGCGGACGCTGTTGTCCGAGTTCGAGAACGAGGAACGTTATTTTCAAGTGATGCTTCCCTCGGCCACCTCTCTGGCAAAGGGCAAGAAAATGGTACTGATGAACACGCTGAATACGGCAGAGCTGGGCCGCAGCCTGATAGCTTGTGTAGACAGCGACTACGACTTCCTGCTGCAAGGTGCCACCAAGGTGTCGCATAAGATAAACAAGAATCCCTATATCTTTCAGACTTATGCTATGCCATCGAGAACTTCCACTGCTTTGCCGACAGTCTGCATGAAGTCTGTGTGCAGGCCACGCTGAACGACCGGCATATCCTGGACTTCCCTGCTTTTCTGAAGCGTTATTCTCAGATTGCCTATCCGCTGTTTCTGTGGAATGTCTGGTTCTACCGCCAGCACGACACACACACTTTCCCGATGTACGACTTCAACGCCTGCGTGCGTTTGCAGGAGATAAGCCTGCGTCATCCTTACCGTAGTCTGGACGAGATGCAAAAGACGGTGTCGGCAAAGCTGTCCGAACTGCAAGCCCGTTTCCCCCACTACATCGACCGGGTGGAACAGCTGGGCACGGAGTTGGAACGTTTGGGACTGACTCCGGACAATACCTATCTTTATATCCAGGGACACCATATCATGGATTGTGTAGTGCTGAAAATCCTTATCCCGGTATGTACCGTCTTGCGTCGCGAGCGCGAGCAGGAGATAAAGCGCCTGGCAGAGCATAACGAACAGTTCCGCAACGAACTGACGGGGTATGAGAACAGTCAGGTCAATGTATCCGTGATGCTGAAAAAAAACAGCGGCTACAAGAACCTTTATCTTTATCAGTGGTTGAAAGAAGATATCATGGAGTTCCTTGAGCGGGAGGAGCAGTCGCGTAGATAAGATTGCCGTTTATGAATAAACATATGATTATGGAGATATTGAAGAAGTAGATCGACCTTTTTAAGTCGGGTTGGGGCCATTATCCCTTCCCCGTGACCGACATGTTCGACCAGTTCATA
>ENA-OQCF01000735-OQCF01000735.1-human-gut-metagenome-genome-assembly--contig:-NODE-735-length-12233-cov-7.905997_pt1 | contig 12233 bp, 13 predicted proteins | sample MGYA00242756_ERZ504573 | MGnify/ENA primary metagenome ERZ504573 (study PRJEB26092, sample SAMD00036240) | human gut metagenome | host: Homo sapiens | study: EMG produced TPA metagenomics assembly of...
TGAAAAAAGTCCTGATCCTCTAAAAATGCCGCCGTGCTCATCTTATGTACCTGCACTGCCAGAACATTCCCCTTTTCCTTAATATATGGTGTCAGATCAAACTCTGAAGGTGTGAAGCTGTCCTCTGCATAACCTATAAACTGACCATTAAGCCACAGATACATAGCTTCTTCTACACCTTCGAAGCAGATATGTATTCTTTTTCCACACATGTTCTTATCTAAATCAAAGTATTTGATATAAGAGCCTACCGGATTGTACTGTGCTTCTGAGAACATTCCTTCTTCAGCTCCGGTTGCCTCCATACTATATGCTCCTCTGTGGTACTCTTTTCCTTCCCACGGATACATAGTGTTGATGTAACGTATTTTATCATATCCAGCCAGTTCAATATGTCCCGGAACCATAATTTTATCGAATCCGGATGCATCAAATGTTTCCTTATAAAAATCAACAGGTCTTTCCATCACATTTTTGCTGTAAGCAAACTCCCATTGACCATTTAATGACTGTAATAATGGATTTTTTTCTTTTTTCATGTCTGAATAATCCAGATAATAGCAATGATCACTATGTGGTTCCAATTGATTTACCTTAAACACTTCCGGATTATCAAGCCATTTCATATCAGCGTTCATATTTTTCCTCACTTTCCTATTATTGATATATAAAACCAAGAACAATAACTGCTTTGCTATACCTAAGATATAACAAAACCCTTGCAAAGAGCAATGTAATAAATTATACAAATCATGCACTAAATGATACTGTTATAATTACTGTATTATAAAATGAGGGTCAAAAGGTATCATTGATGCTTGCATGCAATTTAAAAAGCTCCCGTGCATTGCACAGAGAGCTTTTTAATCCGGTTAGTACAGACATATATTAACACGCGAATTATATGATGACACTTGCTTTCCCTTTTTTTCAAATCTTTGGATTCTTGTAATAACCTGATATTCCATCTGCAGCTTGTCCGATGAACAAGAGTATACATAAGGTTCAAAACCGGTATATTCATCATCCCCTTGCGTATAATTATTCCCATAATAAAAATTCTCTATTATATTTGTCTCAAAGGAAGAATCTATTTTTGATTCAGACTCTTTTGGATCACCCATAGAATAATCGCTGCCATATGTCTTTGCATATAAATCTCTCATCACTGCAGCCTGTGCCTTAGGACTATCCACATCTGCACAATAATATGTAATATAAAACGGTACACCAAGCACCGCATCAACAGCGGCCAGCATTCTCGTATCTTCAAATGAAATTATAAATATCCACGCCGATAATTCCTTGCTTATATCCGATGTTACAAAATAATCTGATATTGTGTTGTCAATACTATCATCCAAAGTAACTGCTGCGCCATATTGCCAAGGAGCTGCTTCATATGTCTGTTCTGTTTCGCTGTCTGTATCCTTTGAATAGTTACTTTCAAGGCTTTGGAGCATAACTATATCGTCTTCACCGAGTATCTGCATAATACCTGACTGCTTCTGCAGCTCACAGGCACCCTTCAGAAAAGTCTGAATAGCCGTATAAGCCTGTCCCACCGGAATCTCAGTATCCAACGGTTCCCTTTTCTCACTATATTTCCCATTCCACAGCTCATTTACATTGTCCTGCATCAGAGACATCATCTTTGTAAGCCTCTCTTCAGCTGAAATAGAGTGGCTGTAGGGGCTTATATCTGCGTTGCTTATCGTAGTACTCGTTTTGGCAATTTTTGCTGCTTTAAGTGAAATCAGATAATTCGGTATCATATTTCCCGCACATACAACTGCCAGAATAATGCATATACACACTATTCCCTTGATTTTATCCGGTTTTTTATCAATACATTTGCGCACTGATAAATGCTTACTTCTCATCCAATGCCTCCGCTTTCATGTCAAAATACACCTTGGTTCCTTTACCTGACTCACTCTCATAATGGATTTTTGTATCATGCAGCTTAGCAATCCTTGATACAAGTGCAAGCCCAAGCCCTGCTCCATGCTCACTTCTTGATCGTGACTTGTCAACCATATAAAAAGCCTCTGTAATGCGCTCTATATCTTCAGGCGGTATTCCTCTTCCATTGTCCGAAACTGCAATACGATAAATACTGTGCGAAATAAGTCTGCCTGATACATCTACCTTGCTGCCTCCTGATTTCACTGCATTGTCTATCAGATTAAGAAGCATGGTCTTAAACAGATCATATTCCAGCCACACCCATGCCTCATCCGCACTGTACACAATCTCTGTATTATGCTTTCTTGCCGCTTCATGTGCGGTTTCCACACAATCTGCTATAATCTCAGATATTCTTGTCTCTTCAAGCCTGAAATCATTTTTATCAAGAGTGATAAGCTCCAGCAGCTTAAATGATAACGCTTCAAGCCTCATGCCCTCATTCAGTATGACTCCGGCAGCACTGTGCACCTCATCCTCGGACATTTTTTTTCTGATACAGTGTATCGGCATATCCTATAATTGATGTCATTGGGGTTTTGAGCTCATGTGCGAAGTTTGCAGTAAAATCCTCCTGCTTCTTTGCCGCCATCTGAAGTTCATAAACTTTGCTTTCAAGGTTTTTCGCAAGCTCGTTGAAAGCCTTTGCAAGCTCACCTATTTCATCCTTTGTCTTCACATCACTTCTTGCCGTGTAATCACCATCTGCAAATTTTTTGGTGGTGGCTGTTAATCCGGCAAGAGGCTTTGTAATCATCCAAGAAAGTATCAATATGACCATCATACCAACAGCAAGTATAACAATGTAGTACATGCTGCATCTATACCTAAGCTCCTTTGACTCATCGAAAACCGGTGTAATATCACTTTCCGTTATCAGAATATACCTGTTATCATTCAGTTTAAAGCTGCTTTTGACATGGATATATCTGCTGCTTTGCTTTTCACCGGTATCCTTAGTATTTTCTTTTGACACTATACTGTATGTAAGCGTACCATCCTTTACCTTTATATCCTTTTGCTCATAATTACATGAATTGGCATATATCCTTTTTCCATCATCATCAGCAAGATACATTCCTCCTTCATCTCCAACAATGGATTTTGCCGACTGCGACATCATATCTGTAAGCTCCTTATCCACATCTTCACTCTTCATATTAAGTATGACAGTTTCAATCGAGTATTTTATCATCTGATGCTGTGAAAGTGCACTGTCCTGCTCCCTTTTCACTGCATGCTCCAGCGAATATGATAGAGTCACATATTCTATCATTCCAAGGGCAACAGCCAGTATCACTGTCATTCCAAGAAACATTTTATAGAAAAATTTCATCCGCGAACCTCCAGACGATAGCCAATCCTGAAAACTGTGACAATCTTTTCATTCCAGTCAAGCTTTTTCCTCAGTCTTTGTACATGTGAGTCCAGTGTCCTTGTCTCCCCGGTATACTCCTCCTGCCATACAAGTTCATAAAGCCTGCGCCTGCTGAGTGCAACATTCTTATTCTTCATAAGCTCATACAACAGATCAAATTCCTTTACTGTGAGCTCTACCTGCTCACCTGCCTTTATCACTGTACGTGATTTAGGATCTATAGCTACATCCTCTATTTCCAGACGCTCTGCCATGCGCTGAGTGCGCCTTAATACGGTTTCCACTCTCGCAAGCAGCTCCCCTATCTGAAATGGTTTGCATATGTAATCATCCGCGCCCATACGAAGCCCGCGTATCCTTTCATCCACCTGTCCCATAGCAGATATTATTATGACCGGAGTATCCCCAATTCTCCTGACATAGTCAAGCAATTCATAACCATTTATCTCAGGAAGCATAATATCAAGCAGCAGCAGATCATATCTGTTCTGCTCAATTTTGTCCGCCCCTTCCTTGCCATCAAACGCTCTTTCGCATTGATATCCCTCTGCCTTCAGGGTGTTGCATATTAAATTATTTATGTCGTTGTCATCTTCCACTATGAGAATACTGGTCATAAGCTGCTCCTCTTCTATGATTATGATAGAATTATTATAGCATAAAGATGTGTCATAGTTGTAAAAAACACCCTGTTATTTAACTCAATAATAGGATGTTTTACCGGCACTTATACAAATATATTCTCACACATACATACTCCAGACAGCTCTAATCTGAGATGATATATTTCTGAATAACCACCTTTTGCCACTTTTTCAATGCTGTTTGGATCATTTATTGAAAATCCTTCATCATCATAGCCTGTTATAACCATAAAATGTCCTGTATCGGTAAAATCTCCCGGTCCTACATTTACCACAATAGGATGTCCTTCATCAAGCTCTGCCTTCATTCTGCTCTCATCCAGCGCCACTGCCTTTGCTTTTACGCCGTAGTGCCTGCAGCCTTCACTTATAAGCGTCCATGAACTTCCCGATCCATCCACACTGTAACCGGCTTCCTTTGAATACTTTGCTACTGCAATAGGTGATGCATCCCTGTTGTGTGTCAGATAAACCACTACCATCGAAAGTGTAGTGGGACCGCATCCGCTTGCTGCAAAGAAATTGCCGCTATACTTTTCGTAGCCCCAGCGTTTATCCCACTGCACAAATAACGGAACACTATCCATAGACGCTTCTTCTGTCAAATCAATTGTGTGTTCCTTCACATGTTCCGCCGGATAATCATACACAAACTCAAGTGCCTCTTCATTCTTCAAAGCAAGGTCCTTTAGCTGTTTTGGATATTGGGTACTGTTCATTATATCATCAAGCATCGACTGATTATTTTGTATCTTATTCTTTCCAGAGATTTTGCTATTTTCTATAACAGCATTATCATATGTATTATTTCCGGCTTCAACATCATATCTATTTGTCCCGCCATCGCCGGATGTTATCATACGGCTTTCCACAGCCACAAATACAATCACAGCTATGCTACTACATAAAAATATAACGGAATGCCGTATTTTTCTGCGCCTGCGTCTCCTTCGACGTAAATTTGTCCCATGTCTGCAACATTTATTTTGTGTCATGTCCACTTTCTACCCTCCTGCTTCTTTGTAACTGATATTGTGTATCATTACTCTATCAAAAGCATTCGTTTATTATGTTGCATACTTGTGTCATAGTTGTAAAATATTCCAATATTAAATTGTATAAATAAATTGGCCAATGACAGTATTGCAGGATATTTTAATCTGTCACTGTATTAAGCAACTTTTGACTATATATTCTGTTATTCTGGCAAGTAATAATTCTTTTCGTATTCTATAATGACATCGTAAACAGAAAGGAGATGAATTTCCATGAGAAATAAATTACACAATTTTATTAATAACTTACTTAGCTTTTATTCAAGCTTCTTTACTCACAGATTTTATCAAATGTAATGTGCATAGCATACATAAAATACCTGATGTCCTCCATATCCTTCCACTAAAGCTATGAGTTGCATTCCAGTTTTCTTCATCCTGCAATGTCCATACGATCCTGATTCCTATCGTATTGTTCTGCTTAATCTTTGGCAGGTAATTTCCTATAACAATAAACAATAAACTTGTTCCATAATAGATTAATGCTAAAAATAAATCCTCTGTTTCTGCTCTTTCACCTCAGATACCTGCGACTTTATCTGCTCACACTTGGTATAAAATTACTCCTGTGCCTCTGATAATACCTTTTTAGCATTATTGGTAATGAGTAAAAAATAGCCATCTGGATTGTTAGTCCAAATGACTTATGTAAAAAAATATTATTTTAATTTATTGTAAAGAACTGTCTCTATTCCTGTTATTAAATCTGTTTTTTTCTTATAAAGAAGCGTCCATGATGCCTGATTCTTAGAATAATCCATCTTTTCTTCTGGAAAAAATGAACGGCAGAAATACTTATCTCCATCATCATTAGATAAGAATAAAAATAAATTTCTGCTTTCCATTTTATTTTCCATAAGGTAATCAGCCTCAATCATCGAATACATATTTGCCTTTTTATTGTATTTAAACACTGTATCATTACTATCTATCATTTGTTCAAGTAATGGCAAAAAATGTATTCTTTGCTCTATCTTTTTATAAAAATCAGATGATTCTATTTTCTCAATTGCAATTGTTCCATCTGCTATTTCATCAAATACTTTGCCTCTGTCTCTACTCAATTCAGGTCTATCAACAAGATATTGCAGTCCCATAAGATGAAAACAATCTTTTTTGTCAAATAAGATTCTTAATGTGACTGCAACAGCTTTTCTGCCCAACACAAGCTCATATTCTGTCGATAATAGCGGAATAAAGGCATTTATACAATCTATAACATTTCTCATTACAGTTCTCCACTACTTCTTTAGATTAAGAAAGGCTCTGCAAAAGCAGAGCCCTTCTAACATTTTCTTTCGAGGATTAACCTCTAGCCAGATTGTGGTAAATGTTAAACCCTTATAAAGCTCATAAGGCACTGCTCTCTGGCACAACACCTTACTTTACCGCTTGGCAGACACTCAAGTTGCCTGTCTTTAATATTATATTACCTGTCATATGAAAATATGTCAATCCAAAATTTTATGTTCTACAAAAAATCTGTAGACATCTCGTAGACTTTGGCTTAGGATTAACACGTAAACTTGGTAGACATAAAAAATAAGAGAGCCTTCGGATTTCTCCAAAGACTCTCCAAAAAGCCCATAAAATCAAGCTTTCTATTTAGAATTTGCCTGCATCAGCAGCCTGCTGAACAGAAACGGCAACTGCTACTGTAGCACCAACCATTGGGTTATTACCCATTCCGATAAGTCCCATCATCTCAACGTGAGCCGGAACTGATGAAGATCCTGCAAACTGTGCATCTGAATGCATACGTCCCATTGTATCTGTCATACCGTAAGAAGCTGGTCCTGCTGCCATGTTGTCTGGGTGAAGTGTACGTCCTGTACCACCGCCTGATGCTACTGAGAAGTACTTCTTGCCCTGCTCGATACACTCTTTCTTGTATGTACCTGCTACCGGATGCTGGAAACGAGTTGGGTTTGTAGAGTTTCCTGTGATAGAAACACCAACGTTCTCGTGATGCATGATTGCAACACCTTCCTGAACATCATCTGCACCGTAACACTTAACTGTTGCACGGAGTCCGTCTGAGTATGCATGCTCAGATACGATGTTGAGCTTAGCTGCCTTGTAGTCATACTGTGTCTCTACGAATGTGAATCCGTTGATACGTGAGATGATCTGTGCAGCGTCTTTTCCAAGTCCGTTAAGGATAACACGCAGTGGTTTCTGACGAACCTTGTTTGCCTTCTCAGCGATTCCGATAGCACCCTCAGCAGCTGCGAATGACTCGTGACCTGCTAAGAAACAGAAGCACTCTGTCTCCTCCTCGAGGAGCATCTTTCCAAGGTTACCATGTCCTAAACCTACCTTACGGTGATCAGCAACTGATCCAGGGATACAGAATGCCTGAAGTCCCTCTCCGATTGCTGCTGCAGCGTCTGCTGCTCTTCTACATCCTTTTTTGATTGCGATTGCTGCACCAACTGTGTATGCCCAGCAAGCGTTCTCGAAACAGATTGGCTGGATTTTCTTTACCTGATCGTAAACATCAAGTCCAGCGTCCTTTGTAATCTTTTCAGCTTCTTCGATTGAGCTGATACCATAGCTGTTAAGTACAGCATTGATCTGGTCTATTCTTCTTTCATATGCTTCAAATAATGCCATTGTCGTTCTCCTTTCCTCTTATTCCTGTCTTGGATCGATGATCCTAACAGCACCCTGCTCTGGAGTTACACGACCGTATGATCCTGAAGCTTTCTCCCAAGCTGTGTTAGCGTCATCACCCTTTTTGATAAAATCTGTCATTTTTCCAAGAGAAACGAACTGGTATCCAATTACTTCATCGTTCTTGTCAAGAGCGATTCCTGTTACATAGCCCTCAGCCATCTCAAGGTAACGAACTCCCTTTGCCTTTGTTGCGTACATTGTACCAACCTGTGAGCGAAGTCCCTTTCCTAAATCCTCAAGTCCTGCTCCAACAGCAAGTCCATCATCAGAGAATGCAGACTGTGTACGACCGTAAACGATCTGTAAGAATAACTCTCTCATAGCTGTATTGATGGCATCACAAACTAAGTCTGTGTTTAATGCCTCAAGAATTGTCTTACCCTGTAAGATTTCTGCTGCCATAGCTGCAGAGTGTGTCATTCCTGAGCATCCGATAGTCTCAACTAATGCCTCTTCAATTACTCCATTCTTTACATTGAGTGAGAGCTTGCAGGCACCCTGCTGTGGTGCACACCAGCCTACACCGTGTGTAAATCCTGAAATGTCCTCAATTTTCTTAGAATGAACCCATTTTCCTTCTTCTGGGATAGGAGCTGGCTCATGTTTTGCGCCCTTAGCTACAGGACACATGTTTTCAACTTCCTTAGTGTAAATCATCTTAAGACTCCTTTCGTTATGGTTTTAACATACCCGATTTATTCTCTCATATTTTTTGTAATAAGTCTAGAGTATCATCGACAAAAAACAACAAAAATACAATATTTTTTCAAACAACATTACTATTTTTTAAGAACTACGTTGTCCTTGTCCTTGAAAATGTGGTTTGCAGGGATGACTCCGCGTACTCTTGAAAGCGGATAAATGTTTGAATTTCTTCCTATTACTGTTCCCGGATTGAGCACTGAGTTGCAGCCCACCTCCACATGGTCACCGAGCATAGCGCCGAATTTCTTGCGACCGGTTTCAATCTCCTCTTTTGTATCGTAAACATCCTTTACGACTACAAGAGTCTTGTCACTCTTTACATTTGATGTAATAGAGCCTGCGCCCATATGTGATTTGTAGCCAAGAATTGAATCTCCTACATAGTTGTAGTGTGGCACCTGTACTGAATTGAAGATGATTACATTTTTAAGCTCTGTGGAGTTACCTACTACTGAGCCCTTTCCTACGATTGCACTGCCACGGATAAAAGCACACTGTCTGATTTCTGCATCCTCGCAGATGATGAGTGGACCGTGCAGATATGCGCTGTCAAATACTGTTGCGCTCTTTGCTACCCAGATATCCTCGCCTCTTTTCTCATAGATTTCAGGGTCGAGTGTTGGTCCTATCTCCTTGATGAAATCACTTATTCCGGCAAGTGCCTCCCATGGATAAGTGAACTGTGATAAATACTCCTTTGCGATTGTTTCATCCAGATTATAGAGGTTTGTTATTTTTGCGTTTTCCATTTTTCTATGTCCTTTCTTTTAATTATGTGAAAATTATTGACTATTGTTTTAACTGTCATTTTAATATTTAAACATTAAATATAAATATTAACAATAAATAATAAGTAATTAATACATAAATATAAAAATTCATATTAATTATAGATTTAATAATTAATTATAGGCAAAGCTACTCACCGAACAGCTCATGCGCCGCCGCAAGTGCCGCCTCCGACACATCATCTGCCTGTACACTATCAGCTGCCATATCAAATCCTGCCAGAAATTCCTCTGGGATTCCCATCTCATTCAGGGTTGTCTCATCCGGCGCATCATCTGCCGTGCTCTGTACTTCAGCATTGTTATGTGCATCAGTATTGCTCTGTGTATCAGCATTGTTATATGCATCAGCATTGCTCTGTGCATCGGCATTGTTATGTGCATCAGCATTGTTATGTACTTCTGCCGTGCTCTGCACTTCTTCCTCGCCCGGGTTATCGAAATCAAATGATATCTGGTCATTTTCAAACTTAAGGCATGTATCAAATACATTTCCCGCCTTGGAGGTGAAGCCTGTGACCTTCTTTTTGGTCTTTCCTGTAGTAAACAGCTCCGTGAGAATTTCCTCTGAAAGCTCCACCTTTGCCACAGTATGCCAAACATTGAAGCCGCACTCACACTCATATTTCCACTGTGTCTTTTTGAGAGGTCTGCCACACTTTGGACAGAGTACATTGGTCTCGATTGGCTTTGGTTTTTCGGGGAAATCAAAGGCTATATCTCCGTCTTCTGTGAGCTTTAGCGGTGCGTCAAACTTCATGCCTGTCTTTGAGACAAATCCTGATATAACTTCTGTCTTTTTCTTTGTCAGAAGCTCCTTAAGGACTGATTCCTTTATCTTGACGCTTGCGACCTTGCCCACCATAAAGCGGCAGCTCTCAGGATCATCACGTCTGTTGTTCTCACATACAAAGCCAAACGGCGCCACCTGGATTTTGCCTCCGCACTTCGGACATACTACATCCTTCACTGTCTTTGGCTCTACATGATCAAAATCAAACTGGACAGAGAGCTTCTTGTTTTCATCCTCCTTAAGCACCAGACACGCATCGAAGCGTTTCCCGCTTTTGGATTTAAAGCCTCGTATGGTCTCGGTCTTTTTATCATTAAGAAGCTGCTTTAGGTTTGCGGCTGTGATTGTCTTTCCCGCAATCTGTCCCACCGAAAAGCGGCAGCTTCCCGGCTCGTCACCCTTGTAGTTCACACAGCCATAGCCAAACGATGTCTTTTTTATCTGACCACCACAAAGCGGACAGACAACATCCTTTATGATTTCGTCCTCCACATTATCAAAGTCAAATGCTACGACGGTGTGCATTTTCTCACTTCCCTCTGTGACCGGCTCCTTCTTTAAGACGAGACATGCGTTGAAGCGCTTTCCCGATTTTGATTTAAAGCCCTTTATCGTCTCAGTTCTGCCGTTTGCCATGAGTTCTAAAAACTGTACCTGTGACAGCTGCTTGTCTGCTATCCTTCCAACGAAGAAATGGCAGCCATCCTCTGTCTGTCTGTTATAGTTTGCACATCGGTAGCCGTATGGTGACACATATATATCGCCTCCACAGTCTGGACATACAATACCCTCGACCTTTTGTGGCTTTACATTTTCAAAATCAAAGGTGGCTGATACCTTGTTCGTCTGTTCATCCTTGTTGAGCTTTAAGCATGCATCAAAGCGTTTGCCGCTCTTCGACTTAAAACCACGGATTGTGTCGGTGATTCCTTCTTCAATCAGCTTTTTGACCTGTTCCTCCGGAATATCAAGTCCTGCCACCTGTCCGATATTAAAATTACATCCTGATTTATCATTTTTGTAATTGGCGCAGCATAGCCAAACGGTGTGGTCACTATCTCACCGCCGCAGACAGGCACTTGACACCTATCTTTCGTCTGGCCGCCGCACCTCTGGCATTTTTGCCTGCAAAGCTGCTGATGCGCTCTGCAATCTCAGGGCGCAGATTCTGCTCAATCATCTTTTCTGTCTCTTTGCGGATAAAGCTCTCAAGCTTTCCTCTGTATTCCCAGAAATCCACCGTGCCCCTTGTAATTCCGTCCAGTCCCTTTTCCCAGTTGGCTGTCATCTTTGGATTAAGAAGTGCCGGAACTGTCATGTATACGACCTCAAATACCATCTCGCCAAGCTTTCGGGTGTGAGTATCTGTGTCTTTTTGTTCAGATTCAGATATCCTATACGGACAAGCTTCTGGATTATCTCCGCTCTCGTTGCTGAGGTGCCTATTCCTGAGCCCTTTATCTGCTCACGAAGCTCCTCGTCCTCGATAAGCTGTCCTGCATTTTCCATGGCAAGCACCATGGAGCCTGATGTATAGCGCTTTGGCGGAGATGTCTTACCAAACTTGATATTATATCCTTGGCATGCTATCTCATCACCCGCCTTTAGCTTATCGGCAAGCTCAAGCATCACCTTGGATTTACAACTATCTCATCATTGCTGCCGTTTGCTGTGCTGTTTTCATCTGTACTATCTGCAGTTTCACTGGTTTTACCAAGTATTCGTGCGTTTGATTCCTCAAACGACTTCTTTTTCGGCGGATTCGCCACCTGTAAATAGCCCTCGCTCTTTAGTACCTTTGATGATGCAAAAAACTTTCCTTATCCACATCTACAACAAGCTTCACATTCTCATACTCTGCCGGTGGATAAAAAATACTAAGGAAACGCCTGACAATCAGCTCAAATACTGCTCTTTGAAGCGATGTAAGCCCCGAAAGCTCTGTAAGCTGACCTGTCGGAATGATAGCATAGTGGTCTGTTACCTTGCTGTCATCCGTGTACTGCGTATCTGCTATGTTGGCATATAGCCTCTTTTGCATAATATGCTCCACAAAGTCTGCTGTCGGTTCAAAACCTTTAAGCCTGCTTATATTTTTTCCAATCTCCTTTGCCACAGCACTTGAAAGCACCCTGGCATCTGTTCTAGGATAGGTTGTGAGCTTTTTTCATACAGATCCTGTAGCACCTGTAATGTCTCATCAGGCTGATTTTAAACTTCTTT
>ENA-OQCF01000736-OQCF01000736.1-human-gut-metagenome-genome-assembly--contig:-NODE-736-length-12215-cov-6.085870_pt1 | contig 12215 bp, 17 predicted proteins | sample MGYA00242756_ERZ504573 | MGnify/ENA primary metagenome ERZ504573 (study PRJEB26092, sample SAMD00036240) | human gut metagenome | host: Homo sapiens | study: EMG produced TPA metagenomics assembly of...
TCGAGAAAGCAAGCTCTCTCTCGCTCGTTCGACTTGCATGTGTTAGGCGCGCCGCCAGCGTTCGTCCTGAGCCAGGATCAAACTCTTTATAAATGATATTTATCACTTAAAAGTGTTAAATCTTGTTCGCTCAGCACGCAATCGCTTGCGTCCTGTGTGAATTACTTTTGGAATTGTTTTTAGTGTTTTTCCAAACACTTAAAAGGTTCCTTACAAGTTTTTCGATATTGTTCAATTTTCAAGGTCCTGTAGCGCCTCAGCCTTGCGGCTGACGACCTGTTTATTTTACCACCGAAGTGGTTTTTTGTCAAGCCTTATTTTTTAGAAGCTTTTGAACTTTCTGAACTTGGAGCGCTTCAAACATCTCAGTGTCAACTGGTGTTTTCTGCGTCCATTGGTTCTTTTCAAGGGCTTCCTGCTGAGACTTCGGAAGTCATTCTTTTGCCTCAGCGCTTGGCGCTCAAGTATAATATCACACCCCCGCCTCCTTGTCAACACTTTTTGACAGATTTTTTCCAATTTCTTTGCAGAATAAAGAATCTCCCTGTTTTTCACCCGTTACAGGACGTGCCTTTTTCTTGACAAGGCGGCGGGTAGAACGTATTATGGAGTCATCCCCCAGCATCCTGTGTAAGGTAGCTATACTTATTCTATAAGGGAGAAGCGCCATGTCCTGTGCCAGTATCCGCGGCGGGCGCGCTATTATATATATACATTATATTGCGCTGCAGAGGAGGGCTTTGTTTATGATACTCACCGTCAACATTGGCAACACCCACATCACCGTGGGCGGCTACGAGCAGGATACTCTGCGTTTTTGTGGACGGCTGCACTCTGATACCGCCGCAACGGTGGACGAATACGCCATCCGTCTGGTGAATCTGCTCTCTCTGCACGGTGCATCGCCGGCACAAATTGAAGGCGGCATTCTGGGCAGTGTAGTGCCCGTGCTGAGCGGCCGGGTTCTTTCCGCTTTGTGTATCCTCTGCAATGCACGCATCCTGACGGTCGGCCCCGGCCTGAAAAGCGGCATCAAGCTTCGGCTGGACAACCCCGCCCAGCTGGGTGCCGAGCTTTTATGCGGTGCTGTTGCTGCACTGGCAGAGTGTTCCGGGCCGCTGGTAGTGATCTCAGCCGATACCGCTATCTCCATGATGCAGTCAATGCCAAGCAGGAACTTGTGGGCGGCGTGATCCTGCCCGGGCCGCAGCTCTCGCTGAGCGCACTGGTAAAGAACACCGCTCAGCTGCCGCAGATCGACCTTGCCGCAAAGGCTCCTGCATCCATTCTGGGCAAGAGCACCTCTTCCTGCCTGCAGAACGGCTTTGTACTGGGCACCGCCAGCCTGCTGGACGGTCTGGCGGAACGTTTCTGCGCAGAGCTTGGCCCGCAGACAGCATTCTACGCCACCGGCAATCTGCCCATTCCCATCCGGGAAGCATGCTGCACCCCCATTCTATACCGGGAGACCCTCATCACAGACGGGCTGTACCGCATCTGGATGAAAAACAAAAAAGGATAGCTCGAATCCTCCCGGCGCACTGAAAAAAGAAAAACCAGAACACGAATGTGTTTTACGGGTTTCAGGACAGTTCGATTTTTCCCCGGATGAACAGTAGTCCTCTTGTTAGACATTCCTACAGGTTGACAACCGCAGCTAAGCAAAGCCGCGCTGTGGCTTTGCTTGCGGCGCTGCGCGCCGCCGCCTTGTTCGAATCCTCCCGACGCACCGTAAATCGCAGCCTGTTGTTAGACATTCCTACACGCTGGGAACCGCGCACTAAGCGACAGCCCGCTGGCTGATTGCTTGCCCTGCTGTGCAGGGCCTGACGGGTTGCGTTTGCTGATTTTTCTGCAGCCCCTTGGCAGGGCTTTGAAAAATCAGAAACGCGGCCCCAACAACTCCTCCCTGTTTCAGCCGCAGGTGCGGTCGTCGTCGTTGCTGTTCGAATTCTCCCGATCGCACAAAAAAGAATCCCCCGGCACACGAAGTGTGTCGGGGATTCTTGGTGCGACCGGGAGGATTGAACCTCTGGCCTTCCGGGTCGGAGCCGAACGCTCTATCCAGCTGAGCTACGATCGCACATATTTATTTCATCGGTGTAAAGTAGTATAGCACAGCCACACAAAAAAATCAAATATGAAATGTCGATGCTATCTTGCAAAAGCCGCAGCGGCCCATATAATAGAGGTGTGCCCCGGTGTGCGCGGGCACGGTTTAGGTTAAAGGATAAAAAGAGAACATGAAATCAAATACCAAAACACTGACCGAAGGCCCTCTGGCCAAACAGATCTTTCTGGTCAGTCTGCCGCTGGCGCTTTCCAACCTGCTGCAGGTGCTGTTCAACATGTCGGACGTGGCCGTGGTAGGCCGGTTTGCAGGCTCTACAGCGCTGGGCGCGGTGGGTTCCACCAGCATCCTCGTCAGCCTGTTCACCGGCTTCCTGATCGGCCTGAGCGGCGGCATCAACGTGCTGGTTGCCCGCTTCTACGGTGCACGGCACGAGCACGATGTGGAAAAGACTGTCCACTCCGCCGCCATCGTCAGCCTGATCGCGGGTGTGGTGCTGCTGTTCGTCGGCCTGCTGGGTTCCCCCTTCATGCTGCGGCTGCTGAACACTAAGGACGACCTGCTGCCCGGTGCCATCCTGTACCTGCGGGTGTACTTCCTTGGTATGCCCGCTCTGGCCTTGTACAACTTCGGCAACGCTGTGTTCAGCGCCATCGGCGACACCAAAAAGCCGCTGATGTACCTGTCCATTGCGGGCGCACTGAACATTGCACTGAACCTGTTCTTTGTCATCGTGTGCCAGTTAAGCGTCATGGGCGTGGCGCTGGCCAGTGCCATTTCGCAGTGCGTCTCTGCCGGGCTGATCCTGCACGCTTTGACCAAAGTGCAGGACTGCTACGTGCTGGACACCAAAAAGCTGCATCTGGACCCCGCCACAACAAAGAGCATTCTGGGCCTTGGTCTTCCGGCCGGTTTCCAGAATGCCATTTTCGCCATTGCAAACCTGTTCATTCAGGCAGGGGTCAACTCCTTCGACTCTCTCATGGTCAAGGGCAACAGCGCCGCCGCCAATGCCGATGCCATGATCTACGACTGCATGGCCGCATTCTATATGGCCTGTGCAAGCTTTATGAGCCAGAACTACGGCGCTGGCAAGCCGGACCGCGTAAAGAAGAGTTATTTCATCAGTCTGGCCTACTCCTTTGGTGTGGGCCTGATCCTGGGCGGAAGCCTGTTCCTCTTTGGCCGCACCTTCCTTGCCCTGTTCACCACCGAGAGCGCCGTCATTGATGCCGGCATGAAGCGCGTGGGCGTGATGGGCTTTGCCTACTGCATCTCCGCCTTTATGGATTGCACCATCGCCGCTTCCCGCGGACTTGGCAAGACTGTGGTGCCCACCATTATTGTGGTAATGGGTTCCTGCGTGTTCCGGGTGATCTGGGTATACACCATCTTCGCGCACTTTCACACCATTCCCTCGCTGTACGCACTGTACCCCTGCAGCTGGGCGCTGACCGCCCTTGCCGAGATCGTGTACTTCGCACACTGCTATAAGGAATCGATGAGGATTTTTGAGCAGCCAAAAGCTGCCGCATAAAGCACAAAAGCTCCTGTCTGAATGGGCAGGAGCTTTTGTGTTACTGAACTTTTACTTCACCGGCCAGAACGCGCTTGTAATCCTCATAGTTGCGGGCCAGCAGGGCGGGGGTATCCAGACCATATGGGCACTTGGCCTTGCACCGGTTGCAGTGCAGGCAGCCCTCGATCTTTTTCATCTTGGCCTGACCTGCGGGGCTGAGATGCTCTGCCGAGGGCGAACGCCGCAGCAGCAGCTCATGCGGGCGCAGTTGTTGATCTCGATGCCTGCCGGGCAGGGCATACAATAGCCGCAGCCGCGGCAGAACTCGCCGCACAGCTCGGCACGATCCCCCTCAATGACGGCACGGATGTCGTCGGTCATGCGCGGCGGGTTGTCGATATAGGAGAGGAACTCGTCCAGTTCCCTTTCACGCTGCACGCCCCAGATGGGCAGAACTCCATCGAACTGCGCCTCAAAGGCATAGGCCGCGGCACTGTTGGTGATCAGTCCACCGGACAGGCCCTTCATGGCGATAAAGCCATATTTGCCGCCTTGCACTTGTTCACCAATTCCAGCTCCTGCTCACCGGAAATATAGCTGAACGGGAACTGCAGCGTCTCGTACAAACCGCTGTCAATGGCCTCGTGGGCCACCTTCAGGCGGTGGTTGGTGATGCCGATATGCCGGATCATGCCCTTGGCTTTGGCCTCCTGCATAGCCTCGTAGAGGCCGGAGCCGTCGCCTGGCTTCGGGCAGAATGCGGGATTGTGGAACTGGTACAGGTCAATGTAATCAGTGCGCAGGTTGATGAGTGAGGTGTGCAGGTCCTTCCAGAAGTCCTCTGCGTTCTGCGCTGCCGTTTTGGTGGCAATATACACTTCCGTGCGGATGCCGTCAAAGGCTTCGCCCAGCTTCACCTCGCTGTCGGTGTAGGCGCGGGCGGTATCAAAAAAGCGGATGCCTGCCTTGTAAGCCTTGCGGGCCAGATAGACGGCATCTTCCTGCGAGATGCGCTGGATGGGCAGTGCGCCGAAGCCATTTTTGTTCACCGTGATGCCGGTGCTGCCAAGGGTGACCATATCCATAGCTGTTTCCTCCACTCGTGGGTGTAAAGACTCTCCTTTTTCATTATAAAACGAACGATTCTGCTGTGCAAGAAGTCAGGCAAAACAAAAGGGCCTTTCCTGAAGGAAAAGCCCTCTTTGCTTACTTTTTACTGATAATCGTGGTTCAGGAACATCGCCTTGATGACCACCACCTCGTCGTATTCCTCCTGTTCCACCTGCACGTCTGCGTTCAGGGACTTCAGGCGGTTTTCCACAGCAGTCAAAGCCTCCGGCACGGTGACGGCGCGGCCCTCTTCAATGGCATCGGCCATCTGCTTGAGCACGATGGGATGTGCGTAATGGCTGGGCACCGGGAAGGCACCGTTCGGGTAGTGCTTCACGTATTCTGCCATAGCAGCTTCGGCCTTCTCGGCCCGCTTCATGATGGCGCTGTGGTTGTTGTGGGCGGTGGGCAGCATGTTGTAGCTGGAGAACAGGAAGATGGCTGCAAAGCCAAACAGTGCAAAGTAGATGCCATAGCCGCCGGTGTGGTTGGTAACGGCATACAGGCCGTAGGCCGCGGAGACGATGCCCATAACAAAGATGGCCAGCGCCACATAGCGGTACACCGGCTTGCTTTGCAGCTGGGCGCGCTTGCGGCGCTCGGCTGCACTCAGCTCATCGGCGATTTCCGGCTTTGCTTCCAGATATTCCTTTGCCCTGCGCAGCACGGTGATGCTGTGACGGGCATCGTCGGTCAGCTCGCTTTCCGGCAGCTTGCGGGAGCCTTTTCGGCTTCCTTCTTCTGCAGCATCTGCTCACCGGCTGCGCTGAGCAGATGGATCTGCGGCTGCTCTTTGGCCAGCACCTCCAGCAGCTTGTCCACATCCCGCTCGTCCTTGAAGTTGCACTGCTTCTGCTTGCCGCCATCGTACTCCACCACAAGGTAGGCCATGGAGGCAAACATGCCCTTGCCGGTAAAGCCGCCGGAGCTCATAGCCACCCGCTTGAACACGCGGCTGATGCTGCCGTAGGGCAGATAATAGCGGCGGTCGATGTAAAAGCTGTTGAGGTACAGCGCCTTTTTGCCAACGCCGCAGGGGCCGATCCTTTTGCAGGACTTTCTGTCCTCCACCAGCTCCTGTTGATCAAGCTTTGCCATACCCAGCTGTGCAGGTTTGAAGATCATGGAAGTTCCCTTCTTTACTGTTAGTTTCCGGTCCAGCCGCAGATGCTGCAGCCATTCCAAATAAAATCACCGGTTCTATTTTCGCACTGCAGCCCTCAAAATGCAACCCCTTCTGCTGCTAAGATTTGCACAAAAGGTTTGTCTGTTATGTCAAAACACCCCCGTCACTGCGGGGTGCAGCGGCGGGGGTGTCAGAGTTTAAGGCTTATGCGGTGCGGCAGACATCCTTATGCCTTCTGAGAAGCGGTGTGCTTCTTGGTGGCATGGATGAAGAGTGCCAGCATTGCGATTGCAAAGATGATGCCGATGGGGTATGCAACGGCGGTGTTGTAAGCGACCAGCTTGCCGTCTGCGTAAGTATTGATCATCTTGCCCAGGCACTCAGGTGCCAGCACGAAGTAGGTGCAGGACACAGCGCTCATGAAGGTAGCGGGCACAGCGGTGATCCAGTAGTTCTTCTTTTCCTTGAACAGGTACATGGATGCAGCCCACAGAACGATCATGGCCAGCGTCTGGTTGGTCCAGCTGAAGTAGCGCCAGATCACGGTGTAGTTGATGAAGCCCATTGCGTTGCCGATGCCCAGGAAAGCACCAACGCCCAGAACCGGGATGCAGAGCTTCAGGCGGTTTGCGTAGCTGTCCTGATCGATCTTGAGCCAGTCGGCCAGAGTCAGACGAGCGGAACGGAACGCGGTATCGCCGGAGGTGATGGGGCAGATGACAACGCCGATCATTGCCAGAGCAATGCCAATGCCGCCCATGGTCTTTGCACACACGTCGTAGATGGCAGCAGACTGACCAGCAGCCAGAGCCTCGGCCAGACCAGCCATCTTGCCGTCGGTGATGGTGTACAGTGCGCAGCCGGCAGCGGCCCAGATCAGAGCGATGACGCCCTCGCAGACCATTGCGCCGTAGAACACGAAGTGGCCCTGCTTCTCACTCTTCATGCAGCGAGCCATCAGAGGCGACTGGGTGGAGTGGAAACCGGAGATAGCGCCGCAGGCAACGGTGATGAACATGAAGCTCCAAATGGGAGTGCCCGACGGATGCATGTTGCCGAAGTTTGCCCAGATCTCGGGAATGGTGTAGGCGGGATTGGTGAAGATGCCGAAGATAACGCCCACAGCCATGATGATCAGGCAGATGCCGAACACGGGGTAGATCTTACCGATGATGGCATCAATGGAGATAAAGGTTGCGATGAAGTAGTACACCAGAATGATGATCAGCCAGAACAGGGTGGTGGTCAGCAGACCGGACATGCCGCTGTTCTTGCACAGGGTAACGATCAGGCCTGCGGGGCCCACTGCGAACACGGTACCAACCATGATCAGCAGCACAACAGAGAACACACGCATGATGTTCTGCATGACAGGTCCGAGGTATCTGCCGGTGACCTCAGCGATGGATGCGCCATCGTTGCGCTCGCTCATCATACCGGAGAAGTAGTCATGCACACCACCTGCAAAGATGGTGCCGAAGGTGATCCACAGGAACACCACGGGACCCCACAGAGCACCCTGCAGTGCGCCAAAGATGGGGCCCAGACCTGCAATGTTCAGCAGCTGGACGAGAAACAGCTTCCACTGGGGCATCACAACGTAGTCAACGCCGTCGTTGATGCGCACAGCAGGAGTTTCGCGGTCGTCCGGTCCGAACGTGTTGTCAACGATCTTGCCATAGACAAAGTAGCCGATGATCAAGAGCGCCAGACAGAGTAAGAAACTAATCATACCAGAAACCTCCTTTTTGATTCAAACCACAGCCAGCATTTTGCGTGCCCAGCTGCGGCTCTGACCAATCTCTGGCTTCATGTTAACACTTTTTTCATAAAGCAGTTAATATTTTTCTGGTATGGTTCCCATATCAAAAAGTATATGGCATGATGCTTCCGCGGAATACCTGCAAAGAATTTTTATCGCATTCACGGCAAATTTTCTTAATTCCCCGGCAAAGACCTTTCCCGGAACCGGTCAAAACCGCTGCTGCCAAACTTTCCAGTCTGTTTTTGTGCAAGTTGCTCAATCGTTTTCGATTTTCTCCGCAAATCGTGATTTCTTTGCCTGAAATGCCGCAAAATACAAGGCACCCTCCACCGAGCCATTTCAGCGGAGGGTGCCTTATTCAGCAGATCATTTGTATATATGTTTGTATATATCGTGTCATGCCTTCTGGCTGCCTTCTTCGTTGCGTGGAGGAAGACTGCCAGCATTGCAATGGCAAAGATGACACCGATGGGGTATGCAACGGCGGTGTTGTAGATGGTTGCGCCTTCTGCGGTCTTGGCGTTCAGCAGGCCGCCCAAGCATTCGGGAGCCAGAATGAAGTAGGTGGAAGAGACCGCGCTCATGAAGGTAGCGGGCACAGCGGTGATCCAGTAGTTCTTCTTCTCCTTGAACAGGTACATGGATGCAGCCCACAGAACGATCATGGCCAGCGTCTGGTTGGTCCAGCTGAAGTAGCGCCAGATTACGGTGTAGTTGATGAAGCCCAGTGCGTTGCCGATGCCAAGGAAAGCGCCAACGCCCAGCACAGGAACACAGAGCTTCAGGCGGTTTGCGTAGCTGTCCTGATCGATCTTGAACCAGTCGGCCAGAGTCAGACGGGCGGAGCGGAACGCGGTATCGCCGGAGGTGATGGGGCACACCACAACGCCGACATTGCCAGTGCGATGCCCACGCCGCCCATGGTCTTGGAGCAGACATCATAAATAGCCTTGGACTGGCCCATGGCAAGTGCTTCGGCCAGACCGGTGTTCAGGCCGCCGGTCACCTCGTACAGGCTGCAGCCAGCAGCGGCCCAGATCAGAGCGATAACGCCCTCGCAGACCATTGCGCCGTAGAACACGAAGTGGCCCTGCTTCTCACTCTTCATGCAGCGAGCCATCAGAGGCGACTGAGTGGAGTGGAAGCCGGAGATCGCACCGCAGGCCACCGTGATGAACATGAAGCTCCAGATGGGAGTGCCCGACGGATGCATGCTGCCAAAGTGATCCCAGATCTCCGGGATGGTGTAGGCGGGATTGGTGAAGATGCCGAAGATGACACCGATGGCCATGATGATCAGGCAGATGCCAAAGATGGGGTAGATCTTGCCAATGACGGCATCAATGGAGATAAAGGTTGCAATAAAGTAGTACACCAAAATAATGATGAGCCAGAACAGCAGCGAGGTGAGCACGCCGGAAGCGCCGCTCTGACTGCACAGCTCCACGATCAGGCCTGCGGGACCCACCGCGAACACGGTGCCCACCATGATGAGCAGCACTACCGAGAACACGCGCATGACGTTCTGCATCACAGGGCCTAAGTATTTGCCGGTGATCTCAGCGATGGAAGCACCGTCGTTGCGCTCACTCATCATGCCGGAGAAGTAGTCGTGCACACCGCCTGCAAAGATGGTGCCGAAGGTGATCCACAAAAAGACCACAGGCCCCCACAATGCGCCCTGCATGGCACCAAAAATGGGGCCAAGGCCGGCGATGTTCAGCAGCTGAACGAGGAACAGCTTCCACTGGGGCATCACAACGTAGTCCACACCGTCATTGATGCGCACAGCAGGCGTTTCGCGGTCGTCCGGACCGAAGGTGTTGTCCACGATCTTACCATAGACAAAGTAGCCCACGATCAGGATCGCCAGACAGAGTAAGAAACTGATCATACCAGAAACCTCCTTTTTCTTTGTGCCGGAACCATGGAAGTATTTTCCATATTTTTCATCCATCCCGGCCAGCTTTCTGTGTCTATGTTAACATATTTTTCATAAAAGTGATAATATGCTTCTGGTATAGGGCATATCAAAGGCCATATACCAGCAAAGATTTTTAGCCGATGCTTCGTCTCTTTTTCGTGCGGTTTATCAACAAAAAGACAGCCGCAGCGCATAAAGCGCCGCGGCTGTCGGCCAAATTCCTTTGCTTTCCGGTTTTTCTGCATTCTGATGTTTTGCCAGTTCTTAACCGGTTTCGGCGGTCATTTCACGGTCAGCGCCGCCTGCTTGTGCAGCAGCTGCACAAAGGTCTGCTCCTCCGGGCGCAGGGTCCCCCTGTCCGGATAGACCAGAACATCCTTCATGCGCTGGCGCTGGGCCGGACACTTCCTGAGCACCAGATGATACTGCTCCAGCGCCGCCGGGGCATGGGTGACGCCCACATATAGGCATTGGGCAGGTTCTGCAGGATGGAGAACTGGCTGCACCGCTCGTACACATGGATGCGGCGGTTCGGGTTCGTATGCCAGCGCAGGCCGCTGTCCTCGCCGCCGGGCAGCTGGAAATCACCGTGCAGGACCTCCATATAGCTGTTCAGCTGGGTGATATCGGTCACCTCGCACTTTGCCAGCGGGCCTTCGCGGTTGGTCAGCAGCCGGTATTCAAACTCCATCACCGGCTCCCGGTGCAGGCCGTGACGGTCGCAGTAGCGGCGGTAATAATCCTCGTCCTCCTCCGCGTAGCGCAGCAGGGCCAGATGATAGCCCCGCCGCAGCACATGGTCCAGTGCTTCCATGGAGCCGGATTCCCGGATATGCACCCGCAGCTGCTGGCTGTCTGCCATCTGCTGCAAAAAATCCACCGTCGCGTAGGAAGCGTAGGTGGCGTGGGGCAGCACCACCCGCAGCTCCGCACAGCTGCTCTGCCGGCTGCGGGCATCCAGATCCAGCCGGTCCACCTCGTCCAGCACCCGCTCTGCCTGCCGGATAAAATGCCGTCCCTGTTCGGTGGGGATCATGCCGGTGGACGAGCGCTCAAAGATGCGGATGCCGTATTCCTCTTCCAGATTCTTGAGCGCCTTGCTCACATTGGCTGGGCCGCATACAGCTGCTTTGCCGCCGCGCTCACGGAGCCCCACTTGCGGATGGCCACCAGATAACGCAGTTCCGTAATATTCATGTGACTGCCCCCTGTTCCAAAAATCATTCCTATTTTATCAAGCCGGGCGGCCGGCTGTCAAGCCAAATGCGGTTGACGCGCCCCGCGCAGAGCTTTATAATAAAAATGCTGTATTTACAAAAAGGAGTTTAGCTGCTATGGAGACTACCTACCGCGTTCTGCGCATTGAAGAGCAGATGTATGGCTGCGAGGAGCTGCCGCCGGCCAGCCGGTGCTGTGCGATGTCACGCTGGCCGATCCCGCCGGGGAGCGGCGCACCCTGCCCTACCCGGACAAAGAGCTCACCCGCCTAGGCATCGACGAGGGCAGCATGGTCGTCCTGACCGCAGACGGCACACTGAAAAAAGCATAAAATGCAGGAGGAACTTATGAAAAAGATCAAAACCTCGGCCCTGATCGGTCTGGGCGCACTGGGCATCCTGTTCGGCCGCAAAATGCCCGGCGTGCAGGTCATTGCCGATGAGGATCGCATCGCCCGCTACTCTGCCGAACCGGTCGTCTGCAACGGCGAAGCGTGCAGCTTTCGTTACGTCACCCCTGCCGAGGGCAAACCGGTAGACCTGCTTCTGGTGGCCGTCAAGGCTACGGTGCTGGAACAGGCCATTCAGGACATTGCAAAGTTCGTAGGGCCGGACACCGTGATCCTCAGCGTGCTGAACGGCATCACCAGCGAGGAGCACATTGACGCAGCCTATCCCGGCCACACCCTGTGGAGCGTTGCCATCGGCATGGATGCCACCCGCACCGGGCGCACGCTGGTGTTCAATCAGGCGGGCAAGATCCAGTTCGGTGAGCGCAGCGGCGAGATGACCGACCGTGTGCAGGCCGTGGCCGACTATCTGGACGAGTGCGGCATTGCCAACGAGCCCTGTGGGATATCCTTTACAAGCAGTGGAACAAGCTGATGGTGAATGACGGCCTGAATCAGGCCGCAGCCGCCTTTGACCAGCCCTACGGCGGCCTGCGCCAGCCCGGCGAAGCACAGGACATGATGCGCGCGGCCATGCAGGAGGTCATCCGGCTGGCGAACCTTGAGGGCGTGCCCCTGCCGCCGGACAACGATGTGAGATTCATCGACGCCATGATGCCCACCTTTAACCCCGAGGGCATGCCCAGCATGCGGCAGGATGTGCTGGCAAAGCGCCCCACCGAGGTGGAGGAGTTTGCCGGTGTGGTGCGCCAGCGGGCCAAGAAGTACGGGATGCCCACCCCTGCCAACGACTTTTTCTACACCCGCATCCGCGAGATCGAGGCGGGATACGACCAGTAAGGAGCCACCCATGCATACGCTTTATTTCACCCGCCACGGAGAGACCGTCTGGAACGTTGAAAACAAGATCTGCGGCATGACCGACAGCCCCCTCACCGAGCGGGGCCGCCAGCAGGCCCGGAAGCTGGGCGAAGCCGTCAAGGCCAGCGGGGTGCACATCGATGAGATCCTGTACTCTCCCTGTCCCGCGCCGCCGACACGGCAAAAGCCATCGCCGATGCCACCGGCATCCC
>ENA-OQCF01000737-OQCF01000737.1-human-gut-metagenome-genome-assembly--contig:-NODE-737-length-12211-cov-1.701258_pt1 | contig 12211 bp, 16 predicted proteins | sample MGYA00242756_ERZ504573 | MGnify/ENA primary metagenome ERZ504573 (study PRJEB26092, sample SAMD00036240) | human gut metagenome | host: Homo sapiens | study: EMG produced TPA metagenomics assembly of...
CATTTTTATGTCAGTCTGCTTAAAGAACGCGGTGTGGCAGTCCGGGAGGCAATTGCGGCAAAGCCGCTCATTGTCCGCTGGGCAGTCTGGGTGTTCAGTGGGCTGTTTCACCGTTTCACCAGCCCAATCTTTACATTCAGCTTGAAGTACCAGACGCCGTTCTCGCGCTCCAAGAAGCCGTATTTATCTTTCTCTACGGCACCTTTCTCCAAACGCGTGTTCTGATAAAGGAAGTCTGCAAAGACTTGCGGACGGGATTTGTGGTAGCAGAGTATCTGCCCGTTGCCGTCCGTCAGGAAGATACCTTCGACGGCAGAGTCCGTACCGTTATAAATTTTGGCAGGACGCATGCCGAGGGCAAGCGCCAGCAAGAACTGCTTCATCTTGAACTCGTAGAAGCGGTGCTTGTTTATCAACTCGTCCTTTATCTTCAACGGATTCATCTCCTTGATGCGCTCCGTCAATTCGCTGATGCGGGTGATACCGTCCAAGTGCATCAAGCGCACCATCTCGGCAAGCATGCGAGGGAAGTGGAGGTCTATCATCAGCAAGTTGCAACGGAACACGCGGTCGGCAACGTCGGCATACTTCAGCACGCCACCCAGTCGCTCAATCATCATCATGCGTTCTGCCACTTCCGTAGGAGATTCCGGCAGGGCATTCACCTTGTTCACCATGGGCACGGCAAACTTGACACCGCTTTGCTCCAGCTTCAGATTCGCCGTGCGCCCTCCGTCCAGCAACGGATTCATCGGGGCGAGACGACAACGGACATTGAAGCCCGTCAGAGGTGCTTCGGGATGCCAGAAGGCAACGGAGAAGTCGGTACGGTCCTCCGTCTTTGCTTCCAGGTCGAAGATGTTGACAGCATCCAAAAAGGCTTCCAAACCTTCGGACACTTCCACTTCCTCGCCCGAAACGTTCTTCAACAGATGCAGAACCAACTCTGCCGCATCACCAAAGTCTTCGCGGGGGAAACACAGTTCCTCCTTCTCGCCCGGAACAAACGAACCGTCCTTCCCGGTAGTTCCGCTGACAATGCGCACTTCCTGCGCTTCGATATAGTAACGGCGCGTACCGTCATGCTCTTCCCTCTGTATCAAGCAACGGGCCAGCGCAGAGTTTTCGTCTTTTTTCAGCTTTCGGTGTACCCAATGACACGGCTCCATCCGCCAGCAGGCGAAAGAAGTGTAGAGCTCACCCAGTTCTCTTTTTGTTGCACTAAATGCCATAAATTTTCTTTTGTTTAAAGGAGGGAGTCAGCCTTTCATAAGGAGTGATGCCGTTTCCGCAAAGAAAACAGTCTGTTCCGAAGGACAAAACAACTTGTTCCGTTAAAGGAAACGAACAATTTCCCTATTAAAAGGGGCTCTTATCCCATTTGTTGTATTATTCAAACCTTAATGTTTCTACTTTCTCCAACCGTGCCCGCAACTTCGGCATCATGGACTGACGGATGCGGAGCGTCATACGGCAGTCCATATCATACGACTGTTCCAGAATTTCCGGCTCCTCCTCCTTCACCACCCGCATCACATCGTTCATGAAGGGGTATTCGAAGAGAAAAGTCACTGCCTCATCTACCGTCTTTTCAATGATGGTGGCAGCGGCAATGGCTTCGGCAGCGGCAGCCTTATAGCTACAATCAGTCCGCTCGTACCCAATTTGATACCGCCGAAGTAGCGCACTACGATGACGAGAATATCCGTCAGTTCGTTGGAATTGATTTGTCCCAGAATCGGCTTGCCTGCCGTGCCCGAAGGCTCCCCGTTGTCGTTGGCACGGAAGTCCTTCCGCTCATGGCCCAGCATGTAGGCGTAGCACACGTGGCGGGCGTCGTAGTATTTCTTCTGGTAAGTTTCCAGATGCGCCTTCACCTCCTCTACTGTACGCACCGGCAGGGCGATGGCAATGAACTTGCTGCGCTTTTCAGTGTAAATGCCCTCGGAAAGGGCAACGATGGTTTTATACGTATCTTCGTTCATGCTGCAAAGATAATGCAAACTGAAGACAGAACTTTCATGCTTGCATGAAAAAGAAATGAAATTTTGTATATACCTTTGCAATTGTACAACTTGTCATCCGAAGCATGACGAAACTATAAAAAACGTATTTATGAAAAGATAGTAATTGCCCTTGATTCCTTTAAAGCTGCCTCACCTCGACAGAAGCAGGAGAAGCTGCCGCCCAAGGGGTACATGCCGCATGTCCCGAATGCCAGACCATCGTGCTCCCCGTGGCCGACGGTGGAGAAGGCATGCTCGACGTCCTACTTGCAGCCAGTAACGGAAAACGTATCACCGTCCGTGCCCACGACCCGTTGATGCAACCATGCGATGCCAGTTACGGCATCTCCGGAGACGGCAATACCGCATTCGTAGAAATGGCTGCCATCAGCGGCCTGCCACTGGTTCCTGCCGACAAAAGGAATCCGATGAAAACCACCACCTTCGGAACGGGCGAACTGATACACGATGCCTTGGAACGGGGATGCCTCCGTTTCGTCATCGGACTTGGAGGGAGCGCCACGAACGATGCCGGTCTGGGAATGCTGCAAGCATTGGGATTCCGTTTCTTCGATAAAGAAGGACACGAAGTGGGAAGCATGGAAAAAGGCATCGCCCTATGCGGTGCCCTTCTATCGGAAATCAGCTCCATAGACAGCTCTTCTGCCATCCCGCACTGAAAAAGGCATGTTTCACGACGGCGTGTGATATACGCAATCCTTTCTTCGGTCCCAATGGAGCAGCCCACGTATTCGCTCCCCAAAAAGGAGCAGACGCGGATATGGTGAAGGAACTGGATATTGCCATGCAGCATCTTTCGGACGTCATATTCCACACTACCGGCAAAGACGTATCCTTGCATCCCGGTGCCGGTGCGGCAGGTGGTATGGGGGGCGGTCTCCACGCATTTCTGGATGCACAGTTGAAACCCGGCATAGAGCTTCTTTTGGAAACTCTGAACTTTGCAGAAAAGATTAAGGATGCCGACCTCATCATCACCGGAGAAGGGAAATCGGACCGGCAGACTCTCATGGGGAAAGTGCCTTCGGGCATCTTGCAGGAAGCAAGAAGGCAACATATTCCCTCATCCTGCTGGCAGGAGCGATAGAGGATGCCGGGATACTGAATGCAGCCGGATTCCGGGGCGTATTCTCCATTACCCCCTCTCCCGTCTCTTTGGAGCAGGCCATGCAGCCTGAATTTGCTCAAGAAAATATCCGAAGGACAGTGGAGCAAATTTGCCGGATTTTCTTTTAACTCCCTCTAACTCTTTTAACATACCGATAGCACCAGATACCGACCACGTCGGCAATCAGCCAGCCGATGGGAATGGACCACCAGATGCCCGTCACCCCAATCTCAGGTATCGAAGCAAGCCAGTAAGAAAGAACGACACGGGTGCCCAGCGACAGCACGGTCAGCACAACAGACATGCCCGGCATACGGATGGCTCGGTAGTATCCGTACAGCAAAAACAAGATGCCGATGCCACAGTAGAAAGCACCTTCGATGCGTAGGTACGCCACTCCCACCGCAATAATCTCCGTTTCGTCCGGACGGACAAAGATAAGCATCAACGGTTTGGCAAAGATGAAAACCAATACGGACACAAGGAGCGAAAAAACAACAGTCGTGACAAATGCACTGCGAACACCCCGGTGGATACGGTCGTAACGTGCTGCCCCAAAGTTCTGTGCAATGAAGGTGGAAAAGGCGTTCCCAAATTCCTGCACGGGCATATAGGCGAAAGAGTCAATCTTCACAGCTGCCGCAAAAGCTGCCATTACCGCTGTTCCAAAGCTGTTGACAAGCCCCTGTACCATCAGGATTCCCAGATTCATCACCGACTGTTGGATGCAAGTCAGTGTAGAGAAGGAAGCTATTTCCTTCAAGCAAGTACGGTCAAAACATATGTCTTCATGATGCCATCGCAGTTCCGGACGCCTTCTGTAAGTATAAATGATGATGCCCAGAGCAGCTACTCCTTGAGCGAGGACAGTGGCCGAAGCCGCACCCTGAATCCCCCAATCCAGTTGTAGGATAAAAAACAAGTCGAGCGCTATATTCAGAACGACAGAAACTGCCAGAAACCAAAGCGGAGTGACAGAATCCCCTACTGCACGCAGCAGAGATGCGTAGAAGTTATAGATAAAGGTGAAAACTATACCGCAGAAGATTATCCACAAGTAGCTGCGCATCATGCCGTATATGTCTTGCGGAACCTGCAACAGCCGGAGAATAGGATTGAGCCAGATAAAAACGGCTACATTCAGTATCAGTGTCACGATACCTATCAGTACAAACGAACTGAATATGCTACGACGCAGTGCTACATAGTTTCCGGCGCCATAATGTAGGGAGAATACGGTACCACTGCCCATCGCCAGTCCCAGCAAAACGGATATCAGGAAAACCATCAATGTGTATGCCGAACCGACCGCCGCCAACGCCCCTGCACCAATGCATTGGCCTACAATGAGCGTATCTGCAATGTTGTAGCATTGCTGCAAAAAAGACCCTACCATCATGGGTAGGGTAAAATGTAATAAAGTACCGGTTATGCCTCCTTGTGTGAGGTCTCCTTTCCGTAGCATCCTGCTTTTGTTTTTAAGAGTTTCATTTCCGGGTACAAAGATACAAAACCCTCCAACAAATCATCTGGACTCGACGAAGAAAGAGGCATGTAATAAAAAAAGCAGAGGGTTAACCTCTGCTCTCCATACTGTTTTTGTCAGGATTCAGAATCTTTACGACCTGACGAACATCTCTCTTGTCTGCATTACCGTAAAGGCCAATCTGTTGTCCGGGTACTGTTCCCTTTTCATGTTCTGCCTGGGACAATGCTACTTTCGGGTCAATATGCCCTGCTTTCTTATCTATATTCATACCTATTGAGTTTTTCTAAATTCTTATATGAGAACAAGATAAAAAAGCAAATTGTTCAGCAGTGTCACGAGATATTTAGTAATTCCACTTCAAATATCAGTGTGGAATACGCCGGAATGGGTCCACTGGTACGTGTACCGTATCCCATGGTGTAAGGGATATATACAATCCAACGACTTCCGGGATGCATTCGTAGCAAGGCAATCTGCCAGCCTCAATCACTTCATTCAGACGAAAAGCCTCCGGACAATTCCGTTTCCACGAATTATCGAACTCACGCCCATTGATAAGAGTGCCTTTATAATGCACAGATACTACACTGTTGAGACGTGGTGTCGGACCGTCTCTGCCTTCCTCCAATACCCGATAAAGTATGCCGCAAGGCAATTCCTTGATTCCTTCTGCCGTACGCAATTGCTCCAGAAACTGTTCGTTCTGCAATTTATATTCTTCTTTTCTACTCATATTGACTTTTTCAATACTTTACAATAATTTGTGCACTGCTTTCTTGCAGTTCCGCATATCCTTTTCCGTCAGCTCAGGATGCTTCTTAGTACCTCCCCTCTCAATGGTTTTCACAATCTTGAAACCACTCCATTTCAGAATCTCCCTGAAAGCTTTCACCACACCGTGCGTCTGATTATAGAGAATATTGAAAGGATAAGGGGTAGTACAAGTGCTTACCACAATCGCTTTCTTGCCCTTATGAAGCGGAAGGGGCATTCCCCAGGAGTTCTCTCCCATCATACCGTAAACCATACGGTCGAAAAGCACTTTCACTTCTCCCGGCATGTTTCCCCAATAGCAAGGGGCACCGATTATCACTGCATCGGCTTCTTTCATAGACTGCAACACTCTCTGTGCGCCATCCTCGGGCAAACAACACTTCAATGAACTGCGGCACTTCATGCAACCGATGCAGGGATGCACCTGCAACCGCGGAACGTCTATATAAACAGTCTCAGCTCCGCAACCTTCAAGTTCCCGCTTCATCAGCTCCAACATTTTCGATATGTTGCCATGACGGCGAGGACTGCCGTTAAGAATCAATACCTTCATTGTATACTCTCAAATTTTTCGGCAAAGGTCGGCATTTTCTACATAATAACCTTACTTATTATTCTGTTTTAATCCGAAAAAAACAGGGATGTCTTTTAGTGGAAGACATCCCCGTTTCAGTTTATATCAATTCATTTAGTCCAGTTTATGAATCACCAGTCCCGAACGCAACTTCGGCTCAAACCAAGTTGTCTTGGGAGGCATGATGTTGCCCGTATCGGCAATATCCATCAGTTGCTTCATGGAAACGGGATAGAGGGCCAATGCCACTTTCATCTCACCGCTGTCCACCCGCTTCTTCAACTCTCCCAAACCACGGATGCCACCTACAAAGTCGATACGCTTATCGGAACGGAGGTCTTTGATGCCAAGCACTTCATCCAGTATCAGATTAGAGGAGATGGTTACATCCAGTACACCAATGGGGTCGTTATCATTATAAGTACCGGTTTGGCAGTAAGGCTGTACCACTTTCCGTCCAGATAGAGGGAGAAGTTATGCAATCCGGACGGCTTATAGATGTCCTCACCTTTCTCCTCCACGATGAATTCTTGCCCACAGCGGTCAGGAACTCTTCGGGAGTCATACCGTTCAAAGTCCTTCACCACCCGGTTATAGTCAATAATAGTCAACTGGTTGGCAGGGAAGCACACGGCCATGAAGTAATTGTACTCTTCGTCACCACGGTGATTGGGGTTTTGCTTGGCTTTCTCCGCACCCACCAAAGCGGCAGCGGCACTGCGATGATGCCCATCGGCAATGTAGAGGGCGGGCATCTTGGCAAACTCCTTGGTTATGGCATCAATATCCTCCTGCTTGTCTATAATCCAGAAGGTATGACCGAAACCGTCACCCGGAGCGATAAAGTCGTATACCGGTTTCCCCGCTGTATAACGGGAAATGATGGCATCCAGCGCAGCGTTATCGGGATAGCAAAGAATACGGGTTCAATATTGGCATTGTTCACGCGGACATGCTTCATACGGTCCTCCTCTTTGTCACGACGAGTCAACTCGTGCTTCTTGATAACACCGTTCATATAATCGGGAACATAGGCACCAACAACAAGACCGTACTGTGTCTTGCCGTTCATGGTCTGGGCATAGATGTAATAGTTTTCTTTATCATCCTGCACCAGCCAGCCTTTCTCTTGGAACATACGGAAGTTCTCTGCAGCTTTCCGATAAACACGTTCGTCATGTTCATCCGTACCGACGGGAAAATCTTATTCCGTTGATGATATGATATAGGGACTTCTCATTACCTTCCGCTTCTGCACGTGCTTCTGCAGAATTCAATACGTCGTAAGGACGGGACGCTACTTGTTCCACCAAATCCTGAGGGGGACGAATCCCCTTAAAGGTTTAATTATAGCCATAAGAGAGTGTTTTATATGGATTATTGAGAATAGTCTTACTATTCATCTCATTTCTTATTTACGCGGAACTTCTCGCAACCGTCTTTCAGGAAGCCTACAATCTGCTTGGCAGCGGCAATACCTGCGTTGATATTGGCTTCGGCAGTCTGGGCCCCCATCTTTTTCGGTGTAGAGAAATAACGTCCGGCAAACTTGGCTGCAAATGTTTCATTGGCAGCAGGCATAATGTCGGTCATGTATTTCAAGTCGGTGCGCTCTTCCATCAGCTGGATAAGCTCGGCTTCATTGATGACTTCCTTACGGGCTGTGTTCACCAGCAGGCCACCTTTCGGCATTTTGTTCACCAATGCATAATTGATGGAATTCTTCGTTTCGGCAGTTGCAGGAATATGCAGGGAAACGACATCGCAAGTAGAGTAAAGCTCTTCGGCAGAACCCACAGCCTTCACTCCATCCTTCTCGATTACTTCTTTCGGGCAGAAAGCGTCGAACGCATAAATCTCCATACCGAAGCCTTTGGCAATACGGGCTACGTTGCGCCCCACGTTACCATAAGCGTGGATACCCAGTTTCTTGCCCATCAGTTCCGTACCGGAAGTACCGTTATACATATTACGGACAGCCATCACCATCAAGCCGAAAGCCAACTCGGCCACAGCATTGGAGTTCTGTCCCGGAGTATTCATTACACATACATTGTGGGCAGTAGCTGCTTCCAGGTCCACATTGTCATAACCGGCACCGGCACGCACCACAATCTTCAGTTCCTTGGCGGCATCCAGCACTTCAGCATCAATGATGTCACTGCGGATAATGATAGCGTTGGCATCTTTCACAGCCTCCAGCAGCTTGGCTTTTTCACCATATTTTTCCAGCAACACGAGTTCGTAACCTGCTGCTTCTATTTCTTTACGGATACCGTCTACTGCCACTTTGGCAAACGGTTTGTCTGTTGCAACTAATACTTTCATAATTTCATGATATTAAAAAGACTCACCACAGATGACACAGATTATCACAGAGTTTAATCATAAAAACAATCTGTGCAAATCTGCGTAATCTGTGGTGAAAAACAATATTATTAATGAAGTTTCTCAAATTCCTGCATGCAGTCAATCAAAGCCTGCACGCTTTCCTTTGGCATGGCATTATAGCAGGATGCACGGAATCCACCTACAGAACGGTGTCCCTTGATACCTACCATACCTCTTTCGGTAGCGAACTTCAAGAAGTCAGCTTCCAATTCCTTGTATTCGGGAGCCATCACAAAGCAGATGTTCATGCGTGAACGGTCTTCTTTGGCAGCCGTACCCACAAACATTTTGTTACGGTCAATTTCAGCATACAGCATATCGGCCTTTTCGATGGCACGGCGTTCCATTTCCTTCACGCCACCCTCTGCCTTAATCCAGCGCAATGTCTGCAGGGCTGCATAGATGGGGACAACGGGAGGAGTATTGAACATAGAGCCGCTATCCACATGCGTCTGATAGTTCAGCATGGTCGGGATATAGCGGGATACCTTACCCAGCGCGTCATTCTTCACGATGACGAATGTAACACCGGAAGGAGCCAGATTCTTCTGCGCACCACCATAGATACAGATATATTTGGATACGTCGATAGGACGGGAGAAAATATCAGAAGACATATCGGCCACCATCGGAACGTTTACGTCCAAATCCTCTTTCAGTTCCGTACCGTAGATTGTATTGTTGGTAGTGATGTGGAAATAGTCTGCATCAGCAGGCACTGTATAGTCCTTCGGAATATAAGTATAAGTAGATTCAGCGGAAGAAGCGACTTCAACTACTTCACCGAATGCCTTAGCTTCTTTCATGGCTTTTTTGGCCATACACCCGTATTCAGGTAAGCAGCTTTCTTTTCAAGGAAGTTGAAGGTACCATGCAGAATTCCAAACTGGCACCACCGCCCAAGAACAGTACCGAATATCCTTCGGGGATATTGAGCAATTCTTTGAATAATGCCACAGCTTCGTCCACAACGGGTTGGAAGTCTTTGGCACGGTGGCTGATTTCCATCAGTGAGAGGCCTGAGCCATTGAAATCAAGAATAGCCTGTGCCGTATTCTCAATCACCTCACGAGGAAGGATAGAAGGTCCTGCATTGAAATTATGCTTTTTCATTTGAAGTTTGTTTTGGTTATACAATTTCGTTCATTAATGTCTTTCGACTTTGCGAAATTACGGAAATATTTCTTCAAAACAAACCTTTCCTGATGAAATTCTATTTTTAAGCCGCATTTAGCTTACTTTTTTAATGGTTTATACAAGATATATGCACCATTTTGTTATCTTTACTTATCAAGGATAATACTTTTTAGAGAAACTAAAAGCAAGGCGGTTTCAATTACTTCATATTCAAAAGAATAAGCGCAAATAAAATGAATATTTATAAGATAAATCACTTTGCTTCCTCGATAACAGTTTTCATTCCCTTGATTTTTTCACCGCGTACCAGCGTCAACAATTGTTTCATTTTACTGCGGCGCACGGCTACAAAGGCATAGTGTTCCTTTACATCCACCTGCCCGACGTCTTCACGCGCCATCCCTCCTTTTTTATACAAGAAGCCGACAATATCTATCTTGTTCAACTTATCCTTTTTCCCTTTACCTATATATAAGGTAGCCCATCGGGCTTGGCCGGTTTGGGAAGCGTCTCCGGAAACTCGTACATTGCGATGTCTTCAGAAATGTACTCGGGTACCCGCTCCTCGACATGCAGAACAAGATATGCATTTCCCGATGCCTCCCAGCGGCACGTACGTCCATTACGGTGTGTATAGGCTTCCTCGTTTACGGGAGGATGGTAATGCACCACATTCTCAATACCCGGAATATCCAGTCCGCGGGCGGGCAAGGTACTGTAGATATCAGTACGGCGCAACTGCCATTGCGGAACTTGTAAACGCACGTTTCGCGGTCGGGCTGCTCCATACCGCCATGGAACATGTCGCAAGGGAACTTCCTGGCTTGCAGGTACCCGGCAACACGCTCCACGCTTTCACGATAATTGCAGAATACCAAAGTGGAATGATAGCCGAGGGTACAAAGCAGGTTATAGAGGGTTTCCAGTTTGTCCTTCTCCGGAGAAACGACCTTATGCAGCCGCAGACGCGGAGCAAGGGCTTCCGGAGCAAGAAAATCAAGCTTCATGAGCCGGAAGCCGGAAGACGGGGAATCACCTCCTACTCCGGCAAATTGCGGTATTTCCTCTGCATCGGTGGCCGAGAGAAGCACACGCTTTTTCAGTGAGGGAAGCTGCCCGATAACCTCTGCCATCTCGTCATGGAAACCGAACTCAAGACACTTGTCGAATTCATCTATCACCAGAGTGACGACAGTGGCGGCATTGAAATTCTCTTTCCTCAAATGGTCGCTCATACGTCCCGGAGTACCGATAATGACGGCGGGATGAATGCCTTTCATTGTCCGGTGTTCTTCCATAGCAGGGCGTCCGCCATAGCAGCTCATAGCCTTGAAAGGAGTTCCCATAGACTTGAACACAGTTTCTATCTGCAAAGCCAATTCGCGTGAAGGTACTAGTACAAGAGCCTGCACACCTTGTATATCCGCTTTCAAGGTCTGTACCAGCGGAAGGAGAAAAGCCAGTGTCTTACCCGAACCGGTAGGCGAAAGAAGCACTAAATCTTGGGCTGATTGATAGGCTTCCTTAGCAGCCTCCTGCATCGGAGTAAGTTCTTGTATCTTCAAATTATGAAGTATATCCGAAAGTTCCATGAATATCTCTTTTTTTTAATCAATATGCAAAAGATACAGATAAGAAGTCAGTTTCCATCAAAACGAAAAACAGCTTTTAAGAAAGCTACCTAAATCATGGCATGCCCGTCATACTAAAAGGGAGACTCTCCTTATAGTTTCTGAAGCTTTTACCAAGCCCAATCGTCAGCACTATAAGTAGCTTCTACAGTCTTCTCTATCTCATTAGGCAGGTTACAGAAGAAGTCGATACCAGTTTCGTACTCCAAATTTTTAATAGAAACGGCATAAACCATAAATTCATCTTTTCCAGGTTTTTCTGGCAATAATTCAGAATGAGGGACTAAAAAAGCGATAGTATGATAAACCCCTGCCTTCTCGCTCAACAGAGCCATGTAATAATAGCTGGGGCAAATGAGTCCGCCAAGTGTCAGCCCGTCGGCATTGGTGGTGGGATAAAGCCCGTCATTGGCTTTCTTCACACCTGTGAAATTGGTAAGCAAACGGTCAGTAGTACCACCTTTCACGACATAAAGTTTGTCGTATGTGCCATTGATGGTGGAACGTCCCCAAGTCTGCACCTGCTTCTCAAGAGCCGCCCAATACTTTTGATTGAAACTCCCTATCTGTGGCGAGATATTACTGTAGTAGAAGGTCTGCTTATTGGCACTTTTACTGTACACACGGTCTTCGCTGGCACAAAGATGCCCCTTGTCGTACCCATCGCTCTTATGCATGGATTCAGTCACCTCCACGCTGTTGTCAATATTGGGGTCGTCTTGATTCCACTCGTTGGCACGCTTCACGTTTGTCTTGCGCAGTAATCGGGTCGAAACTGAATGCCACCCAAGCCGAATGCTTCTTGGAAGCGATGTATTCCAAAAGAGAAATTGAGTACCTGCCGGCACCTTCCTCATCAGACACGCCTGCATAGTATTCAATATATTGATTGGTTGCATTGAGAGCTGGGATTTCAAGATTGTCTGCTTTATTGTTATCAGCAATATTGGCATTTTTCACATCTATATCCTCAGAAGCCACATACTCTATGCCCACTTCATTACCGTGAATATAGGCCACGCGGAGCTTGCCCATCTGATAATGATTGTAGCGGTTGAAACGCACCCAATAGCACGTAGA
>ENA-OQCF01000738-OQCF01000738.1-human-gut-metagenome-genome-assembly--contig:-NODE-738-length-12199-cov-2.399437_pt1 | contig 12199 bp, 14 predicted proteins | sample MGYA00242756_ERZ504573 | MGnify/ENA primary metagenome ERZ504573 (study PRJEB26092, sample SAMD00036240) | human gut metagenome | host: Homo sapiens | study: EMG produced TPA metagenomics assembly of...
TTATTTGACATTGATCTGTTCAATGAGTTTTATTCACGGCTTGTAAGTGATGATGACGATGAAAATTGGAAGAAAGTGCCTAATCAGATTATTACAGCTGAAAATCTGGAACTGGAAACTAATATTCCAACAAGTTCTGATGCTAGTATGAAATTAGCGATGACCGATGCGCAGAATGGTATTTTGACGTTGAATAAAGTGGTTAGAGGTGCAGATGAAATAGAAATTAATGTGACTGTTGTTGAACAGACAGACGGTACTTTTAAGTTTCAAGGCGAGAAAAGTGTAACGCCTGCTACTAAGGCGGCTTGGGTGCTGCTTAGCTCTACGAATGTGAAAGTTTCGGGTACTATCACATTAGAAGGGAAAGCTGCAGTTACGGTTTCTACGGAGTTTGTAGGAGATATCGTGAAGAAATATCAGTTGTGTGATGCTGTTTATTATGCTGATTCTAAAGATAGAACCAATATTTATGCTCCGGGAAGATTGACTTGGGTATCGCCTTATGGAGAAGGTGGTAATGCAGGGATTGCAGCGGATAATATCTCGACAGTAGGGACAAATGTCCTATCTGCGGCTATGATACAGCTTTTGAAAGATGTGGAGTTCAAAGCTGACGGTTCTATTGTAGCCAGCTATGCAGAAGAAATAAACATTACTATGGATCAGATGATTATGGCCGGTATGGGACAGCTCCCTTCAACGGACGGCATTGTTTGGAAATCTTCTCCTGCAAATCTGGCTTATTGGTATGTGAAGGGTGAGCATATCTATGTTGTGCTGAATATTCCTGCCATTGTAACCGAAGCATTGAAAGATGCTGAGATTCTCAAGTGACTCCGGAAGCTATTTTGCAGATTATAGAAATGGTGAAGAGCATGAGTGGAGCTGACATCAAGAATTTGTTGGGTCAGTTGTTGGCTGGACTTGAAGATGATAATATGCTGAAAAAGTTAGATATTTCTAAAATTTCCGATAGTGATATTGAAAAACTGATTGGCTATGTAATCGATGGTTTCCCCTTGAACTATAGAACTACCCAATTGGAGATAAAGAACGAGGAAGAGCTCGTAAGAACGGTAAATGATCTCTCTATCTATCTGGATAAGGATTTATTTGATATTTTTTATGCCTGCTCTCTATCCGATGTTACCTGATGTAGATATGTTGTTAAAGAACACGAACATTGAATTCTGGGGACAGAGTATACCTTTGTGGAATATGATCCAGATGCTGACTGCCTTGAACTCAATGACTGAAATAGAAGGAATTTGGAATGTTACTACCAGATTCAATTTAGGTATAAGTCTTGGTGACAATTCTTATAAAAAATAAGAAAAGATTTTTCTTTATCTATAAAGAGGGTTCTGTGCTTGGAATCCTCTTTTTTATTTTTTTGTTCGTTTTATTATAGAATAAAATACATTATCTTTGCCTGCATCAAATTTGAATAAATATGACTGAAACGGAAAGACTGCAAATCATTACCCTTGTCAAGAACGAGGTCGTCCCTGCCATTGGTTGTACAGAACCTATAGCTGTAGCATTGTGTGTAGCAAAGGCTGTGGAAGTGTTGAATAAGCGTCCCGAAAAGATAACCGTATTGCTGAGTGCCAATATTCTGAAGAATGCAATGGGAGTGGGTATTCCTGGTACGGGGATGATTGGATTACCGATTGCTGTGGCACTTGGCGCTTTAATAGGCAAGTCGGCATATCAATTGGAGGTTTTGAAAGACAGTACCCCTGATGCAGTGGAGGCAGGAAAGCGTTTCATAGAAGAAAAGCGTATCCATATATCCTTAAAAGACGATATAGAAGAGAAACTTTATATAGAAGTCTGCTGTGAAGCCGATATGGACAAGGCAACCGCCATTATTGCTGGTGGACATACTTGCTTTACTTATATAACGCACAACGGGGACATCCTGCTGGACAAACAAACCGCTTCTTGCTTCGAAGAGGAGGAGGATGTATTGGACTTGACTTTACGCAAAGTGTATGACTTCGCCATGACAACCCCATTAGACGACATCCGTTTTATTCTTGATACGGCACGACTGAACAAGACTGCCGCCGAACGTTCCTTCGAAGGTGAATACGGTCATGGTCTGGGTAAAATCCTACGTGGCACTTACGAACACCGGATTATGGGCGACAGTGTCTTCTCTCATATCCTTTCTTACACTTCGGGAGCATGTGATGCCCGTATGGCAGGAGCTATGATTCCAGTGATGAGTAATTCCGGCAGTGGTAATCAAGGGATATCCGCTACCCTTCCCGTACTAGTCTATGCCGAAGAAAACGGGAAATCAGAAGAAGAATTGATTCGTGCCTTGATGTTGAGCCATTTGACAGTAATCTATATCAAGCAGAGTTTGGGACGGTTATCCGCCTTATGCGGTTGTGTGGTTGCTGCCACTGGTTCCAGTTGCGGTATAACTTGGCTAATGGGGGGTACTTATGAGCAGGTGGCATATGCTGTACAGAACATGATTGCCAATCTTACCGGAATGATTTGTGATGGTGCCAAACCTAGTTGTGCATTGAAAGTGACTACCGGAGTTTCAACCGCAGTACTTTCAGCCATCATGGCCATGGAAAACCGTTGTGTAACTTCCGTAGAAGGTATTATTGATGAGGATGTGGATCAGAGTATCCGTAATCTGACAAAAATCGGTTCTAAAGGAATGAATGAAACGGATAAATTGGTATTGGAGATAATGACAAGTAAATAATTAAAAAAATGAAGAATTAAAAATGAAAGAATTATCATGCAGCATACTTATATTGCGTAGTTTGATTCTTTCATTTTTAATTCTTCATTTTTAATTCTTCTAGTGGCAGCATCCGCCTCCACATTCATGGTCGCCGCATCCGTCGCCACAGTCACCACAACCGCAGCTGCCGCAACCGCCACCCATCATACGGGCGACTTCGGCAAGTTCTTCGTTTGTAGCCAGGCGGCTTTCCACTACTTCTCCAGTGAAGTTCAAGTCACAACCTGCGAGCGGATGGTTCATATCCATTACGACGATATCTTCCTTCACTTCTACCACACTTCCGTTGATGCGTTGACCTTCAGAAGTCATCAAGGGGATAACGGCACCTTCTACTACACGATCGCTGTCGAATTTCCCTTCTATCATAAAGATTTCTTTGGGGAGGTCAATAACATGGTCGTCGTCATATTCACCATAAGCTTCTGATGCCGGAATGGTAAAGTCGAATTTATCGCCTATCTGCAAGTCTTTTATCTGGGCTTCAAAGGGTTCGAGTGTCATTCCCAGCCCTGAGATAAACTGAAAAGGATGCTCTACGGGTGCTTCTTCTTCGAAATCTTTTTCTCCGTTTTCGATTGAGTACAGCTTATATGCTACGGTGATGTACTTGTTTTCTACTGTTTCCATTAATTTTCTATCTTTATTTAATTAGTAAATACTTTTTTTGAGTATTTGAAGAGACAAAGATACGAATTATTTGTTTCGGGATGTAGAGAGCCTTTGGTAATTTTCAGATTATTAAATGGTTTCAATGATTGGCAATACATTTACATTGGCTGTCCGAATGGTTCTATTTAGAACTGTTAAGTGATAAAATAGGATTTTAGGGCGATATTTTCTTACGATTATTCATATTTATCTTATTTTTTTATTCAATTTGTTTGGAGATTATAAAAAAAGCCCTTACCTTTGCAGCACATTTGAAACAAAAAAGAAGAATTAAGTTATGAATTTACATACATCTATTAACCTGGCATTCCTGCATATTATTCGCGTCGTGGTGGTGGCATCAAGAGCGTGAGAAAGGTTATGTATGTATTCGTATGTTAGAAGATAATTTATTAAGCCTTTCTCACTATAGTGGGAGAGGCTTTTTCATTAAAAGGAGATTTGAAAATGAAGCATCAGTTACGCAGCTCGTTCAGCACACAAGGTCGTCGCATGGCGGGAGCCCGTGCATTGTGGACGGCGAATGGTATGAAGAAAGAACAGATGGGTAAGCCCATTATCGCTATAGTCAATTCCTTTACACAATTCGTCCCCGGGCATGTACACCTGCACGAAATAGGCCAGTTTGTAAAGGAAGAGATTGAAAAGCGGGGATGTTTTGCTGCGGAGTTCAATACGATTGCCATTGACGACGGTATCGCTATGGGGCACGACGGAATGCTTTATTCCCTGCTTCAAGGGATATCATTGCCGATAGTGTGGAGTATATGGTAAATGCTCATAAGGCAGATGCTATGGTTTGCATCAGTAATTGTGACAAGATTACTCCGGGGATGCTGATGGCAGCTATGAGGCTGAATATACCGACTGTGTTTGTTTCAGGCGGTCCGATGGAAGCCGGGGAATGGAACGGACAGCATTTGGATTTGATTGATGCCATGATTAAATCTGCTGATGAAAGTGTGGGCGATAAAGAGGTGGCACAGATTGAGCAACATGCCTGCCCCACTTGCGGATGCTGTTCAGGCATGTTTACCGCTAATTCCATGAATTGCTTGAATGAACGATTGGATTGGCACTGCCCGGTAACGGCACGATTGTAGCCACTCACGAAAATCGCAAGAAACTATTTGAGGATGCAGCCAGGTTGATTGTAGAGAATGCCTTTAGATATTATGAAGAAGGGGATGAGAGTGTACTCCCGCGCAGTATTGCTACCCGTGAGGCATTTTTGAATGCCATGACGCTGGATATTGCGATGGGCGGTTCCACTAATACGGTACTTCATTTGTTGGCTGTGGCTCACGAAGCCGGAGCGGATTTTAAGATGGACGACATTGACATGCTCTCCCGCAAGACCCCCTGCTTATGCAAGGTGGCTCCCAATACCCAAAAGTATCATGTACAAGACGTTAACCGTGCCGGTGGCATCATTGCCATCATGGATGAGCTTGCCAAGGGCGGATTGGTCGATACGAATGTCCATCGTGTGGATGGAATGACGTTGGCAGAGGCAATCGACCGGTATAGTATTACCAGCTCTAATGTATGTAAAGAGGCAATCAAGAAATACTCCAGTGCGGCAGCCGGAAAGTTCAATCTGGTACTCGGCTCACAAAATGCGTCTTATAAGGAACTCGATACGGACCGTGCGACCGGTTGTATCCGTGATTTGGAACATGCATACAGCAAGGATGGCGGTCTGGCGGTTTTGAAAGGAAATATAGCTCAGGACGGTTGCGTTGTTAAGACTGCCGGTGTAGACGAGAGTATCTGGAAATTTACGGGGCCGGCGAAAGTTTTCGACTCACAAGATGCGGCTTGCGATGGTATTTTGGGTGGAAAGGTAGTCAGTGGAGACGTCGTCGTCATTACTCACGAAGGACCGAAAGGTGGACCGGGTATGCAGGAGAGCTTTATCCTACTTCTTATATCAAATCCCGCCATCTGGGTAAGGAGTTGTGCATTGATTACTGACGGGCGTTTTAGTGGTGGTACTTCCGGACTGAGTATCGGACATGTTTCTCCCGAAGCGGCTGCCGGTGGTAATATCGGTAAGATTAAGGATGGGGATATTATCGAAATTGATATACCGAACCGTTCTATCAATGTGAAGTTGACGGATGAAGAGCTTGCAGCACGCCCTATGACTCCGGTAACCCGCAACCGTGAAGTCTCCAAAGCATTGAAAGCATATGCCAGTATGGTGAGTTCCGCTGACAAAGGGGCTGTGAGGTTGATTGATTAAAGGCCTCACCCCCGACCCCTCTCCGAAAGAGAGGGGAGGAGGGAATGATACAAATTTCCGAAGTTTTTAATAAAAAGATAAAGTATGGCTGATAATAATAAAAAGAGTAACTTTTCCTCCCTCTCCCAAGGAGAGGGTCGGGGTGAGGCTCTAATAACAGGCGCAGAAGCATTGATGCGCTCTCTGGAGCATCAGGGAGTAAAGACTATTTTCGGTTATCCGGGAGGGAGCATCATGCCGGTATTCGATGCCTTATACGACCACCGGAAGGAATTGAACCATATCCTGGTTCGCCATGAACAAGGAGCCACCCATGCGGCGCAAGGCTTTGCACGTGTGTCGGGCGAGGTTGGCGTTTGTCTGGTTACCAGTGGACCAGGTGCTACCAATACTATCACGGGCATTGCAGATGCCATGATTGACAGTACGCCTATCGTTGTCATTGCCGGCCAGGTAGGGACGAACTTCTTGGGTACGGATGCATTTCAGGAAGTGGACTTGGTAGGCATTACTCAGCCTATCACGAAATGGAGTTACCAGATTCGTCGTGCAGAAGATGTGGCCTGGGCAGTGGCACGTGCTTTCTATGTGGCAAAGAGCGGACGTCCGGGACCGGTCGTGCTGGATTTTGCTAAAAACGCCCAAGTGGAGAAAACAGAATATGCGCCTACTAAGGTGGACTATGTCCGTAGCTATCTTCCCGTTCCCGAAATGGAGCCGGAGGCCATACGGAAGGCTGCTGAATTAATAAATGGTGCGGAACGGCCTTTGGTGCTGGTAGGACAAGGCGTGGAGCTGGGAGAAGCCCAGCAAGAGCTTCGTGTTTTCATTGAGAAAGCCGGAATGCCTGCCGGATGCACTTTATTGGGACTTTCCGCATTACCTACGAACCATCCGTTGAACAAAGGAATGCTTGGTATGCACGGTAACCTGGGGCCCAATATCAATACCAATAAATGTGATGTCCTTATCGCCGTAGGCATGCGCTTTGATGACCGTGTGACGGGTAAATTGGAAACATATGCCAAGCAGGCGAAGATTATCCACTTTGATATTGACCCTGCCGAAATAGATAAGAATGTAAAGACCGATGTTGCTGTCCTGGGAGATTGCAAAGAGACACTGGCTGCCGTTACCCAATTGCTGGAACCCGCCAACCATCAGGAATGGATTGACAGTTTCCGGCAATACGAGGAAGTGGAAGAGGAAAAGGTAATCCGTCCGGAATTACATCCGGCAGGAAAAGCGCTAAGCATGGGTGAGGTGGTGCGTGCTGTGAGTGAGGCTACCCATAACGAGGCGATATTGGTGACTGATGTCGGCAGAATCAGATGATGTCTGCCCGTTATTTCAAATACAGCAAGGAACGTAGCATTGTTACTTCCGGTGGCCTGGGTACTATGGGCTTCGGCCTTCCGGCAGCTATCGGTGCCACTTTTGGACGTCCGGACCGCACGGTATGCGTATTCATGGGAGACGGCGGCTTGCAGATGAACCTGCAGGAGCTGGGTACATCATGGAACAAAAGGCTCCGGTGAAGATGATTCTGTTGAACAATAACTTCTTGGGTAATGTTCGTCAATGGCAGGCGATGTTCTTCAATCGTCGCTATTCGTTTACTCCGATGATGAATCCGGATTATATGAAGATTGCTTCGGCATATGATATTCCTGCACGCAGGGTAATGACCCGTGAGGAGTTGGCAAAAGCGATTGAAGAGATGATAGTAACTGACGGACCGTTCCTGCTCGAAGCTTGTGTGGAGGAAGAAGGAAATGTAATGCCGATGACACCTCCGGGGGGTTCGGTCAATCAGATGTTGTTGGAATGCTGAAGTCATGCGAAATTAAAGAATTTACTCTATCTATGGATAAAAAACTATATACAATCATTGTTCATTCGGAAAACTTTGCCGGTTTGCTGAATCAGGTGACGGCTGTGTTTACCCGCCGGCAGATAAACATCGAGAGTTTGAATGTATCGGCCTCCTCCATCAAGGGGGTACATAAATATACCATTACCGCTTGGACGGACAAGGATACCATTGAAAAGGTGACCAAGCAGATTACCAAGAAAATAGATGTGCTGCAAGCCCATTATTTCACGGATGATGAAATCTATCAGCACGAGATTGCCCTTTATAAAATAACGACCCCTACGCTGGAAGAAAAACCGGAGGTGTCCAAAGTAATCCGTAAGTACAATGCCCGTATTGTGGAGGTGAATGCTGTATTTGCCATTGTTGAGAAGAATGGCATGAGTGAGGAAATCACCAATCTTTATGAGGAGTTGCGCCAGTTGGATTGCGTACTTCAGTTCGTCCGTTCGGGTCGCGTAGCCATTACGACCAGCTGTTTTGAGCGTGTCAATGAATATCTGGCGGACCGTGAAGCAAAATATCGTCAAAGTAAACACCAAGAATCATGATGAGCGAGAACAATAAGATAGGTACCTACAAGTTTGTTGCCGAACCGTTTCATGTCGACTTTACCGGACGGCTGACAATGGGAGTATTGGGCAACCATTTGTTGAATTGTGCGGGTTTCCATGCCAGCGACCGCGGTTTTGGCATCGCGACTCTAAACGAGGACAATTATACTTGGGTATTGTCCCGTCTGGCTGTCGAACTGGATGAAATGCCTTATCAGTACGAAGATTTCTCCATTCAGACTTGGGTGGAGAATGTCTATCGCCTTTTTACAGACCGTAATTTCGCTATCATCGATAAGGAGGGCAAGAAGATTGGGTATGCACGTTCCGTTTGGGCGATGATTAGCATGAATACCGTAAGCCGGCAGATTTGCTGGCTCTTCATAGTGGCAGCATTGTAGATTATGTCTGCGATGAGCCTTGCCCGATAGAAAAGCCTTCGCGGATAAAGGTGGCCTCAAAGGAACCGGTTGCTGTTTTGGTAGCCAAATACAGTGATATTGACATTAACGGGCATGTGAACAGCATTCGTTACATCGAGCACATCCTTGATTTGTTCCCGATAGAGATGTATAGGGAGAAGCGCATTCGTCGTTTTTGAGATGGCGTATGTAAGCCGAAAGCTATTATGGGGATGAGTTGACTTTGTTTATGGATAATGCCGGTGAGGGTGTTTACGATGTGGAGGTGAAAAAGAACGGCAGCGAAGTGGTCTGTCGCTCTAAAGTGATATTTACAGAGAAATAAATAAATTTATCAACGTTGGCGTAAGCCACAAATAAAAATTAGAACAAAAAATGGCACAATTGAATTTTGGCGGTGTTATTGAGAATGTAATGACCCGCGAAGAATTTCCTTTGGAAAAAGCACGTGAGATTTTGAAAGATGAAACAATTGCAGTAATCGGCTATGGTGTACAAGGTCCGGGCCAGGCTTGCAACTTGCGTGATAACGGTTTCAATGTGATTGTGGGACAACGTCCGGGCAAGACATACGAAAAGGCTGTGGCTGACGGATGGGTACCGGGTGAAACTTTGTTCGGCATCGAAGAGGCTTGCCAGAAAGGTACTATCGTCATGTGTCTGTTGTCTGATGCTGCTGTAATGTCTGTATGGCCGACTATCAAACCTTATTTGACTCCCGGAAAGGCCCTTTACTTCTCTCATGGTTTTGCTATCACCTGGAACGACCGTACCGGCGTGGTTCCTCCTGAAGATATTGATGTTATTATGGTTGCTCCCAAAGGTTCCGGTACTTCACTTCGTACCATGTTCCTCGAGGGTCGTGGCTTGAACTCATCATATGCCGTCTATCAGGATGCTACGGGTAAAGCTTTTGACAAGACGATTGCACTGGGTATCGGCATCGGTTCGGGATATTTGTTCGAGACAACTTTCATCCGCGAAGCCACTTCCGACTTGACCGGTGAACGCGGTTCATTGATGGGTGCTATCCAGGGATTGCTGTTGGCTCAGTATGAAGTATTGCGCGAAAACGGCCATACTCCTTCTGAAGCATTCAATGAAACAGTGGAAGAGTTGACTCAATCTTTGATGCCATTGTTTGCCAAGAACGGTATGGACTGGATGTATGCCAACTGTTCTACTACGGCACAGCGTGGTGCGCTGGATTGGATGACCCCGTTCCATGATGCCATCAAGCCGGTTGTACAGAAATTGTATGCAAGTGTGAAGTCGGGCAACGAAGCCAGATTTCTATCGACAGTAACTCCAAACCCGATTATCGTGAGAAGCTGAATGCAGAATTGAAAGCCTTGCGTGAAAGCGAAATGTGGCAGACAGCTGTTACAGTTCGTAAAACTTCGTCCGGAAAACAATTAATCAGCTTTATATAAATAGGTGAAATACCCTCTTCGGTGTTACCGGAGGGGGTATTTCTTTATTATTGATTCCCTATATTTTGAATAAACTCCAATAGCTTCCGGTAAAAACCGTGATGTTTCAGCGTCTCTGCCTCTCCCAATATTACCAGCTTCATACGTGCCCGGGTGATGGCTACATTCATTCTCCTTAAATCATTCAGGAATCCTATCTGTCCTTCTTCGTTGGCACGGACAAGGCTAATGAAGATAACATCGCGCTCTTGCCCTTGGAAGCCATCCACCGTATTTACAGTGAACAAGCTGCGATAAGGCTTGAGTGAAGCGTCTGCCTTTATCTTGCTGCGGAGATATTGCACTTGTGCCTTGTAAGGGGAGATGATGCCGATGTCTATTTTTTCTTCCAGAATGCGGTTGCCACCGATACGGTTGATGTAGATTTTCAGTTCTGATAGGAGCAGGTCCGCTTCCGCCTTATTAATGCGCCCGAAAGTCTCTCCCACAAATTCTTCTTTGAAATCCATTTCGGAGGTGTCAATCCAGTGGATGGGGGTATCCCAGTCCAGGATGCCCCGGTAACGCACTTCGGGAGCGGCTTCCAACTCGCTATTATAAAACCATTGGGAAGGAAATTTCATGATTTCCTCGTGCATGCGGTATTGCACTTTCAGCAAAGAGACAACGGCAGGTTTGTTGGACACCACTTTCTCCATCAATGTTCGTTCCAGACCTCCACGGGCGGCTTCGTAGCATTTTATGGTGGGCGGAAGTTGGCAGTGGTCACCCGCCAACACCACGCGGTCTGCCTTTCGGATGGCTATCCAGCAGGCAGCCTCTAAGGCCTGGGCTGCTTCATCAATGAAAAGGGTGCCGAAACGGCGTCCGTTCAGCAGCCGGTGATTGCTGCTTACCAGCGTGGAGGCTATGACATGTGCCCCATCAAAAAGCTCTGAATTGATTTGTATTTCCAATGCGGTGGCGCGGTCGCGCAGGCGGCTCATACGGCTGCGTACTCCTTCGCGTTCGTCATAGCTGCCACGGCGGGCACGGCTGCCCAGTTCACGGAGATTTTTCCGGATGCTCCACAGTTCCGGATAAAGTGGATGGTTCTCGAAACGACGCTCGTAGGTAAAGGAAAGCATCTTGTCGTTGACACGGGTCGGATTGCCGATACGCAGGACATTGACGCCACGGTCCACAAGTTTTTCCGAAATCCAGTCGACGGCGGTATTGCTTTGGGCACATACCAGTACCTGCGGTTCCCGATGCAGGGTTTCGTAGATGGCTTCCACTAAGGTGGTCGTTTTTCCGGTTCCCGGAGGACCATGTACAATGGCCACGTCGCGGGCACACAGCACTTTGTTTACAGCTGTCTCCTGCGTGGAGTTCAGCCAGGGAAACCGTACGGGGTAGAGCTCTCGGAAACCGGCTTTCGAGGTTCCCAGCAATATGTCCCGCAATTCGGCCAGGCGGTTGCCTTTGGAGCGTAACGTATCTTCCAAGGCTTCGAACATGGTCCGATAGGATGTTTCGTCGAAATAAAGTTGCACGCCGAGGTTGTCCGTTTCCTGCACTTCCATAACGGCACCGGCTCCGGGCATTATCGCTACCATCCGTGTCTCGTCGGCATAGCTTACGGTAGCGGTGAAGTTCATATAGGTTATTTTCCCATCGGCAGACTGGCGGAAAAAACATACGGGACGGCCGAACTCAAAATTATGTTCTATATCGGTATTTTCTGTGTGTGTAATTTCTATTACTAATTGATTCAGTGAATTATAGTAACTTCGTCCCGGAGTGGCAGGATACCAGCAAAGTCCCCGTTTCACTTTCCGGGCAACTCCCATGTTTTCGGTTTGGCGTTTGAATTCCTCTTTTTCGTATTCGTATTCCATGCGCAGCAAAAGTTGTTGCTGCTGGAGGTGAATAATAGGACTATTTGAATCTTGTTCCTTCATGGTTGCAAAGGTAATCATTCTTCGCTTCCGACGGAAAAAATGCTTTATTTTGTTAAACTATTCAGCCTTTTTATTTGTTTATGATATTAATTTGTAATCTTTACAATAATGAAAAACTAAAAAATAGTGGTTATGGTATATGATTTAACGATGCTCAAAACGTTTTATGCCGCTTATTCGGAGAAGATAGAACGCGTACGGAACGTACTGCGGCGTCCGATGACTTTAGCGGAGAAAATTTTGTATGCTCATTTGTATGATGGGGATAAAGT
>ENA-OQCF01000739-OQCF01000739.1-human-gut-metagenome-genome-assembly--contig:-NODE-739-length-12195-cov-9.084687_pt1 | contig 12195 bp, 14 predicted proteins | sample MGYA00242756_ERZ504573 | MGnify/ENA primary metagenome ERZ504573 (study PRJEB26092, sample SAMD00036240) | human gut metagenome | host: Homo sapiens | study: EMG produced TPA metagenomics assembly of...
GGCAGCAACTTCGCAAAGCGAGATTGACTTCGGCAGGACCGCAGCGGCCGTCGGCGAGCCACCAGGGATGGAGGCCGGCGCCCGCGATAATGTTTGGGTGGCGGCTGGCCCGCTTTTTGCTGCCGCGAAGTCGCGTGGGTCGACCCGCAGTCAAAGAGCCCCAGACCCAACGCCGCCGACTCGCTGGCTGCAGCATCGGGCTGAGCATCAAATCAAGATGACAATGCGTGTCAAAGAATCGCGGTTCCATCGCAGGACATCCTGCTAGTCCAGGCGCTGGCCATCGGAGCGTACGCGTTCGGTGCCGCGCCCGCTGATCTGGCGGATAACCTCGCCGGCAATCATTTGACCCATGATGGGCGGCATAAAACTGGCAGTTCCCAGCTCGGTGCGCTCGTGGATGTTGGAAGGGTCGCGGGGCTGTGTCTTAACCGATTCCTCGCAGCTAAACAGTACATGTAGGCTCTTGATTCTGCGCTTCTTACATTCTTTGCGCATAATGCGGCTCATGGGGTCACGTACCGTATCGAAGATGTCGGCAAAGCGGAGGCACTCGGGATGGAGTTTGTTGGCCCCGCCCATGGAGCTAACCAAACGGATGTCATGGTCCTGAGCATATTTGGCAATGGTGAGCTTGGCCGAGATGGTGTCGATGGCGTCGACGACGTAGTTGAGCTTGCCGCTCGTCTGCTCCAAAACGCTCGCGAAGAAATCATCGATGTTGTCGCTCAGCAGGTATTCGGTGCGCTTGATAACGCTGGCGGCGGGATTGATGTCGTGGATCATGGCTTCCATCACGTCAACCTTGCGCTTGCCGATGGTGCTATGAAAGGCGATGGCCTGGCGGTTGATGTTGCTGGGCGCGATGATGTCCTTGTCCAGGATCACAAAATGGCCGATGCCGCCGCGCGCGAGTGCTTCGCAGCAGTTGGATCCCACGCCGCCACAGCCCAGCACCAGCACCGTGGCGTTGGCGAGTTTATTGAGCGCCTCGCGGCCCATGATGATCTCGAGCTTGGTGTCGCGTGTCTCGACGGGAGCTGCGGCTGCGGTTTCGGTCATAGATGTCCTCCGATGGGGAAGCGGATCGTGTTTGGGCTATCGCATTATAGGGATTATCACGATTCCATTTGAGCCCTAGGGGCTTGTTGAAATGAGATCGGGATTCGCATAAGATGAAGCAGATGGCACCCGTTGCCGCGGGTTAGCCAACTCCGAAACACGTTTATGGCGTGAGAAGTGGCCGTCTTCGCATTACGCGGGGGCGGCTATTTCATTCGACCTCCAATGTGGATGCCGAGCTCCACGGCCGCGATTACAAGCAATAACAACGTCAGAACATCGTCAATACTCATAGTCCATCTCCTTCTTGGTAAGAGGGAGCTGACCCATCTGCTTCTCGGCCCATTGTATCTAAAAACGAACGAATGTTCTATACGTAGTATCAAATTAGATAATTAGACAAACATCTAAATAACGAGTATACTGTGCGCGTCGTGATAAATAGTGAGAGGAGGTCCTATGCCGGGAGAGGGTTTTAAGGCGCTTGCCGATCCAACGCGACGGCGCATTTTGGAGTTGCTGCGCGAGGGCAATTGTACGGCCGGGGAGCTTGCCGAGCATTTTGACATCAGCAAGCCGTCATTGAGCCATCATTGGCGACGCTCAAAAACGCCGGGCTGGTGACCGACGAGCGCCATGGCCAAAACATCGTTTACAGCTTAAACACCACCGTCATGCAGGACTTGATTGGCTGGTTTATGGGCTTTACGGACACTGAAGGTGATGAGGATGAATAACGAAAACAAGGGCATTCACGCCACGGGGGTATCGCCGCGTGTATGGGCCATGCTTGTTGTGGTCTGCGCTATTAATGTCGCGGCGCACCTTATGGTGATGCCGAGCTTGCCTGCACAGATTCCCACGCACTGGGGAGCGAACGGCGCCGTCGACGGTTGGGGCCCTAGCTGGATGGCCTCCGCGCTCGGCGTGCTGCCTCTGGCACTTCTTGCAATGTTCTACGTGGTGCCACGCATTGACCCCAAAGGTGAGGCATATCGAACCTCGGGCAAGTTCTATCAGGGCTTCGTAATCGCCTTCACCTTGTTCATGTGTGCCATAAGCTGGTTGGGTGAGCTTACGGTCTGGGGCGTGGTGCCGGCGGTCGGTTCGGTCAACGTGCTGATTTCCGGTGTTGTCGGTTTGCTGTTCATCGGCGTAGGCAACTACTTGCCGCGTGTGAAGCAGAACTATACGCTCGGTATCAAGACGCCTTGGGCGCTTGCCAATCCCGAGAACTGGCGCCGTACGCAGCGCTTTGGCGGTGCCTGCTTTATGGTGCTGGGCTTTGGCTGATTGTGATGGGCGTGGCGGGTAGCGTGCTTTCGAGTGAAGTCGTCGCCGCGGTGATTGCGGTTCTGGCGTTTGGTTCGGTTGGAGCGTCTACGTCTACTCGTATCTGCTGTGGCGCAAATCGCAGCGAGCCGCTCGCTAGGGTTGCGGAAAACTAGCGTACGCAGTTCATAGTATGTTCCGGGGGAACTTTTCCCAGGTAGTATTAGGGGGTATGGGCAACCATGCCCCTTTTTCGTTACGTTTCAGAGCTGGTTTTTCCATTTCGTTTCCACTTAGGCGAAACAAGAATAGGGAAACAGCAGGTAGAAAGGATAAAACAGGCAAATGGCGGAGTTTATCTACCAGATGTATCAGGCTCGCAAGGCCCATGGCGACAAGGTGATCCTTGACGACGTGACCCTGAGCTTCTACCCGGTGCCAAGATCGGCGTTGTGGGTCCCAACGGCATGGGCAAGTCGACCCTGCTCAAGATCATGGCCGGCATCGAGGAGGTCTCCAACGGCGATGCCAGGCTCACCCCCGGCTACACTGTGGGCATCCTGCAGCAGGAGCCGCCGCTCGATGACGACAAGACCGTCATCGAGAACGTGCGCATGGCGTTTGGCGATATGATCGCCAAGGTCGATCGCTTCAATAAGATCGGCGAGGAGATGTGCGACCCGGATTGCGACATGGACGCCCTCATGGCCGAGATGGGCAAGCTCCAGGACGAGATCGACGCCGCCGACGGCTGGGATATCGATTCCAAGCTCGGCCAGGCCATGGACGCCCTGCAGCTGCCCGATTCCGACATGCCGGTCAACGTACTTTCCGGCGGCGAGCGCCGCCGCGTGGCCCTGTGCAAGCTGCTGCTCGAGGCTCCCGACCTGCTGCTGCTCGACGAGCCCACGAACCACCTGGACGCCGAGTCGATCCTGTGGCTCGAGCACTTCCTGCACAACTACCAGGCGCGGTGCTTGCCGTTACGCACGACCGCTACTTCTTGGATAACGTTGCCGAGTGGATCTGCGAGGTCGACCGTGGCCACCTTTATCCCTACAAGGGCAACTACTCAACGTATCTGGAGACCAAGGCCGCGCGTATCGAGGCTCAGGGCAACCGTGACGCCAAGCTCGCCAAGCGCATGGAGGCCGAGCTCGAGTGGGTACGCAGCTCGCCCAAGGCTCGCCAGGCCAAGAACAAGGCCCGTCTGGCTCGCTACGAGGAGATGGAGGCCGAGGCCCGCGCAAGCCAGAAGCTCGACTGGACCGACATTCGCATCCCTGTGGGCCCGCGTCTGGGCAACAAGGTGCTCGAGGCCCATCATCTGCACAAAGAGTTCGATGGCCGCGTGCTCATCGATGACCTTTCGTTCACCCTGCCGCGCAACGGCATCGTGGGCGTCATCGGCCCCAACGGTGTGGGCAAGACCACGCTGTTCAAGGCGATTGTGGGTCTGGAGCCGCTGACTTCGGGCGAGCTCGAGGTGGGCGAGACCGTCAAGATCTCTTACGTCGACCAGAACCGTTCCGGCATCGACCCCGACAAGAACCTATGGGAGGTCGTCTCGGACGGCCTGGACCACATGATGGTCGGCGAGACCGAGGTTCCGAGCCGCGCTTATGTGGCGAGCTTTGGCTTTAAGGGCCAGGACCAGCAGAAGCGCGCTGGCGTGCTCTCCGGCGGCGAGCGCAACCGTCTGAACCTGGCGCTCACGCTCAAGCAGGGCGGCAACCTGTTGCTCCTCGACGAGCCCACGAACGACCTCGACGTCGAGACGCTGTCCTCGCTCGAGGCGGCGCTGCTCGAGTTCCCGGGCTGCTCGGTGGTCATTAGCCACGACCGTATGTTCCTGGACCGCGTCGCCACGCACATTCTGGCGTGGGAGGGCACCGACGAAAATCCGGGCAACTGGTATTGGTTCGAGGGCAACTTCGAGGCCTATCAGGCCAACCGCATCGAGCGCCTGGGCGAGGACGCAGCCCAGCCGCATCGTATTCACCGCAAGCTCACGCGCGACTAGTCGAGCTCAGGTGGCCTAACGAGAATGGGACGATAACCTTGAGGGTTATCGTCCCTTTTTGTTACTTGGTAGAAGGCTCGACTTTATCGATGGTCCAGGCGGCTCCGAGACCGCCGGTGGTGTTGCGGCGGATGCGCACGGTAACCTCGCGGCGCTCGCCGGCCTGCGTGTAGCACAGGTGGAAGCTTGCGCGGTTTCGCGCGGCCTCGATGGTACCGCGCTCGCGGGCGATCCAGTAGTACTCGCCGACAATGCCGAGCGTGTCGGCGCCGTAGGGGAGATAGGTCGACAACTGGTGCAGAAGCGGGCCGGGGCAGAAGACCTCGGTTGCGAAATCGACGGGGAAGTCCTCGGGGATGGTCGGTGCTGCGGGTGCGGGGGCTGGGCCGCTGCGGGTGCCGAAGCCGGTGCCGGTGCGGGAATTTGTTCGCAAGCAGAGGTGGGCACGGATTTGATGACGGGTGCGGGCTCTGGCGTCGCTTCCGGCTTGATCGTGGAATCTGCGGGCTCCACGGTGGCGGGCGCGTCTGCAGCTGCAGTTTCAACCTCAACCTGCGTCGCGTTCTCGTCCTCGACGCTCGACTTTGCCTCGATGGGCGTGGACGCCATGGTGGTGATGCCGGCGTTGGCGTTCTCGGGGTCATAGACGACCGTGAGTGAGATGGCAGGCTGCGGTGCCTCGGGCTCCGATGCCGCCTCGGTAGCGTCCTGTTCTGCGGGCTCTTCGGGCTGATCGTCCTCGGCCTCGTCGCAAAGACATCGCTGTTTTGGAGCGCAGGCGCTCAGGTTGGCTAGCGGCTTCTTCGGGTGTCGACTTGGGAGCTCGTTGAGCTCCGTAGTGGCTTCCTGCTCGGATATGACTTTGGGATCGGTCGTGGCAGTGATTTCGGTTTCGGCTTCTGCTGTTACCTCAATAGCGGCTTCGATTTCTGTCTCGGGCTCGGGCTCCGGAGCGACTTCGGCCACGGGCTCGGGCTCGGGACGCTTAACGTGCTTAGGGCGTACGGCCTTGAGGTCCTTCTCGCCGCGCTTTTTCTTTTTGTAGGACTGCTTGGCTCCCTTGGCTGCCTTGGGCTTATCCTCGCCCTTGGCAAGGGCGGTATCCCAGGCATCGTTGGCGATGACGGTGGCATACAGGCGACCGCCCTTAAAGACGGTCAGCTTAATGCAGTCGTCGAGCTCCTCGAGCAACTCGCGCGTGGACTCAAAGCCCAGGTCATAAGCGGCCATGTCACCAGTGGCGAGTGCCTCCTCGACCTGCGTCATAAACGTTTGCTTGCCGCACCCGATTGCATCGCGCAGCAGGCGATACAGATAGATGTGGTTGCCAGCGAAAGCGTGGGCCTAACTATTGTCTTGCTCATGGCAAATCTCCTCTTTACACACCAAAGCATCTTACCATCGCACGGGGCTTGCCATCTCGTCGCCCAAGGCAAACGGCGCGACCGTTGCCGGTTCGCGCCCGTTATGCAGGTCGGTTATCTATGAGAGGCAAACGCGCTTAGTTGCCCGACGTCGTGCCTTGGCTCGAGCTGTCAGATGCCGTGCCGGACGCGGTTCCGCCCGAGCTGTTAGTGCTGCTGTTGTCGGTAGATCCCGTGCCCGATGTATTGCCGCTCGTCTGGTCGCCCGTGCTCGGTTGAGAGCGTCAGTCGTTTGGCTTGAGTCGGTTGTGCCGGATTGCGTACCGCTGTTGTTCACAGAGGAATCGGTGTCCTGCGACTGATCGGGGGTGTTCGAGGACGAGTCGGTGGATGTGGAGGTGCTGCGGGTCGTCCTGCTGGCCTTGCGATTGACCGGAGCTATCCGCGTCGTGCTCGGTCGTATGCGACGAAAGGATTGGCTCGGGGCGCTCACCCAGACCCTCACCGGCGGTGGTGATAAGGATGGCACCGGCGCAGGCGATGACCGCGACAATGGCGATGGCGATCGAGAAGACGATGACCTTCTTTTGCGTCTGACTGCGCTCTGCCGCGGCCTTGGCGCGCAGGCTGTTAGGGGCGACGCGCGCTGTGGTCGCGCGTCCCGCAACCTGGCGCATTTCCTGCGTGGTCGCGGCGCCACCTAGGTGCTCCTCGACATCGGGCTCAACGGGCTCGTAGGCGCCGGCAGGGTAGTCGACAGCGGCATGCGTGCCCTTGATTGCTTCGGCGCTGGCAGAGATAAAGTGGCGGTAGACCTGCGAGGACACAACGGTGATGACCGAGCTCACAGCGGCACCAATTACTGAACCAGCGATACCAATCTTGGAGGCAAGCGCGACGCTCGTGGCGGCAGCTGCGGCGCCGGCGATGATCTGGGGAATGGAAATGTCGTCAAACAGGCCCTTTTTGGGCGCGATGGCCATGGTCTGTCCGATGGAATGGTTCTCGTGCACGCCGTTGTTGAGCGATGCCGGCGTCATGACGCGCGTGCGCGGCGCGTCGGTGTACTTGGTTGTCATACGGGGTCCTCCCGGTGTAAATCTGCTTCGTTTCGTGTAGCCATCAGGGTACCCACCAGATGTGAATCGTACGTGACATTTAACAGATACCATCAACTCATCAAGGGGGGCTTGCTGTCTTTGGTGCAATAGCTTGATGCTAAACTGGATTTACGATTGCGAGGTGGTTTACGTGATGTACCCGTATATGACATTCGAAGACGGTACCGAGGTCGTTCATTCTGACCTGATTGCAGATGAGGATATCGAAAAGGTTGTCGTGCATTTTGAACGACCGACGGCAGAGGGCTTCGACTCCGCTCGCTGTGAGTTGCCTTCCTGTTCGTGGACTGACTGGGAAGGGCATTTTACTCAGAGTGAAAAACGAGCTTTCGAAGAGTGTTTGAGCAAATCATTTAGATTAGTTCGAGTTTAGTTCGAATAAAGAAGCCGAATGCGATGACCTAAAGCGTATGCATTTTTAGTATTAGATGCGTATGAAATGGAGGATGTGAATGGATGAGCTAATAGACTTTAAAAAACGATTTCTCAAGAATGGCGAGCTGGTTTCAATTCCAAAAAAGGAAAGCTATAAAAGAATCATGCTGCTATGGGCCGTCTCTTTCTTTGAATTAAATACAAGTTATACGGAGCTTCAGGTTAATCGTGCGCTGTCACAGCTCTATCCTGATTATGCCGTGTTGAGGCGGTACTTGGTTGATTATGGATTCCTATTAAGGGATGAACGAGGCCTGAAATACGAGGTTAATCGTGATGTTCACGGTATTGAGAGCTAGCCATCCGGTTCGGGTCCTATATATTGCTAGAGGGATAAGCGAAATAGGCAATTGGTGTGCGAATATTGCTTTGCCAATGCTGATTTACGAGGTAACTCACGATGTTTCTGCAACTGCTTTGATGGTCTGCTGCAGATTTGCCCCCTCTCTGTTTTCAGTTTCGCTCGCGCAGCTGCCTCAGAAGATGGGTATCGGGACACTGCAGGCCATGAGATTGGCAGACTTAATTCGCGCGGGATTATTCGTTTGCTATATTTTTGTTGATAGTAAATGGAGTATGTTTGCTATTACGTGCGCGGTATCGCTTTGCCGAACGGTTGAAATGCCCTGCTTTTACTCGTTGTTAAGAGCCAATACGAATAGTATCAATCGCGACGTAATTAATAATTCGTTTGGGTTTCTGCAGAATTTGATGATGGTTCTGGGGCCAGTTGCCGGCGGTTTTGTTGTCGCTCAATTTGGGGCGGAGGCTGTTCTTGCATTAGACGCGCTTTCTTTTGCCGCGTCGTTCTGGTTGCTGCGAGATGTTCCGTCGGTTATCGAGGTTAATGATAAAGAGGGGATAAGCAAAAATGAAAAAAACAGGACTGCATTTAGTGATCTTAGCGCGAAGCACTTGGCAATTGGTTTCCTATTAATCGATATTTCTAGTGGCGTGGCATTCGGCTCTCTGAATTCTCTTTTGCCAGCTATAGCGCAATTGCAATTTGACTCGTCATCGATACAATATGGATTCCTTCAGAGTAGTCTTACAATCGGACTGTTGTTCGGAAATACAATATATGGTCGTTTAATTAGTGGTTCCGATTGCGTTAAATCATATTGTTTTGTGACGTATCTTGCGCTCGGTGCGTATCTGGCGTTTGGCTATCGTTATGCGTCTGGGATATCGTTTATTTTCCTTTTTATCGTCGGTGCCGGAAACGCCATTCAAGATGTGCTTCTCATAACATCGCTGCAGGATTTGGCGAGAGACGAATCTGAATCGATAAGCCTGTTTTCAATTAGGGAGTCTTTGCAATCGGTTGCTGTTGTTATTTCAACACTCCTTGTTTCGCTGTTCACGAGCACCGCGATGTTCTCAATTCTCGTTACAGGACTTGGTGTATTTTCAATTATGATGGTAGCTGCGTTTCAATTGAATTATTTGCGAAAGATGTGACGTTGATATGCCTAAAACGCTTTTAGTATTTCCCCCAGGATGGAGTCCAGTGGGGCCGTATCTTGCCTTGCCTGTTTTGAAGTCATATCTTCAAGAGGTTGAACAATATAAAGTTGACATTGTTGACTTAAACGTGGAATTTTACGATGACCTCCTATCTTTTAGACATGTCGAAGAGTGCTGTAAAAGGTATCGGGAATCAAAGGATTCGTTTAGTTCGAATGTTCAATTAACAATCGAGTTGATACAAAAGTCAGCACTTAATGTTGACGAGGCAAAAGATATTTTCAGATCGAAGAGATACTTTAATCTAAAAGAAAGACAATATGCTGAAAACATTTTTAGAAATGCACTCTATATCATAAATCACGTCTCGTATGGAGTTAAATACACGTTCAACTCCATAGATCTGCCCTATAATTATTATTCGACACCAGAAATAATGAAATCGCTTGCGGATACCTTGCATAATCCGTTTATTTCCTTCTATGAAACTGCCTTTCTTAAGCGTATTCAGAGGGAAAAAAATTGAGTTTATTGGGATTTCGGTGAGCGGCTGTTTCCAATTGATTTCTGCAGTTACGTTAGCGAAACTGATTAAAGAAGAATGTCCATCTGTTAAACACGTCTCATTGGGCGGCAATTACATTACTCGTTTAGCAGATGACTGCATGAAAGAATGGCATCCCTTTTTTGAATACATTGATTCGATAATGATGTATGACGGCGAAGAGCCGCTTGCACGTCTTCTTGAGGCTCTTGACTCCGGTGATGACAATCTCGACTGTGTTCCAAACCTTTGCCATGCTAAAGGTGGAAAGATATATAAAAACCATCGGATTGAGCAAACATTTATCAACGATACAGTTCCCGATTTCGATGGCTTCGCCCTTTCTAAATACTTCATGCCTGAGTTAATATTGCCGGTTTATTCCTCTAGGCAGTGTTTTAATCATTGCGCCTTCTGCACCATTCCCGGTGCTACCGGTGGTTGTTACCGAAAGATGCCTATATCGAGAGTATTTGAAATAATGTGTCGGTTAAATGAAAAATACGGCACGAGAGTTTTCTCTTTTGTGGATGAAACATTCGAAGGCAAAAGAATGGAGCAACTCGCGGATGAAATAAACGCATCGGGAAAAACGTTTTTCTGGCATGGAGAAACGAGGTTCTCTCCAACCCTAAGTACAGACGTTTTCAACAAGATATACCAAAGTGGATGTAGGCAGATTCAGTTTGGCCTCGAGTCATACAACCAAAGAGTTCTTGATCTAATGAAGAAGAACACGAGAGTTGATTGGATTGATCGCAATATCCATGATTGTCTCAATGCGGGTATTCCTGTTCATCTATTCTTTATGATTGGCTTTCCGACCGAAACTAAAGAAGAGGCTCTGAACACCTTAGCTTATACAGAGAATGTTTTGAATTATTCAAAACAGGTATGTGGTGTTCCATATTCCACGAGAGGATTTACGAATTTTGGTCTCGTTATGGGGTCGGATGTTTGGAATCATCCCGACAAGTATGGTGTCTCTGTAATGCCGAAGTCCCAATATGAGGATTTGCGCCTCGAAGTGGATTATGTTTCAGGCACTGGTTTAACTTTAAATGAAGCAAAATCCTTATCTGATGAGCATCATATTGATTTTTATATGCAAGAGGTCATAAACGGTAGCGACACAATTGACTTGCCCCAGCGGCTTCATATTTCAGAGGTGACCTGGATCCTAGATTCTATTCACGCTGTCAGGTATAAGGGACATTTGACCAAAGTAAAGCGACGGCTAACTAGTCTAAATCCAGCTGATCGAATCTGGCTGGATTCCAAGACCTCTGTCGTGCTCGTTGAGCCATTTGCCTACTTCTATAATTCTGAATACCATCATGTCTATGCTGTTTCCCAGTTGGTATACCTTAAGTTGGCCCGTTTATTGGAGGCCGATTGTAGCATTTCTCTTATCCTTGATCAGGGCGACCTCGAGCTGACAAGGGCGATAGAAGAACTGTTGCATTATGGATTGCTGAATACAAATATCGATGCCGATTATGTAATGCACGATAATGGTTTTCAATTGGTTAAAAGTTCGTTTGTGAAAGAAGTCGGACGCTCAAAAGAGGGGTTAAGAGTACTGCTGAGTTGTGCCACCCATAGAATGTGTGCGGTTAATGATTTTTCGTTCGCTTTGCTTTCGTTGTTTGAAAAGCCGATTACTAAGAACGAGGTGCGCGACATTTTGAAAAAAGAGGGACTATCGGCAAACGAGGAGCAATTAAACAAGTTGGTTGATAATTGCATGAAAGCAGATATACTACAATTGATTAGATAGAGGAGGTTTCTGCATGGACGTTATTAACAAAGATCTCTTGGAGCAACTGAAAGAGTTTCAGGAAGAGGGCGTCGTGGTGGAAGTGTTCGACTTTGAGGACTACATGGATAAATTCTGCCATTAGTTTCGGAATTTACTCGCCTCGCTTAAAGGAGAAGTCGATTATCGATTTCTCCTTTTTTAATTAAAGATATTTTTGAAATACATGCTTTTAGCACAGGTTGGCCTCTCAGTAAACTGGGAGGTTGCTTTGGCTAGTTAGAGATATGTGAACGTCCGTTAGACTGAATCTCAGGGTAGAAGGGGCCTCCAGTGTCCAGATCAACAAGGCAATGCTGCGTTTCGGCTAATAAGAACGATGGCTTTTTGCGTGTGGCGGCGGCGTCGCCGCAGATTCGCGTGGCCGATGTCGAGGGCAATGCCGAGGTTGCGTTAGCGGCTGTTCGCGCGGCTGTTGAGCGTGGCGTTCGCGCGCTGGTACTGCCCGAGCTCAACTTGTGCGGCTATACCGCGGCCGATCTGTTCCATAACCGCACATTACTGCATGCCTGCGAGGCTGCTTTGGTGCATATCCTCGATGAGACTCGTGAGCTGCCGATTGTCTTTACTATCGGTCTTCCCGTTGCAGTTGCCGAGAATATCTACAACTGCGCCGCCGTGTGCTGCGCGGGCGAGCTTTTGGGCCTCACGGCCAAGAAGTATCTGCCAACTATGGCGAGTTCTACGAGCGCCGCTGGTTTGCTCCGGCGCCCGCAGATCCCGTGTGGGTCGAGTTTGCCGGTCAGGGTCCGGTTCCGCTGGGTTCGGAGCTTGTCTACCGCTGCTGTGACGAGGGTGCCGAGGATATGGTGCTGGGCGTTGAGGTCTGCGAGGACCTGTGGGTGCCGGCGCCCCCTTCGACCGAGATGGCGCTTGCCGGTGCGACGGTGATCCTCAACCCGTCGGCCTCGGACGAGATTATCGGCAAGGCAGATTACCGACGCAGCCTCATATCCAACCAGAGCGCGCGCCTGTACTGTGCCTATGCCTATGCAGATGCGAGCGAGGGCCGAGTTCCACGACCGACATGGTCTTTGCGGGCGAGAACCTCGTCTACGAAAACGGATCTAAGCTCGCCGCCACGAAGC
>ENA-OQCF01000742-OQCF01000742.1-human-gut-metagenome-genome-assembly--contig:-NODE-742-length-12192-cov-2.671695_pt1 | contig 12192 bp, 7 predicted proteins | sample MGYA00242756_ERZ504573 | MGnify/ENA primary metagenome ERZ504573 (study PRJEB26092, sample SAMD00036240) | human gut metagenome | host: Homo sapiens | study: EMG produced TPA metagenomics assembly of...
ATGGCTGCTTCCGTGTGAGTGCGGTTTCCGAAAAAGGTATTGCAACGGGGGAAAGATGATGCGTTCTTTTTTGTAATCGTAAGAAGATAAAATTAATGAAACTGTTGCTGATTTATTTCTGTATTTTGTTTTGAGTTGTCAGGCAGTGGTTGCTCAAAAGGCCGTTGTACGAGGATGTGTGACGGATGCCAAAACGGGTGAGATTCTTTCGGATGCCAATGTGCTGGAACGAAGGTCGGGAACGGGGATGGCAACCAATGCTTACGGACTTTATTCCATATCACTTCCCAAAAGGGAATTGTATATTGCAATGTTCCATGTTGGGGTATGTTACTTGGAGAGATACCTTGACTTTATCAGGAAATACGGTGGTGAATATCGCATTGACTCCCGATGATTATTGGCTGAAAGGTATCGAGATAGTGGGAAGCCGCAAGCATAGCGGACAATTGCTTTGGAAGCAAAGGAAATACAAGCATTGCCATCTGTGGGAGGGGAACCGGATTTGATGAAGTCATTGCAGTTTCTGCCCGGAGTGCAGAGTGGCAATGAAGGGACAAACAATATTTCTGTACGGGGTAGTAACCAATGGGGAAATCTGGTCTTGCTGGATGAGGCTGTAGTTTATAACCCCAGTCATGTATTGTCCTTCTTTTCGGTGTTCAACAACGATGCCATCCGTGAGGTGAACTTGTACAAATCGTTCTTCCCGCTGAAGTATGGCGGTCGTTCTTCATCCGTCATAGACGTGCGTATGCGCGAAGGTAACAGCAAGGAACGTGAACGGAGTGCCAGCTTGGGCTGATAGCTCGAAGTGTTGTTGGAGGGACCTTTGAAGAAGAAAGAGGGGTCTTATCTGGTTTCCGGCCGGTTTGGATATCCGGGTGTAGTAGCCGGACTGTTGGGAAGTAACCTGACGTCGAAACCGCAGATGTGGTTTTATGATGTCAATGCCAAAGTGAACAGAACGCTGGATGCTCGAAATCGTATGTTCTTTTCCTTGTATAGCGGAGGCGACCATACCGTGTTCAACAAGCTGGTGAAAGGCTATGGGATGGATTGGGGAAATGCTACGGCTACGATACGTTGGAATCATATACTGAATGATAAGACAAATGTGAATACAAGCGCTGTCTTCAGCAACTATTATTATAAGTACAAATCGTTGTCGGACGGATTGAGATATGTGTGGAAGTCGAACATGCAGTCGTATCAGTTGAAGTCGGATTGGGAGAGGTATCAGAACAATCTGCTGACCTTGAAGGGAGGGGTGAACCTGCATTATTTCACTACGATGCCCGGTGAGGTGGGCAAGTCCGGTAAGGATTCTAACATCACTCCTTCGGAAATGTCGCGCAAGAGTTTGTGGGATGCGGCATTGTATGCCGAGGCAAATTATAAATTCCTGCCCCGTTTTCTTCTGAATGCCGGGGTTAGGCTGTCCGTATTGCATGCACCGGCCTCTACCTATTATGCAGCCAAGACATTTGTGATGCCCGAACCCCGTGCCGAACTCTCTTTTATTCCGAATGCCTCGCACCGGTTTTCCGCATCGTATACACAGGCGGCACAGAGCATACACATGCTTACCACCTCTTCAGTAGGTATCCCCTCGGACATGTGGATGCCTGCCAATGCACTGTTGAAGCCCTCCGTCATGCGCCAACTGGCATTGGGATATGAATACAATTTCCCTGATAAGGAATATACATTGTCACTGGAGGCATATATGCGCCGAACAAACCATGTGGTAGATTATAGGAAAAATGCCGATATTTTTCAGAACGACCGGATAGAGGATGAATCGAAACCGGTTCTGCCAGAGGGTGTGGATTGGAATTCTATTTGTCAAAGAATAAAGGAGCCGTGACCGGATGGATTAGTTATACTCTCTCGCGTGCGCGTAACCGTATAGGAGGAGAGGAGTACCGACCGGTGTACGACCGTCCCCATAACCTGAAATTGTTCGTAAACTGGGAAATGAACAGACATTGGTCTCTGTCTTCCACTTTCTCCTATGCATCGGGGATGAATCTTACGCTTCCCGTTGGAAAGTATGAATCGGAACATGTACTGGTCTATATTTATTCTGACCGGAATGGTTATCGTGCCCCGGCTTTCCACCAGTTGGACTTTTCGGCAACGTGGCGTATCAGGCAAGACCGTAGCTTGAGCCTTTCCATCATCAATGCTTATAGCCGGAAAAATGTGTTCTCTATTTATGCAGGGAGGCAGGGGCACTTTTCTGTAGGAAACGGGCGTATCTATAAACTGTATCTTTATGGCATCGTCCCTTCGCTGACCTATTCTTTCAAGTTTTGAGATAACTCTTATTTTTTTCCTCCACCGGCAGTACAAACACGAACCTTGCCCCCTCCTTGTACTCCTTGTCCAGCAGCACTTTCCCTTTCAGTCGTTCGGCGATGAGGCGGCAGATATTGAGTCCCAGGCCGGTGCCTTGCTCGAAGTTGTCGGCCTTTTCAAAGCGTTCGAAGATGGTTTCCGAGTATTCCGGGGGAATGCCGGTACCGGTATCGGTGACGGAGAAGGTGACGTATCCGGGATGCTCTGTGAGGGAGCAGTGCAGGCGGATTTCGCCTTGTGTGGTGTGTTTCTCGGCATTGGTAAGGAAGTTGATGAGTATCTGGCACACACGTTGCCCGTCGGTGCTCAGTTCGTAGCAGTCGTCCACTTCGGAGGTGTAGTAGAGCTTCACGCCTTCGGGCGTGCGGTGTTCAACGGTGGTTATGGCTTCCCGGCAGAGTTTGTTGCAACTGTGCGGCGCTATCTTCATGGTGTATCTGTTGCTTTCCAACTCGGCTGCGCTGAGGATGTCCTCCACCAGTGTGAGGAGGAGGTCGGAATTGTGCTGTATGAGATGGCAGAAATCCTGCCTTTCCTCTTGGGAAAGGTTCGTGTCGGGGGAAGTGATGAGTTGTGAGAAGCCCACGATAGAGTTGAGCGGTGTCCGTATTTCGTGACTCATGTTCTGCAGGAAGATGCTCTTTGCCTTGTTGGCTGCTTCGGCTTGGTCGCGCGCTTCGGAAAGTTCCTCGTTCTTGTGGCATAGTTCGAGGTTGACTTTACGTTTGCGGTGGAGGTAGAGCATTAGGAAAAGCAGAGATAACAGTAAAAAGCCGGTGACAATGCTGAAAAGAGTGATGCGGTAGCGCGAGGTGGCCTGTATGTTTTCTATTTTCAGGCGTTCGGCGCCTATCTGGGTGTTCAGTTCGGCGATGTCCGACAGTTGCAGCAGATTGTTTGTCGAATCCAACTGCTGGTAATATTTTTTCAGATATTTGATGGCATTGGGATAGTCTTTGGCGCATTCGTAAATGTAGGCATGTTGTTGCAAGCCTTTCTCGGACAATTGGTCAGCGTGGGCATGGGCCTGCTCATACTGTTTGTCCAGTATGTTCTTGCTGATGTGGGCTATCAGTAGGGAAACGTTGGCAGAGAGCTTGCAGCGGTCTGCCATTTGTACGGCTTCTTTATAACAGTCGTTGAATTCATCTATACGTTTCTGCTTGAACAGTATCAAGCATTTCTCTATCATGGCTTGGGCTATGTTCCGTTTCTGTTTTAGCGCTCTTCAAGGCTTTTTCGCAATAGTCCAGTGCGGTGGCGTAATCTTTTTGGGTGTTACGGTAATATTCGGCAAGGTTTGAGTATAGTTGGCTGGGATCCTGGTCGGGCATATTCTTCAGCATATAGTCCAAGGCTTCCTGATAGTATTGGGCGGAGAGGTCGAAGTTTCCGCGTGATTTGTAGATATGGCCCATGGTTCGGATACAGCTGAAGATACCGTAAGGGTATCTGTCGGCAAAAGCTTGCTTTTTCATTTTTTCCGCTTTCTGCAAGGCGAGCAATGAGCGTTGTTGGTTCAGGAAGTAGATGATTTCGCTGCTCCAAGCGTGATAATAATATTGCAGATAGTTATTGGCACGTGAAATCTCTTTCAGGTCAGTGGATGCCTTTTCTATTTTGCTATCATCTTTTTGGGATATATAGAACTGCAGGGGGATGATGTATGCCAGGCATTGTGCTTTTTGTCACCGAGCTTCAGAGCCTGTTGATACAAAGTGTCGGCCACCAGCAGCCCCTCCTGCTGGCGTGCCTGCTTGGAAGCCCGCTGGTAGATGGGGTAGAGTGCATCGTCTATCTTGTAGGGATTGTTCTGTGCTGCGGAAGGTAGGGACACCCATACTGAAAGCAACTAGAAAACATAACCTTGAAAGAATGCACTCCCTCTTTGTTCTATTGGATGGAATAAGCATGTTTTTTCCGGATACTTATTATTATGCCTATGGCATCGCAAAAATAAGATAAAAAGAATAAATTACAAGTTTTTTTATTTGCATAATTTCTCTATTTACTTGTTAAATAGTTCTTGTCAGGAGTGTTCTTACGAAATTTCCGGTGATAATGCCGCCCTCTACATCATCATATTCTTCCTTATTGAGAACTCACGATGGCCATCGCTTCGACCTTCAGGACACGGCAGGTTCGGGCGGCAACGACGGCGACCAGGGCGAAAATCCTTTGGGATAAAATTATTTACGATTTGACGATGTACGATTGGAGTTAGTACTGCTAAATAGCCGCGCCTGTGTAGGCATTTATGATACGAGGAGTAATCCCAATCGTACATCGTCAAATCGTACATCTCTTAATCATTAACTCTTAATCCCTATTCATCATTCATGCGAAAAATCAACAACATCGTGGTGCATTGCAGCGCCACGCGGGAGGGCCATGCGCTCACTCCCGAAGCTTTGGAGGCAGAGCACCGCCGTCGCGGCTTCCGCACGACGGGCTATCACTACTATATCCGGCGCGACGGCACTGTGCTCGGGGCCCGCTCTCTGGAACTGCGGCCACAACAAGTATTCGGTCGGCATCTGCTACGAAGGCGGACTGGATGCCATGGGGAATCCGAAAGATACCCGCACCCCGGAGCAGCGTTCGGCACTCCGGCTGCTGGTACACCAGCTGCTGAAGCAGTTCCGGAATGCCCGTGTCTGCGGCCACCGCGACCTGAGTCCGGATTTGGACGGGGACGGAACGGTGCAGCCACGGGAGTGGGTGAAGCAGTGCCCGTGCTTCGAGGTTAGTAAAGAACTTTAATCCCCCCCTAGGACTCCCTGAAGGGGGAGGGGGATAGTCCTGAAGATTGAGCGCGCGCAGGATTGGCGGGAGTATTCTCCTTCCCTTTAGGGGAACGAGGGGTCTAAAAACACAGAACATCATGAAAATAAGTAAAGAAACTTGGAAAGACATCCTGAAAATTGTGGGTACTATCATCGCTACCATAGCCAGTGTGCTGGGGGTGCAGGCGATGCCGCTCTGATTTCCCGGATGACAACTACCCCGCTTACAGCTTGGTATACAAAGCTACCAAGTGGGGCAGTTTTATGAAAAAAAACAGAAAGCATTCGTTCAAGTTTCGCAAGTCCTCTGTTGAAAGTCAATTATTGGACTTACGAAACTTAAGACTTTTACTCATCAGGAAATACAAAAAAACATGAAGCGAACAATTTATATCCTATTTTGCTGCCTATGGTGTGCAATTGCTACGTTTGCGCAGTCAGACAATATTCTTATCTCTAATGTGACTCCACCTTCCCCTCATGCACAAAGCATGCTGAAGGCAGGACATTTTCCGGTGTCCGGCTATACAGGGGTACCGGATATTACCATCCCCCTCTATACCGTCCAGTTGAAAGATTTTTCCTTTCCCGTCTCTCTTTCCTACAATGCCTCGGGCATCAAGGTAAATGAGGAGGCCACTCGGGTAGGGCTGGGCTGGACATTGAATGCCGGCGGAGTTGTGACCCATACCGTGAGAGGACGTTATCAGGACTTCTGCGAGTGGGCCTATTTCAATGACTCCCCGGATAACCAGCTCCAGGACATTGCGGGCATCTATCATATCGACACTTATCTTACGCAGGGAGCCGGCACTTCCTTGCCGTTCGCTCTACCCCAAGGTATGACCCATGAAATGCTGTACAGAGCTTTGACGAGCGATACTTATGCCAGTTGTGGCGGTACGGAACTGGCTCCTGATGTCTTCCACTATCACTTCTTGGGATATTCGGGAAAGTTCATATTTTCTCACTCGGGCCACATAGTGAAGGAAAGAGAAGACAATGTGCGGATTACGCCTCTTACGGAAAACGATGCTATGGGCCATCCCAAACTGGCCGGCTGGGTCATGACCACCCCCGATGGCACTGAATACCGTTTTGAACAGACTGAACAGACGTTTTTCACAGACAGTCCGCGTGCAGAAAGCTATTCCAGTGCTTTCTACCTGACGCGGATAAAGACAACGGCCGAAGCAGTGGTTACATTCGGCTATAAAACCAGGGATTTCCATTTGGCTTCTTTTGCCAATATTCAGGACAGTCGGATGGAACAATATATCACCGCGGATATGGCTTATTACAAGGTGCCCTATCTGGATAGAATCAGTTATCCCGGTGGCAGCATTAGTTTTGAGTATGCCACAGACCGGTTGGACTACAGTTCGGAAGTGCGCTTGTCGGCTGTTCGCATCAACGACGCTGCGGGCAACAATCTGAGCAAGTGGGAGTTGATTCAGGGATATTTTGTTTCCAATGCCAACACTGGCTTCGATGTGCCTACCCTTGACGAACTGAATCGCAGGCTGCCTAACAGCGCTTATTACAACTCCACATGGAACAACAAGATGTTTACGAAAGATTGGAATACCAAAAGACTGAAACTGACCGGACTCAAACATACGGCAAGCAATGTGGCTTCACCGGAAGTCTATTCCTTTTCCTACAACGAAGCCGCTCTACCCACCAAGTTGTCGGAAGCTCGTGATCATTGGGGATATTATAATGGTGCGGCCAACAAAAGTCTGATTCCTGCCTATTGCTGTAACAGCAATCAAAAGTCTGATTCGGTCATTTTGGAACATGGAGCAGTGCCGATCGCGAACCCACTCCGGCATTCGCACAAGCATTCCAGTTGAGGTGGGTGACATATCCGACGGGGGGAACGGCGGAATTCACCTATGAATCGAATGTATACAAGACAAATGATTTTGAACAAGACCCCTATAAAAAAGATTTGATGTACCGCGTACAAGAGGTGGTATTGTCTGCCAGCCAGCGCCACAAATACGACAGCTACGGCAATCCTCTGTATGTCTCTGCCGATGGAACCGGAAACATGGTTTTCCTATGGAGCTACCAAGCATGTACCCGGTGGCAAAAATCGTGAATGCCACGTATGAAGAGGTAAAGGCAGCCCTGGGCACCGCTCCCGAATCACTGTCCTCCTCTTCCAGTCCCGATACGGCACTGATAGACGGACTGAGGACGAAATTGGGCAAGGCGCATGTCACCACCTATACCTATAAACCCCAGGTGGGGTTGCTGACAGAAACTTCTCCGGCAGGAACAACCACTTACTACGGATACGACAACTTCGGCCGCCTGTCAGAAGTCTGGATGCTGGAAGGACTGTCCAGAAAAGTGCTTCAATCCTATGAATATAATTATGTCAATCCCTAAAACAACATGGCTATGAATAAGATTTTAAGATATATACTATTGATATTCGCTTTGGGCATCTCTTTGGAAATGCAGTCTCAAAGCTCCGGTCCGGCAACGGTCTCGTTCAGCAAGGACAAGAATTATGTGGCTACGCTCACTCCCCGCAACGGGGTTTCCTCCGTGGCTTGCAACAACGGGACAATCAGCAATTACGAAAGCGGCAACGTGCAGGTTTCCATCTGTTACATGGATGGATTGGGACGCCCGGCGCAGCAGGTGGAATACCGCACTTCGCCTGCGGGAAAGGATCTGATAAGCATGCAGGAGTACGCTTCCCTTGATGTGCCGGAAAAGCACTGGCTGCCGGTGGCTTTCAGTGCGGGCGGGGCATATACCGCCCCCTCCTCTGTCACGGCACAGGCACGGACGAACTACGGCGACACCGCTCCTTATGGCATGTCTTCCTATGAGGAACCCATACACCGACGCGTCTGTGAGGAGTATGGTGCCGGCCAGCTGTGGCACGACAACCGGAAGCGTGTGCAGACAAGCTACCTGACCAACAGGACGGGCGACAACCGGCTTGACTGCATCCGCTACAAGGTAGGGGGTGTCGGGAGCGGCACTGCATTGGTGCAATCCGGCAGCTATGCTTCGGGAGAGCTCAGTGTGGTATGCACCACGGACGAGGACGGGAACGTTTCCTACCTGTTTACCGACAAGCTGGGACGTATGGTATTGCAGCGCTGGGTCATTGGAAGCGACAACCACGACACCTACTACGTCTACGACAACCGGGGCAATCTCCGCTTCGTCCTTCCCCCGCGCATCCGGGACGAGGGAATCTCACAAGACAAGCTGGATGCACTGGCCTATTGCTATCGGTACGACAGCCGTGACCGGTGCGTGTGAGGAAGCTGCCCGGCTGTGATGCCGTGCGCTATGTCTACGACAAGGCCGACCGTCTGATTTTCGTGCAGGACGCAACCTGAAGGGACAAGGCAGATGGCGCTTCACCATTCCCGACGCTCTGGGCCGTACAGTGCTTTCCGGGCTCTGCTCGGACACCCTGCCGGTGGTTGGAAGTCCGGTGGAAGCGGAGTTCACGGGCAGCGGAAGTTATAAGGGATATGCCGTGAAAGTGGGTGGAACCGTCCGTGAACTTTCCGGAAGCAGGCTGCTCACTGTGAACTACTACGACAACTATGACTTTCTTGGCAAGAACGGTTTTCCTGCCTATGCCTACGACAGTTCCATGGAGTCCTCCGGATACGGCACCAAATCCGATGCCCGGGGAATGCTTACGGGCAGCGTGACGGGCTTGGCCGGGGACGGCGCCGGACAGCTTTACAGTGTGGTGTATTATGACCGCCGTTCACGGCCCGTCCAGCGGCAAGGTTCCAATTCCCTGGGAGGCAAGGAAACGGAATACACGGCCTATAACTTTACCGGCCAGCCTACCAGGTTGCGCCATGTTCATACTGCCCAAGGCAAGGCTGTCCGTACGGAGGTCCGTACATATTCCTATGACCATGCAGGCCGGTTATTGACGGTGAAGCACAAGCTGGATGCTTTGGGAGAGGTTACGCTCGTGAACAATGTCTATGACGACCTGGGGCGTCTACAGTCGAAGTCGCTGCATGGCAGTGCCGTCAACAAGCAGACCTATGCTTACAACATCCGCAACTGGCTGACGGGGGTCAGCGGAAGCAAGTTCACGCAGAATCTGTATTATAACACCGGAAACGGAGTAGCGAAGTACAACGGCAGCATCAGCAGCATGACTTGGAAGGCAGGCAATGAAAGCACCGTCCGCGGCTATAAGTTCACCTACGACGGTCTGGATAGGATGCTGAATGCTATTTATGGGGAAACGGCAGGCATCAATACGAATGCCAACCGTTTCAGCGAGAATGTGACGGGCTATGACAAGAACGGTAACATCAAGGGATTGCAACGTTACGGGCAGACCGGAGCTTCTGCCTACGGCCTGATAGACAACCTGACTTTTACGCTGAACGGTAATCGGTTGAACCGCGTGGACGATGCGGTAGCGGTTTCCACTTACAACGGCGGCTTTGGTTTTAAGGACGGCGTGAAGCAGGCGAATGAATACACTTACGACGCTAACGGGAATTTAACTAAAGATTTAAACAAGGGAATCACCGGAATATCGTATAATTGTTTAAATTTGCCGAATGCAGTAACCTTCAGTGACGGAAGTACAATTACCTATACCTATGGAGCTGACGGCACAAAGCTAAGAACAGTCCATAAGATAGGCAGCGCTACCACCACTACCGATTACTGCGGAAATGTGGTCTATGAAAACGGAGTGCAGAAGATGCTTCTTACCGAAGAGGGCTATGTCAACCTGACCGGAACTCAGCAGTATCACTACTATCTGAAAGACCATCAGGGGAACAACCGGGTAGTTGTCAACCAGTCAGGCACTGTAGAGGAAACGAACCATTACTATCCCTTCGGAGGGGTATTTGCAAGTACTACGAATGTCCAGCCTTATAAGTATAACGGCAAGAAATATGACACGAAGAAAGGACTGAATTGGTATGACTATGGAGCAAGGCATTATGATGCGGTACTGGGACGGTTTACGACTGTTGACCCTCTGGCGGAGAAGTATTATTCGATAGGGATGTATGCATATTGTAGTAATAATTCCGTACGCTATATTGATCCGACAGGTATGTCCATAAGTCCGATTTATGACGAAGAAGGTAAGTTGATTGGTACAGATGATGAAGGTCTGCAAGGAGAGGCCATTATTATGAACAAGTCAAACTTTAAACAAGACATGTCTCATGAAGAGGCACTAAGCCATAGTTTAGGGTATAATGGATTGGCAGATGAAGAAGCGCGCTCTAACTACTTGGAGAGTTATACAAGTCTTAAAGACAGACCGGATTATGATGGATATTTGACCTTGGAGGAAGCTAATAAATGGTATAGGGAAGGGAAAGGACAACCTCTATTCACATCTTTAGCAAAAATAGATTTATCAGGGATATACTCTTTAGGAGAAAAATATGTGAGAGAAATAAAAAGTTTTAATTTATTGTTGCATAGTGGCTCCTTAAATGATGGATTAGTATACGGAAACGTTACTTTAAAACGATATCCGAATCATTCAGTAAGAGCTTTTTCTGATAAATATGATTTTGAAATGCACAATGGTCGGAATCCATTGAATTGGGGAAGAAATATAGAAACTATTATAGGAAATAGGGTTGCAGGAAGGGGACAACCATATGAAATAAATATTTATGGAAGTGCTAAACTGACACCATTTTTACCTTGGATAAAATAATATGAAGAGATATGAAAAAGGGATGTATTGTTCTACATTTGCTTTGTAGTTTATTTATTCAAAGTTGCATTTCTGATTCTATTAAGAACTTAGGAAATGGATATTTTATAGAGATGAAGGAGAGAATATAAAAGATATTCTTTGTCAAAATTCCAATGGTGGAGAAATACCGGCAACTGTACTTGACTATATCTATAACGATGAATATATTATTGCAAAACAGAAGCCTAAATATCCTCAAGAACCTTTATACAAAAGAAAATATGAATATGGAACAAACGATAGTTTATTCTATTGGATAATTTTAAAAACAAACGATGTTGTATTGGGACCTTTGAGTTGGCAAGAGTATTTGGATATGAGATTAAAATACCAAATACCAATTGAGCTATCTTTGTACTGATTTTTTGTCGCAGCGGATGTTCTTCATCCGCTGCTTCTGAATATTAGAATCTCCTGCTTCGATAAGCCAAATGATTCCCTGCTTATATTGCCCCATCTCTATAAGCAGGGAATTTTATTTCATACCTGACGAACGTTCCGGGCGGAGCTTTATTGAACCGCATAGCCTATAAAGTGAACGGGACAGGTAGGAACGCCACGCTTTCCAAATCAGGGAACTGCTCTTCGGGCAATCTTTACATTGTGCGCACCACGGACGAGGACAGGAACGTTTCCTGCCTATTCACCGACAAGCTGGGACGTATGGTATTGCAGCGCCGGGTCATCGGAAGCGACAACCACGACACCTACTATGTCTACGACAACCGGGACAATCTCCGTTTCGTCCTTCCCTCGCGCCTGCGGGACGAGGGAATCTCACAGGAAAGGATGCACTGGCCTATTGCTATCAGTACGACAGCCGCGACCGCTGCGTGTGGAGGAAGCTGCCCGGATGTGATGCCGTGCGCTATGTCTACGACAAGGCCGACCGTCTGATTTTCGTGCAGGACGGCAACCTGAAGGGACAAGGCAGATGGCGCTTCACCATTCCCGACGCTCTGGGCCGTACAGTGCTTTCCGGCCTCTGCTCCGAGCCCCTGCCGGTGGACGGAAGTGCGGTGGAAGCGGAATTCACGGGCAGCGGAAGCTATAAGGGATATGCCGTGAAAGTGGGTGGAACCGTCCGTGCACTTTCGGGAAGCAGGCTGCTCACAGTGAACTACTACGACAACTATGACTTTCTTGGCAAGAACGGTTTCCCCGCCTATGCCTACGACAGTTCCATGGAGTCCTCCGGATACGGCACCAAATCCGATGCCCGGGGAATGCTTACGGGCAGCGTGACGGGCTTGGCCGGGGACGGCGCCGGACAGCTTTACAGTGTGGTGT
>ENA-OQCF01000744-OQCF01000744.1-human-gut-metagenome-genome-assembly--contig:-NODE-744-length-12162-cov-1.909098_pt1 | contig 12162 bp, 17 predicted proteins | sample MGYA00242756_ERZ504573 | MGnify/ENA primary metagenome ERZ504573 (study PRJEB26092, sample SAMD00036240) | human gut metagenome | host: Homo sapiens | study: EMG produced TPA metagenomics assembly of...
GCATAGTAAAATAATGCTGCCATATATTCTGTTGTCTGTAATCAATAATAGGTCCCGTTCAATGACTAAATGTGAAATCAAATAAAGAGAATGAAAGGTAGGGGTTAAATATTTCTATCAGACAGAAAGTCAATAAGAAGGTTATGAACGAAATGATAATGGCTTGGGTAAAAAAGTAACCAAAATAGTTGGTTGCCATTACTTCCATTCACTTTACGAATGCCGAACTCGTGCGAACGGTTCAGATAACTCCCCGTCAAAAAATGAAAAAAAGTTGAGTAGACCAGTCAGTAGAATCAAAAGGCCGACAATGAATGTGATTCCGGCAAAGTAAGGGGCAACGGATTTCTCCCGAAAAAGTTTTCCGAAATTCGAGGCTGATACGGTATTTTTCTCATTGAATATTGTGTGCTTCAAGTCCATTGCACGGAAACTTGCTTCAAGTTGCGCGGATGTTTTGCCCGGACGAAGAAGAGCAAAAGTAAGTCCACCGGTCATACTGTCTCGTCCATCGAATTGTATAAGTCCTTCGCTGTCGTTCAAGATTAACATATCAATCTTTTGGAGAAAGCTAAGCTGGTATTCAATGGAATATCTTCTATTATCGCTTGTATGGTATAGATGGTACCTCCTGTTCGTGGTGTGGTATCAGGTGAAGAGAAAAGCCGTTGTGCTAAGGTCATTCGCTTTCCTATCGGATTCTCTCCGAGACCAAATATTTTGTGTGCCAGAGAGCGGGTCAGTATCACGGCATTGGGGAGTTTGCGATGCTACAGTCCATGAACCTTGTAATACTTCCGGGGTGAACACGCTATGGTAGGTTGTATCTACTTCCATAGCATATAAATCTTCGTAAGGCAGTTCTTCCTTGTCGATAGTTTCCACATTGTAGCTACGTGGGCGGGGATAGCAACAAAAGTAAATGCTTCTACTTCTTGGAATTGCAATTGGCGCAGACTCTCAAACAACGTAGCGGGAGTTCCGGAATAAAGTTCTTCTGCTGGAGTGTATAGGTTTATGTCTGCAATGCGTTCCCAGTGGGTAAAGCACTTGTCGGTAGAATTTATATAGCGGCTGCAATATAGGCAGATACTGAAACAAAGTATGCCTACCGACAGTCCGATGATAGAGATGATATTCTGTGCCTTGTACTTTAATAGGTTTCTGAATGCTGTTTTAATATAATGTCTTATCATAATAGTATTTATTATTGTATTATTCGCTTTTGATTACTTCCGCCGGATTCTGCCGTGCTGCCTGAACGACTTGCTGCAATATCGTGAAGAGCACCATGATTATAACAATTCCCAACCAAACAATGAATAAATCCATGCCAATAGATATGTGGTAGGCATATTGTTCCAGCCAATGATGCATCACCGCGTATGTGCAAGGAAAGGCCACAATCGCTGCGATGTAGGCCATCCATAAATATTCGCGGAAGAACATGCCGATTATTTTATTGACATTAGCTCCCATAATCTTGCGTACTGCTATCTCCTTCCTTCTTTGCCGGATGGTGGAAGAAGATATGGAGAAGATGCCGAACAAAGAAATGACGGCTAAGATTATTTGTCTCATAGTGCGTCGTTTTATTTCATTATCAATTCTTCCGCCTCGCCAAAGGTATCATATCCCGTTGTAATTACCCAATCTCCGGGCTGCAAACCTTCCGTAATCTCGTATTGTTGCGGATTTTGGCGACCGATGCCAAGCGGCACGCGCACGGCTTTTGTCTTTGCGGCGTTCAGTTTGTAAATCCATTGTCCTCCGGTACTCTGGTAGAAGTTGCCGCGCGGAATGACGAGCGCCTCCTCCGGCTGGCCGAGTTCTATCTGTACCCGGAAGTTTTTGCCTACACGTACGTTGTCGGGCATGTCACCGGTGAAGACGAGGTCTACGTCGAACGTGCGGTCTTTGACTTCGGGAACCACTTTCGTGATGCGCAACGGGTATTTTCTTCCCTGATAATTGATGGTGGCAGGCAATCCGGTGATAATGCGGTCGATGTAGTATTCGCTCAGGGAAGTATGCACTTTATATTGGTCCAGCACCTTGATTTCCGCAATGCTTTCACCGGAAGCGACCTGCTGTCCCGGAGTCACCTTGACAAAACTGAGCTGGCCGGCGACGGGAGCTTTCACCACCAGGTTGCCGAGCCGTTCGCAGGCGCGTTCATACTTCTTCCGTTCCCGTTCACGGTCGTTCCTGATGAGTCTTTGCGGATGACGGTGACGGCAGAGTCATGACGGAGGCTTTCCCTTTGAAGATGGGCATTTTTCACTTTATAGTTGTATTCGTCCTCGGAAACTTCGAGCTGCGCCTTGCTCTTGATGCCCATGCGGTACTCCTCCTTGTCAAGGGCAAAACTCTTGCGCAGGCGGTTGAGGTCATAATCGGTCTGCAGGGCTTGTTGTTGCAGGTTCAGGCTTTTCTGCTCCATTTCAATTTCTTTTTCGCGGTAGGTGATAAGCTGCTTTTCCCAGTCGTCGCGCTGGTCTTCGATACTGCGCAGCAGGTCGGGGTTTTCCATGACGAGGATGGTATCTCCTTGCCGGAGCAGGTTCCCCTCCTCTCCTATGATGCGTTCCACGCTTCCGGCTTCACGTGCATTGACCTTGATGGTAAGGATGGGCTGAATCACTCCCTCCACATCTACATATTCCATAAATTTGCCGTTCTTGACTTCGGCTATCTGTATGTTGTCTTGCTCGATACGCAGTTTGCTGGGACCCAGCGAAAGGGTGACTACATAAATCAGGAAGGCAAGGAAGGCAACGCCTCCTGCCAGATAGTAGCGGTAACGGATGTACCAGGGTTTCTTTTCAAGTTTTATATCCATAATGCAATATTTTATATACTCTTTTTTTACTTTTCAGATACCCCCTTCAGAAGTACTTCTGAATAAGGGTTCCGAGTTTTACTAAAACTTTACCGGAGATTTAGTAAATCGTCACCGGAGTTAGTAAATCTCCGGCCAGCTTTTACTAAAACTATTCCACGATTCTATTACTGTATAGATTCTTCATTAGTAACCCTTTCCAAGTCTTCTGCCAGTGGCCTCTCTTTTTCAAAGTCATATAGCGTGATGCTTCTCAGTGCATAGTACAAACTCCAATAGTTGTACAAAGCCGTTATATAGCTTCTCCGGGCCGTATCTTTTTCCGTGATGGATGCATTGAGGTCGAGTACCGAGGACTTGCCGAGCAGATAGAGTTTTCGGGCTACTTCGGCGCGTCGTTGGGCTGTATGGTCCGTGCGGGCGGCTATGTTTACCCGTTGCGCCTGCAGGTTGAATTGCTTTACGAGTTTCCGTACGTTCAAGTCGAAATCCGTCTTGTCTTGCTCTACCTGCGTGTAGACAAGGTCTCGGTTGGAACGGGCCACGCGTACTTGTCCCCTTCCGCGCCCCCAGTCCAGGATGGGGAGGGTAATGCCCAAGCTGACGTACTGCTGGTCCAGTGGATTCCGGTTAGGCATCTTTCAGCTTGTCGGCAGTTTGTGTCAAGCCGAAGCGCAGGTAGATGTCTGCCTTCAGTCCGGCATTGGCCTTGGCGCGCGACACGGCACTCTCGCTTTCCACCTTGCGGCGCAGCATGTTCTGTATCTCCGGACTGTTTTCGTTGGCAAGCATCAGCGCGGCATCCAGGTCGATGTGCAGGTCGGGCACGCGGTTGTCTATTCTCACCTTTATAGGAGGTCTTCTTGGATGCCGAGGTAGGAACGGAGTTCTGCATGCAGTTTTCCACTTCGATGCGGGCATTCATGCAGTTGGTTTCTTCGGTCAGTTTGTTGAGTTCGAGCTGCAACATTTCGTTTTCGCTGATGGTGCCGATGTTATATCGTCCTTGCGCATATATATATAAGGTGTCGGCATTGGCGTAGTTGGCGTTGGCTATTTCGTAGTTGCTTTGTGCTTTGGCCAGGTTGAAGAACTTCTCTGTGGCATTGGCGGCAACAAGCTCAAGGGTTTCTACGTAGGTTTTCTTGGCTTCGCGATAACGGATAGGTTCGATGCGCCGGTCCCACTTCAGGCTGTTGTAGCCAAACAAGGACTGGCTGTATCCGATGTTGACGGGTGAAGTCTGCCAGGAATAGGTGTCACTGCTGAAAAGGTCGAGGCGCTGCGCAGCCGTTTCAATGAAAAAGGTTCCTCCGGTCCACGGCACGTTTTGTGTCAGGCTCAGTGTCAGGTCAGTGCTCAGCAGGTTCTGCTCTATGAAACTTGACGTTGCCATTCGCTTTGGGTCACTTTGTTGATAGCACGGTCCAGATAGGGATTGGAAGTAAGCTTGAGCGTCGGCAGGTAGTTGGCACAGTAGTATTTGTAGTTCCAATAAGCGGAACGGAAGCTATGGCGGGCATTTTTGGGCGTCGGGCGACTGCTGGCGGGCCTGCTCGATGGTTTCTTCCAAAGTCAGCTCCAACGTGTGCTCTTGAGCAACGGCACTCGACATCAGACTGAATGTAATAAGCAATAAAAATATATTCCGGTGCATAGTTGTTTTCTTTACTCTATAAAGTTCAAATTCTATGCCATAAGTATAAGTTGTTGTATTATAAGTGTTTGTTGTGGTTCGAAGCTTTCCAAACGTGTGCAGTTGCGCACAAAAATAGTGCGATAATGCACGCACAACACATGGATATTATACTTATCTTTGCCCGTACAAGAGATGTGGGATTGTGTAGGCCTTGCCTACACGAAAAGAAAACAGATATGGAGCAGTTTGGTAAAATATTGATTGTAGATGATAACGAGGATGTCCTTTTTGCGCTGAACCTTCTTCTCGAACCCTACGCCGAGAAGATAAAAGTGGCAGTGACTCCCGACCGCATCGAGCATTTTATGACCACTTTCCGTCCGGACATTATTCTGCTGGATATGAATTTCAGCCGTGATGCCATCAGTGGTCAGGAAGGTTTCGACAGCTTGAAGCAGATTCTGAGTATCGACCCGCAAGCAGTGGTCATCTTCATGACTGCCTACGCGGATACGGACAAGGCGGTGCGTGCCATCAAAGCGGGGGCTACGGATTTCATTCCCAAGCCGTGGGAGAAGGAGAAGTTGCTGGCCACCCTTTCTTCGGGCATGAAGCTGCGTCGTTCGCGGACTGAGATAAATTTGCTGAAAGAGCAGGTGGAAGTTCTGAGCAATGTCACAGCAGGAGGCTCCGAAGAGATTATTATAGGTGATTCTCCTGTCATGCAGCAAGTCTTCTCTACTGTGGAGAAGTTGCGCGATACGGATGCCAACATACTTATATTGGGTGAGAATGGAACCGGAAAGGATGTGATTGCCCGTATGCTTTACCGCAATTCTCCCCGCTATGGAAAGCCGTTTGTCACGATAGACCTCGGCAGTATTCCCGAACAGTTGTTCGAAAGCGAGTTGTTCGGCTACGAGAAAGGCGCCTTCACCGATGCACGGAAAGCGAAAGCTGGACGTATGGAAGTGGCAACCGGCGGTACGCTTTTTCTGGACGAGATAGGTAACCTTTCCCTGCCCATGCAGGCCAAATTGCTGACTGCCATCGAAAAGCGTTGTATCAGTCGTTTGGGAAGTACGCAGCTACGCCCATTGATGTGCGGCTCATCTGCGCCACCAATGCAGACATCCGTCGGCTGGTGGACGAAGGAGACTTCCGCCAAGACCTGCTGTATCGCATCAACACCATCGAACTCCATATCCCCCTCTGCGGGAACGCGGAAACGACATCCTCTTGCTGGCAGAGTATTTTCTGCAACGGTATGCCCGCAAATATCAGAAAGAGATGCGCGGGCTGACCCGCGAGGCGAAGAACAAGTTGCTGAAATATGCCTGGCCGGGTAATGTACGTGAGTTGCAGCATACCATGGAACGTGCCGTGATACTGGGAGACGGCTCTTTGCTTCGTCCGGAAAACTTCATGTTCCAAGCTTCGGCTTCCCGCCAGAAGAAGGAAGAAGAAGTCCTCAACCTGGAACAATTGGAACGGCAGGCGGTGGAACGTGCCATGCGGCTCAGCGAGGGAAATGTGACCCGTGCCGCCGAATACTTGGGCATTACCCGCTTCGCCTTGTACCGGAAACTTGAAAAATTAGGCTTATGAAACGATATTCATTGATTGTGGTACTGCACATCATCGGCATAGCCTTCCTTTCGGTCGGCGTTTATCTGCTGGTGGATGCCGGACTGTGGTTCAGTACGCTGATGGCTTTTTTGATATTGCTGGCGATTGCCGTTCATCTTTACCGCCTGCAGATGATGCAAGTGCGTATGATGCGCCATCTGGCAGAGAGCCTGCGCTATGACGACATGATGCTGTCGTTCCGTTCTCCCTACAAGAACCGGTCTATGGAGGATATGGTGGATGAGCTTTCAGAAGCGATGAGGAATTTCCGTACCCGCGTGCTGGAACGCAATGAGATGGAAGCGTGGCAAAAGCTGATACGTGTGCTGACGCACGAAATAATGAATTCGATTACTCCTATCATCTCCCTCTCCGAGACCTTGAGCGAACGGGAAGTGTCGGAAAAGAACTACCCCGTCATGCGGCAGGGAATGCAAACTATCCACCGCCGTAGCAAGGGTTTGCTGGAGTTTGTGGAGAATTACCGGAAGCTGACAAGACTTCCCGCCCCCGTTCGTCGTCCGGTTGCTGTCCACGAATTGCTGCAGGATTTGCAGAAGCTGTTTTCGGAAGAGTATATCCGGATAGAGCTTCCGGAGATCGACCGCATACTCCAGATAGACCGGACACAGATAGAACAAGTACTGATTAATCTGATTAAAAACGCCAAAGAAGCATGTAGCAGGAAGGAACATCCCCTGATAGAAGTGAAGATGCTACCCGCCCTCTCGTGGCAATGCCTTATTACTGTCAGCGACAATGGCGAAGGTATCTTACCGGAAGTGCAGGATAAGATTTTTGTACCGTTCTTCACCACCAAGCTTCCGGCTCGGGCATCGGGCTCAGTTTATGTAAACAAGTGATGAATCGGCATGGCGGCAATATTACGGTGCAGTCTGCTGTGGGAAAAGGGAGTTGCTTTACGTTGCTATTTGGATAAATGGAAAAGAGGGTATATACAAAAATAAGCTACTGAAAAAATCAGTAGCTTATTTAATTTCTGTCGGGGTAGCGGGATTCGAACCCACGACCCCCTGCTCCCAAAGCAGGTGCGCTAACCGGACTGCGCTACACCCCGAATGCTTTACTTCTGAAAAGCGAGTGCAAAGGTAAAAACAATTCTGATACCAACCAAATATTTAGGCAAGTTTTATGCAATTAAAATTACATTTTCAGATAGAAATCTTTCGTTAAAGCTACATATTCAGGGGTAAACTCATTGTGATTCATCTCAATACAAAGTTTCTCTTCTCTACACTCTTTTGCTTCAAAACCAAAGTTCAGCAATACCCGTCTGCACGGTTTTCCGGGTTTGGTGAAGACTTGCACACGATGCAATGGAAACAACTTATGGTTCCAAGCTGTATCCACAACCGTTTTTTCAGCTTCCGCTGGAATAATGATGCTTACGACTCCTTGCTCTTCAAGCAAAGATGCCGAACGACGAAATAGTAAATCGTAATTCAAATTGCCCGCATGCCGTGCTGTGCACCTTTGTTCGTCAGGACATTTCAACGCATCTATAAAATAGGGAGGATTGGAAATGATGAGGTCAAATCTGTTTTCCGGCTGATAATCTCGGAAATCATGACATATGACCTCTACTCTACCGGCCCATGGAGAGTGAGATACATTTTCTGTGGCTTGTCCGGCTGCAGCTGCATCTATTTCGATTGCAGTAATCCGGGCATGCGGATTCCTTTGCGCTAACTGTAAGGCTATTAATCCGGTACCGTTCCAACGTCCAGTATACGCTTCGCTTTGTCTGCCGGGGCCCATGCCCCAAGTAGTACACCATCTGTGCCGACCTTCATGGCGCATTTATCATGAAATATGGTAAATTGTTTAAACTTAAAAGATGATTTCGGCATGTTTATCTTCTTTAATTGGGTTCAAAAATAATCAAAACCTGCATATTTGTCATAAAATTGGCACTGTTTTTGTCTTTTTAAAGGATGAGAATGTCTATTTATGAAGAAATAGCTTAACTTTGCAAGCGCTTTATTGGCCTGCCAATATGACATAAACTAAAAAGAAAGAAATGAAGAAAAGAAATTACCTGAGTGATGTCGAAGATAGAAGCGGAAACGCTTTCTCTGTAATTGCTGATTTTGAGGGGAATGAGGAACAATTGATGGACATTGAGGTAGAAGAGGTTTTACCGATATTGCCTCTTCGAAATATGGTATGTTCCCTGGGGTGTTTATGCCGGTATCTGTAGGAAGGAAATCTTCCCTCAAATTGGTGCGTGAAGCCAGAAAAGAAAAATTCTTATATAGCTGTTGTATGCCAAAAGGTGGCTGAAACAGAGACACCTCTGCTTGAGGATTTACATACCATCGGTACAGTTGCCAAGATAGTACGTGTGCTTGAAATGCCAGACCAGACAACTACCGTCATTCTGCAAGGCTCCAAACGTATGGAACTGAAGGAGATTACGGATACGACTCCTTATCTGAAGGGACGGATAGTTACGCTGAATGAAGAACTTCCGGAGAAGAATGACAAGGAATTCCATGCATTGGTAGAGGCGTGTAAAGACTTGACAGTACGCTACATCAAGTCATCCGATATGTTTCCGCAGGATTCGGCATTTGCCATCAAGAACATTACCAATCCAATGTTTTTGGTAGACTTTATCTGTACGAACCTGCCACTCAAGAAAGACGAAAAGATAGAACTGCTCCGTATCGACTCTTTGCGGGCGCGTACTTACCGCCTGCTCGAAATTCTGAATCGTGAAGTGCAGCTTGCCGAAATCAAAGAATCTATCCAGATGCGTGCACGCGAGGATATAGACCAGCAGCAGCGTGAGTATTTCCTGCAGCAGCAGATTAAAACCATTCAGGATGAGCTGGGTGGCGGCGGTCAAGAGCAGGAAATAGAGGAAATGCGTAAGAAGGCGGAGACCATCAAATGGAATGATGAGGTGAAGGCTACGTTCCTAAAAGAGGTGGATAAGTTGGAACGCACCCATCCCCAGTCTCCCGACTATAGCGTGCAGCTGAACTATCTGCAGACGATGCTTAGTTTGCCGTGGGGCATTTATACGACGGATAATCTGAGCCTTGTCAATGCAGAAAAGACATTGAACAAAGACCATTATGGTTTGGAGAAGGTGAAAGAACGTATTTTGGAACATCTTGCCGTATTGAAGCTGAAGGGCGATATGAAAATCCCCCCATCATCTGTCTGTATGGCCTCCGGGTGTGGGAAAAACCTCTTTGGGACGTTCCATTGCGGTGCTTGAAGCGTAAGTATATCCGTATGTCGCTGGGTGGCGTGCATGATGAAGCGAGATTCGCGGTCACCGCAAGACATATATCGGTGCCATGCCGGGACGGATTATCAAGAATCTGATAAAGGCAGGTTCCTCCAATCCGGTATTTATTCTGGATGAAATAGATAAGGTGAGTGCCGACCGCCAAGGAGACCCCTCCTCTGCCCTCCTCGAAGTGCTCGACCCGGAACAGAATACTACATTCCATGATAACTTCTGGATGTGGACTATGATTTGTCTAAAGTGATGTTCATCGCTACTGCCAATAATCTGAATACCATCCCCGGACCGTTATTGGACCGTATGGAGCTGATTGAGGTAAGCGGCTATATCACGGAAGAAAAGATTGAAATTGCTCGCCGCCATCTGGTTCCGAAGGAATTGGAGGCAAACGGTATGAAAAGAATGATATCAAGATTCCGAAGAACACGCTGGAAGCCATTATAGAGAATTATACTCGTGAGAGCGGTGTGCGCGAACTGGAAAAGAAAATCGGAAAGATACTCCGTAAATCTGCACGCCAATATGCTACGGACGGTTATTTTGCGAAGACCGAAATAAAACCGGGAGACTTGTATTGAATTTCTGGGGGCACCCGAATATACCCGGGACAAGTATCAGGGTAATGAGTACGCAGGAGTAGTGACCGGTCTGGCGTGGACTGCCGTAGGTGGTGAAATACTTTTCGTGGAAACCAGCCTGAGCCGTGGCAAGGGCGGACGTTTGACATTGACCGGCAATTTGGGTGATGTAATGAAAGAGTCGGCCATGCTGGCATTGGAATACATCAAGGCGCATGCCTCCCTGCTGAATCTTGACGAAGAGATTTTTGATAACTGGAACATCCATGTCCATGTGCCCGAAGGCGCCATTCCGAAAGACGGTCCGTCTGCCGGTATCACGATGGCTACCTCCCCTCGCTTCTGCCCTCACCCAGAAAAAAGGTGAAGGCTAATCTTGCTATGACGGGAGAGATAACACTTCGCGGTAAGGTACTTCCGGTAGGAGGCATCAAGGAGAAGATACTGGCTGCCAAGCGTGCCGGTATCAAGGAGATTATCTTGAGCGATGAGAACCGCAAGAATATAGAAGAGATACAGGATATATATCTGAAAGGACTGACTTTCCACTATGTGAAAGATATTAAGGAGGTGTTTGCCATTGCGCTGACTGATGAAAAGTAGCCGATGCCATCGACTTGTCCGTAAAGAAAGAAAAGACTGAAAGAAAGAAGAATGACATTCGAGTTACAATATACAGACAGCAAGACCAAATGCACGTGCCGGACTGATTACTACTGACCACGGGCAGATTGAGACACCTATCTTTATGCCGGTAGGTACAGTGGGAACAGTGAAAGGCGTGCATCTGCCCGAATTGAAAGAGGACATAAAGGCGCAGATAATATTGGGTAATACCTATCATCTTTATCTGCGTCCGGGACTGGAAGTGATAGAGAAAGCCGGTGGACTGCATAAGTTCAACGGCTTTGACCGTCCTATGCTGACAGATAGTGGCGGCTTCCAGGTATTTTCGTTGTCCGGTATCCGCAAGTTGCGCGAAGAAGGTGCGGAATTCCGTTCACACATCGATGGTAGCAAGCATATCTTTACACCGGAGAAGGTGATGGATATAGAACGGACTATCGGTGCAGACATCATGATGGCCTTTGATGAATGTCCTCCGGGGATTCGGACTACAATATGCCAAAAAATCACTGGGATTGACACATCGCTGGCTGGACCGCTGTATCAAGCGTTTCAACGAAACAGAACCGAAGTACGGTTATCAGCAATCCTTATTTCCCATTGTGCAGGGGTGTGTCTATCGCGACCTCCGCGAGCAGTCAGCAGAGTTTGTTGCCTCTAAAGGTGCTGACGGTAATGCCATTGGTGGTCTGGCTGTGGGCGAGCCTGTAGACAAGATGTACGAGATGATTGAGTTGGTGAACGGGATTCTTCCCAAAGACAAGCCTCGCTATCTGATGGGAGTCGGGACTCCGGTAAATATCCTGGAAGGCATTGAACGCGGTGTCGATATGTTCGATTGCGTGATGCCTACCCGAAACGGACGCAATGGCATGCTGTTTACCAAGGACGGCATCATGAACATGCGCAACAAAAAATGGGAAATGGATTTCTCTCCCATTGAAGCGGATGGCGCCTCTTACGTGGATACCATGTACAGCAAGGCATACTTGCGCCATCTGTTCCACGCACAGGAGCTGCTTGCCATGCAGATAGCATCTATCCACAACTTGGCTTTCTACTTGTGGCTGGCGGGCGAAGCACGTAAGCATATCATTGCAGGCGACTTTGCAACTTGGAAACCGATGATGGTGAAACGCGTATCGACAAGATTATGAGAAAATGGACTGGAGGATATGGAAGAATATAAAGCTGCCGAGAGGTAAATTCTTGAAGCGGCTGGACTGGTACATCATTAAGAAGTTCTTAGGTACGTATGTCTTTGCCATTGCATTGATTATCTCCATTGCAGTGGTGTTCGACTTCAACGAGAAGATGGACCGCTTCATGTCTCATGAAGCGCCGTGGAATGCGATTGTCTTTGATTATTATCTGAACTTCATCCCCTACTTTGCCAATCTGTTCAGTCCGCTGTTTGTGTTTATCGCTGTAATCTTCTTACTTCCAAACTGGCAGAGAACTCGGAAATCATCGCCATGTTCTCTACGGGAATGAGTTTCAAACGAATGATGCGTCCGTATATGATTTCAGCAGCTATTATTTCCATAGTAGCCTATGGATTAGG
>ENA-OQCF01000745-OQCF01000745.1-human-gut-metagenome-genome-assembly--contig:-NODE-745-length-12153-cov-6.567354_pt1 | contig 12153 bp, 15 predicted proteins | sample MGYA00242756_ERZ504573 | MGnify/ENA primary metagenome ERZ504573 (study PRJEB26092, sample SAMD00036240) | human gut metagenome | host: Homo sapiens | study: EMG produced TPA metagenomics assembly of...
CCTCCTTAACATTAAATCATACTTTTGAAAATCATCGTTCCAAACTGACCGTATGGTATTAACAATTCATAAGGTGCGTTTGCAAGTGCTGTGAAAAATGAAAGTTTCATTTTCTTATTTTTAGAAACTTCAAAATCTTTGTAAACGAACTTGTAATTGATAAGAAACAGCATTGGAATGCTTATGATAACTAAAATAAAGAAAGGTATAACATACGCACCGTACTCATTACCGATTGTATTGTACCATGGACCTAAAAGAGATATTACAAGTGCAATAAAAAATCCTAAAATCAATTCTACTAAATTTTCTACTATATTTAAGTAACTCGATATACTGCAAACCACCACACCTATAACAAACAAAACAACTAATGCCAACAAAATATAGTTCGTTTCCAAAGTATGTAACGCAACTTTTTTGAATTCAAAATCACCTTTATATGGCTTTTTTGAGAGATATTTTGAAATACCATAGTTTATAGCAAAGGTTTTAAAAATACCTCCGCTGAGAATTATAACAGCAAGCAACATATATAAGATAAATTTCAACATAAAATCACGCTCCTTTTTAAGCAATTGAACTAATTCATTAGTACAATTATATAATACAATATCTCTGTACAATTGTCAATCGGAAAACACAAAATTTTTGTTTAATTTCAAATGTTTTTATTACAAAAATTGTATTGAACCGCCCGAATAACATACTTGTTGTCAAATTTGCTCATATAATGTATAATAATAAAAGTAACGATACCGAGAAGGTGATTGCCGTGACGATTGAAAAAATTAAGAGAATTTATGCATCTACCGCAATTTACAAGTTTTCGCAGGGACTAAAGAGCGCTGAAACCGATGACTTTGATTCAGCGTTTGACAATGTGCTTGATTTTTTTCGGAAACAATCGAGGAAGACGCTCTTAAAATTGAATGTTCGGGCGATGAGGTTAATATGATGTTCCTCGATTTTGTAAGAATGTTATCGTCAACCCGCCACCTTGCAATGTGTGTGTTTGTAAACGGCAATGCCGATGTTGATACAGTCAAAAGACTTGAACGCTTTTCGGGTTGGTCGGAGTGCTTTAAGGTTGTTCGTGATATGAATAAACATGATGACAAAATCTGCATCTACATAGGTTTTATAAATTGGTTTGACGGTGAAATTTACGATGTTGATTACACGGTTAATGTAATTTTGTAAGGTCAAATTGCTTGAAAAGTCAGACTTTATCGGATAAAAATTGAAAGTCAGAAAAAGTCAAAAATATTTTAAAATATTAGGAAACGAGAGCATAAGCGAGAATTCGTGAGAATTTCAAAGCTTATGCTTTAATTTTTGACTTTAATTGACTTTGACTTTCTCTGACCTTGATATTATAATGTAGTCAAACAAATGAAAAGAGGCGACCAAAATGAGAATGAGCGATTTGGTGGCACAGTACATTATAGAGATGCTTGACCGTGAAAACGGCAGTGCGGAGATTCAGCGAAACGAACTCGCCGGCAACCTCGGATGTGTACCGAGCCAAATCAATTATGTTATAACCTCCCGATTCACTCCCGAAAAAGGCTACATTGTAGAGAGCCGTAGGGGCGGCGGCGGATTTATCCGAATAAGCCGTGTGAAGATGGATAGAGGTACGGCGCTTATGCATATAATAAATTCGATTGGAACAACACTTGACAAGGCAAGTGCAGAGGCAATGCTCAAAAATATGTTGCAAAGAGATATGATTGAGCTTACATCGGCAAAGCTGATAGCCTCGGCGTTGTCCGACAGAACGCTTACAAATGTTGAACAGAGTAAACGAGATGCCGTGCGAGCGGACTTGTTCAAGAATATGTTGCTTACATTAAGTTGATTTTGAACGGAGGCAGTTATTATGAAATGTCAAAAATGCGGTGCTAACAATGCAAATACTCATGTAAAGACCGTTATCAACGGTGAAATTAAAGAATATGATTTGTGCAGTGAATGTGCAAAGAAAATGGGATACACAAACATCTTCGGTAACTTTGAGGACGAATTTTCGGGACTTCTCGGAAGTTTCTTCGGCAACAGCCTTCCCGCAAGAACTCAGGCAACACGCTGTGACTTCTGCGGAAGCTCATATTCCGATATTGCAAAGTCGGGTCATGTAGGCTGTGCAAAATGTTACGAAATTCGGCGACCAGCTTCTTCCTTCAATCAGAAGAATCCACGGCAACACAACCCATTGCGGTAAGAACAGCCGTTTTGGTACAAAGAAAGCCGAAAAGAGTGCCGAGATGACAAAGAAAGATAAAATCAAGGCACTTAAAAAGGAACTCGACAAGGCAATTTCGGAACAGAATTTTGAACATGCCGCAGAGTTAAGAGATCAGATTAAGGAAATGGAGGCTTAATTATGAGTAACGAAGTAATTTCCACCAGAGTAAGACTTGCAAGAAACCTGAAAGATTACCCGTTTCCGTGCCGACTGTCCGAACAGGGCAGAAAAAAGGTTATTGAAAAGGTTACAAGTGCAATCAGGGACAGCAACAGCTCAATTGCCTCGGATTTCAATCTGATTAAGCTTGATGATTTGACAGAGGCACAGGGTGTGTCACTTGTTGAAAGACATCTTGTAAGTCCCGAATTCATCAGCGAAACAGAGGGCAGAGCATTGCTGTTGAGCAAGGATGAAAGCATGAGCATTATGATTAACGAGGAAGATCACATAAGACTTCAGGTTATCACAGACGGCTTGTCGCTTGAACAGGCATATGATACAGCTGATAAGCTTGACACCCTGCTTGATGAAAACCTTGAATTTGCTTTTGATGACAAGCTCGGTTATCTTACACAATGCCCTACAAACCTCGGCACAGGCATGAGAGCCTCTGTTATGCTCCATCTGCCGGCACTTGAAAAGAGCCGTACAATCGGCAGAATTGCAGGCAACCTTTCAAAGCTCGGACTTACAATCCGTGGTGCTTACGGTGAAGGCTCAGAACCCAGCGGTTCGCTTTATCAGCTTTCAAATCAGGTAACGCTCGGTATCTCCGAAAAAGCCGCAATTGAAAATCTTGAGAACATCACAAAACAGCTTGTTTCTCAGGAACAACAGGCAAGAGAAAGACTTGCGAAGAGTATTGATATTCAGGACAGCGTAAGCAGAAGCTTAGGCTTGTTGAAATCGGCAATGGTTATGACTCATGACGAGGCTTTAAAGCTGTTGTCAAATGTTCGTTTCGGCATTTTGTCGGGACAGATAAAAGATGTTACCGCAGATGTTGTTGACTCTCTTATGGAAAAAATTGAGCCTGCAACGCTTATGGTAAACTCAGGAAAAAATCTTTCCGCACAGGAAAGAGATATTGAAAGGGCAAAAATTTTAAGAGAGGCTCTTTCATAGAAAATAAGCAGTTAATACATTATCCACAAGGAAGGGTGATGATTTTATGTATCAGTTCAAAGGTTTTACAGAAAAAGCAAACAAGGCGCTTAATCTTGCGATTGAAAGTGCAGAGGAGATGCGCCACAACTATGTCGGTACAGAACACATTCTCTACGGACTCGTAAAAGAGGGCAGCGGTGTTGCCGCAACCGCTCTTAATGAGTGCGGAGTAACGGAAGATGCTCTCCGTGAAAAGCTTGAATCCATTAACGGTACAATGTCGCTCGTTGAGCTTACTCCAGATGATTTTACTCCCCGTACAAAGAGAGTTTTGAGAGCCGCAGTTATCATTTCTTCAAAAACAGGCTACACCTATGTAGGCACAGAGCATTTGCTCCTTGCAATCCTTTCGGAGAGCGACAGCTACGCAGTAGCTTTTCTTGAAGAACTCGGTGTATCTGTTGAAAGACTTGCACAGGCTGTGTCAAAAGGTATGCAGGGCGGTGCAGATGAAGGTTTCGGCGGTTTTGAAAACGAATCCGCTCCGAACGGTTCACAGAAAGGCGGTTCGGCCCTTGATAAATTCGGCAGAGATCTTACTCAAGCCGCAAAGAACGGTGAAATTGATCCTGTAATCGGCAGAGAAAAGGAAATCCAGAGGGTTATCCAGATTCTTTCCCGCCGTACAAAGAACAATCCTGTTCTTATCGGTGAACCCGGTGTAGGTAAAACTGCGGTTGCAGAGGGACTTGCACTTGAAATTGCAAAGGGCAATGTGCCTGAAATTCTTAAAGACAAGCGAGTTGTCAGCCTTGACCTCACAGGTATGGTAGCAGGTGCGAAGTACAGAGGTGACTTTGAGGAGAGAATCAAGGCGGCTATTGACGAGGTTAAAAAGTCAAAGAACACTATCCTCTTCATTGATGAACTTCATACTATCGTTGGTGCAGGTGCCGCAGAGGGCAGTGCGGACGCCGCAAATATCCTTAAACCGTCACTTGCAAGAGGCGATTTTCAGGTTATCGGTGCAACAACTCTTAACGAGTACAGAAAATATATTGAAAAAGATGCCGCTTTGGAGCGTCGTTTCCAGCCCGTAAAGGTTGGCGAGCTACTCCCGAACAGGCTGTACAGATTCTCAAAGGCTTGCGTGACAGCTACGAGGCGCACCATAAGGTTAAGATTACCGATGAGGCAATCAATGCCGCAGTAACATTGTCATCAAGATATATCGCAGACCGTTATCTCCCCGATAAGGCAATTGACCTTATTGATGAGGGTGCGTCAAAGGTAAGGCTTGCATCTCTTACCTCTCCTGATAATGTAAAGGAGCTTGAAGATGAAATTGCAGACTATGAAAAAGAAAAGGCAAGCGCAATTAACGAGCAGGACTTTGAAAGGGCTGCACGACTTCGTGATGAACAGAAGGAACTTCAGACAAAGCTTGACGATGCAAAGAAGAAGTGGCAGGAACAGCAGAAGGGTAACAGCGGCGAGGTAACTGCCGAGGATATCGCAAAGATTGTTTCCGAATGGACAGGTATCCCTGTTGTTCAGCTTACTAAGGAAGAAAGCGAAAGACTTCTTAACATGGAGAATGTTCTCCACGAAAGAGTTATCGGTCAGAGCGAGGCTGTAACTGCAATCGCAAAGGCTATCAGACGAGGCAGAGTAGGTCTTAAAGACCCGAAAAGACCTGTAGGTTCGTTTATCTTCCTCGGTCCGACTGGTGTCGGCAAAACAGAACTTTGCAAGGCTCTTGCAGAGGCAATGTTCGGCGATGAAAATGCAATGCTCCGTCTTGATATGAGTGAATATATGGAGAAACACACCGTGTCAAAGCTTATCGGTTCACCGCCCGGATATGTAGGCTTTGAAGAGGGCGGTCAGCTCACCGAAAAGGTAAGAAGAAAACCGTATTCGGTTGTACTCTTTGATGAGATTGAAAAGGCTCACCCCGATGTATTCAATATGCTCCTCCAGATTCTTGAGGACGGCAGACTTACCGACTCACAGGGCAGAACGGTTGACTTTAAGAACACCATTATCATAATGACCTCTAATGTCGGCGCAAGACTTATCACCGAAAAGCAGAGCTCACTCGGTTTTAATTCCGAAAATGAGAATGCTGAAGAGAGCGAGAAAAAGGACATCAAGGAGCTTGTAACAGGCGAACTCCGCAAGGTATTCCGTCCTGAGTTTTTGAACCGTGTTGACGACATTATCGTGTTCAACAAGCTCAACAAGGACGAAATCAAGCAGATTGCCGTTAAGATGCTTAAAACTCTTGAAAACCGTCTTGATAAGATGAATATTAAAATCAGCTTTACAGACAACGCAATCAGCGAGATTGCCGACAAGGGCTTTGACGAAAACTACGGTGCAAGACCTCTCCGCCGTGCAATACAGAACGAGATTGAAGATCCGCTTTCAGAGCAGATGCTTGAGGGCAAGGTCAAGGACGGCGCAGTAGTTACCTGCGATTTCGCAGACGGTCAGTTTACCTTTACAACAGCAAACGCCAATTAAGCGTAATTCTTAATAAAAATAAAATCAACCGCAGAGCGAAAAACTTTGCGGTTGATTTTTTTACTTTGAATATCTTGACAAAATAAATTCAAGGTGTATAATTAATCCGACAAAAACACAATAGGATGTTAATTATGAAAAAAATTATCTCGATTATCTTGTTGGCAGTTATTATCTCAACTTCTGTTTTATTTACAGGTTGTGGCGGTGAAGTTGCACCGAGTAATGCTCAAACTTCTGATGAAGCCGATACAACTGCTTTATCAGATACTACTCCGACAGCAGATACAAACCAATTTTCAGTTGAATTTTATGATTACAAAACTAATGAACTTATTTCAAAATCAAACAAAAACAACCTTAACGAAAAGTTGATGTCATTTAACGATTTGGTATATATGACATCTGATAATAAGGTGGATTCGATAGATGTTGAACCGAGTTATGTTCTTCTTTTATCATACCTGAAAGATACCAGCCGTGACATTTGGATTTTGGTATATGTCAAGGGTGACGATGTCTATGTTCAGGCTGACAAAAGGCACGCAAATATAAACCTTGACACGGCGGGTTATGATATTTATAAGAGTAAATATAATAAATCGCAACTTGAAGAATTGATGAAATAATCACAGTGTAAAGTTGCCTGAATTTAAAAGATTTTATAAAGTACGGTGTAACCATAAAACATAGGTTGCACCGTGTTTTTTACATCAAATTTCTGCTCATAATTTGAAAAGTGTAGCTTTTGCCCCTCAATTTTCATTGAAAAGTGTAGTTTTTAACCCCTAAATTCTATTGAAAAGTGTGTCTTTAAATGGTATAATCTTATTGAAAAGTGTAAAAAACTATACTGAAAATCTATTGAAAAGTGGGATTGGTATGCTTTACAGAAAGATTGAAACCGTAATCGAAGAACATTTGAAGTCGGATTCAAAGAAAATTCTTCTCATAGACGGTGCAAGACAGGTCGGAAAAACATACATTATCCGTTATGTCGGCAAAAAGATTTTTAAAAATTTTATTGAAATAAATATGGTTGAAGATTCCCTCGGCAACCGACTTTTTGAAAACACAAAAACAGTCGAAGATTTTTACTTGCAGGTGAGTATGCTCGCAGGAAATAAAATGGGGAAGAAAAGCGATACCTTGATTTTTATTGACGAAATTCAGGCATATCCTCATCTGCTGACTTTGCTCAAATTTTTGTCACAGGACGGCAAATTTACATTCATTGCAAGCGGTTCGCTTTTGGGTGTAACGCTGTCACAGACTACCTCAATTCCAATGGGCAGTATTCGCAAAGTGCGTATGTTTCCGCTTGATTTTGAGGAATTTCTCTATGCAAACGGAATGAATGAAATTGTTATTTCGGCTATGCAGAAAAAATTTGAAAATCTTGAATCTCTTGATGAATCCATGCACAATAGGATGATGGATTTATTCAGAAAGTATCTGCTTGTCGGCGGATTGCCCGATGCGGTTAACAGCTATATTTCTGAGAGAAATATTCAGTCCGTCAGAGAGATACAAAGCGAAATTCACGAATATTATGCTGCAGACGCTTCAAAATACGATGATGAAAACAAACTTAAAATCCGCAGAGTTTATGACCTCATTCCGTCAAATATGGAAAACAAAAAGAAAAGGATTGTTGCAAAAAATATTGAGAATAAAAGCGGTAAGCGTTTCAGCGACTATCAGGATGAATTCGAGTATTTGATAAGTGCAGGGATCGCCCTTAATGTTCAGGCAATTTCAAATCCCGTTTTTCCGCTTATTGAATCAACGGGCAAAAATCTGCTCAAGCTTTATCTGAACGATGTCGGTATTCTGACGGGAATTTTGTACGGCAACAATATCCGTGCCGTGCTTGATGATGAAACGAGTGTGAATCTCGGTTCGGCTTACGAAAGCGTTGTGGCAAGCGAACTTGCGGCTCACGGCTATAAACTTTACTATTATGATAATCGAAGTAAGGGAGAGGTTGACTATCTTATTGATGATTACGACAGCCTTTCTGCTGTTCCGATTGAGGTAAAATCGGGAAAGGATTACACGGTTCACAGCGCATTGAACACATTTGTAAGCAATAAGGATTATCACATTAAGAAAGCCTTTGTTCTTTCAAACGAGAGAACAGTAACTTCCGACGGGAAGATTAACTATATCCCGATTTACTATATTATGTTTTTCAAAAATGATGTGGGCAAAACAGGTAGTTTTACCTTTTGATATTTAATAGGGTGTAAAAAAGCCTCCCGTGGTGGGAGGCTTTTGTTCGGTTATGAACCGTTAATCAGTCGATTTCAACCATGATTTTTTCTTCACTGCGGATAGCGGCACTGCGGGCAATTGTGCGGATAGCCTTGGCAATTCTGCCCTGCTTACCGATGATTCTGCCCATGTCGTTTTCTGCAACATGAATGTGGTAAACAACTGTTCCCTCTTCGTTGGGAGCGTCTGCTTCAACTGATACGGAATCGGGATCGTCAACAAGACCCTTTGCGATAACTGCAAGTAAATCTTTCATTGTTTGTCCTTTCCGAAGCGCAATTATTCAATTACGCCGTTCTTCTTGAGAAGAGCCTTTACTGTGTCTGTGGGCTGAGCACCGTTAGCAATCCACTTCTTAACTGCTTCAGCGTCAACATTGAACTCAGAAGGCTTCTTGAGAATATCATATGTGCCGATTTCTTCAATGAAACGGCCGTTTCTCGGATATCTTGAATCTGCAACTACTACTCTGTAGAAAGGAGCCTTCTTTGAACCCATTCTTCTAAGTCTGATCTTTACTGCCATAATGTTCACCTCATAAAAAATGTTAATTTATATTCACCAACCGTAATTGGATGAAAAACTTTGTTTAATGTTTGATTAATGTTAATTATTTGAACGGAGGCATTCCGTCGGGGCCGCCCATTCCGCCCATAGGTCCCATACCGTTCATCGGCATACCGCCGAGCCCGGGAAGGCCTTTCATTTTTCTCCTTTTCTTAGAGCCTTTTCCGCCCTTTGTCATCTGACGCATCATTTTCTGCATCTGGTCAATCTGCTTGATAAGTCGGTTGACCTCTTCAATGCTTCTACCCGAACCTGCCGCAATTCTGCGCTTTCTTGACGGGTTCATAATGTGCGGATGACTTCTTTCTTCGGGTGTCATTGAGAGGATAATTGCCTGAACCCAGTCAATCTGTCTGTCGTCAATGTCAACGCCCTCAAGCTGTTTTCCGACACCCGGAATTTTTGAGAGAATGCCCTTGAGCGGCCCCATTTTTTTGACCTGCTCAAACTGATCGTACAAATCGTTAAAGTCGAATTTGTTGCTCATCATCTTCTGAGCCATTTCTTCGGCTTTTTCGGCATCCATTTTATTCTGTGCGTCCTCAATGAGAGTAAGCACATCACCCATGCCGAGAATACGGCTTGCCATTCTGTCGGGGTGGAAAACTTCAATATCATCAAGCTTTTCGCCTGTACCTGCAAATTTAATAGGTCTGCCTGTAACAGCCTTTACCGAAAGCGCCGCACCTCCTCGAGTGTCACCGTCAAGCTTTGTGAGAATAACACCCGTAATGTCAAGAAGTTCGTTAAAGCTCTTCGCAACATTAACTGCGTCCTGACCTGTCATCGAGTCGATAACAAGCAAAATTTCGTTTGGTTCAACTTCTTTTTTGATGTTTTTAAGCTCATCCATAAGAGCCTCATCAATATGAAGTCGGCCTGCGGTATCGAGAATAACAACATCGTTGCCGTAGTCCTTTGCACGCTTGATTGCCTCTTTTGCAATCTTAACGGGATTTGCTTTTCCCATTTCAAAAACAGGAACGCCTGCCTTTTCACCAACAACCTTCAACTGGTCGATAGCGGCGGGACGATATACGTCACAGGCGGCAAGCAGAGGATTTCTGCCTTGCTTTTTCAGCATTTTTGCAAGCTTTGCCGTGTGGGTTGTTTTACCCGAACCCTGAAGACCGCACATCATGATGACTGTCGGAGGCTTTGACGCAAACTCAATTCGTGCGTCCTCACCGCCCATAAGGCTTGTAAGCTCCTCGTCAACAATCTTAACAACCATCTGTGCAGGAGTAAGACTTTGCATAACATCCTGACCGACAGCACGCTCTGTTACTTTGTTTGTAAAGTCCTTTGCAACCTTGTAGTTTACATCGGCCTCAAGAAGTGCGAGTCGAACCTCTCGCATTGCTTCCTTAACATCTTTTTCAGAAAGCTTGCCTTTGTTTTTCAGTTTTTTGAACGCATTGCCAAGCTTATCTGCAAGTCCTTCAAATGCCATGAAAACTCCTTTAATCTTTCAGCGAGCCTGATTTTTCGATGATAACATCCGCAAGCTCTGTGATTTGTGTATCCTGTGAAAGTTCTTTTATTTCAAGTGCAAGAGCCGAAATTTCGTCAAGCCCCTGCTCAAGCTTACTGAACTGTTTGAACAGACCGAGCTTTTCTTCAAACTCAAAAAGCTGTTGCTCACTGCGCTTGATACTGTCACGCACACCCTGCCTTGTTATTCCCATTTCATCGGCAACCTCTGCAAGCGACAAATCTTCATTATAATAAAGGTCAATCGCCTTTTTGCCCGAGGGCTTTAAAAGCTCACCGTAAAAATCAAACAAGAGAGATACTTCAATATTTTTTTCCATACCTGACAGCTCCCGTGATTCTGGTCTGCGTGTAAAGAAAATTTCTTTACACCTGTGAATTATAATATACAATTGCCAGTTTGTCAAGCATTTTAAGCCGATTTTACGGCTGAGAGTAATTTTGATAAATTTTTAATTTTGGGGAAGTTATCAAATTTGTACAGTTATATTACAAAAACGGCAATATTGTGGTAGTTTCGGAAGAATTAAATAACTAAAATAAGTCGATTGTAATGCGATTTTGAGTATAATTACGAAAGAGTAAAAAAAGTGTTTCTATCCTTTACAAATGAGTGGCTATGTGAAGTTTAGTTTTCGTCAAAATTCACAAAAATTATTTTTTTAGTAAAAAAAGCTATTTTTAATGTACATTTTCAAGTAAAATGTGTTATAATTGTTTTGAATTATTGTAGAAACGGGAGTTTTGCTTTACGGAACAAATTATAAATATCGACAGAATGGAAAATGCCGTAGCACTTTTTGGCAGTTTTGACGGAAATATTAAGCTGATTGAAAAGGAGTTTAATGTCCGTGTCACCTGCGTGATAGTGAGCTTAAGGTTGAGGGCGATGCCGAAAACACATCGAAGGCCTGCAAGGTTATTGAAAGCCTGTTGCAGTTCATCAACCGTGGTGAAGCACTTTCCGAGCAAAATATCCGCTACTGCATTTCGCTTGTCAATGAAGGCAGTGAGGACAAAATAGAACAGCTTGCAGGCGACTGCATCTGTATTACTTCAAAGGGAAAGCCTATTAAGCCGAAAACCATCGGTCAGAAGCGCTACTGCTCGCAGATTGCGAAAAATACCGTCACAATTGGCGTCGGCCCTGCCGGTACGGGCAAAACCTACCTTGCCGTTGCAATGGCGGTCACGGCTTTCAGAAGCAAGCAGATTAACCGAATAATTCTCACAAGACCTGCTGTTGAGGCAGGCGAAAAGCTCGGTTTTCTGCCCGGTGATTTGCAGAGCAAGGTCGATCCGTATCTTCGCCCCCTGTATGACGCATTGTTTGATATGCTCGGTGCGGAAACATATCAAAAGTATGTTGAAAGAGGTAACATTGAGGTTGCTCCGCTTGCATATATGCGAGGAAGAACGCTTGACGACAGCTTTATAATTCTTGACGAGGCTCAGAATACGACAAGGGAACAGATGAAGATGTTCCTTACCCGACTCGGATTTAACTCAAAAATGGTAATCACGGGCGATATTACGCAGATTGACCTTCCGAACGGTGCAAAGAGCGGTCTTAAAGACTGCATCAAAATCCTCAAGAACATTGATGATATCGGCATCTGTTTCTTTGATGAAAAGGATGTTGTCCGTCATCGCCTTGTTCAGGATATCATCAAGGCTTACGCAAAATTTGAAAACACTGACATTAATAATTTACGAAACAACGGCTCCAAAAACAACGGCTCCAAAAATTAATTTACTTAATTTTCACATATCCCACGCTATCGGGTTAAAAATAATCGAAAGGATGATCATGAATGGCAGAGCATAATAAAATCAGGTAATTATCACAAACAAACAAAAGCAGTAAGATTCCGACAGGTATCAGAATGTTGTTCGTCGTTGTTGTAAACGCAGTTCTGCGACTT
>ENA-OQCF01000747-OQCF01000747.1-human-gut-metagenome-genome-assembly--contig:-NODE-747-length-12135-cov-3.259161_pt1 | contig 12135 bp, 15 predicted proteins | sample MGYA00242756_ERZ504573 | MGnify/ENA primary metagenome ERZ504573 (study PRJEB26092, sample SAMD00036240) | human gut metagenome | host: Homo sapiens | study: EMG produced TPA metagenomics assembly of...
CATCAGCCGGGCGACACGCTCACGTGCGCCCTCGAACTCGTCCAGCATCGCCTCCCAGATGTCCGACCCCATCACGACGGCAGCACCTCACGGGCTTCCCGCTCCGCCTTTTCGCCCGCATCGTCCGACACCAGTACGGCGCACCTTTTTCAGGTCATCGAAGGAGTACCCCGTGGCGAAGTCGGGGTTGCCGTCCGGGTAATAAGCCCCTAATTCCTCTTCCTCCTCCAGTGCCCGGATCTCCTCCGGCGTGGTTCATAGTCCGTCTCCTCCTCGTCCTCCTCCGGCTCGATGTCGGAGTAGTCCGCCCCGTCGTCCTCCGTGGCGGGTTCGTCCACGGCTCCGGCTGCCGCTTCCTCCCCGTCCTCCGCTGCAGAGCAGTAGGTGCTTTCACCCATGACCGTGTACGGCTTGCCCGGTTGCCCCGGTTCCTTTCCCGTTCCGTCCGTGTCTTCGTCCGTTTCCGCTGTCCCGAATATCCCGGCGATGTCCTGCCGGTAGTATTTCCACAGCACGGCGAGGTAATAGAGCAGCAGGACGGTGAGCGATAATTTCAGTATCATGCCGTTTCCTCCTTCCTATTTAAAAGAGGTTCTCCAGTTTCCCGGCGTATGCCGCCTCGATCTCCTCCCGGTATTGCTCGAAGTGCTGCGCCAGCACGTTGTCGATGTATGCCGAGAGCGACACCTTGCCGCCCGTCAGCATCACCGAGATTTTGGCGATGCGCTCGTGGTACTCACGGCGCACATAGACCGGCTTGCCGTAGCGGGCGGGGATGTCCATGCCTTTGAGGAAGGTCGTCTCGTAGTCCGCCTGCCTTCCCTTGCGCCGTCTTGTGTCCGCCGCCTTCCCTTCCTGCGCCTTCTCCACCGGCACGGCGGTTTCCTCCTTTCCGGTTCCCGGTTCTCCCGTCCCTGCCGCCTCGCCCGCCATCATCCGCATCAGCAGCTCCTCGTCGATGGGCTTCTCATTCCGCTGTCTCTTCATAGCCTTCCAGTTTGAGGATGGTCGCTATCTCACGGGTCAGTTCGGGGATGCCGCTGCCTGCCAACATCCGCCTGTCGGGAGCCAGCAGCGTGGAGCGGAACACCGTCCGTCCCGTGCCGTCCGCCTCCTTGCGGAAGCGTTTCGTGTCGGGGATGCGGGTTTGCAGCATCGGCAGCCCCATGTCGGCGACCACCTGCCCGTACTTCTCGTACAGCCCGCTCGTTTCCCGCTTGTCGACTTGGTTCCAGAAAAGGTAAAGCCCCTTCAGGCGGCTCGTCTCCTTGCCCAGCATCATCCGTTGCAGCACGTCGAGGAAGGAGAGCGTGCTTTCCAGCACCGCCTTGTCCGCACTCACCGGGGCGAAGATGTAGTCCATCTGTGCGATCGTGCGCAGGATGCCCGCCGAGTTCACCGTGCCCGGCAGGTCGAAGAAGAGCAGGTCGTAGCAGCCTTCCGCCGCCAGCTCCCTTGCCGTGTCGGGGGCTTGTTCCACCCGGCACTTGCGCACCGGATAGGCGGCACGCCCCGGCTGCCGCATCTGTTCGTAAGCCGCCCGTTTCAGGTGTTCGTTCTCCAGTACCGCCCGGCTGTCCCGCTCCCGCATCTCGTACAGGCTGTACTGCGGGAAGTCGCAGTCGATCACCGCTAACGGACACCCCAAGCGGTAGTGCAGGTAGCCCGCCACCAGCACCGTGATAGCCGTCTTGCCGCTGCCGCCTTTCTGTGTGGCGAAAGCCACGTTCAATGTCTGTCTGTCCATATCGTCATTCTGTTGGTTATTCATCCGGCTGCCCGTGCAGCCGCTTCTCTGTTCACTCAATCGGTCAGCTTTTCAGCCACTCTGCCGTTCATTCGTCCGTTCATTCGTTCAGGCATCCGGTCATACATTCAGCCCGGCATCCATCCAATCATCCGGCTGTCCACTTGTCCGGCTGTTCAGCCGTTTGACCGTTTAGCCGTTTAGTCATTTAGCCGTTTGGCTGTTTAGCCGATCATCCGGCTGGTTATCCGGTTGTCCGTCCGTTTGTCCGGCAAGACAATCAGCCGTTCGGCTGTCCGTCCGGTCGGCTATCCGGCTGTTTCCTTGTCTATCCGGACAGTCGTTTCACCGCTTCCACGGCGCAAAGGAATATCAAAATACCGGTAGTTTATCCGTTTGATTATCAGCGTGTCGTGCATTGTCTTTCCACCCGTAGGTTTGTCGCATCCGGGTATGGTGTCCGGACGGGAAAAGGACTGTTACTTTGCAGGCGGAAACCAAAATGGAGTAAGAATGGAAAAGAGCGGCAACCGCCCGAGGGAGTGCCCCGGCACTCCGCAGCAGGCAAGGGCATCCCCAATCTGTCCGGCAGGACGGATTTTATTTTCAAACGAAAATGGCAAGTTGTGTGCTGCGGCACTCGAAATGAATTTCGTGCCTCACCACCACCTTGCCCCCTCGATGTGGCATCCCCCTCCGGAGTCGGGGGCTGCTCACGGGGGAGAGCCGTAGGCATACGGCGTTTTCAGACCATGTTTCACTTAAAATTTTACAGGATGATGGACAATCAGAAGAAGTATGCGGGCAACCACGGGCGAAAGCCCAAGCCCGACAAGATGCGCCACCGCTACGTGTTCCGTCTGGACGACGGGGACAACGCCCGTTTCCTCGCGCTTTTCGATGAGTCGGGCAAGGCGACCAAGGCGGAGTTTATCGTTTCCGCACTTTTCGGAAGGGAGATTAAGGTCATTAAACTGGATAAGGGGACGCAGGATTTCTACATGCGCCTGACCACTTTCCACTCGCAGTTCCGTGCCATAGGCACGAACTACAACCAATGCGTGCGTGCGCTCAAATCCAATTTCTCGGAGAAGAAAGCCCTCGCTTTCCTCTACAAGCTGGAGCGGCACACCCTCGAACTGGTCGAGTTAAGCAAGCGGATTTCCGCACTGGTGGAGGAGTTCCGGAGTAAATACCCCGTCCGATGATAGCCAAGATCTCGCATGGCAGCAGCCTGTACGGGGTGCTTGCCTACAACCAGTTGAAGGTGGACGAACGGCACGCCGACGTGCTTTTCACCAGCCGGATTATCGAGCCGCAGGGCGATAACCCCTACACGATAGGGCATCTTTCCCGCTCGTTCAGTGATTACCTCACAGCCAATCGCAAGACCGAGAAGCCCGTCCTGCACATCTCCCTCAATCCCGATTCCGAAGGATTGCTTGTAGCGAGGAGCGGTTTGTCAGCTTGGCGGAGGAGTATATGCGGCGCATGGGCTTCAGCGACCAGCCTATATCGTCTATCGCCACAACGACATCGGGCGGGAGCACCTGCACATCGTCTCCGTCCGGGTGGACGAAACCGGGCGGGCGATTTCCGACAGCTACGAGCACGGGCGTTCGATGAAGGTCTGCCGGGAGCTGGAGAGGCAGTTCGGTCTTGTCCCGCTACGCCCAAGCAGTGGAAGGAGGGGCTGCCCTTGTCGCCCGTCGGTTACGGGGACGGCAACCTCAAGGGACAGTTGGCGGGAGTCATCCGCCCGCTTGCCCGTGAGTGGCGTTTCCGTACACTGGGCGAATACCGTGCCGTCCTTTCCCTTTACGGCATCACGGTGGACGAGGTGAAGGGGGAATACGGCGGGCGGGAGTATCACGCTTGACCTATTCGGCAACCGACAGGGAGGGCAACAAGGTCGGCAAGCCCTTCAAGTCCTCCGTGTTCGGCAAGGAGGCGGGCGTCGCTGCCCTCGAAAGGCGGATGCACAACGCTGCCGCATGGGAAAAGACCCACAAGGAGGTCGCCGCCGCCACCGCCGGAAAGGTTGCAGCCGCCATGCAGACCGCAGGGCATGACCGGGCGCAGTTCGAGCGGGAACTCATGCGGCAGGGTATCGGCGTGGTATTCCGTACCAACGATGCCGGGCGCATCTATGGGGCGACCTTCATCGACCATGCCGCCAAAGCCGTCTTCAACGGCTCCCGTCTGGGCAAGGAGTTTTCCGCAGGCGTGTTCAACGACTTTTTCGCCGGGCAGGAAGGCATTCACTTGCCGCAACCCTCCGCCGAAGTGGAACATCCCACCCGGCAGCAGGAGCAGCACAAGGACGGCACCACCCAAAACGTGGCGGCCGCTTTCAACCTCTTTACCCCCGTACCCGGCGGAGCGTCCGGCGACCAGCCCGTACCGCCCCGAAAAAGGAAGAAAAAACGCAAGTACGGCAGGCAACAATAAAGAACAAAAAGATAGCATTAACCAAGCAATCATCCGCATGGCATACCGACCTCATTTTCGCAGCGTAAAGCGGAACGCAGCGATTTTCGGATAAGGACAAAAAGCTGTTTGAGCGTAGCGAAAAGTCCGTTTAAGTGAGAGCAGAGCCAAACTTGTTTGGGCTATGCCGAACGTAGGACTTTCGCCGTAGGCAATTCTTTTTGTCCCCGAAAATTGCGAAGTGGAGTAGCTGCGAAAATGCAGTCTTGACTTTTTCTTTTTGGTATCTTTTTTCTTTTTGTGTCAAGACAAAAGAAAAAGTACATGTACATAATAAAACGAAGTTTTATCATTAATTTTCAACGAATCATGCAAAACGAAGACGATTTGCGTGGACTCGCCAAAGTCATGGAGTTCATGCGTGCGATAAGCATTTTATTTGTAGTCATCAATATTTATTGGTTCTGTTACCAGTCTGTCCGGGAGTGGGGCATCGACATCGGCGTGGTCGATAGGATATTGCTCGGCTTCCAGCGTACCGCCGGGCTGTTCTCCAATATCCTCTGGACGAAGCTCTTCGCCGTGCTGTTCCTCGCCCTTAGCTGCCTCGGCACAAAGGGCGTGAAGGAACAGAAAATCACGTGGCGCAGGATCATCCTTTGCGGCGTGTCCGGCTTGCTGCTCTTTTTCGGCAACGGGTGGCTGCTCGCCCTTCCTCTGCCGCTTCCTGTGGACACCGTGCTGTATATCACCACCCTCACCGCCGGGTATATCTGCCTGCTCATGGCGGGGCTGTGGATGTCCCGTCTGCTGAAGACCGACCTGCTCGAAGACGTGTTCAACGTCGAGAACGAATCCTTCATGCAGGAGACCGAGTTGAAGGAGAACGAGTATTCCGTCAACCTCCGCACCCGCTTCTGGTTCAGGGGCAAGGCGTATGACGGATGGATCAACTTGTCAATCCCTTCCGTGCGACGATGGTCTTGGGTACGCCCGGTTCGGGCAAGTCCTATGCAATTATCAATCAGTACATCAAACAGACCATCGAGAAGGGCTATTCGCTTTTCCTGTATGATTTCAAGTACCCCGACCTCTCCGAGATAGCCTACAACCACCTGCTCGCCCATTTGGACGGCTACAAGGTCAAGCCCAAGTTCTACGTGATAAACTTCGACAATCCGAGGGAGAGTCACCGCTGCAACCCCATCCACCCGGACTTCATGACCGACATCAGCGATGCCTACGAGAGTGCCTACACGATTATGTTAAATTTGAACCGAACGTGGATTTCCAAGCAGGGAGACTTCTTCGTGGAATCGCCTATTATTCTGTTAGCCAGTATTATATGGTATCTCAAAATCTACAAGAATGGCAAGTATTGCACCTTCCCCCATGCCATCGAGTTCCTGAACCGCAAGTACGTCGACATTTTTCCCATCCTGACCTCGTACCCGGAGCTGGAGAACTACCTTTCTCCCTTCATGGACGCATGGGAATCCTCGGCGGTGGAGCAGTTGCAGGGGCAGATTGCCAGTGCCAAGATCCCGCTTTCCCGCATGATTTCCCCGGCGCTCTACTGGGTGATGACGGCGGATGATTTCACCCTCGACATCAACAATCCCGAAGAGCCGAAAGTGCTCGTAGTCGGCAACAACCCCGACAGGCAAGGCATTTACGGGGCGGCGTTGGGACTGTACAACTCCCGCATCGTGAAGCTCATCAACAAGAAGAAACGGCTCAAATCCGCCGTGATTATCGACGAGCTGCCCACCATCTATATGCGTGGGCTGGATAACCTGATTGCCACCGCCCGAAGCAACAAGGTAGCCGTCATGCTCGGCTTTCAGGATTTCAGCCAGCTAAAGCGTGATTATGGAGACAAAGAGTCCGCTGTAATTTGCAATACGGTCGGCAATGTCTTTGCAGGTCAGGTAGTTGCCGAAACCGCCAAGACGCTCTCCGAACGTTTCGGCAAGGTCTTGCAGAAACGGCAGAACATGACCATCAACCGGAACGAGACCTCCGTCTCCATCAACACCCAGATGGACAGCCTCATTCCGGCAAGCAAAATTTCCAACCTCACGCAGGGTATGTTCGTCGGGGCGGTCGCCGACAACTTCGACGAGCGTATCGAGCAGAAGATTTTCCATGCCGAGATTGTCGTGGACAACGAGCAGGTCAAGCGGGAGACCGCCCGCTACGTGAAGATACCGCAGATCATCGACTTCACCGACAAGGACGGCAACGACACCATGCAGCAGCAGATCGACGCCAACTACTACCGCATCAAGAACGAGGTCAGGCAGATTGTCGCCGACGAAATTGAGCGCATCAAGGCTGATCCGGAGCTGTCGCATCTGATTAAGGACAAGTGAGGATAAAAATACCCCGTCGGCTTGCCAACGGGGTATTTTTATTTTGCGTGGTGTTTTTCGGCATGAAGTAATGGTTAAGTGGGTAGAAAACATTATTTTTGTAACAAGATGGATAAGGACAATCGCAAATACCGGATCTGCTTCATCGACTATATGTGGTATGTAGCCGAGATATGGCACGAAAGGGAGCATAACAACCTTAACGGGCGTATGCTGTTGTTTTTTTGCTGGCTCTTTGCCATACTCGTACCGCTTGGAACACCATTGATGTTTCGCTATTTCAGTTGGATTGTTGCTTTTGTCGTAGTGATGATGCTCTGCTTTCTTCCCGACTTGTTCTGCCAGCTCCGCTACACAGCCGGACGGCGTGAAGCGCTCCGTGAATATTACGGGAAGATGAAACATCCCGGCAGGAAGCTCGCCAAAATAGTCCTTATCGCTATCGCCCTGACCGTGGTGAATGTCGCACTGATGTTTCACCTCGGATTTATACATTGGGCATGATAAACGGCAGGAGAATAAGCATCGGTTCTATCATACCTTAATATAAATATAAATCATAATCAATAGACAGATAGTTATAAATACCCCTAACCAAAAACGGAAAGTGGTAGGACCTAATTCTTCGAGTAACTTGTTCCATCCATAAGAACCGTTCCCCTTATACGTCCACTTCCAATTGAATATAAGCCCGATGAGCCAAATTGACAATAAAAATATACCAATTAAATGACCTACTTTAGGATTTGATTGAATATATTGGGCTAAATCTGATAGTAGCCCTTCAAAATTCTGATATATGTTATTCAGCCATTCCATTTACTTATAATATTATACTTATACAGAAATACTTATGGGAATCTTTAGATACAGTTACCATTTTTTTTTATTAGCTGACAATCAATCTTTCAGAGAGATTTATCTGCTTATTATAACCTTATTTGAAATTTGTCAGTATATCGTTCTTTTCATTGGAAGACAACATTTCCAATAAATGATTAAAGCTATCGCAAACAAATTCTGCCGAATCTTCAAATTCAGGTTCAACTCCATAATAGATTTTACCGTAATTTTCCGGAGATAAATCTATGCACAAATATTGGTATCCATCTTTTACTGACATAAGAATAGGAATATGGCTATCCCAAAACAGGCGTATCATATCACAGGATTCCTTATCATCTGCCAACGCCTCAAGTCCCATCAGCTCAAATTCATTCCAACGGAATCCGCTATCGCTTTCTCCGTTAAAGTCCTCTATGGAATTAAACCATACATTATCACTTTCATTCGTGATTGTCTGAAACCGTTGTAAAAACTCCTGATAGTCCGCAGGAAGTTCGGAATACCGATTTTGTAAATCAGAGCTTAACTCTTTTCTTTCCAATCGTTCTGTAACGACGAATCCTATATTTTTCAGTGCTTCAATCATATTTTTTTTACGAATTTATAATGTTCGGTGAATAATCGATCTTTAAGGAGATTGATACGCTTGTTATCTGCCTTTATTCGCTTTGATAAGTTTCAACTACATACAAATCAACATTAGGATAATCGTTTGAAACTGTATCTAAAATTGTTTTTACATCGTCCCATTTTAATCCACCTAATCCAGCACCGATTGCAGGCAAGGCTATTGCAGTTACATTATTACTATTGGCTAACTTAAGCATCTGTATCAATGCCTTCTCGATATACTCTATTTTAGCTCGTGTTCGCCATGTTGCTTGAGTGCAAGATTATATATATGTCCATTGCCATAATCATAATCAAAAACATCTCCGGGGCAAAACTTATTTTCTTTGCACAACTGCTTATATTCAAGATACATATCTGGATATTTGCTTTTGAACTGCACGGCAATGCCTTTCCCCATTGCACCGGCACAATTACAACCGTGTGCATAACTGCTCACTCCCTCGATACGGAAAATGTCGCCTTTTTCAATATACCTAATCATTTGTTTTTTCTTTTTTATTGTTAATTATTCTTGGCAGATAATGTTCTGTGGATAATCGACCTTTAGGGGCGATTGATCTGCTTATTAGCGACCGTATTCTGTTTGAAATAGTTTCCAAATCTTCTCTGATGATACACTATAATCATTTAGTATATCTAACAATTCTTTATCCGACAGTGCGAAAACACTGATTGGGTATGATACATCATATTTCGATAGTGTAGCGAGAGATTTTTTATCAAATATTTCAAAGTTACATTGTCCTTTATAAAATACATTTATGAATATATTGGCATATTCTAATCCATTCTTTTTAAGAACACTATAATTATTCTCCATAAAATTCACATACCATTGATAATAACTCTCCATTTCATATTCAATCCCTATATCCGTAGGGTGTTCAAGAATTATATAATGTTGCTCTGTATCCACATCTACAACCTTAAATGACATATTGGTAATATCACCAAGAGTCTTTAATGTTATACAGTGATTGAAATATAAATCTATTGTAAGTTTTATCAATAACATATTTCTTTTGTTTTTTAGGACGCTAATGTTTGGCGGATAATCGACTGTTATAGGAGATTTATCCGTTTGTTATGCGCCTTCTTATTGTGGATATTCAAGTTTCAAACTCTTTCCATCCAATGCAACCGCATCACTAAGGGTAATCCTGAGCTTTTGTTCTTCCGAAAATCCGATGGTTTCGCCATCATTCAAAGTTACATCGCAGTCTAAAACATATGTAACTATATCAAGCAGAAAATCGCGAACATCATTCAGATCGGCATTGGCAGCATAAACTTCCATTTCTTCTTTACCAAATTTTCTCATTCCGTAGGTATATATACCTGCACATTCTTCGGTGCGATATACGCCAAACCACACCCAATCCAATATAGGCAATGCTTCATCATCTTGCTGCATTACAGATGCAACATCACAATAAAACTGGGGATAGAACACAGTTCCATCAGTATAGACAGCAATGGCTCTTTCTTGTTTAAGGCATGAAGAAACGACTTTTGTAAATAGTTTCCCTCGTTCCAATAGATTGGCATCCTTTCCCAATACAGAAACCATGAGATGTGCCTTGTGGCTTTTAGTCACTTCTACTGCATCTTTCCACATGTAATTTGCTCCTGCATAATGTTCCGCCTCTTGATTAGGAACAGGTGCAGGCATAATGGCTACTGCAAGTGTAACATCTCCCATAACAGCTACCAACGCTTCTTCATTGCCGTCATATGGAATTTCTATGTTCCAATCTGCCTTGCAGTCGTTGATGAGTTTTTTAATATCCCATTCATTTTGTGATAATAACACAAAGGCTACAAAAGCTCCAGTTGGATAATTTTCTTCTTTCATATTCTTATTGTTTTTATATTATATCTTTGGTGCATAATGCCCAGTGGATAATCACCATTAAAAGAGATTGATCCGCTTGTTAGTCGCACAATTTTGTTCTTTTTTCAACTCAACTATTAGCTGCTCATATTTTTATCATCTTTACCATAAAAGGTTATGGCAGATAGACTACCGAATCTATTCTATTATAATTATCCTTCGGCTTTAAACCATTCAAGATATTTAATGCCGTTGTAATCTTCTAATTCCTCAATATGTTTTTTGGGAACATCAGAATCATCGTAACTTTTTTTTCTTTATATAGATGTTCTGATTTTTCTTTTTATCTTTAAATCCATTAGGAATATAGCAGACTATACAATTCGATGCTGATACATGTTCTTCCTTGATGTAGAGTTCAATTACCCAATCAGGCACAAATTGATTGTTTATCATCCTTTTTACCATTTCAAATGGATTTTCAAGATGATCCAAAATTTCCACTTTCAAAAATTCTGGGTAATAGAACTTAATTCCTATGTCCTTGCAGAACTGACAGCGATGGTCGGGATTTGGGCGTTTCTTTGTACGATCTTCTTCGTAATCTCGTATTTCTTTCATGTATTCATCTTGATTGAAATACTCCATAAATTCTTCCCTACTTTTATCGGTTGTGCCAATCCAAATCATATATTCTAATCCAGCATTAGACCCTTGCATTCCTTCAGGCGACAGTTCAAACTCAAACGTACCAAGATAAGTCATGGTTGTGGTATTCTCTGCCTTCTTAGGAGATATACCCTCACGACAATTATAGCAGATAACAGCATTTGCCATTGTAATATTTTTATCAGCTATCGACAGACTTATCTTTTGGGTATCAGCAGGAATAAGGTTAAGTAATCCTGCCAAGCCGTCAGATGTGAATTTCATAATAAGAAAATCCTCATCATAGCTCATTACACCAAGCTCCTTACAGAACAGGCAACGAAGTTCCTTATTGTCTTCATCATAATCTTTCCACCATTGACGGAAAGCCGATTGATCCATATATTTCTCAAAGTCAGCTTCGGAATCGAATTGACCGACCCATATCATTATCTTACTCATTTTCTTTTTTTTATTTTTCAAGCGACTAATGTCCGGCAGCGTTCCGCTTATTCAGTCGGTTTGCTGTTTGTTAGCAGTCTCATTCACAATCTTCATAACGACTATATTTCTTAATCATCCGTTTGACGAATATAGTTCGCCTGACAAGCCATCAGAAATATTGGTTATCGAATCTATCTCTTCGTTCTGGATTTGAAATTTGCCAGCCATCAAGTTCTTGCTCAAAGAGGAAAAGTGTATTATGCAAAGTTGCATCAAACATCCGTGTCGCAATCCTCTGAATTAGTTTTTATGGTATCGGTAGTAAGAGATAGACTTTTTAGTTCCTCATTCAATTTTTTTTATTGATGAAGCTTTTGCACCTCCATTAAGGATATTATCAAGAATGTGTAAACTATTATCTCTCACACTCTCTATATACATTTTTCCAAATTGATTTAATACTTCTTCGTTTTCCATTTCTTCCTTTTTTTTATTGACTGCTAATGGTTTGCAGCGTTCCGCCTTATTCAGTCGGTAGTGCTGTTTGTTATAAACTCTTTTTTCTTTATTCTTTTGCCATTACATGTAAAGCCATAAGTAAAAGCTGCATCTATGGCTTGTTTTGCACTCTCAAGAATATAATGATACAAATTATCATATTTACTAAAGCATGGAGAAAGAATGTAGAAGTTTTTAATATTTAAAGGAATATAAATCCCCGTCATATCGGATATTCCATAGCGTGCTTCCTCCAAATTTGGTACTGGTATGGAAATAGATATTTCAAACTCTTTATTAGATGGGAAACGTTTTGCCCGTTTGAAAATCCCAATCCCCCCATTAGTATTTCGAAGATTTATCTGTATGAGAAGTTTCCAATCTCCCAAATCATCTAAGTTGATTTGGTTATTGTAATCTTCCATATAACCATTCAACTCTCGGTAAATTGAGCGCAGTAAGTCCAATTCTCCAAGTTCGGGGATTTCACTACTTATTAAAACTGCATATTGATTATTCATACATTCATCCTTATATCCAGAGTTTATAATGTTTGTCAGCGTTCCGCTTATTCAGTCGGTTTGCTGTTTGTTATAAGCTTTTATTTCATTCCATTCTAATTTGCAAAGCAGTCCAATAATCTTCAATTGTTGAATCAGCTTTCTTATATCTTTGCTCAT
>ENA-OQCF01000749-OQCF01000749.1-human-gut-metagenome-genome-assembly--contig:-NODE-749-length-12105-cov-2.191852_pt1 | contig 12105 bp, 17 predicted proteins | sample MGYA00242756_ERZ504573 | MGnify/ENA primary metagenome ERZ504573 (study PRJEB26092, sample SAMD00036240) | human gut metagenome | host: Homo sapiens | study: EMG produced TPA metagenomics assembly of...
CTGAAAATCCCCGTGTCATTGGTTCGATTCCGATCGGAGGCATCCCTGAACGGTGCAGTGATGTGCCGTATATGCGGCGTAGCTCATCTGGTAGAGCGCCACCTTGCCAAGGTGGAGGTAGCGAGTTCGAGCCTCGTCGCCGCTCCAACATGAAGCCATCGTTTGTGCAGAAATGCACAGCGATGGCTTTTTTCAACAGAAACTGCATCAAATGTTGACAACTCGATGCTCTGGGCCGTATACTGAAACTATCGTGCAACAAACAGAGGCGGGCTGACCGCTTGCGGGAGTCGACCCGCGGGCGTGGCTCGCCTCTGTGCTATGGGAAAAGGAGGGAAAACCAGTGATATTCGGCAAGTATATCAACCGCTATTACCTGCGCCACGCGCCCGCGCTGCTGCTGGGCATCCTTGCGCTGCTGATGGTGGACTATATCCAGCTGCTTGTGCCGCAGCTCTATCGTCTGGTCATCAACGGCGTCAACCTTGGACAGGTGGTGGTGAGGGGCGAGACAATGCCTTTCACGAAAGAGGTACTGTTCCAGCACATCTGCCTGCCCATGATATGGATCGTGCTGTTCATGGTGGTGGGGCGCTTTTTGTGGCGCATCTGCTTCTTCGGCACCAGCATCCGGGTGCAGGCGGATCTGAGGGAGAAGATGTTCGACCACAGCCGCCGTCTGTCCCAGCAGTACTATCAGGTGAACAAGGTCGGCAACCTCATGAGCCTCTACACCAACGACCTCGACACCATCCAGGAGTGCTTCGGCGACGGCATCCTGATGTTCTTTGACGCATTGGTGCTGGGTCTGCTGGCCCTCTACCGGATGTGGTGCATGGACAGACGCATGACAATACTGGCCCTCATCCCGGCAGCGTTCATGTTTGCCATCGGCACCGTGATGGGCAAGACCCATGACCAAAACGTGGGAGAAGCGCCAGCAGGCGTTCTCTGACCTGTCCGACTTTGCGCAGGAGAACTTCTCCGGAATCGCGGTCATCAAGGCGTTTGTCAAGGAACTCAAAGAGCTCATCGCTTTCCGCAAACTCAACAAAGACAACGAAGAGGTCAACGTAGAGTATACCCGCATCTCGGTATTGCTCGAAGTAATGGTGACGTTCTTTGTGGAGTCGGTCATCTGCGTCATCCTCGGCTACGGCGGCTATCTCGTCTACAAGGGAAATTTCAATGCGGGCCAGCTGGTGGAGTACATCGGCTATTTCGAGGCGATCGTCTGGCCCATCATGGCGATCTCAATGCTCATCGAAAAGACCTCCCGCGGCAAAGCTCCCTCAACCGCATCACCGAGCTGCTGGACGCACCCATTGATGTGGCCGACCGCGCCGGTGTGCCGGACCTCGAAAACCCCAAGGGCGGCATTGAGTTCCGCGATTTGACCTTCCGCTACCCGGACGGCGAGTTCGATGTGCTGAAAAACATCTCCTTCACGATCCAGCCCGGCGAGAGCGTGGGCATCGTGGGCAAGACCGGCGCAGGCAAGACGGCGCTGGTCGATTTGCTCCTGCGCACTTATAACGTCCCCGACGGCACCCTTTTCGTGGATGGGAAGGACGTCAACGGCGTCTCCATCCACTCGGTGCGGCAGGCATGTGCCTATGTCCCGCAGGAGAACTTCCTCTTTTCGGATACCATCGCCCACAACATCGCCTTTGGCGTGGACGATGCTACCCCCGAGGACATTGAACGGGCAGCCAGCCTTGCTGACGTCCGGGATAACATTGTGGACTTCAAGGATGGCTACGAGACTGTCCTGGGCGAGCGCGGCGTCACCGTCTCGGGCGGTCAGAAGCAGCGCATCTCCATCGCCCGCGCCTGCTGAAAGATGCGCCCATCCTGATCCTCGACGACTCGGTTTCGGCGGTGGATACCAGGACGGAAAAAATTATCCTCGACAACCTGAAAAAGAGCCGTGCAGGCAAGACCACTCTGCTCATCGCGCACCGCATCTCGACGGTGGAGGGACTGGATAAGATCATCTTCCTTGAGGATGGCAGAGTGGAGGCCGTCGGCCCCCACGACCAGCTCTATGCATCCTGCCCGGAGTACCACAAGATGGTCGATCTGCAGAAGCTTGAAGACGAAGTGGGAGGCGGCAACGCATGATGAGTCTGAATCCGCTTCTTCTCGTGGGCGGCGTCATCGGCACCGTGTCGGTGCTGCTGCTCATCGCCTACGCCTGCGTCAAAGACAAGAAAACGGCTATGGGCTTCGAGCGCAGCATGGCCGACGGCGAGATCCTGCGCCGCCTCTTCGGCTACGCCAAGCCCTACCTCAGGCAGTTCGTCGTCGTGGGCTTTCTCGTCCTCTTCTCCATCTCCTACGACATCGCGTCGCCCCTCATCGTGGGCTACATCGAAGAGCTTGTGGTGGGCGATTTCGAACTGAAAAGCCTCTATGTCAGTGTGGCCGTGTACGCGGGTGTGCTGGTCTTCTCGATGGCCAGCACCTATTTGCAGGCCGTCATTCTGCAGCGTGTGGGCCAGCGCATCATCTCCGATTTGCGCGAAGACCTTTTCACCCACATTGAAAGCCTCTCCCACGGCCAGCTGAACGACATCCCGGTGGGCAAGCTCGTCACCCGCGTGACCAACGACACCAACGCCATCTCGATGATGTTCACGAACCTCTTCGTCAACCTCACCAAGAACGCCTTCGTCATTTTGGGCATTCTGGTGGCGATGCTCTTCCTGAACTACGAGCTGACCCTGATGGTGCTTTGCTTCGTACCCTTCATCCTCCTGTTCACGGTCATCTTCCGCAAGTTCTCCCGCCGCGCCTACCGCAAGGTCAAGGACGCGACCACCGACATCAACACCTACCTCTCCGAGAATCTCTCCGGCATCAAGGTCACCCAGATCTTTGGCCGCGAGGACGAGAAGATGGAGGAGTTCCGCCAGAAGAGCCAGACCCTCGCCAAGGCCACGCAGGAGCAGATCTTCGTCTTCGGCGTCTTCCGTCCGCTGGTGTATATGCTGTATATCAGCTCGATCCTCTGCCTGTTCTATCTTGGCGGCATGGGCCACCTGAACCATGTCACCTTCCTCGGGCAGACCATTTCCAGCGGCACCATCGTCACCTTTTATATGTATATCTCCAAGTTCTTTACCCCCATCCAGAACCTCGCCGAGCAGTTCAACTGGCTGCAGTCGGCGCTGGCGTCGTCGGAGAAGGTCTTCTCCATCATGGACATCCAGCCCCAGATGGTGGACGCCCCCGATGCCGTTGAGCTGGACGAAGTGAAGGGCGACATCGAGTTCCGGGACGTCTGGTTCAGCTACATCCCTGGCGAGTGGGTGCTGCAGGGCGTTTCCTTCCATGTGGAGCCCCGCCAGACCGTGGCCTTCGTCGGATCTACCGGCTCGGGCAAGAGCACCATCCTCTCCCTCATCTGCCGCAACTACGAGTTCCAGAAGGGCGAGATTTTGATCGACGGCATCGACATCCGCAAAATCAAGATCTCCTCCCTCCGCCGTCACTTCGGCCAGATGCTGCAGGACGTTTTCCTCTTCTCGGGTACTATCCGCAGCAACATCGTCCTGCGGGAGGAGAACATTCCGGACGAAGAGATCATGAAGTCTGTCGGTATGTCAATGCCGACCACTTCATCAACAAACTCGAGCACGGCCTCGACGAAGAAGTCCGGGAGCGCGGCAATAACTTCTCGGCGGGCCAGCGCCAGCTGCTCAGCTTTGCCCGCACCATCCTGCATAAGCCCAGCGTCATGATCCTGGACGAGGCCACCGCCAACATCGACACTGAGACGGAGCTTCTGATTCAGGATTCGCTGGAAAAGATGCGCAGCGTCGGCACCATGCTCATCGTGGCACACCGCCTCTCCACCATCCAGCACGCAGATAACATCATCGTGCTGTCGCGCGGCAGGATCTTGGAGCAGGGGACTCACCAGCAGCTTCTCGCCGTACATGGCCGGTATTATCAGCTGTACACGCTGCAATACCACAAAGAACAGATGGATAAACAGTAAAGCAAAAGCAGGTGCATCCAGCGGATGCACCTGCTTTTTTGCATAGGCTCAATATTGATACGGCACGATGTCCGGCTGGTCGGGGCGGTGCTCGCCGATGACTTTTTCCATCCAGATCATGTCGTACCAGCGCCCGAACTTATAGCCGCAGTTGTGGAAGGTACCGGCCAGCGTGAAGCCAGATGTTCGTGGAACTGGGCGCTGTTTTTGGTGAGGTATTCATCCTCCACCTGCGGGTAGCCGATGCAGGCGTAGAGGTTGAGAACACCCATGGCCTTGAGCCGGTCGGCCAGTGCCTCATAGAGGGCGCGGCCCAGTCCGCCGCGCCTGGCGTCGTGGTCGAGGTAGATGGTCAGCTCTGCGGCCCAGTCGTAGGCGGCACGTCCCACAAAAGCGTGGGCATAGGCGTAGCCCTCGATGCGGCCATCCCGCTCGATGACGAGGTAGGGATATTTTTTCATGATGGCCCGCATCCGGCCCTCGAACTCGGCAAGCGACGGCACATCGTACTCGAAAGTGATGACCGTGTGCTCGACGTAGTAGGCGTAGATTTCCAGGATGCGGGGTGCGTCGGCCAATGTGGCGTTGCGGATGGTAATATCGGACATGGTTTTTACTCCTCAGAACATCGTAATGATGAGCGCACACAGCGGCAGGAACACGATGCTGAGCAGGGTAGTCAGCACGACGCTGCCGGCGGCAAACTGCTCATCGTGGTGGAACTGGACGGCGAACACCGAGGTGATGGATGCAGCCGGGCAGCATTCCAGCAGCAGGATGACCTGCGTGACCATGCCGTAGCGGAAGAGCCCCAGCGCGGCGAAAGCTGCGATGGTCAGCACCGGAATGAAAAGCATCCGGACCACGGTAAGCTTCCAGATGTGCTGATCGGTGAGGGTGCGGTGCAGGTCGCCCGAGGCGATGAGCATACCGGTGATGAGCATGGAGAGGGGAGTGTTCATGTCGCCCAGAAGCTCCATGGGCTGGACGATGAGGTCGGGCAGCGGGATCTGGAGCAGGTAGAGGACGAGACCCACGACGATGGCGTAGATGGCCGGGCAGTGCAGCAGGCTCTGGGCGACCTTTTTGGGGTCGGAGCTGCCGCTGACCATGCTGTAGCCCACCGTCCAGAGCAGGAGATTGAACATGGTGAAGAAGGCGCTGGCATAAAGCAGGCCCTCGGAGCCGAAGAGCGCCGAAATGAGGGGCAGGCCCATATAGCCCGCATTGGAGAAAACACAGGCGAACCGGAAGATGGGCGTCCGGCTGTCCCTGCTGCGGGCCGTGAACAGCAGGGTGATGATGAGTCCCAACAGGATGGACAGGGTGCTCAGGGCGAACGCGGCCATGAGGTTGTGCAGAATTTCTGCGCTGAACTCCATGCGGTAGGAGTTGATGATCATGGCCGGGACGACGAGGTTGACCAGCAGGTTCGAGAGGGTCTGCTTGCCCTCGGGGCGGAGCAGGCCGGTCTTGGCACCAAGAGCCCCCAGCCCGATGAGGACGAACAGTTCCGCCACCTGCTGGGCGGTGATGACAGCAAGGTCCATAATAAGCTCCCCTCCTTACAGGATGACGTTCTTGATGAGCAGCGAAACACTGCCGTCCTCGGCGTGGAGAAATTCCACCGCAGAATCCTCGGAGAGGATCTCGGTAGGGATCTTTACCTCGATGCCGCTGGCGGTGTGGATGCTGCGGCTCTCCATCCGGCGGATGCGGGCGGGGGAGACAGTGACGGGCTGCTGGGCCTGCGCCGGCTCGAGGACGTCGCTTTTCTCCACATAGTCGTCGAAGGGGACAGCCGCCAGCGGGTATTCCTCAGCAAGCTGCCGGCGCACCTGCTCGACCGTCACCTTGTTGTCGTTGTCAGCGGCCTGATTGGCAATGAGCATGGCCACCTGTGCCTCCACGTGGGGCTCATCCTGATAGTTCTCCTGCACGGCCTGGACGGCGGCGTCCTGAATGGCCTGCAGCTTTTTCTTTTCCGGCTCGGCGGTGGTGTACTGGAAAACGACGGTGGAGAGGTAAAATTCCTTGTGGCCGTCGATGTCGAACTTTTTCTCCAGCAGCTTCATGGAGTAGTCGGTCAGGTCCACCAGTGCGCCTTCCTCCACCTTGCCGCTCTGGGTGGGCAGGCAGGCCCGCTGCTGATGATGGAGTTGACCGGCGCACCTTCTACGCTCTCGGTGTAGTGGGTGTAGCCGTTTTTATAGTTGAGCTTGAGGATGCCCAGCCACGGCTGGCCGTCCCGGGTGAAATCCACCACGGCGAGGTCGGCCCCCGGAATGGTGGTATGAGCATGCATATAGTCGAACAGGACGCCCGCAATGCGGCAGGACAGGTCGATAAAGTCCTTGTTCTGTTCCAGCTCGTACCGAAATGCCGAGTCCGGCAGGGGGCGGCACTGGCGGATGTCGTCGCTGGCAAGCAGCTTTTCGATGTGGTATTGCAGATAGGCCGTCTTTTCGGCTGTCATCTCCATGCAGCTGCCGCTGAGCACGGGGGCATCCAGCGTGGTATCCAGAACGTGGAGAATGGCCTGATGTACGATGATCTCCATATGTGAACCTCTTTTTTTGTATACAAGAAATCTCAAATCACCTGTCAGTATAACACAACCCGGCCCAAAAGGCGAGAATGACTTGAAGCTCTGTGGCAGAAATGCTATACTTGGCCCAGAAACACCTATTATACAGGGCAAAAGAAGGGAGACTCCGGTATGGAATTTCGGGAAAAGCCAATGCAGAACCTCATCCGCATCAAGGAGAAGGAGATCTGCAAGAATGTGCAGGCGCTTTTGCTGGACGGCGAAAGCATCGTGGGCGCATACAAGACGGTGCGTGATCAGGCCGTTTTTACGAGCCACCGCATTTTCATTGTGGATATGCAGGGCGTTACCGGCACCCGGCAGGAGATCTTCGTCCTGCCCTACCGGAAGATCGTCCACTTCGGCATCCAGACGGCAGGCTTCGGCGACCCATTGCAGACTTCGGAACTGACAGTCTGCTACGCCGACGAGCACGAGATGAAGTTCGGCTTCATCGGGCAGGAAGAGCTGCTGGCTGTGGCGCAGGCCATCAGCCGGTGCATCCTGTAAAATAAAAATGCAACAAAACAGGACAGCCCCGCTCTGAGATGTGCCAGAGCGGGGCTGTCCTGTTTTGCTGTGATGATGAATAATGAAGAATAGATGATGACGTTTTCAGCAGGCGCGGCCAGCCTCGAGCATATAGCGCAGGAAGCCGGTGACATCAGCGGGGTCGCTCACGCTGATGCTGAAGCCCTTTTTGGGGGCGTCCATGGTCTGGAAGATGGCGGAAGCCTCGTCGTCCTTCTTGAGGTCACAGGTGGAGCCATTGTCCAGATGCAGGATGACGCTGCCGCGGCTTGCGGCGACCTGTTTCATGAAGCGGTTTTTATCAAAATATTCGATGCGAAGCATAATAAATACCTCCGTGATCCGTAAAGTGTGTAAGACTTTTACAAAAGCCTTGTGGGTCGGGGTGCGGGCGGCATCGCGGCCTTAGAGCTGTGGGACAGTGCGCAGACCCTTGGAAGTGGGTTGTATCTGCCCCGTTCCAGTGCTATACTGAGCTTATCAGCTCCGATGAAATAATACCACGAAACCGGCACAAATGATAGAACAAAAACACATACTTTGTACAACAAAATCGGCTTTGATAAAAAATCTTCAATGTATTGGGGAAAGGAATTGGCGAATATGGCACTAAATATCAGCTCCAACATCGTCGCCAGCGAAAAGGGCAGGGAACTTGTGCAGCACGGCAGCGCGCTGTTTCCCATCGCCTGCTATGCCGAGGATCTGTCCAGCTATTCGGTGGCGTGGCACTGGCACGAAGAGTTTGAATATGTGCTCTGCACGAAGGGGCCGCTCCATGTGGACGTCAACAAGACCCGCCTCACCTTGCAGACCGGGCAGGGAGTGTTCATCAACTCGGGCGTCCTCCACGCGGTGGAGCAGGCACTGGAAGGCACAGCCCTGCTCCACTCGGGCGTGTTCCATCCGCGCCTTGTGGGCGGCATGGATACCATCTTCTGGCAGAAGCTCATCCGCCCCATGACCCAGCCCGATGCCCCGCCATTTTTCCTTCTGGATGGGTTGGTGCCGTGGCAGAAACAGGTGCTGGACTGTCTGCACGAGAGCTGGAAAGCCGTGTCGGATGAGCCATTCGACTACGAGAACCGGGTGCGCTACCACCTCTCTCTGGCCCTGCGGCTGCTGAGCACCCAGTGCGTGGGCGGGCGGACGAAAGTCTCCCAGCAGGAGCAGATCGCCTCCGAGCGGATGAAGCAGATGCTCCGCTTCGTGGAGGAACACTACGCAGAAGAGTTGACAGTCCAGCTCATCGCGGGCAGCGTGGCCCTCAGCGAGAGCGCCTGTCTGCGCAGTTTTAGGCAGATGCTGGGCATCACGCCCATCCAGTACGTCAAGCAGTACCGGGTGGAAAAGGCCGCTGAGCTGCTTCGCTCCACCCGGCTCAAGACCGGCGAGATCGGCGCGGAGTGTGGCTTCACCGATGGCAGCTACTTTATTAAGATCTTCCGGGAGATAAAACACTGCACTCCCAAAGAATACCGTATGAAATTTTGTTGAGATGTGAAAAAAGGAGAAATCTACCCCATGCGGCGTACATTGACATCCGGCCCCATCACCAGCAGCATCCTGCTGTTCGCCCTGCCCCTTATGTTCGGAAATCTCTTGCAGCAGATGTACAACATCGCCGACACCTGGGTGGTCGGCCGCTTTCTCGGCGCAGATGCGCTGGCGGCGGTCGGCTCGTCCTACACCCTCATGACCTTTCTGACGTCCATCCTGCTGGGCCTCTGCATGGGCAGCGGCGCGGCCATCTCGATGCAGTACGGCAGTGGTGAGTACGATAAAATGCGCCAGAGCGTCTTCCAGTCCTTCGTCCTCATTGCGGGCATGGCGCTGGTGCTCAACCTGCTGGTGTATCTGGGTCTGGACGGCATCCTCTGGGTGCTCCGCGTCCCCGAAGAGCTGAAGCTCCTGATGAAAGACTATCTCGTCATCATCTTCCTCGCATCACGGCCACTTTCCTCTATAATTACTTTGCAAACCTTCTCCGCGCCATTGGCAACTCGGTGGTGCCGCTGGTCTTTCTGGCCGTGTCGGCGCTTTTGAACGTGGCCCTCGACCTGCTCTGCGTCATCGTCTTTGGCTGGGGCGTCAAGGGTGCGGCCGGTGCGACGGTATTTTCGCAGTTCGTGTCTGGCATCGGGATCGGCATCTATACGCTGAAAAAGTTCCCGGAGCTTTGCCCGAAGCGGGAAGACTGCCGCTGGGATAAGCAGAACCTTGCTTCTATCCTGAACCTTTCGGTCATGACCAGCGTGCAGCAATCCATCATGAACTTCGGCATCCTGATGGTGCAGGGCCTCGTGAACAGCTTTGGCACGGTCATTATGGCGGCCTTTGCGGCAGCGGTGAAGATCGACTCCTTTGCCTATATGCCGGTGCAGGATTTCGGCAACGCCTTTTCGACCTATGTGGCCCAGAATTACGGCGCAGGCCAGAGCGAGCGCATCCGCAAGGGCATCCGCAGTGCGGGCCTGACCTCGGCGCTCTTCTGCATCTTCATCAGCGTGATGGTCTGCCTGTTTGCCTCGCCGCTGATGGGCATCTTCATCGACGTTTTCGCAGGTGGACATCATGCTGCCGGCGTCCACTATCTGCGCATCGAGGGCGCGTGCTATATCGGCATTGGCATCCTCTTCCTGCTCTACGGCTACTACCGTGCCGTCAATCAGCCGGGAATGTCGGTGGTGCTGACCATCGCCTCCCTCGGCACCCGCGTGGCACTGGCCTACCTGCTGTCGGCCACTCCGCTGGGCGTCACTGGTATCTGGCTCAGCGTCCCCATCGGCTGGGCGCTGGCGGACGCCATCGGCATCGGATACTATCTGGTAAGGTATAAGAAGGTGACACAATGAAAATCGAACACGTTGCGTTATATGTCAACGACCTCGAGGCCGCGAAGGACTTCTTCGTCCGCTACCTCGACGCCGTGCCGAATGCGGGCTACCATAACCCGAGGACGGACTTCCGCTCCTACTTTCTCACTTTCGCGGACGGCGCACGCCTGGAGCTGATGAACAAACCTGGTATGCCCGACGAGCCGAAGCCTGCCGCCCGCACCGGATACGCGCACATCGCGTTCAGCGTCGCAGTCGGGAGAAGGTGGATGCGCTGACGGCCCGTCTCAAGGCAGACGGCTTCGAAGTCCTCAGCGGCCCCCGCACCACCGGAGACGGCTATTATGAAAGCTGTGTCCTTGCGGTGGAAGGAAATCAGATCGAGATCACGGTGTAACACAAAAAGAGCAGAGCCTGCGGTGAAAACCCGCAGGTCTCTGCTCTTTTGTTATGGATATATCAGCCCGGCAGCACCACAATGTCCGCCGCAGCAAGTGAGATGATGAGGAACATATTTTCTGGGCCGAATATAGCACAGGGGCCGGGAAAAACTACAAAAAGCCCGAAATACACGACGAAAATATTGTATTGGTTGCGCAACGACCTGTGAAAGAAATGAGAAAACTAAAACTTTTTAGATAAAACTATTGACAATGGTGACCTCGCGAGTATAATTGCCTTATCAAATCATTCAAAACATTTAACTAAATGACGTGAACTGATTTGCCCGAACAAGATACGATAGTACAACACACATACACAAGATAAAAGGAGAAAATCACCATGACTTTTGAGGATATGAAGAAGATCGTCGTTGACACCCTGAACTGCGAGGAAGAGAAGGTCACGATGGAGCCAGCCTGACCGAGGATCTCGAGGCCGACAGCCTGGACGCTGTGGAGCTGAACATGGCTCTGGAGGACGCTTTCGGTGTCTCCATCCCCGACGAGGAGCTGGCCAACATGAAGACCGTCGGCGACATCTTCAACTACCTGACTGCACACGCTGAGGCATAACAATGAACGACATCAGAGACTTGTTCCCGGGCCGGATGCGGGAGCGTACCTTCCAGCTCAAAGCCCGGCGGGACACCGGTGTGGCGTGGAATGAGCCGCAGTTTGTGGAATGCAAGCAGTGCGGCCGCCGTGCCACCCGCCAGATCTGGGCTAAGAGCCTTTTCGTCTGCCCCAACTGCGGCAATCACCAGCCCATCGGCGCGTACTACCGCCTGAGCCTTGTGCTGGACAGCGGCAGTTTCCGGGAGCTGGACGCAGAGCTGGCCCCGCAGGACGTGCTGGGTTTCCCGGGCTATCCCGAAAAGCTCAGCGCCCAGACCCAGAAGACTGGCCTCAGCGAGGCCGCTGTCGCGGCAGTAGGCCGCATCGGCGGCGTGTCGGTGGTGGCCGCTGTGCTGGACAGCCGCTTCTTTATGGGCAGCATGAGCACGGCCGTGGGCGAGAAGATCACCCGCGCCATCGAGTACGCGGCGGCGAAAAACTGCCGCTGGTCATCTTTTCGGCCAGCGGCGGCGCCGGATGCAGGAGGGCATTTTCAGCCTGATGCAGATGGCCAAGACCAGCGCCGCCATCGAGCGCTTTTCGGCCAGGGGCGGGCTGTACATCAGTGTGTTGACCCACCCCACTACCGGCGGCGTTACCGCCAGCTTTGCCAGCCTTGGCGACATCATGCTGGCCGAGCCGGGCGCACTCATCGGTTTTGCAGGCCCCCGCGTCATCGAGCAGACCATCGGCGAGCGCCTGCCCGAGGGCTTCCAGCGCAGCGAGTTCCAGTTGGAACACGGCTTTGTAGACAAGGTCGTACCCCGCAGTGAGCTCCGCGCCACCCTCATCCAGCTGCTGCAGCTCCACGCAGGCGGGAGGAAAACAGAATGATAAAAGAACTTCTGGAGCAGCTTGCTCCTTTGGACGCCCAGATCGCTGCCTGCGGGGCGGCGCACAGGACGAGGAGAGCCAGATGGCCGCTATCACGGCCCACGCTTCCGAGCTGGCCGAACTGGCTGTGGAGGAAGATGAGATCCTCCGCTGCTGCGGCCCGCTGACCGCTGAGGATCGGGTCTTCTGGCACGCCACCCGGAGCGCCCCCATATCGACGAGACCATCAACGCTCTGTTCACCGATTTCTTT
>ENA-OQCF01000750-OQCF01000750.1-human-gut-metagenome-genome-assembly--contig:-NODE-750-length-12095-cov-2.230615_pt1 | contig 12095 bp, 12 predicted proteins | sample MGYA00242756_ERZ504573 | MGnify/ENA primary metagenome ERZ504573 (study PRJEB26092, sample SAMD00036240) | human gut metagenome | host: Homo sapiens | study: EMG produced TPA metagenomics assembly of...
GAAAGCATGAATGTCCAAGGATGACACAGATCTGCAATATGATAGAAGAACGTGGAAATCAAAGTAGTCAGAGGGACACATAAGGAATAAAAAAGTTTCCATACGTACTGTTCACTCCGTTCACAGTAACGTAGCCAAAATTTCATTCCAGATTGCCTGCGGCAATGGAATTTTGGCATATTCATGCCAAAACACCTCGCAGAATAGTGGTGTGTGAACAGTAACTCCCATATAATTTATAAAATAAAAAGAATATAAAATGCCTTGAAAATAAGAGTAAGTAATGCTAACATAAGTATAAAGCATATTTCTCTTATATTTCAAGCATTTTTGCCGTCTGATTATTCTAATCTCAATTCAGAAATCCATGCTTTTAATTCCAGTTAATTATGAAAAGCAGGAGCTGAGAAGTGATAAGAATAGCACAAAATGTTCTTTGACTCCTGCGGAAAACAGGAGGTATTGCCAATGGCAAAAAGAAAGAACAAAAAAATTATTGTGAAAAGAAACCGATTGAAAGGCAACACAGCAACTGCAAACCGTAAGTACAAAGATACAGTCTTCCGTATGCTGTTTTCAGACAGAAAGAATCTGTTGTCGCTGTATAATGCAATCAATGAAACTTCTTATACAGATGCTGCTCAATTAGAGATTGTGACACTTGAGAACGCAATCTATATGGGAATGAAGAATGATCTGGCGTTTATTATAAATACGAATCTGTTTCTGTATGAACATCAGTCTACGTATAACCCGAACATGCCTTTGAGAGACTTATTCTACATTTCCAGCGAATATCAGAAAATGGTGGATTGGAAGTCCTTGTATACCTCAACAAGACTGAGAATACCCACACCGAATTTTATCGTATTTTATAATGGAACAGAGAAAAAAGAAGATAGGTGGGTAGATTATCTGTCAGAATCGTATGAAAATATGTCAGGAGAACCAAATCTTGAACTAAAGGTCATCACATTAAATATCAATGTAGGGCATAATAAAAAACTAATGGAAGAATGCCGGACGCTAAGAGAATATGCTCAGTATGTTGATAAAGTACGCAGATATTCTAATGAAATGGAACTGAATACGGCAGTAGAACGTGCAGTGAGCGAAAGCATTCAGGAGGGAATTCTCAAAGAATTTCTGCAAAAGAATCGAGCGGAGGTAGTTGCTATGAGTATATTTGAATACAATGAGGAAGAGGAAAAAAGGAAACTCAGGAAAGCTGAGTACGAAGCTGGAAAAAATGATGGGATAAAGATTGGACGAGAAGAGGAAAAACGTAAAATTGCAAATTCCCTTTTTAAAGAGGGAGATTCAATTGAAAAGGTAGCCAGGATTCTTTGCGAAAGTGAAGAAACTATCAGAAGGATGGGTAAATGAAAAATGGATATAAAGGTGGAGTAAGACATATAAAGAAAGCTATGGTGTTATCGATTAAAGTAGAACCATATTGGAATGTAAAGAATACTGCGCTCAATGCGTTCAATGCCGGATCACTTATTAAAGTAGAACCATATTGGAATTATATAGATTCTTATGTTAAAATAGTTCTTTAATTGATACAAACGATTAATTTTATTTAAGCCAATACTTATATATCAATTCATAAAGAAAAAGGAGCTTTTAAATATACTATGGAGAAACTTGTTGTAGGTATCCTTGCGCACGTAGATGCCGGTAAGACTACGTTGTCGGAAGGGATTTTGTATTTGACTGGAAAGATTCGTAAGCTGGGGCGGGTGGATCATAAGGATGCTTATCTGGACACCTATAACCTGGAACGGGAACGAGGAATTACGATTTTTTCCAAGCAGGCGGAGTTTGAACTGGGAAACAGGGGGATAACTCTTCTGGATACGCCGGGGCATGTGGATTTCTCGGCGGAGATGGAGAGAACACTGCAGGTTCTGGATTATGCCATCCTTGTAATCAATGGAGCGGATGGTGTGCAGGGACATACCATGACCTTATGGAGACTTCTGGCAAGATACCAGATCCCGACGTTCCTGTTTATCAATAAAAATGGATCAGGACGGAACAGATAAAGAGAAACTTTGGCAGAATTAAAAGAAGCGATTAAGTGATAATTGCGTTGATTTCACCTGGGAAAAATCAGATCTGCAGTCTCAGTTTCTGGAAGATGTTTCTGTCTGCGATGAGGAACTGCTTGAAAAATACCTGGAAACAGAGGAAATATCAACATCAGATATCCGAAAAGTAATCAAAGAGCGAAAACTTTTCCCATGTTTCTTTGGCTCTGCGCTGAAAATGACAGGTGTAGAAGAATTCCTCCATGGTTTGGAAAAATACTGTGAGACACCAGAATATCCATCCGAGTTTGGCGCAAAAGTATTCAAGATTGCCAGAGACGATCAGGGCAACCGTTTAAGCTATATGAAAATCACCGGAGGAAACCTGAAGGTAAAGGAACTTCTCACAGATACAGAGAAAGCGGATCAGATCCGTATCTATTCCGGTGTGAAATTTGAGCTTGCAAAGGAGGCTCCTGCAGGAACCATCTGTGCAGTAACCGGTCTTTCCCAGACACATCCGGGACAGGGCTTTGGGATTGAACGGGAATCCGAAATGCCGGTTCTGGAACCTGTATTAAATTACAGGATTCTGCTTCCCGAGGACTGTGATGTTCACCAGATGCTGAAGAAACTCAAAGAGCTGGAAGAGGAGGAACCGGAACTTCACATTGTATGGAACGAACAGCTTGGAGAAATCCATGCCATGCTGATGGGTGAGGTTCAGATCGAGATATTAAAGCATCTGATCTGGGAGCGTTTCCATGTAGCAGTAGAGTTTGGCACAGGAAATATCGTATATAAAGAAACAATCGCAGAGCCGGTAGAAGGTGTAGGCCATTTTGAACCGCTGCGTCATTATGCAGAAGTACATCTGCTTCTGGAACCGGGAGAGCCGGGGAGCGTCTGCAGTTTTTTACTGCATGCAGTGAGGACGTGCTGGACCGTAACTGGCAGCGTCTGATCCTGACTCATCTGGAAGAAAGGGAGCACCCGGGAGTACTGACCGGTTCTCCAATTACAGATATGCAGATTACACTGATTACAGGACGCGCCCATCTGAAACACACAGAGGGTGGCGATTTCCGGCAGGCAACGTACAGGGCTGTGCGTCAGGGATTAAAGAAAGCAAAAAAGTGTACTGCTTGAGCCATATTATGAGTTCAGACTTGAGATTCCGGGGGATATGATAGGGCGTGCCATGACTGACATTCAGAAAATGAATGGAACTTTCCAGCAGCCGGAAGCAGATGAGGATGATATGATGGTTCTGAAAGGCAGTGCACCTGTATCAATGATGCGAGATTATCAGACACAGGTAACCTCCTATACAAAGGGACGGGCAGATTATTCTGTTCATTGAAGGGCTATGCCCCATGTCAGAATCAGGATGAAATTGTAGAGGAGATTGGATATGATTCCGAACGTGACTTGGACAATCCCACGGGTTCTGTATTCTGTGCTCATGGAGCAGGATTTGTGGTGCATGGTATGAAGTAGAGGATTATATGCACTTAGAAGGGATTGACGAGTCTGAACTGGGGAATACCATACCGGATAGTGAAGAAAGTATAGCAGGAAACAGGAATAGTAACAATCAGACAGATTCAGGTTATCGTCCACCCAGGAATGCCGGTGTAGGAAGCTATGAGGATGAAGAAGAACTGAAAGCAATTTTTGAGCGCACATTCGGACCGGTCAAGCGTTACAAAGAACCACAGTTTAAGAGAACATTTTCTGCAAAATCTGACAGCGGCAGCTATTACCGCAACAGTTCTTCTGCTAAGAAGAAAGAAAAAGAATATCTCCTTGTAGATGGCTATAACATCATCTATGCCTGGGAAGATTTAAAAGAGCTGGCAGATGCAAACCTCCATGCAGCTCAGACAAAACTGATGGATATTCTGAGCAACTATCAGGGCTTTAAGAAATGTACGTTAATTCTTGTATTTGATGCTTACAAGATAGAGGGCCATGCAGAGGAAGTGATCACCTATCATAACATTCATGTAGTCTACACCAAAGAAGCTGAGACAGCGGATCAGTACATTGAGAAAACGGTCCATAAGATTGGCCGGGAAAATCAGGTAACGGTAGCAACATCCGATGGACTGGAGCAGATCATCATCATGGGACAGGGTGCCCACCGTATGTCTGCCAGAGGTCTTCGGGATGAAATAAAAGCTACAGAAAATCAGATCCGCCAGCAATGGCATGAGAAACGTCAGAGCAGTAAAAATTATCTGATCGACAATATTTCTGATGAAATGGCACAATATATGAAAGAGAAACGACTTGGAAAATAGTAAAAGGGAGATGTAGTCATGAAAGAAAAGCTTACACAGAAGGATGTTGAGAAAATCCAGCAGGAGATTGACCATCGCAAGCTGGTTGTACGAAAAGAGGCAATCGAAGCTGTAAAAGAAGCAAGAGCCCAGGGAGACCTGAGTGAGAATTTTGAGTATTATGCGGCCAAGAAGCATAAGAATCAGAATGAAAGCCGTATCCGCTACCTTGAGAATATGCTGAAAACAGCAACCATTGTTTCTGATGATTCCAAAGACGATGAAGTTGGAATGGATGATATTGTAGAGGTATATTTCGAGGAAGACGATGAGATTGAGAAATACAAACTGGTTACTTCCATAAGAGGAAACTCCATGGAAAACCGCATCAGCATTGAATCTCCCATTGGTATGGCTCTGAAAGGTCACAAGGTTGGAGACAGAGTGGAAGTAAAGGTAAATGATAACTACAGTTACTTCCTGGAAATCCGTTCTATTGATAAGACTGGTTCCGAGGATGAAGAGATCCGCGGCTTCTGATAATAATACTGTCGAAATACAGGATCCGGATTGATAAAAGAACTATTGTAAGAGATGAACACCGGTTAGTGTCATATCTCCTGCAATGGTTCTTTTTATTTTTATATCAAAATACAGATGGATTTATGGGAACCTTACACAGAATGAATATGATGACTGGAAATTTTACATGGATTTAACATTCTCATGGGGATGATTTTACAAAGCATGGTTATGATGGGAAACAAGTTAAATAACCATATACTTATGAAAAGGGAAAAGGAGAATAATCATGGATTTATTCAGTATATTAACATTGATCGGAGGCCTTGCATTATTTTTGTATGGTATGAATGCAATGGGAGATGGCCTTGCGAAGGTTTCCGGCGGAAAGCTGGAGAAGATTCTTGAAAATCTTACTTCAAATCCGATAAAAGCAGTGCTTTTGGGAGCAGGAGTAACAGCAGTGATCCAGTCATCTTCAGCTACGACTGTTATGGTAGTAGGTTTTGTAAATTCAGGATCATGAAATTATCACAGGCAGTAGGAGTGATCATGGTGCCAATATCGGTACTACGATCACCTCCTGGATCTTAAGCCTGACAGGAATACAGAGTGATAATTTTATCATTCAGATGTTTAAACCAACATCATTTTCCCCTGTGCTTGCGATCATTGGTGTGATCTTCATTCTGTTTATCAATGATTCAAAGAAAAAAGATATCGGAACAATTTTTATAGGTTTTGCAATCCTGATGTACGGTATGGATATGATGAGTTCTGCTGTAAAACCCCTTGCAGAAGTGCCGGAATTTACAAACCTGTTACTTAAATTCTCAAATCCGTTGTTAGGTGTTATAGCAGGTGCACTTCTTACTGCAGTGATCCAGTCATCTTCTGCATCCGTAGGTATCCTGCAGGCCCTGTGTCTTACAGGTGCAGTACCGTTCAGTGCAGCAATCCCGATCATTATGGGACAGAACATCGGAACCTGTATTACTGCAATCCTTTCTGCAATCGGAGCCAAGAAGAATGCAAAACGTGCAGCAGCAGTACATCTGTATTTCAACCTGATCGGTACGGTTATCTTTATGACTGTATTCTATCTTATAAATGCAGTTGTTGGATTTTCTTTCTTCCATCAGGCAGCAACACCGGCAGGAATTGCTGTTATCCACAGTGTATTTAATGTTACTGCAACGATCATTCTCCTTCCTTTTGCAAAGGGACTGGAGAAACTTGCCTGTCTTACAATCCGGGACAAAAAAGAGGATGTTGTTGTTTCAGCAGAGGACAGAGAGTTTATGATCCTGGAGCCTCGTTTCCTGGAGAAACCGGCATTTGCAGTAGAGCAGAGCCGCAATGCAGCAAGAAAAATGGCAGAAGAATCCCACAATGCACTGTTTACAGCACTGAGTCTGGTGGATAAATACAGTGAAGAAGGCGTAGAACGTGTGGAAAACATGGAATCCAAGGTTGACCGCTATGAAGATGAACTGGGAACTTATCTGGTGAAGCTGAGCCACAAAGATATCTCAGAAGCAGACAGTCACAGCCTTTCCATTATGCTTCACTGTATCGGGGATTTTGAACGTATTTCCGACCATGCTGTAAATATTATGGAATCAGCACAGGAGCTTTATGAAAAAGGACTGAAATTTTCCGAAAATGCAAAGAAAGATCTGGAAGTGCTGGGACAGGCAGTAGAAGATATCGTAAATACGGCATATGAAGTTTTTGACAAACAGGATATGAAGCTTGCGGAGAAAATTGAACCACTGGAAGAAGTGATTGATGAACTTTCCAAAGAAGTAAAACGTCGTCATGTACAGAGACTGAGAAACGGTGAATGTACAATAGAGATGGGATTTATCCTTTCGGACATTACAACCTGTCTGGAACGTGTGGCAGACCATTGTTCCAATATTGGAGTCTGTGTGACGCAGGTGAATGAAGATCTGTATGATACTCACAGTCATCTGAATATCGTCAAGAGCCATCCGGACGAAACATTTTATCATGAACTGGAAGACGCACGAATCAAATATCAGCTTTCATAAAAATAAACAGGTAGATGACAAAATTCCATTGCCGCAGGCAATTTGGAATGAATTTTGGCAACGTTACTGAGAACGAAGTGAACAGTAACGGATGATGCTATCCGCATGATCAGGAAATCCGGGCACTCTGAAGTATCTGAGAGAGATATTTCAGAGAAAATGGCCGGATTTTTGCTTTAAAGAAATGAAGCAGATGCCGGATATTTACTTGTACAGGGATAAAAAAATAAGTATACTGAAAAAAGAAATACACTTGTGACGACAAAGCAGGTGATAAATAAAGGGGAGGCAAAGCAGAATGATCTATTGTGTAGAAGATGAGCGGAATATCAGGGAGCTTCTTATTTATACACTGGAAACAACAGGATTTAAAGCCAGGGGGTTTGGCAATGGCAATGAACTGATGAAAGCGCTGAAAGAAGAGATACCGGAGCTGATCCTGCTGGATATCATGCTTCCGGGAGCTGATGGCTATACCATTCTGGAACAGCTGAAAAGTATGCCATCTGTAAAGGATGTGCCGGTAATTATGGTTACTGCAAAAGAAGCGGAATTTGACAAAGTAAAAGGTCTGGAAGGCGGAGCGGATGATTACATTACCAAGCCTTTCGGTATGATGGAATTTGTTGCCAGAGTAAAAGCAGTTCTCAGACGAAGTGCCCGTCAGAATGAAGACAAGGAACTGCATTACGACGAGCTTTATCTGAATGTAGGACGTCATGAGGTGCATTACCGGGAAGAAAAGGTCGATCTTACCCGAAAAGAATTTGAACTTCTTCAGTATCTGCTGGAGAATAAAGGACTTGTTATGACAAGAAATCAGATCCTCTGCCATGTATGGGGATATGACTTTGACGGTGAAACCAGAACTGTGGATGTCCATGTGAGAACCTGCGTCAGAAACTTGGAGAGGCAGGAAATCTGATCGAAACGGTCCGGGGTGTAGGATACAGGACGGCGCATAACAGATAAAACGACGAAAACAGGAGTGGAAAAATGAAGCATAAAATATTCAGTCACACCAGTTTACTTATCATTTTATCCGTAATACTTACATTCCTGGCAGCAGGAACTGTCATGTATAACAGATATGATATTTATATGAAACAGGGTGTCAGAGATGAAGCCGCATATATTAAAACAGGTCTGGAAGAAGACGGAGACGTTTTTTCTCTCAGACAGGGTCGGAGACGCCACCAGCAGCAGGATCACTCTTCGTGGGAAAAGATGGTCAGGTGTTGTTTGACAGTATTGAGAATCCGGAAGAAATGGAAAATCACAGTAACAGACCGGAATTTATTGAAGCTGAGAAGCAGGGATCCGGTGAGATGGTCCGCTATTCAGACACCTTATCAAAACAGACGTTTACTATGCTGTAAAATTAAAGGATGATCAGGTTCTGCGAGTAGCCAGGACTACAGACAGTCTTCTGGTAACAATGTTAACCAGCTTTCTTCTGCTTGGCGGACTGGTATGCGTGATCCTTGTAATTGAACTTTTTCTTGTGCAGAAACAGACCAGAAAGCTGATAGAGCCTATCAACCGGATTGATTTGGAACATCCTCTGGAGCATGTATGCTATGAAGAATTAAGGCCATTGCTTTTTCGTCTGGATCAGCAGAACAGACAGATTCAGAAACAGCTGGAAGATCTTAAGAATGCAGAGAGTGCAAGAAAAGAGTTTACGGCAAATGTTTCCCATGAATTGAAAACTCCTCTTATGTCAATCTCCGGATATGCGGAGCTTATGATGAATGGAATGGTACCGCCGGACAAGATGCAGGATTTTTCCGGCAGGATTTTTCATGAGTCCGAGCGTTTATCAAATCTGGTTGCAGATATCATTCAGCTTTCCAGACTGGATGAGAAGAACGGAGAAACTATGTTTGAACAGGTTGACATCGGAGAGCTTGGGGAAGATGTGATCAACAATCTGCAGAACAGGGCAGCAAAGAAAAAGATTAATCTGGAATATACAGGCGGACCTGCACAGATGCAGGGAGTACGCCATGTATTATATGAAATGTTCTACAATATTACAGATAATGCTATCCGCTATACCCCGGATGGTGGAGATGTAAAGGTTTTTGTGGGAAAACTCAATGGGAAACCGTATTTTCGTGTGGAAGATAACGGAATAGGTATTCCGGAAAGCGAACAGCAGAGAATTTTCGAGCGTTTTTACAGAGTGGACAAGAGCCATTCTCGTGAAACCGGAGGTACAGGCCTGGGGCTTTCTATTGTAAAACATGGCGCAGTTTTGCATCATGCAAAGATTCTTCTGGACAGTGAGCCGGGTAAGGGAACGAAGATGGAAATCCTGTTTGATCAGACTAAGTAAAGCTCCTGTGAAGCAGTTATTCGGTGTAGTGAAGCGGATGATTTTGTCTGGTGTTGAAAAGAGAGTGGACAGTATCCGACATGGTTGTTAGAAATGTATAAATTTTGGGGATTGACAGACAAGTGATTATTGGAGAAAATAAAATCAGACAGTTATCCATGTAAAAGCAGGTACAATGGAGGGTATTTTCAGTATGGAAAAATGGAGAAGCATTGCAGCGGGTATGAGCTGTTTGTCAATGCTGTTCGCAACAGGAGCGGTTACTGTATCAGCATCAGATGAAATCACAGAAATTCCGGAACAGAGTATTGTATACTGGTCCATGTGGGAAGAAGATGAACCACAGGCAGATGTGATCAGAGAAGCAGCAGAAGCTTATGAAGAAGCAACAGGTATTTCTGTAGAGATTCAGTGGAAAGGCAGAGGAATCCGGTCTCTGATAGAACCTGCCCTGGATGCCGGAGAACAGATTGACCTTTTTGATGATGATTATCAGAGGATGGCTCAGGAACACAGGGATTATCTGGCAGAATTAAAAGGAATGGCAGATACTGTGGATTATGAGAAGCATATTATGCCGGTACTGTTGGAGCAGGTGAAGAACTGGGGAAATGGAGAACTGCTTGCAATGCCGTATCAGCCTTATATCACAGGCGTCTGGTATAATAAGGATTTATGGGAAGAGGCTGGACTTACAGAACAGGATATCCCGGATACCTGGGAGAAACTGATCAGAGTATGCCGTAAGATTAAAAACAGTGACAGTGGCCTTAGTGCCATGACCTGCGATGAAGAGTATGTGAATCTTCTGTATGGATATCAGCTTGCCAGATACCTTGGACAGGAGAAAGTGCAGCAGCTGATCCGTAACTGTACCTGGTCACAGATTCCACAGGCAAAAGAGGCGGCAGATGATATCAGAATTTTGTTTTTTGCGGGATATATGAGTCAGAGTGCACCGGCACAGCATCCGGAAGGTCAGGATGAAGTGGGAGATGGCGAGGCAGTCATGGTGCTGCAAGGCTCCTGGGTTCCGAATGAAGTGACAGAAGCTACAGAATCTGATGATTCCTGGGGATTTTTTCCATGGCCTGCAGTAAAGGCCGGAACAGACGGCACAGAAGGTGTTATGGTGGGAGCACAGGGATTTGGAGTCACGAAGGATTCGCAGATGAAACAGGAAGCTTTTGATTTTGCATATTCCATCTGTACCGGGGAAACAGATATGAAAATGACAGATGCGGTTAATTCCATCCCGGCAGATACGGACAATACACAATGGCCGGAAGTGCTGGCAGATGCAGTACCGTATATGAAAGAGATGTCAAAGCCGTACATGTGGGCTGCAGGTCTGGAGGCAGATCCGGATTATAAAGAACAGATACAAAGCGAACTTCTGAAGCTTACAAGATTAGAAGAAACATCGGATGAATTTATAGAGAATCTCAGCAATATGAAATAAGAAAAAGGCTGTTCAACATTATGAAAATATTGGTCTGGTATTACTGGCGCTCTCGTTCTGAGAGCGCCTTTATTGATGTGATATATTCTGTGGGTGTCATTCCGGAAATTTTTTTAAACTGTCTGGAAAAGTAATGGATGGAAGAGTATCCCAGAAATTCTGAAATCTGCGTAAAGTTCATCTGGTTCTCGCGGATCAGTTGTCTGGCATAGGCGATCTTTAACCGGGAAAAGAAATCCATGGCGCCGCACTGATGTTGTTCCTGAAATATTTTCTGAAGCTGGGAGCGTCCGATCATATTGTCATGGCACAGATCGCAGAGTGTAATATTTTCCCGGATGTGGTCTTCCATATAAGCAATGACACGCTTATAGACAGCGGAATTATTTTTCAGATTCACAAATTGGCTGACAGGTACAGTCATGGAGGAGAAGAATTTCTCCGGATCATGTAGATCAGCATCTGCTCAAGGTAAATACGGATAAGCTGCTGAGAACCAAACAAAAAATCTTCTTTCTTTTCCATCTTTTCTGTATAAGGATCATCCAGAGGGGTTTTGATACAGCGGCGTGCCTCGGCAATCAGCATTCCCATGAGATTTCTCTCAGAATCAGAAAGTTTCAGCAATTTTTTCTCAAAGAATTTCATACATGGAGAATCGCATTCAAAAGAAACTACCACAATATTAGGTGCGGTATTTCCTATGGCAATAAGGTTATGAAATTCATTTGGTCTGTGAAAGATGAGCTGTCCGCTTGTCAGATGGTAGATACCGTTATCTGTCTCTATTTCTGCCTTTCCCTTATCTACACATTGAAATTCCCAGAAATTATGGCGTTCTCCTGCAAAGTGAAAATCGCTTTTGTATTCAAAATAGTGGATTGTATAAATCCGGTCAATATGAATATCTTCTTCCAGATACATACTCTCAAAAGCCATTACTGCCACCTCCCTCAGCCCTGTCCGAAAACTGCAATATGGTTGTTGTGTACAAGTATACAACAAAAACAGATGAAAAACCAGTTAAAAATGAATTTTTGTACAAAAGAAATGGACGTTTGTGCAAATACTATTTGTGCAAAAATGATAAAATAAGAACTACCAAAAGAAATAATTGTTGAAATTCAACAAAAGAGCGAAAAGAGAGAAAAAGAAGACAAAATGTCAAAACCGACAAAGGAGGAAATTTCCAGGACCTATGAGGAAGCGGCAGCAATCGACGGATGCCTCCCATGCGTACTTTCTGGAAAATCATGTTTCCCATGGCACAGTCAGGAATCGTAACAGTAACAATCTTTAACTTTATTAATATTTGGAACGAGTATTTCCTGTCACTGATCTTCGCAAGCTCGGATAAGCTGAAACCTGTTGCACCCGGACTTTATGGAATGA
>ENA-OQCF01000751-OQCF01000751.1-human-gut-metagenome-genome-assembly--contig:-NODE-751-length-12094-cov-8.922788_pt1 | contig 12094 bp, 13 predicted proteins | sample MGYA00242756_ERZ504573 | MGnify/ENA primary metagenome ERZ504573 (study PRJEB26092, sample SAMD00036240) | human gut metagenome | host: Homo sapiens | study: EMG produced TPA metagenomics assembly of...
AACGATGGAGGGCAGCGAGGACAGCGTCTCGATGGCAGTGGAGGCGATGTCGCGGATGGCCCATTCGGCGCGTACTCAACCAGAAGACCGCGCGCCCAGACTAATGGGCACGAGATGATCAGGGTGATCAGCAGCAGATAGAACGAGTCGAACAGCTGATAGAGCACGCCGCCCTGGGTTCCGTTGGCGCGCGACGGCTGCGTGAGAAAGCCCGGCTGGAACAGCGTCGAGACCCCCTCGAACAGGATATAGGCCACCATAGAGATGACGATGAGCATGACAATGGCGGCGATTGCCGTCAGCACGCCCGTGGCGATGCGGTCCTGCTTTTGGACGCGCCCGAGTCTCGCCTCGTCGATATGGATGCGCGTGCTAGCCACGAGCCTTCGCCCCCCCTGCGGCCGATAAGGTGGATGATCAGGATGAAGATGAGGCTCATGCCCATCAGCAGCAGACCGAGCGCCCACAGAACATCGTCCTGGGCCGAGCCCTCGGCATAGACCGCCATAGACGTGGTGAGCGTGGTGGTGATGGTGGACGCCGGCGACAGCAGTGACGTCGGCATGGCCTCGATGCCGCCGATAACCATGCGCACGGCGAGCGTCTCGCCAAAGGCGCGGGTCATGCCAAGGATGACTGCGGTCATGAGCGACGGCATGGCGGATTTGAGCACCACGTGCCAGATGGTCTGCCAGCGGGTGTAGCCCAGCGCGAGCGAGCCCTGACGGTAGCTGTCGGGCACGGCGCGCAGGCCATCGACCGAAAGCGTGGTCATGGTCGGCAGGATCATGACGGCCAGCACGACGGCGCCGGGAAGGATGCCCAGGCCCGTGCTCACGTGGAAAACGCTCTTCATAAGACCGACGACCACGTGAAAGCCGATCAGGCCAAAGACGACCGAGGGAATGCCGGTCAAAAGCTCAATAAGCGGCTGAAAGATCTTGGAGCCAAACTTAGGGCTAATCTCGACCGCAAAGATGGCAGAGCCGATGGCGATGGGCAGCGCGATGAGCGTGGAGAGCATCATGACCGCAAAGGAGGTGACGATCAAGGGCAGGGCGCCGGTGTAGGGCAGGCCGTTTTTAGCCGTGTTGGCCAGGTCCCACTTGGTGCCGGTGAAGAACTCGACGACCGAAACGCCGTCCTTGAGAAAAGCCGAGAGGCCCTTTTGGGCGACCATAAAGATGAGCGCGGCAACGACAAGCGTCACGAGCACTACGCACGCGCCCGTGACGCCCAGGCCCACGTTCTCAAGGTCGCGCTTTGGCAGCTGTTTTGCCATTGCAAACCTTTCCGGGGGCGATTACTTATTTAGCAGAGACCTTGCCGCTGGCGTCCTTGACGACCTTCATGGCAGAGACGGGGATAAAGCCTTGCTCCTCGACGAGCTTGCCCTGGACGTCGTCGGAAAGCATGAACTCCAGGAAGGCCTTGGTGGCGTCGTCGGCGTCCTTTGCGCAGTACATGTGCTCGGTAGCCAGATCTTAAAGGAGTCGTCGGTGACGTTTGCGCTCTTGGGCTCGACACCCTCGACCTTGATGGCGTTGAACTTGGAGTCATCGAAGTGCGAGAAGTCCAGGTAGGAGATGGCGTTGTCGGTGCTGCCCATCTGAGTCTGAACGTCGCCGGACTTGTCGAGCTCGGCGTCGCCCTTAAAGTCGACGGCCTCGTCGCCAAAGACGGCAGCCTCGAAGGTGGCGCGGGTGCCGGAGCCGGCCTTGCGGTTGAGAACGACGATCTCGGCGTCGTCGCCGCCGACCTCCTTCCAGTTGGTGATCTGGCCGGAGAAGATGCCCTTGAGCTGCTCGAGGGACAGGTCGTCGACCTTCACGTTCTTAGAGACGACGGGACCCATGCCCACAACGGCGACCTCGTGGTCGACGAGGTTCTTGACCTGGTCGGCCTCGAGCTTGGTCTCGGCGAAGACGTCGGAGTTACCGATGGTGACGGTGCCGGCGGCAACAGCGGTCAGACCTTTGCCCGAACCGTTGCCCGAGCCGGAGACGGAGACGTCGGGGTTGGCATCCATGAACTTCTCGGCAGCGGCCTCGACGAGAGCCTGGAACGAGGAGGCACCGTCGTAGGTCACCTCGCCGGAGACGGACTCGGCAGCAGCGGCGCTACCCTTGTCGGCGGCGTCGGATGCGCCTGCGCCGCCGCAGCCAACGAGACCGAGACCGACGATGCTGGCAAGACCACCAGCAAGGCCGAGGAACTGACGACGAGAATAAGCCTGATCGAGCATGATCTTCCTTTCATACATGCAACTCGCGGGCACCCTGCCCGCTTTGCTGTTTGGAAAGATACGGCCTCGATCGGACGACAGCCGCGTTATCTGCGGTCTCTTACGGGCTTTTGATAGACCCTTACCGCAAGCGCGGCCCAGCCTTTACAAACGAATAACAATCCCCACCCAAGCATGGCACGCTTTTTACACCAATAAAAACAAAGTTGCGGTGAAATAGTTCCTGCTTGGCCATCAAATGGCCCATTTTAGGAACTACTCCACCGCAACTTAGATTGGGAAACCGCGTAACCTTAAAGTTCGAGTTCGTTTAGACGAAGGATCGCCACGATATAGATCTTGAGCGCCTGCTTGAGCTGTTCCTCGTTGGCGCACTCGTTGGGGCCGTGCATCTGGCCGCCCCATGCGGGCAGCTCCAGGCCGGTCTCCTCGGGGCCAAACGAGACGGCGCGGGCAAAGTTGCGCGCGTACGTGCCGCCGCCCATGGCAAAGGGCTCGGCATGCTTGCCCGTAACTCGTTATAGGTATCGATAAGCGCCCTCACGGCCGGGTCGTCGGCCGAAACTGAGAACGGCACCTTGGCACGACCCACGCGATACGTCACGCCAAAGCGGCCCACGAGCGGCTCGAGCTGCTCGCGGATGGTATCGGCGCTCGTGCTGTCGGGGAAACGCACGTCGATGACCTGCTCAATGTGGCCATCCACCACGCGGATGACGCCGGGGTTGCACGTGAGCGGGCCAAACGCCGCGCTCGTCGCATCGATGCCCAAGCCGCGACCATAGGCGTCCGCATGCACAAAGGCCAAGAACTTGACGAACTCGTGCTCCGCAGGCGTGAGCAGGCGCTCGCCGCGGGCACCAAACGTATCCTCGACCTCGCGCAGGTACGTCACGATCAGGCCGACGGCGTTGATCGTCCCCTCGGGCATCGAAGCATGGCCACCAATACCGTGCGCAAAAATCTGGGCATGGCCGTTCTCGAGCGCCGTAATCTCCAGGCGGTCGGCGTTCTCAACAGGCGCCGGCAGCTCATCGGCGGCAATCGCAAGCTCGCAGATAGACTGCGACGGAATGGCGTTGCTCGCTTCGGCGCCGCTCCAGGACACAATGCGCCCGCCGTCGATCTTGGGACTCGCAAACGTCGCCCCAAACTGGCCCTTCTCGGCATTACAAACCGGGAACTCGGCATCGGGCGTAAACAGAAAGTCGGGGTTCGCGTGGTTCTCCAGATAATGGTGAACGTCGGACATGCCCACTTCCTCATCGCATCCCAGCAGCGCGCGGAAGGTATAGCGCGGGGTAATGCCGTGCTTGAGCAGATAGGCGCCGGCGTAGAGCGACAGCACCGCCGGGCCCTTGTCGTCGATTACGCCGCGACCGAGCAGCCAGCCCTCTCGGCGCTCCATCGCAAACGGGTCGGTGTTCCAACCGGGACCGGCGGGAACCACGTCCACGTGGCAGATGGTCGCGAGCTGCTTGTCGCCGCGGCCAGGGATATCGGCAATGCCACATAGCCCTCGTCGTCGCTCGTCTGGTAGCCGAGCTTCTGCGCAATGCCGAGCGCGCAATCGAGCGCATCACGGACCGGGCGGCCAAACGGCGCACCGGGCTCTGCGTCGGCAGCAACGGCTACGGACGGATAACTCACCAGCTGCTCGATATCGGCGACGACATCTTCCCAGACCTCGTCGACATACTCAGCGACGCTCTGCTCCACCTGATTCATGGACGACCTCCTTACCAATGAGGGGCGAGCGTGCCCGCCCCTCACATCACATACTTATATAGCGAAAAGTTTAGCAAGCTCGGCCGCCGAGTGCACCACCGCATCGGCACCCGCGGCCTCGTGCTCCCCCGGCGCCGCCGCGCCCGAATAGATGCCGATACACGGCACACCCATCGCGTGCGCGCCCTCCACATCGTTAAAGCGGTCGCCGATCATCACGCCTCGTCGGCCGTCGCACCGAGCGCCGCCAGCGCATCGCGAACCGAATCTGCCTTGGTCTCGCGCCCCTGCGGCGGATTCATGCCAACCACGGCTTCGAACTGGCAAAGCCCCAGCTCATGCACCATATCGATGCACTTCGCCTCCATGCGCGACGTCGCCACGGCCATACGCTTGCCCTGGGCGGTCAACCCATCCAGCAGCTCGGGAATCCCATCGAACACGGGGTACTCCTCCGGCCCCAGCTCATCAAAAAAGGCACGGTACTCGTCGGCCACCACAAGCGACTCCTCGCGGGAAAAGCCGTAAAAGTCGTGGAAGCTCTTCCACAGGGGCGGCCCGATCATGCGGCGCAGGTCACCCATCTGCGCCTCAGAAAACCCGCGCGCAGCCAGCGTCTTGCGCGTCGAGGTCATCACCGCCCGGCCCGTATCTGCCACCGTGCCGTCAAAATCGAACAGCACAATCGGCCGTCTGCATATCTCCAGCGCTCCATCGGCATCCCTCTTCCCCAGTTGGTGATTTCCACACTTACACTTCAAACTGTTGACTATTCAACAAATAAAGCTGGCAATGTGGAACGACTCCACTATACTTGTCGCACTTTGCTCTCAGAAGGCGGCGCGCAAGCGCCCCAACGAAAGGTGCAATTATGTCTTTTGCCATCATAACCGACTCCACGTCGGACATCTCCCCCGCCCGCGCCCAAGAGCTCGGCATTTACGTGATTCCGCTGCATGTAATTATCGAAGGTGAGGACCTGCTCGACCAGGTGCAGATCACCGCCGAGGAGTACGTCGCCCGCATGGCAGGCTCCGAGCAGCTACCGCACACCTCGCAGCCGAGCGCCGGTGAGTTCAAGGCGCTCTTTGATCGCGTGCTCGCCGACGGCCACGACAGCGCCATCTTTATCTCGCTGTGCAGCGAGTGGTCCGCCTGCTATGCCAACGCCAGCCTGACGGCCGAAACGCACGAGCTCGACGTGCGCTGCATCGACTCACGCACCGGCTCGGGCGCCGAGGGCCTGCTGGTGGAGTACGCGCTGGCCATGCGCGAGGACGGCCGCAGCCTGGACGAGACCGAGGCGCAGATCCGCGCGACGCTGCCCGACGCCCACCTGCTGCTGATTCCCCGCACGCTCGAAAACCTCGTTAAGAACGGCCGCGCACCTAAACTCGCCGGCCAGCTCACGCAAATGCTCAACATTCGCCTAGCCGTTTCGCCGGAGTGGAAATCGGGCGAGATCAAGGCCATCAAGAAGGGCCGCGGCGCCAAGCGCATCGTCGCCAACACCATGGCCGACTGCCTCGCGTTTTTGGCTGAACACCCGGGTTCGAGCGTGCGCGTACTCACGACCGGCGCCGCCGAGGAGCACGAGCTCGTCAACCAGGCGCTCGCAGGCCAGAACTACGTAGACGCCGGCACCGGCCCCATCGGCTGCACCATCGCGACCCACGTAGGCGTCGACGCCATCGCCATCAGCTACTGCCCGCGCTACCAGCCAACTCGCTAGGGACGCCCACATCAGTTGCGGTGGAATAGGGACTGTTTTTGGCTTATCAGCCGCAAATCAATCCCCATTCCACCGCAACTTCTTTGCTGAGCCATCCATATACAAGATATGCTGACGATCGGCGCATTCCCAGCTGTTTGGGGGAGCTTCGACTAGCCCCTAGCGGTACCCGGTGGGCAAAAAATGGCAAATATGAGTACTGTCATAAATTTAGTAACAGCAAAATGTCGCTGAAATTGCCCGCTTCCACCGATTTCAAGCTCCATAAAGCCCCGAATCGTCGTGTTTAGAGGGGTGAATATACTAAAACTCAGTCAATTGGTCTTAGATACTTCTCAAATGATATGAGACTAACCGAGCAACAGTACTCATATTTGCCATTTTTTGCCCACCGGGTCTGAATGAGGTCCGCTCTTTACGCCTCCGGCTACCTATATGACCGCAAACCCTGATTATCAAGGGCCGTCGCGCGCCTTGGCATCGACCGAAAGCCGCTCGCAGAATAATCCCTTGCCATTAGCAAACTTGAATCGAAATTACATATCCCAAAAAGCCGTAATGCCGTACCCTCGTCTCAACAACTCCAATACAAGGACGGCATTCAAATGGGCAACGCCATGCATCAATACGCCCTCTTTGGGACCGCACAATTTAAATACGATCAGACGATCACACATATATCGGACCAACACCGACAAATCGTCATTTGCAACAACGGTTCAGACGTACGCTACGCAACGCTAGAAGAGTGGGAAGAAGCTGGCGCTTTGTTCGATGAACGAGCGCAAATCGAGGGCATCGTCACCAGCGCGAGCCCAGCACGCGATAAACTCGAGCTCTTTCGCAGTCTCTTTACCGGGCGCAAAGATGTTTACGCTCATGGATATCGCAGAAAGGACGGGGGCATTGGCTATACGCCTGCTTGTGCTAATGAGTGGGAGCCAGGAATTTGCCCCAAAGCAGCCCATCAAAGAGTTAAATGCGTAGAATGCAGCAATCGCGTCTTCCCGGAATTAAGCGATGCCGCAATCATTGCTCACTTTAAAGGCAACGATGACCGGTTCCGCGATGTCCTCGGGCAATATGTTCTCGATAGGAACTGCAACACGAAAGTTCTCGTCATCGATTTTGACAAAGCGGACTGGAAAGAGGCAACAAATGCCGTACGGCTTGTTGCAATACGACGGGGCATTAACGCCGCCGTTGAGCGCTCAAGGTCCGGCAACGGCGCCCACATCTGGTTTTTCTTCCTCGAGCCAATCAGCGCAAAGGCTGCCCGAGAGTTTGGAAGTTGCCTCATAACCGAAGCTGCGGCGCATAATAAGACAATCACGTTCGAGGCCTTTGATCGAATGCTACCCGCTCAGGCCACTATTCCCGATGGAGGCTTCGGAAACCTCATCGCACTCCCCTTTCAAGGCAAGGCGCAACGTGAAGGAAACAGTGTATTTGTAGACGAACAATTCAAGCCCTTTCCCGACCAATGGCTCTATCTATCACAAGTCCAGCTGATTCCGCGCTCGACGGTGCAAGATCTGATTGAGGCCCCTGGAAACAACCCGCACGGACCAGCAACAACTACGGTGGCAAACAAGGGCAAACGGTATGCCCAAAGACCACGAAAGCGACTACCACTCACATCGCGGGACTTTCCCTCATCGCTGCCCGTTATTCAAGCCGATATGCTGTACATCCCCGAGAAGTCTCTGAGTCCAGCAGCTCAAATGGAAATCCGCGGACTTGCGACATTTGCCAATCCGGCATTCTATCGCGCGCAGTCCATGCATCAATCAGTATTCGGCAAACCGCGACTCATAGACCTTAGCGAACTGAGAGATGGTCATGTTGCAATTCCCCGGGGCTGCAAAACTCAACTTGAGCAGCTAGTTCAAGAGACCGGCGTTACCGCCCACTATTCAGACGAGCGCAAATCGGGTAATCCGATTGTTATGGCATTTAAAGGAGTCCTTCGCCCTGAGCAGCAAATCGCCGCTGATCAGATGCTCATATACGAAGACGGAATCATGTCCGCGCCGACAGGCTTCGGTAAAACAGTCATCGGAGCTTATCTTATTGCATCCATTGGTCTTCCAACGCTCGTCATCGTTCCCAAAACCGCACTCATAACCCAATGGAAATCCCAGCTCGAGCGATTTATCGACATTACGGACAACAGGGAGCCCGTCCGAACCCCAAAAGGACGAATCAGCAAAAGGCAGCCTCCGGTCATCGGACAAATAGGAGGAGGCAAAATGGCCGTAAGCGGCCTCGTCGACATCGCTTCATTCCAGTCGTTATCTGGCAAAGACCGCCAAACCGGAGAGCCGATAGTTAAGGGCCTTGTTCGTAATTACGGCCTCATTATCTGCGACGAATGCCACCATGCCGCCGCACCACAGCTCGAGCTTATTCTCAAGTCCGCCCCGGCCAAATACGTATACGGCCTTTCTGCGACGCCCGAACGATCCGACGGCCTTACGCGGGCGCTCTCCATGCTCTGCGGCCCGCTCCGTTATGTTATCGATCCAAAAGCGCAAGCGATTCAGCAGGGCATCCAGCGCATCGTACGGCCTCGTTTTACTGGAATTCGACTACCCGCCTACGAGCCAGGTGCAAACTTCAATCAGATTCTCGACCTGCTGTGCACGCATGCAGCTAGAAACGAATTGATTGTCAACGACGCTATTGAAGCTGCGTCAAACGGCCGGCATCCGCTCGTGCTGACTAAAAGGAAAAAGCATGCCGAGGAGCTGTTCGGGATGCTCAAAAACCAAGGACACGAACCCGTTCTCCTGACCGGGGAAATCGACGCCAAAGAAAGAAAAACGATACTGAGCAGTCTTCCCCGCTTCGAGCATGAACATCGAATCATCGTCGCCACCGAAAGCCTTTTGGGCGAGGGCTTCGATCTGTCCTACCTTGACACTCTACTCATTGCCACGCCGATATCGTGGGACGGCAGCATCACGCAGCAGGCGGGCAGGCTCCATAGAAGCCACGAGGCAAGCGACGGGTTGAGATATTCGACTACGTTGATTTATCTATACCCATGCTCGCCCGCATGTACCAGAAGAGACTCAAGACCTACGCCAAGCTCGGGTACGAAGTCTACGTGACCGGAGGCAGCGAGCAGTCCGATCAAAACATTCTCATAGAACCGGCTAATGCCGTAGAGACTCTGGTTGAAGACATCGTTGGCGCCGCCAAGAGCATCTTCATTGCCGCGCCCTACGCATCCGCCGCCTGCCTCGCAAAGCTCGGCGATGCAATCAAAGGTGCCACTGCCCGAGGGATTGCTCTTGAGTTTTTCATTGCCTCGACTCCGCGCGAAGATGCAAGCGAGACTTTGGCAGAAATGAACGTCGAGCATGCCATTAGAGCAGAAGGACGTTTGTGTGCAGCGATAATTGACGAAGAAACTATCTGGTACGGAACGATCCCGCTACTAGCTTTCCCCAAGAAAGAAGACTGCAGCATCAGGTTCAAAAACAGCGAGATCGCAGCGGAGCTCTTAGACGAAATCAACCACAAGGGAAAGCCAGATGCCACGTCAACAGGCAGGACATCCCCACCACTTGCGGTGGAATAGGGACTGTTTTTTGGCGTATCAGCCGCCAATCAGTCCCTATTTCACCGCAAGTAAAAAAGCGAGTGGCTAGCTCAGTGGGCCCTGGAACAGTTCTTGATGCGAGCCCATTCTGACCAGTCGGATCACAGGATTAGTCTTATGCGGCAAGTACAGAACGACCACATCGACCAAGCCATCGGATAGGTGGAAATCGATGTGGCCGTTGTAGTTTCCGCCCGGGTTTGAGAGCTCGTGGGCGCCGTACTCCGCTGGAAGCGACCCATGGGCCACAAGCTCTGCAACCGCCGCTTTAAACTCGCTCTTTAGCTGCGGATGGATGCGCATCGTCCGTTTGTAATCCACCTTAAACTGAGCCTCGACTTTAATCTCAAACATCGCTAGCCCTCATCGAGGAACGATATAAGCTCATCAGCGTCGTTGAATGACGGGCTATCGTCCGGCAAAATCCCCAACTCATGAGCTTCGGCGATTACCATGGCACGCCTCGTCGCCTCGTTGGGCACTTCCGCCCTTCCTACAATCTCAAAAGGAATCTTTCGCTGATTTACCAGCTGCCGAACAGCAAGGTTGAGATACGAATTGAGACTCAAACCAACTGAGTCCAAGAACTCAGTCGCCTGTTCCTTGAGCCCCTCTTCGATGCGAACCGTCGTAGGCTTAACCGTTGCAGTAGACATACGCGACCTCCTCGCCTCGTCTTTTGCATCAGTATACCCAGTTTAGATGGCAGGCTGATGTTAAATAACATCAATCTGCCGTTCTCATTACTACAACAACAGGCACGCTCGCCCTACATCAACCCGCTCAGGACAATGTCGACAGCTTCGTTGAGGTCGTCGGTGATGTGTACGAGCTCGGGATCGAGCGGGCTGATCATACCGGTGTCCATCACCGGACCGTTAAGCCAGTCGAATAGGCCCTGCCAGTACTCGGTACCCACCAGCACAAGCGGCATGCGCTTGACCTTGTGCGTCTGCACCAGCGTAAGCACCTCGAACATCTCGTCGAGCGTGCCAAAACCGCCGGGAAACACGATAGCACCCGAGCTGTATTTAACGAACATGGTCTTGCGCACAAAGAAGTAACGGAAGTCCATGCCGAGGTTCACGTATTTATTGAGCCCATGCTCGTGCGGCAACTCAATGCCAAGGCCAACTGACTTGCCGTTGACGCTCGCCGCTCCCCTGTTGGCCGCCTCCATGATGCCGGGGCCGCCACCGGTTATGACCGCCACGCCGCGCTGGGCGATTTTGCGGCCGACGGTACGCGCCGCCTTGTAGAGTGGATCGGTCTTGGGCGTGCGGGCGCTGCCGAAGATGGTCACCGCGGGCCCGAGCTCGGCAAGCGCACCAAAGCCGTCGACAAACTCGGCCTGAATGCGCAGCACGCGCCACGGATCAGCATGCAGCCAGTCGGTCGACTCCTCGGGCGCCAGCAGGTTGGCGTAGGTGTTGTCCTTAGGAATCATGGGGCCGCGCATGACCACGGGGCCGCGGCGGTACGTCTCGTCGTAGGCGGGCTCGCCCTCGACGTTCTCATTCTTAATCATGGGCACTCCTATCGAGAAAAAGAAAACGGGCGGGGTCGACGCCATGCGCCAAACACCCGCCCGAACATCAACTATTCGGTATGGTACCCACGATGCATCAAGTGCTTGCAAGCTATCGGTCAGCGGTCGCGCAACCGATGCCGGCGCATGCGATGGCCGGCGCCGGTTGCGCGCGGTCGATTGGCACACGATCTCGACACCGCACGAACGCCCCCACAAGCACGCCCGCAGCTCTTAGTAGTCCACCGCCGCAGGACTGTTCATCCAGTCGCTCACAAACGCGCCGTAGCGGCCCTCGATAATGGCCTGGCGGGCACGCTGCATAAGGTTGAGCAGGTAGTAGATGTTGTGCATCGACAGCAGAATACCGCCGAGCATCTCCTTCTGCGTGACCATGTGACGGATGAGCGCGCGGCTGTAGCCGCCCGTGCACACCGGGCAGGTGCAGGTGGGGTCGATGGGGCCGTCGTCGTGCGCAAAGCGCGCGTTGCGGAAGTTAAGGCGACCTTCACTGGAGAACGCCGTACCCATGCGGCCGGTGCGCGTCGGCAGCACGCAGTCGAACATGTCGATGCCCACGCCAACGCCGCGCACGAGCGTGGTAGGGTTGCCGACGCCCATGAGGTAGCGCGGCTTGTGCTTAGGCATGTACTCGGAAACCAGCGGCGCCAGAGTCTCGAACATGGTCTCGTGGTCCTCGCCCACCGAGTAGCCGCCGATGCCGTAGCCGGGGAAGTCGCCGCACTCCTCCAGGTGGCGCAGCGATCGAAGGCGCAGGTCCAGATGCATGCCGCCCTGGACGATGCCAAAGAGTGCCTGGTCATCGCGGGTGTGAGCCTTGTAGCAGCGCTCGGCCCACATGCTTGACAGCTCCACGGCGCGCTCGACGTAGGCGCGCGTGGCAGGATAGCCGGGGCACTGATCGAGCTGCATGCAGATGTCGGAGCCGAGCTTCATGGCGATTTCCATGTTGTCCTCGGGCGTCCAGAACACGTGGCGGCCGTCGTAGTCGTTGACGATAAAGCGCACGCCCTCGTCAGTGAGCTTGACGGCGTCGTTGTGGCTGAAGACCTGGAAACCGCCCGAATCGGTGAGGATGGGGCCGTGCCAGTTCATAAACTTGTGTAGGCCGCCCAGCTCGGCGATGGTGTCCTCGCCGGGACGCATGGACAGGTGTAGGTATTGGCAAGCACGATCTGGCGCCGAGCTGCTTGACGGTCTCGGTAGGAATACCCTTGACGTTTGCCTTGG
>ENA-OQCF01000753-OQCF01000753.1-human-gut-metagenome-genome-assembly--contig:-NODE-753-length-12076-cov-1.622563_pt1 | contig 12076 bp, 14 predicted proteins | sample MGYA00242756_ERZ504573 | MGnify/ENA primary metagenome ERZ504573 (study PRJEB26092, sample SAMD00036240) | human gut metagenome | host: Homo sapiens | study: EMG produced TPA metagenomics assembly of...
TGGGATTGCCAAAGAATCAGCAGGATGGGGAGAACTGGATCTGGAACGCTTTATGGAACTGTGATCAGTAATCTTTTATTTCACAAAATTATTGCTTTAGAGCGTGTCTGAAAAAAGGCTTTCTGCAAGATGTGCGTCACAATTTGTGGGATATTTTGCCCGGATGAGGCGCCGTAGCGGGCTACGGCAACTGAATTCGGGTGAAAATATCCCGTAAGTGGGGCATGCAGATTGCGGGAATGATTTTTCAGACACGCTCTAGATCTCAATCATCACAAGAGAGAGGAAATAAATAACCGGTGCTGTGAAGATCACACTGTCAAATCTGTCAAGGATTCCTCCATGTCCCGGAATTAATTTTCCATAATCTTTAATCCCCTGATTTCTCTTGATCGCAGATGCAGCCAGATCGCCTACCATGGAAATCAGCGCTCCGATTGCACAGATCACAGCATATTCCAGCATCGGTCCCTGAGTGGCTGCTGCATAGATCACACCAAGAAGTGCAGCTCCTGCCACACCACCCACAGCTCCCTCCACAGATTTCTTAGGCTGAGGACAGGTGCCATTTTATGTTTACCGATCAGCATTCCCACACAATATGCGCAGGTATCACATCCCCATGAGCACAGAAAGATCAGCCATACGTGGAACTTTCCACCGGGAAGCTCTCTGGTAAGATAAATAAACGACAACATAACTGCCACATACACAATACCAAACAGTGCAGGCATTACCTGCCCTGCCTCATAGGTTGGATAAGTGAACACGTATACAAACATGAGCAGCACAAGTCCGAAAATGATTGCCAGCACTCCATACCTCTCAAAATCAAGCAGTACTGCCAGATAATATAATACTGCGCCTAAATAGCCTGCTGCTGCCAGCAGATTTATCTTCTCATCCTGCACCTTCATTGCTCTGTACAATTCTCTCATTCCAATGAGAGAAACCGCAAGAAGTGTGAAAAACAGCACATAATCACCGCTGATGATAGTAGCAAGCGCAATAATCACAAGCAGGATTCCGCTTAAGAGTCTTGTCTTAAACATTCTTTACTCCTCCTTAACTCCGCCGTATCTTCTGTCTCTCTGATTATATTTCTCAATAGCCTTAATCAACTCTGCTTTATTAAAATCCGGCCATGCCACATCTGTGAAATAAAATTCTGTATAAGCCATCTGCCATAACAGAAAATTGGAAAGTCTCAATTCACCGCTTGTGCGGATCATCAGATCCGGATCAGGGATTCCTGCCGTATCCAGGTAATTGTCAAAAACATGCTCATCAATTTCTTCCGGCTTTACTTTTCCATCTGCAGCATCCTGAGCAAGTTTGCGGATACCTCTTATGATCTCATCTCTGCTGCCGTAGTTTAATGCAATCTGGAAATAGATTTCATCATATTTCTGAGAATATTGTTCCAGACGTGCAATACTTTCCTGAATATCCTGATCAAATGCTGAAACCTCTCCGATCACCCGGACACGCATTTTGTTCTTATCTGCCAGTTTAATACATTTTTTCAAATAACTTCGGAACAGTTTTCATCAGACCGTCCACCTCATCTTTGGAACGTTTCCAGTTCTCTGTGGAAAAAGCATATACAGTCACATATTTGACTCCCAGCTCCTTCATATAGTCACAGACTGTTTCCAGATTTGCACAGCCCTTCACATGTCCGTAGCTTCTGGGCATTCCCTTTGCCTTCGCCCAGCGTCCATTACCATCCAGAATAATGGCAATATGATTTGGTACATTCATACTCTTGTTTCCTTTTCTTATCCTGTTATTCCTTTAACCTTACTGTCTCATCATAATGAACCGCAGTTTCCGGTCCATTATCTCATTCAGATAAAAAGAGAGCCCGCATTCATGGAGCTCTCCTTTTCGTTTCCCTTATACGGTCATGATTTCTTTGCTCTTTGCATCCACTGCCGCATCAACTTCTTTGATATATTTATCTGTGCTCTTCTGGATTTTCTCCTCAAGTTCTTTGATCTCATCCTCAGATACATCCTGTTTTGCAAGTTTCTTAAATGCATCATTTGCATCACGACGAATGTTGCGGACTGCTACTTTGGCTGCTTCGCCTTTTTTCTTGACATCTTTAACCAGTTCCTTACGGCGTTCCTCTGTAAGTTCCGGGAATACAAGGCGGATTACTTTACCATCGTTGCTTGGATTTAATCCAAGGTCAGAGGTAAGGATTGCTTTCTCAATTCCTTTGATCAGGCTGCTTTCCCATGGCTGGATCTGGATCATACGAGCTTCCGGGACAGTGATATTTGCCACCTGCTGAAGAGGTGTCGGAGCTCCGTAATAATCTACGGCGAGTTTGTCAAGGATATGCGGGTTCGCACGTCCTGCACGAATTGTAACCAGTTCGCTCTCAAGCTTGCCAGTGTCTTTTTCATTTTCTCTTCATATTTCTGAATTCTCTCATCCATTAGGTTCGTCTCCCTCTTTTTATAGTTTTTATATTACACTTTCTCTGTAAACTGACTTATAAGCCTTACTTATACAGTAACCTTAGTTCCGACAAATTTGCCATGTACTGCATTGATGATGCTGTCTTTTTCATCCAGTGCAAATACCAGCATCGGCATCTTCTGTTCCATACACATGATCGATGCTGTCAGATCCATAGCTGCCAGTTTCTTTGCAACTACTTCTTCAATGGAAATTTCATCATATTTTACTGCATTCGGGTTTGTCTTCGGATCACTGTCATAAATTCCGTCAACAGCTTTTGCAAGAAGGATTGCTTCTGCTTCGATCTCTACTGCGCGAAGTACAGTGGCTGTATCTGTGGAGAAGTAAGGATGTCCTGTACCGCCTGCAAAGAATACGATCTTGCCCTGTGCAAAGCTTGCTTCCACTGCATCCTTAGAGTAAAGGCTTGTAAATGCACCGCATACAAATGGTGTAAAGATTTCTGTCTTTAATCCAAGGTATCTGCAGATATCAGATACATAAATACAGTTCATAACTGTTGCAAGCATACCAATCTGATCAGCCTTATTCCTGTCGATAGTCTCACTGGTGCGTCCTCTCCAGAAATTACCTCCGCCGATCACGATGCCGATTTCCAGTCCTTCCTCAGCAATTGTCCTGATCTGCTTTGCAACTTCAATAACAGTCGCCTCGTCAAATCCGGTCTTCTTCTCACCGGCAAGGGCTTCACCGCTTAATTTTAATAATACACGTTTCATAGTAACTGTCTCCTGAAATTAATTTTATCGCAGGTAACAGAGGATCGGAATACCTCCTCTGTTACATTCGTAGTTCTATTCTACCATATTCCGGCAACAATTTCATTACCATTTTCATCAACTGTTGTAGAAACTGTGAAATTGCTGTAATAATGGAATCCTGTTTTACCTGTCTCAGGATCATCCTCATAGCTGCTGCCCTGTGGAGAACCGCATGCGCCTTCCAGTGCATCCAGAGACTGACCGATATACTGTTCTGCTGTGGAAATCATATCGCCGCCATTTCCCGGATCATCGTTACTGCCCGGATCATCATTAGTACCCGGATCGTCTGAGTTTCCTCCATTGCCCGGATCATCTGAACTATCCCCGGTTCCATTGCCACTGTTATTATTCTGATCAGAACTGTTGTTACTATCTGTGGAATCAGAATTATCTGCAGACTTCTTATCACTGTCGTCTGTGGAATCTGATTCTGACTCACTGTCATCTGTAATGCCAAGACGTTCCTTTACCGCATCAAGCGTGGATACTTCTTTTGTTGATGTACCTGTCAGATATTTTGCATATGGGATCGCATCATCATCTGTGCCATCCATACATAACGTAATCTGCGAAATTGTTCCAAGCGGAATATCGCGGAAAAAGCATTCATTCTTGTCCTCATCAGCATATGCAATACGGATATCATAGGAAGCTGTACTCTTGTTGGATGTTGTCTGTGTATCTGTTGTCTGTGTATCTGATGTCTGTGTATTTGCAGTCTGTGTATTTGCAGTCTGCATATAATACAGTGGCCTTGTCCTTATCTGTCAGGGTAAACATTCCATTGCATGAGATCATCTCCCCATCCTCCATCCTCGTCTGCATCATAATCCTCACTGTCTTCATCCACATGAGTCCGGATATAGAGTGACTGGATGTCATCCCCTGTATTATTTACAAACACAATCTTAGATGCTGTGGAAGTTTTCTCCCCCATTACATTCTTTATGTCTTCATCTGCTGTCTGCTGCATATCCACCATATCGACTGCCTTGGTTACTTCAGGAGTCGGGGTAGCTGTTACCTCTACAGGTGCTGTCTCTGTTGTCTTTTTCTTACCACATCCGGCAGCTGCCACTGTCATTACTAACAGACCTGCCAGTATTAAATAACGTTTCTTCATAATATATTCCCTCCTGCTATATGGAATATCTTTTTTCTTTTTAACAATGTCATTTTTTCAATTCCCTATTATTGCAGAGTATCGAAAACTTGTCAACTAAGCCTCTGCCGATTTCATACAATTTTAAGACTTTCAGGTTTTTAAAGTTTCTGCCTGCGGACGCATTCTTATGAAAAAATCACATTTTTCCTACTTCATATTATTGCACAAAAGGAAACGCTCACTGTAATCAGCGGATACTCACCAGAAAGGATGTTACTGTGACTTTCACTCGCAAAAAACACCTCGCGGAATATTACCAGTGAACAGTAACGAAAGGACTACCATGTTGCTCTGGCAGTCCTTTCTCATCTCTTTGTGGTCATATTTAATATATTTCTATCCTGCCAGCTTCATCAGAAGTTCCACGCATTCTTCCTCTGATAAAACCGAAGTATTCAGGCAGATATCATAATTTTCCATTTTTCCCCATTCATGTCCTGTATAAAAGTTATAATAATCTCTTCTCTGACGGTCTTTATATGCAATCCTGTCAAGTGCTTCCTCCTGAGAAATATGCTTATTTTTCTTAATCCGTTTAATACGTCTTCCATATCAGATGCATAAATATACACGCGAAGCAGCTGATTATCATCCTTCAGAATCTGGTCTGCACATCTTCCCACAAAAATACATGGACCTTCCTGTGCCAGGCGCTTCACTGTCTCTTTCTGCGCATGAACATCTTCTCCGGAATCGTCAGGCGTTTTTTATCCTGCGATTCTTCTGACATCATTACTCCGATTGCATAAAGAAGACTGGTCTTGCCTTTAAATTCATTGATGATTTCCTGACTGATTCCATGCCTCTCTGCTTCCTTCGGCAAAATTTACTGTCGTAACAGGGAACTCCCATTTTTTCTGAAAGCAAAGCTGCAATATATCTTCCACCGCTTCCATACTGTCTGCTGATCGTGATTGTTTTCATAGGGCACCACTCCTTTCAGCTCATCTGCCTGAAAAATGAATTGTTATTTTTTTATCTATATGATAGATTATAAGAATTTTCGAATATTTTTGCAATATCCATTAATTTTTTCATAACATTTCACAATTTTGAGCCAAAGGATTTAGTAATATTATCAATATAGATTCTTAACCTTAAATTCACGCTCTGCTTCTCTTCTCTGGTCTTTCTTTGCGATATCCTGTCTCTTGTCATAAAGTTTCTTGCCTCGAGCCATTCCAATTTCCACTTTTACCAGACTGTCTTTGAAATAAACTTTCAGAGGTACTAAAGTTAACCCTTTTTCTTTGAGCTTTGCTTCAATCTTATTGATCTCATATCTGTGAAGCAGAAGCTTACGGATTCTCAACGGGTCTTTGTTGAAAATATTGCCTTTTTCATAAGGGCTGATATGCATTCCGTAGATGTAAACCTCTCCGTTCTCTACACGGATAAAGGATTCCTTGATGCTGCATTTGCCCATACGCAGGGATTTTACTTCTGTTCCTGCAAGGGCAATACCGGCTTCATAAGTATCTTCTATAAAATAATCATGAAATGCCTTTTTATTATTGGCAATCAGCTTCATTCCTTTTTTCTTTGCCATAATATCCTCCAAGCCATTTTTATTTAATTCTCTTCTTCATCATTCCAGATATCAGCAACCAGCTCAAAATCTACTGTTTTGAGCATTTTATCTGCATCTGCCACACGGACACAGACTTATCTCCCAATTTGTAGACTTCTTTGTCATCTCTCCGCGGAGTTCGTAGGTTTCCTGGTCGAAGATATAGTAGTCATCCCGCAGAGTGTTGACATGTACCAGACCTTCTACTGTATTTGGAAGTTCTACGTAAAGCCCCCATCCGGTAACGCCTGAGATAATTCCCTCGAATTCCTCTCCCAGATGGTAGGACATATATTCTGCTTTCTTCAGCTTGTCTGATTCACGTTCTGCCTCATCTGCACGGCGTTCACATACACTGGACTGTCTCGCAACTTCATCAAGGATTTCAGCATAGTGTTCGGTTCTGCCTTCACGCATCAGTCTGCCTCGTAAGTTATCCTTAATGATCCTGTGGATCTGCAGATCAGGGTATCTTCTGATCGGAGATGTAAAATGGCAGTAATATTTTGCTGCCAGTCCAAAGTGACCGCTGCATTCTGTTGTATATTTCGCCTGTTTCATGGAACGCAGCACCAGACGGCTGATCATTGCTTCATTCGGAAGCCCTTCGATACTTTCGATGATCTGCTGAATTTCTTTTGGAGTGATCTCTTCTTTTGCTTTCTGAATCTTCACACCCTGATTGTGAAGTAATGTCAGAAGACTCTCCACTTTCTCCGGATCCGGATTATCATGGGTTCTGTATACAAACGGAATCTCTTCTGTGCAGTATTCCTGTGCCACAGTCTCATTTGCCATCAGCATGAAATCTTCAATGATTTTGGTTGCCACATTTGCTTCATATGGCTTAACATCGATTGCTTTTCCTGCTGCATTAAGAATAATCTTGCTCTCCGGAAAATCAAAGTCAATGGAACCCCTGTGATGACGGCTGTTTCGTAAGATTCCGGACAGTTCTTTCATCATAAAGAACATCGGGATAAGTGCCTCATACCGTTTCTTTGCTTCTTCGTCTGTGTCCTCAAGAATATTCTTTACATCAGTATAGCACATTCTCTCATTTACGTTAATCACTGTTTCCGCGATCTGATGGGAAACTACCTTACCCTTTTCGTTAATGTCCATCAGGCAGCTCAACGCCAGTCTGTCCTCTCCCTGATTCAGAGAACAGATTCCATTGGAAAGACGTTCCGGCAACATTGGCACAACGCGGTCTGCCAGATAAACACTGGTTCCACGTTTCAGTGCTTCCCTGTCCAGAGCACTGTTGTACTGTACATAGTTGCTTACATCTGCGATATGGACTCCCAGATGGTAAATGTCCCCCTCTTTTGTCAGGGAAATCGCATCATCCAGGTCTTTGGCATCTTCGCCATCAATAGTGACTGTCTGCAGATGTCTCAGATCCAGTCTTCCATCTCTGTCTGCATCCAGCACATGATCCGGAACACGCTGAGCCTGCTTCATTACTTTCTCAGGAAATTCACTTGGGATTCCGAAGCTCTTGACGATTGCCAGGATATCTGTACCCGGTGTTCGGATATTTCCCAGATTCTCCTTAATTTTTCCTTCAGGATTCTTATTTCCGGAGCCATAATCTGTAATCACCACGATTACTTTATCACCATTTTTTATTCCTGCCGCTTCTTTTCTCGGAATGAAGATATCTTTGGAAAATTTCGGATTATCACTGATCACAAAACCGAAATCCCGATTTAACTGATAAGTTCCTACAATTTCAGGCATACCACGCTCTAGAACCTTCACAACTACGCCTTCCTGGCGTTTTCCCTCTTTTTTGTCATTTCTGATGATGATCCTTACTTTATCCTGATGCATAGCTGTTCCTGTATCACTTTCAGGAATAAAGATATCCTCATCCTGCCCTTCAATTTCTACGAAGCCGAAACCTTTGGGATGTCCGATGAATGTTCCCTCAGCCTGGATTCCCTCCGGCTGCTCTTTTTTATTTTTATCTTTTTTATTTTTATCTTTCTTCTTTCTGCCATACTCTGATCCGTATTCTTCTCTTCGGTCATCGTAATAACGGTCATCTTTTTTCTTTTTCCATTTTCCTTTGACCTTTTCATATCTGCCCTTGCGGTCTACAGATACCTTTCCTTCCTCGCAAAGTTCGTCCAGAACATCATACAGCTCTCTTTTCTCTTCTTTTGAAAGTCTCAGAAGAGAAGAAATCTCGCGGAGTCTCATTGGCTGATAAATAGGATCTCCCATCAGTTCCAGGATAAACTTTTTTCTTCTGTCCATATCTTTTTTACTCATATTACTCCTCACAGCCTCCGCAGAGGACTTTTATCTGATTCAGCTCTTTATGACACAAAAAACACTCTTGCACATAACAAGAGTGTTTCAAATTTCTTTTCTGATTAACCAAGCATATTTAATGCTACAGAAATTACAAAAAATAAAGTTCCCATAATAGTGGTTGCTTAACAAGTCCGCCCTCCATGGAACGACCTTTGTTCTTACCCCAGTATGTTTCTGCTGCTCCGGCGATAGCACCAAGTCCCTGCTGCTTACCTTCCTGCATAAGAACTACTACTGTAAGAGCGATGCAATCTATTATGAAAATGACACTCAGAATGATCTTAATAATCTGCACTTCGTTACACCTCCTAATCAACTGAGTTTCATTGTAACATAGCCGGATGGGGATTTCAACCACAATTCAGAGTTTTTGTCAGGTTTCTTAACAATTTTTTTTCATTTTCTTTAAAAGGATTTTCATACACTGCCAGTTCTCCCAATGCCTCATGGATACGAAGAAGCTGATTATATTTGGCATTTCGGTCCGAACGGCAGGGTGCACCTGTCTTAATCTGGCCGGCACCTGTGGCAACTGCCAGATCTGCGATAAATGAATCTTCCGATTCTCCTGATCTGTGAGAAATTACTGCCCTGTATCCCGCTTTCTGTGCCATTTCCACTGCATCCAATGCTTCTGAAAGTGTTCCTATCTGGTTTAATTTTATCAGAATGGCATTTGCCGCTCCCAGTTTGATACCACATGCAAGACGTTTGATATTCGTGACAAACAGATCATCACCTACGAGCTGTATTTTGTCTCCCAGTCTTTTTGTCATCTGTTTCCAGCCTTCCCAGTCATCTTCCTCAAGTCCATCTTCAATGGAAACAATCGGGAACTTCTCTGCAAGTTTTTCATAATATTCTATCATCTCGCCGGAATCCCTGAGAACTTCTTCCCCTTTCATTTTTCCTTCTCCGGGGAAAACATAAACGCCTCTTTCTTCATCGTACAGTTCACTTGCCGCAGCATCAATTGCAATGCTGATATCCTTTCCGGGTTCATACCCTGCCTTTTTTACTGCTTCCAGAATCACTTCCAGGACGCTTTCTGAATCGGAAAGATCCGGTGCGAAACCTCCCTCATCCCCGACTGCTGTTGACAGACCTTTTTGTTTCAGGATAATTCTGAGAAACTGGTATACTTCCGCACACATTCGGATCGCCTGCTCCATATTTTCCGCTCCCGTCGGCATGATCATGAATTCCTGTAAATCCACCGTATTGTCAGCGTGACGTCCCCCATTTAAGATATTCATCATCGGTACAGGCATCTGTCTGGTATGGCAGCCGCAAGATACTGATATAAAGGAACGCGGAGAGCTGCTGCTGCCGCCCTTGCTACTGCCAGGGATACTCCCAGTGCCGCATTTGCCCCTACATTACTTTTATTGTCTGTGCCGTCTGTTTCTATGATTTTTTTATCAATATAGGACTGATCCAGAGCATTTTCTCCAAGAATTGCTTCTGCCAGCTTTGTATTTACATTCTCCACTGCTTTGCGGACACCAAGTCCGGTGTAGCAGCCTTTTTCTCCGTCACGAAGCTCCACTGCCTCGAACTTTCCTGTGGAAGCTCCCGAAGGGACGATTGCCCTTCCCGTATATCCATTTATCCCGATCACACCTTCTCCTACTGTTACTTCTACTTCCACTGTAGGATTTCCTCTGGAATCAAGTACCTGTCTTGCATGAACCCTTCTCACAGGCAGATAACGTAACATATTAGAACCTCCTGATCATTTTAATAAACCGGTAACTGTTCCATATTTTCACAGTTAAACCTCAAGTACAGCGTTTCGTAAATAACTATACCAATCGCGTAGGATGCGGATTCGAGTGTGCTGGTATAAAAACGCAGGCGTAGCGGGCTACGCTGAGGCTTTTAGACCTGTGCAATCGGATTCGCAGACAAGTGAGTGGTATAGTTATTTCGAAAACGATGTACTAGTCAAAATACGTCACTGAGAACGGCGTGAACAGTAACGTAATTTGACTTGTATATCTTTACAACCATATTTTTACCCAATATGCTTCCAGCTATGCATTGTCTATATCCATTATTATTTTCAGAATATTTTATCAATATAAATAATTTTAATATTATCTTTTAAATATTTTTTGCAAATTTTCTATTTTTATTCTTTGACATTTCATTCTTTATCTGTTATATTAAGTTCATAAAACAAAAGGGATTACGAAAAACAAAAAAAGTAAAGGAGTGAGACCACCGAAAACATAATCTTTTCTTCATAATTTAAGAAAGCGAGGTACAGACCACCAGAATAGCAAAGTTTCAAATTCATGACTTATAAGAAAGGCAGGTACGGACCACCAAGAACTTAAGCTTTTAAATCCAACTAAGTTTTATAAGTAGTTCCTATCAAACAAGGAAGGTACAGTCCAATGGAAACCTAACGATTTATCTTATTTTGAACGTAACAGTTAAACATTCTAAAGAAGGTACGGTCCAATGGAAATTTAATGATTTACTTTATTTTTAAAGTGACATTCAATCAAAATAAGGAAGGTACAGTCCAATGAAACGTTAACGATTTACCCTATTATAAAACGTAACCGTTCATTTACATGAAGAAGGTACAGTCCAATGAAAACTTAACGATTTACCCTATGAAACTATAAAAGGAAGGTACAGACCAATGGGACAGTAAATTTCATAATTCAAATTCATACAATTTCATAATTTATTTTACAGAAAGTGAGGTATCATCCCTTGGATACAGAATCTTAACAGGAGCCACGATGAAATTATAAATCTGTGGCTCTTTTATTTGTCATTCAGCTTCTATAGCTCCCCTCTTTCTCATATATTAAACTAATATCATTCCGTTCTGAGGTTAATACTCTCTATGCATCTCAAATACATATCTTCCACTCGGATTTTCTCTTCCAGATTTACCAAGATTTTTCTTCTTTTCTGTGCTTGTGCATTTATAGGTTCCTCTATAGGAAAATCGTATCGCACAACACTGCCAGACAGACTGCTGCTTCTGCCCAAAGTTCCAACTGGGGACTCAGTTTTCAGGAAGAAGGCAAACGTCCTGTTGGAAATGCAACGATAGAAGAACTGGCTCAGTACAATGCCTTTTTTGCTGAAGATACCGAAGAAAAGAAAATCTATCTCACCTTTGACGCAGGCTTTGAAAATGGAAACACTCCTGCTATTTTGGATGCACTGAAAAAACATCAGGCACCTGCTACATTTTTTGTGGTTGGAAATTTCATTTCGGAAAACAAAGATCTGATCAAACGAATGGAAACGGAAGGGCATATTGTCGGCAATCATACTATGACGCACCCGGATATGTCAAAAATTTCCACAAAAGAATCTTTTCAGAAAGAATTATCCGATGTAGAAAAAATTTACAGGGAAATTACAGGAAAAGAAATGACAAAATTTTACCGCCCCCCACAGGGCATCTACAGTACACAGAATCTGTCTATGGCCAGAGAACTGGGATATCACACATTTTTCTGGAGCCTTGCCTATGTAGACTGGTACCAGGATAACCAGCCAGATCCGCAGGAAGCTATTGCAAAACTGACGAAACGGATTCATCCGGGAGCTATTGTACTGCTGCACAGCACCTCTTCCACTAATGCACAGATTCTGGATGAACTGTTGGATAAATGGGAAGAGATGGGATATTCCTTTCATTCTCTGAATGAATTATGATCATTTAACATTTTCCGATACTGTTCACACACCACTATCCCGCGAGGTGTTTTGGCATGA
>ENA-OQCF01000755-OQCF01000755.1-human-gut-metagenome-genome-assembly--contig:-NODE-755-length-12060-cov-4.676108_pt1 | contig 12060 bp, 21 predicted proteins | sample MGYA00242756_ERZ504573 | MGnify/ENA primary metagenome ERZ504573 (study PRJEB26092, sample SAMD00036240) | human gut metagenome | host: Homo sapiens | study: EMG produced TPA metagenomics assembly of...
GCATCGTGCTTCGGGGCAAAAGCCCCTCGCACTCTGCGACCGCTGCCCCTGCTTCGGTTCGCTGCATCCGCCACTGGCGGCGCTCACCTTTGCAGCATCCAGTATTATCTGCGCTTTTGGCTTAGCAACTGCCGCACCTCGCTCGCCGTATCGGCACTTAGAATTATGCGGTATCGCCTAAGAGAATCAAGGAAAGACAGGAACTTTACGTATGGAGAAAAAGCTGACCCGCCGCGAATCCCGCGAGACGGCCTTCTTGACGGCGTTTGCCGCCACGTTTGAACCCGAAGAGCCGACGGTCCCCGCCGAGGAGCACGCCGCCCCAGACGCATTCGCCAACCAGCTGCTGGCCGCCATGAACGACCACGCCGCCGGGCTGGATGAGATCATCACCGCCCACCTGAAGGGCTGGACGCTTTCCCGCGTGCCCCGCGTGAGCCTGGTTGCCCTGCGCCTGGCCCTGGCCGAGATGCTGTACGGCGACGAGCAGAAGCCCGGCGTCGCCATCAACGAGGCTGTCGAGCTGGTCAAGAAATACGGTGCCGAGGACGACTACCAGTTCGTCAACGGCCTGTTGGGTGCCGTTGCGCGTGAGCGCGGCGAGACCCCAGAACCCCAATGCTGACGCTGGGCATCGACACCAGCAATTACGCAACCTCTCTGGCAGTGTTTGACACAGACGCCGGAGAGGTTGTTTGCGATTGCAAAAAAATTTTTGCCCGTCAAGGAAGGGCAGCTCGGTCTGCGGCAGAGCGACGCGCTGTTCCACCACACGGCAGCCCTGCCCGCCATGCTGGCGGAGCTGGGCGCAAGGGCCGACCTGACGCAGGTCAGGGCCGTTGGCGTGTCCGCCAGGCCGCGCCCCGTGGAGGGGTCGTATATGCCGTGCTTTCTGGCCGGTGTCAGCGCCGCGACGGCGTTCAGCCTGTCCCGCGCGCTGCCGCTCATCGAGCTGACACACCAGCAGGGGCATATTGCCGCGGCGCTGTACGCGGCGGGGGATTTCACGCTGTTTGAGCGGGAGTCGCTTGTATTTCATGTCTCCGGCGGCACCACCGACCTTCTTTTGTGCCATGGGGCCGAGCGCATCACGCCGCTGGCACAAGCAGCGATCTGTACGCCGGACAGGCTGTGGACCGCCTCGGCGTCAAGCTGGGCTTTCCCTTCCCGGCGGGCGTCTATGTCAGCGAGCAAGCCGCTTTGTGTAAAGAAAAAGTCCATCCCAAGGTCAGTGTACACGGGCTGACGTGCAGTCTGTCCGGCCTTGAGAACCAGTGCGCAAAGCTGCTGGCCGACGGGCATGACGCGCCCTATGTCTGCAAATACTGTCTGCTCTGCGTGGGCGAAACGCTTGTGCGGATGGCAAACAACGCCCTGGCCGAGCATCCGGGTCTGCCCGTGGTTTTTGCGGGCGGCGTTATGAGCAGCGATCTGATCCGCACCTATGTGACGAACCGCGTGCCGAACGCACATTTTGTACCGGGAAAATTTGCCAGTGACAATGCCATTGGCATCTCGATCCTGGCGGCGAGGGAGTGTGGCGCATGGCCGACTACATCAATGTAACCAGCCTGAACCGGCTGGCAAAGCGCGTATTGGAGCAATGCGACCCGCTGAACGATCTGATCGTCTGCGGGGAGATTTCCGGCTTTACGCGGCATTACAAGAGCGGGCATCTGTATTTCACACTCAAGGATGAGAACGCTCCATCAAAACTGTCATGTTCCGCTCCCAGGCACAGCTTTTGAATTTCGAACCGCAGAACGGTATGCTGGTGCTCGTCTACGGACGCGCCACGATTTATGAGCGGGACGGCGCGTTCCAGCTCTACGCTGACTATATGAAGCCCTTCGGCGCGGGTGCCGCGCAGATGGCGTTTGACGCGCTGTACAAAAAGCTGGAGGCCGAGGGGTTGTTTGCGCCCGAGCGCAAGCGCCCGCTGCCCGCCGTACCGAGGTGTATCGGCGTTGTCACGAGCAAGACCGGCGCAGCGTGGCAGGACGTGCAGAACGTCATTGGCCGTCGCTGGCCGATGGTGAAATTGCTGCTGGCCCCCGTCAGCGTGCAGGGCATCGAGGCTGAAAAGAGTATCGTGGACGGCATCCGCAGGCTGGACCGCGACCCGCGGCCCGACCTGATCCTGGTCACCCGCGGCGGCGGCAGCAAAGAGGATCTGTGGGTGTTCAACTCCGAGCGTATCGTCCGCGCGGCAGCCGCTTGCCGCAGGCCGGTGGTCTCGGCGGTAGGGCATGAGATCGACACTTCGATTCTGGACTATGTTGCCGACCTGCGTGCGCCGACACCGTCCGCCGCGGCGGAGCTCTGCGTGCCCGATCAGGGGGATGTACGGCAGAAAATACTCATTTTGCAGCAAAATATTCAAAAAAATATACAGAATTGCTGCAATCTATGCTATAATAGGTTTAACCAGCTGGCCACGGCGCAGCTTTTGCAGCGTCAGCACCAGCAGTTAGACCGCCGCGGGCAGGAGCTTGCCATTGTGCAGGCCGCTGTCCTGCAGGCCGCACAGCGCCATGTGCAGGATGCCCGGCGCAGCTGCAAAGTGCCGCTGCGGTGGCGGAATCCCTAAGCCCTTACGCGGTGCTGGCCCGCGGCTACGCGCTGCCGGAGCAAAACGGCACGCCCTGCGTCGTCGAAACACTGCGTCCCGGCGAGACCGTGACGCTGCGCGGCGCCAGAGCCGCCGCCGAATGCCGCGTGGAAGCGGTACACACTTTGGAACAAAAAACAGGGGAGTGATACCCGATGAAGCAGCCCAAATCCTTCGAGGAAGGCATGGACCGCCTGCAGGGACTTCTGACCCAGCTGCAGGATGAAGCCACACCGCTGGCTGATTCCGTCAAGCTGTACGCCGAGGCCGCCGGGCTGATCCATTACTGTAATACAGCGCTGGACAAGGCCCGGCTGCAGGTCGAGGAGATCGACGCCAGCCTTGCCCCGGATGTGGAGGTGCCCCATGACGCATGAGGAATATAAGCAGCAGCTTGCCGCCTGGGCCGGTCTGACCGAAAAGCGCCTGGCCGCATTGTGCGATGAATACCTGCCGCAGCAGTCTGAGCTGGGGCAGGCCGCGCGCTACAGCCTTCTGGGCGGCGGCAAACGGGTGCGCGCCGTGCTGACGCTGGCCTCCTGCCCAGCTGGCCGGTGCCGACGCTGCCCGATGCGTTGGACTATGCCTGTGCGCTGGAAATGCTGCACTGCTACTCGCTCATTCACGATGATATGCCCTGCATGGACAACGATGATTTCCGCCGCGGCGCCCGAGCTGCCATAAGCAGTTTGGCGAGGCTACGGCCCTGCTGGCCGCGGACGCACTGGTCACGGCAGCGTTTGAGGTCCTTGCCCATGCAAAGTGCTCTGCCGAGAGCCGCATTGAGGCCGTGCAGCTGCTGGCCAGAGGCGGCGGGGACCGCGGCATGCTCTACGGCCAGGAGCTGGACAAGCATTTTGAAACTGTGCGCGCCGGTGAGGCCGAGCTTTTAAACCTGCACGCCCACAAAACCGGTGCGCTCATCATTGCCGCCGTCGAGCTGGGCTGTGCCGCCGCGGGTGTGCGCCCCGACACGGACACCCGCAAGCGCTGGTGCGCTACGCTGCCGAGCTTGGTCTGGTTTTCCAGATCGTCGATGACATTCTGGACGTCACCTCTACGACGGAGGAGCTTGGCAAGCCCGTGGGCAGCGACGCCGACAACGACAAAACCACCTTTATCACGCTGTACGGTTTACAGGGCGCACACGAGGAAGCCGAGCGCCACAATGCCGCAGCGCTGGCCGCGCTGGATGCGCTTGGCCCCGGGGCAGATTTTCTGCGCCTGATGGCAGCGGAGCTGCTGGAACGTAAGAAATAAGGATGTGATCCCATGCCACTGCTGCGCGCTGCGCTGAGTTGGAATTTTGTGCTGGCTACGGCGATTTGTGCATCGCTGCTGGCCCAGCTTATTAAGGTTCTTCTGAATCTGTTTATCTTCCACCGCTTTATTGCCGAGCGTATGTGGGGTGCGGGCGGCATGCCCAGCTCCCACTCGGCCACGGTCTGCGCCATGGTCGTTGCCACGGGGCGGTACTGCGGCGTCAATTCCCCGCTCTTCGCCATTGCGGCGGTGCTGTCCATCATTGTCATGTATGACGCCATGGGCGTGCGCTACGAGACCGGCGAGCAGGCCAAGGTGCTGAACCGGATGTTCACCGAATGGATGGACCAGGGGTTTGAGCAGTTCCAGCTGCCCCACGGCAAAAAGCTGAAGGAAATGGTCGGCCATACGCCGATCGAAGTTGTGACCGGTGCGGCGCTCGGCATTGTGCTGGGCTTTGCCATGCCGATGGTGTAAAAACGAGGTGCGTATATGAGCTATCCCTTGCTGGAGCGCATCAATGCGCCCGGAGAAATAAAAAATCTGCCCGCGTCCGATATGCCCGCCCTGTGTGAGGAGATCCGGCAGTTTTTGATCAAGAGCGTTTCCGAGACCGGCGGCCATCTGTCGTCGAACCTCGGTGTTGTGGAGCTGACGGTGGCCCTGCACCGCGTGCTGGACTTCCCGCAGGACAAGCTGCTGTTTGACGTCGGCCATCAGTGCTACACCCACAAGCTGCTGACCGGGCGGCGCGAGGCTTCGCCCAGCTGCGCCGCAAAAACGGCATTTCCGGCTTTCCCAGCCGCGGGAGAGCGATTGTGACCCCTTTATTGCCGGCCACGGCAGTGCGGCGCTGTCAACAGCCATCGGCATTGCCCGCGCCAAAAAGCTCAAGAACGAGCCGGGCAAGGTCGTGGTCATCGTTGGCGACGGTGCGTTTACCGGCGGCATGGTCTACGAGGGCATGAACAATGTCAGCAAGCTGAACAATCTGATCGTCATCCTGAACGATAACAAGATGTCGATTTCCAAAAATGTCGGCCAGATGGCGAATTATCTGACCAAGCTGCGCACCGACCCGAAGTACTCCCACGTCAAGGCCCACATGGAGACGACGCTCGAGCGCATCCCCGTGGCAGGTGACGCGCTGGTCAGGGTCTTGCAGGGCGGCAAGCAGCTGATCCGCCGCGGCATCTACAAGTCCACGATGTTTGAGGAGATGGGCTTCCAGTATATCGGGCCCATCGACGGCCATGATGTGGGCATGCTGACCCACACGCTGACGAACCTGCGCGGCGAGCAGTATGCGCCGGTTTTCCTGCACGTCGTCACCAAAAAGGCAGGGGCCTGAAGCCCGCCGAGGAGAACCCCGGCGAGTTCCACGCCGTATCGTCCATCGATTTGAACCATCTGACTGACCCCGAGCTGTCACCGAAGGATTCCTTCTCGTCTACGTTCGGCTGTGCGCTGGCAGATTTGGGCGACGACGAGCCGCGGCTGTGCGGCATCACCGCCGCCATGAAGTACGGCACCGGTCTGAACTTCTTCAAGCACCGCCATCCCGGGCGTTTCTTTGACGTCGGCATGGCGGAGGAACACGCCGTCACGTTTGCGGCGGGCCTGGCTAGCCAGGGGCTGCTGCCCGTAGTCGCCATCTATTCCACATTTTTCCAGCGCGCCTACGACCAGATCATCCATGATGTCAATCTGATGCAGCTGGATGTGCTGTTCGCTGTGGACCGTGCGGGGCTGGTGCCCGGCGACGGTGCCACACACCAGGCATTTACGATGTTGCGTTCTTCTCGAATGTGAACATCCCGATTTTTGCCCCCGCCAACTATGCGGAGCTGCGCTACTGGCTGACCTATCTTGTGCGCAAGGCACACGGCCCGCGGATGATCCGCTATGCTCGCGGCGGCGAGAACCCCGCACTGGCGGCGCTGCCCTGCACAGGCGCGCGCTACGATGTGCTGGACCCTGTCGATGGCGCACGTGTCGCGCTTGTCAGCTACGGTGCCGAGACCGAGGAGATCATTGCCGCCAAGGATCTGCTGGCCCAGCATGGCGTGCAGGCGGACTGCGTCAAGCTGACGCAGCTTTACCCGCTGCCGGACGGTGTGTGCGATACACTGAAGCATTACGACACGATTTTGTTTGCCGAGGATACGGTGCGCACCGGCGGCATCGGCGAGCAGCTGGGCTTTGCCATGCAGCAATGCGGCTGGCAGGGCGAATTCCTGCTGCATACCGTGGACAACAGCCATCTGCTGCACGCCAATGTGCCCGAGCTGCGCAAGGATCAGCAGCTTGACGCTGCGGCCCTCTGCACAGATATTTTGAACGCTTTAAAGGAGAAACAGGCATGAGCAAGATTCGCCTGGATCAATACCTGTGCCAGAACGGACTGGTACAGAGCCGTGAGCGCGCCAAGGCGCTCATCATGTCCGGCATCGTCTTTGTCAACGAGCAGAAGGTCGACAAGGCCGGTGAGATGATCGCCCCCGACGCCAAGGTCAAGGTGCGCGGGCATGACATCGGCTATGTCAGCCGCGGCGGCCTCAAGCTGGAAAAGGCCATGCAGGTCTTTCCGATGCGCCCGGACGGCAAAGTCTGCATGGACATTGGCGCGTCCACGGGCGGCTTTACCGACTGTATGCTGCAAAACGGCGCGGTCAAGGTCTACGCCGTCGATGTGGGCTACGGCCAGCTGGCGTGGAGCCTGCGCACCGATGCGCGCGTCATCAATATGGAAAGAACGAACATCCGCAATGTAAAGCCTGAGGACCTGACAGAGCCGGTTGCGTTCTTCAGCGTGGACGTTTCGTTCATCTCGCTCAAGCATATCTTCCCGGTGGCAGACGCCATCTGCACGCCGGACGCTGTCGGCGTCTGCCTGGTCAAGCCGCAGTTTGAGGCTGGCCGCGAGAAGGTCGGCAAAAAGGGCGTCGTGCGCGACCCGGCTACCCACCGCGAGGTACTGAAAATGGCCGAGGGGTATGCCATGGCGAACCACTTTACCCCCGCGGGCCTGGACTTTTCGCCCATCAAGGGACCCGAGGGCAACATTGAATACCTGATGTACGTCCAGCACTGTGATGCCCCGCAGCCGCTGCCGGAGGGCCTGATTGAAAAGGTCGTCGCAGCCTCCCACGATACGCTGGATAAAGCGCCCAATCTGCACTGAGAAAGGACCCTGACACAATGTCGGTTTTGCTGATTCCCAACCCGACCAAGGACACCGGGCTTGCCGTTACGCGGCAGGCTGCCGCTGTGCTGGCCGGGCTGGGCGTGCCGGTCTTGATGCCGCAGCCTTTGCGAACGAATTTGGTTCTGCCTGGCTGACGGGTGTGCATTTTCTGCCCGAGGCAGATGCCTACCGCGCCGCCGATCAGGTCGTGACCATCGGCGGTGACGGCACGCTGCTGCGCGCCGGGCTTTCCTGCATGAAGCACGGCAAGCCCGTTCTGGGTGTCAATCTTGGCCGCACCGGCTTTCTGGCGACCTGCGAGGTCGGTGAGCTTACGGCCAAGCTCAAACGGCTGGCTGCGGGGGAGTTCACCCTTGCCAACCGCCGTCTGCTCCACGCCGAAGCCCCGGCCCACGGTTGGCAGGCTGACGCCATCAATGACCTTGTGGTGTTCGGTCAGACCCGGCTGCACCCGATGGATTATAAGGTGTACTGCGACGGCGCATTGGTGGGCAGCTACCGCAGCGACGGCATGATTCTGGCAACGCGACGGGCTCCACCGCGTACTCGTTCTCGGCGGGCGGGCCGATCCTGGACGCCGCCGCGGACGTATTGGTCCTGACGCCGGTCTGTGCGCACAATGTACACGCCGCGCCGCTTGTGTTTGCGGCTGACCGCCATCTGAAAATTATCGCCGATGCCGAAAACCGCGACGGCAGCTTTGCCTGTGCGGACAGCAGCGCCCAGTGCGACCTGCTGCCGGGTGAAAGCCTGTTGGTGACCGGCTGTGGGCAGCGCCTGCGGTTGATCGCCTTCGACGACGCGGAACAGTTCCATGCGATTGAAAACAAATTGATGAGGAGATGATCCCTGTGAAAAGTGCACGTCATCAGGCAATTCTTGACCTGATCGAACAGCACCCTATTGACCGGCAGGAGGACCTGCTTACCCACCTGCGGGAGGAAGGCTTTGACGTGACGCAGGCCACGGTATCCCGCGATATTCGTGAGTTGCAGCTGGTCAAAACAGCCACCGCTGACGGGCGTTACCGCTACGTGCCGGCGTCTGCGTCCGGCAAGGTAACGCATTCACCCAGCCGGTTTGAGATGATTTTCCGCGAGTCGGTGCTCAAGGTGGATTACGCCGGGCACATGGTACTGGTCAAGTGTTTTTCCGGCATGGCCAACGCTGCGTGCGAGGTGTTCGACGCCAAGCAGTGGGACAATGTCGTCGGCACGCTTTCCGGCGATGACACGTTCTTTATCTTGATGCGCAGCGAGGATGACGCAGCCGCCATCTGCAAGCAGCTGCAGCAGTACACCCGCCGCGGGTAATTTTAACGACAGGGAGGAGCTGCCCCATGCTGGCAAGCCTGAAAATTGAAAATGTAGCCGTTATTGAAAAAGCCGAGGTGAATTTCACTCCCGGCTTTAACGTGCTGACAGGTGAGACCGGTGCCGGTAAATCCATCCTGATCGACTCCATCAATGCGATTTTAGGCAACCGCACCTCGCGTGAGCTGGTGCGAAGCGGCGCACAGAAGGCGTGCATCTGGCAACGTTTGAGAGTATCCCGGCCTCCGTCAAAAAGCAGCTGGAAAAATGCGGCTACGAGTCACCGACGACCTGCTTTTGTACCGCGAGATCAACGCCGAGGGCAAGGGCAGCTGCCGCGTCAACGCATGCCCGCCACGCGGCGGTGGTGCGGGACATTTCGTCGGGCCTGCTCTCCATCCACGGCCAGCATGACAGCCAGAGCCTGACAAACCCGGCACTGCATCTGGGGCTGCTGGATCAGTATGCCCAGAACCGCGATTTGTTCGCCGAGTATTACCGCCGCTACCGCGAGCTGGTCACGGTCAAGCGGCAGCTGGATGCCCTGAACGCAAGCGAATCCGACAAACAGCGCCGCATTGAGGCGCTGACCGCCGAGATCGACACCATCGACGCCGCGGCCCTGCAGCCCGGCGAGGAAAAGACGCTGCAGGAACGCAAGAACGTCATCACCCACGCCCAGAGCATTCTGGCGGGCATCACCGCCGCCCATCTGGCGCTGGCCGGTGACGAGGACGGTGAGCAGGCGGGCGCGGCAGACCTCTTGGGCGGGGCCGTTGACGGACTGCAGAACAGTGCGCGGCTCGACGAGTCGCTGACGGCCATGTCCGAGCGGCTGAACGACCTGTACTACAGCGCGCGCGAGCTGGCTACCGACCTGGCAGACCGGCTGGACGCCTACGCTTTGACGCCGGGGAGCTGGACCAGATCGAAACGCGGCTTGATACGATCTACCGCATCAAGCAGAAGTTCGGCATGGAGGTCGACGAGCTGCTGGCACGGCGTGAGGCCTCCGCTGCAGAGCTGGAGACATTCCAGTCGTCGGGGCAGAAGATCGCCGAGCTGAAAGCGCAGATGCAGACGCTGTATGCCGCCGCCAAGGAGGCTGCCGAGAAACTGACCCAGAGCCGCCTGAAAGGCTTTGCTGCCATGAACAAGGAGATGAAGGCGGCGCTGGAATTTCTGAACATGCCTGGCATCCGCTTTGCGCTCAAGCATACGCGGGGGCCGCTGTCCTCCCACGGGCAGGATACCGTGGAATTTTTGATTTCGACGAACCCCGGCGAGGAGCCGAAGCCGCTGGCAAAGATCGCGTCCGGCGGTGAGCTTTCCCGCATTATGCTGGCGTTCAAGAGCGCGCTGGCGGACCGCGACGCGCTGCCGACGGTCATCTACGATGAGATCGACACCGGCGTTTCCGGCCTGGCCGCGGGGCGCATCGGGCAGCTGCTGCACCAGACGGCCAGGGGGCATCAGGTGCTTTGCATCACCCACACGCCGCAGGTCGCTGCGTTTGCGGACAACCAGCTGCTGATCCAGAAGAATGTCCGCAAGGACCGCACGTTCACCGAGATCCACACGCTTGACATGGATGGCCGCGTGGAGGTGCTGGCACGGATGATCTCCGGCGACAAGGTCAGCGAGTTGAGCCTGGCCAGTGCGCGGGAATTGATTGAGAAATCCAAATAGCCCTCGCGCCGGCTGCGGGCGCATTCTATATGCACCACCCCTTGACAACCCGTGTTGGATATGATACAGTATCTTTTGTTAAATGCAGTGATGGGACCCAGTACCCGTCTGTTATGCTTCAGAGAAGCCCCGGTTGGTGCAAGGGGTCGGCAGTGCAGGCGGCGGAATACAGCCCGGAGCAGCAGGCTGAACGCGAAAGCCAGTAGGCTGTGCCGTGTGCGCACGTTACAGCGCTTGGGGTGTACGCAGCCCTTTGTCTGCCGCACCCGCGAAGGCCCGCCGCCGTGAGGGACGGGCAAACAGAGGTGGTACCGCGAACTTTCGCCCTCTGCCAAATTCACATTTGGCAGGGGCTTTTATTTTTGCCCTTGCCGCAACAAACGGAGGTAAAACTCATGACAATTTATGACGAACTGAAGGCCCGCGGCCTGATTGCCCAGGTCACCGACGAGGAAGAGATCAAGGAGGTCATCAACAACGGCAAGGCCACGTTCTACATTGGCTTTGACTGCACGGCGGACAGCCTGACTGCCGGTCACTTTATGGCCCTGACCCTGATGAAGCGCCTGCAGCAGGCCGGCAACCGCCCCATTGCCCTGATCGGCGGCGGCACGACGATGATCGGTGACCCGTCTGGCCGTACCGATATGCGCAAGATGCTGACCAAGGAGGACATCGACCACAACGCCGAGTGCTTCAAGCGTCAGATGGAGCGCTTTATTGAATTCGGCGAGGGCAAGGCCCTGATGCTGAACAACGCCGACTGGCTGCTGGACCTGAACTACATTGAGCTACTGCGCGAGGTCGGCCCCTGCTTCAGCGTGAACAACATGCTGCGCGCCGAGTGCTACAAGCAGCGCATGGAGAAGGGCCTGTCCTTCCTCGAGTTCAACTACATGATCATGCAGAGCTACGACTTCTACCATCTGTTCCAGAATTACGGCTGCAATATGGAGTTCGGCGGCGACGACCAGTGGAGCAACATGCTGGGCGGCACCGAGCTGATCCGCCGCAAACTGGGCAAGGATGCCTACGCCATGACCATCACGCTGCTGACCGACTCCCAGGGCAAGAAGATGGGCAAGACCGCGGGCAACGCGTCTGGCTTGACCCCAACAAGACGAGCCCGTTCGAGTTCTACCAGTACTGGCGCAACGTCGGCGACGCGGATGTGCTCAAGTGCATCCGTATGCTGACCTTCCTGCCTCTGGAGCAGATCGACGAGATGGACCACTGGGAGGGTGAGCAGTTGAACAAGGCCAAGGAGATTCTGGCCTACGAGCTGACGAAGATGGTCCACGGTGAGGAGGAGGCCGAAAAGGCGCAGGCTACTGCCCGCGGCCTGTTCAGCGGTGCCGCCGACCACGAGAATATGCCCAGCACGAAGCTGGACGCCGAGCTTGTCAAGGACGGTGGTGTCGGCCTGCTGGCCGCCATGGTCGCTGCGGGTCTGTGCGGCTCCAACCGTGAAGCCCGCCAGCTTGTCCAGCAGGGCGGCGTCCTCGTCGACGGCGAGAAGGTCTCCGACCCGAAGGCTGTTCTGACCGTTGACGCGCTGAACAAGGGCGTCGTCATCAAGAAGGGCAAGAAGGTTTACCACAAGGTCGCGCTATAAAGCATGGTTGCTTTACAGCAATCCCGACACATAAATACAAGGCCGCAATCCTCCCGCCCGCACCACAAACGGTGTTGGACAGAGGGATTTTTGTATGGTATACTGGAACAAATCGAAATTTATAAAGGAGAATATTGATGAAACTGTTTTTATGTTCGCACTTTTCAAGTGTAGGAAGTCTGATAAAGGAAGAAATTGAAAATAAAAAAGTCGCATTTATTCCAACAGCTTCGCTGCGTGAAGGCTACACCGGTTATGTCGGCTCGGCTCGAAAATTATTCAAAAAGTTGGGAGCAATCGTAACTGAAATTGATATTTCAACGGAGGCTTATTCAACGATACAGTCTGTTTTTGAAGATGC
>ENA-OQCF01000757-OQCF01000757.1-human-gut-metagenome-genome-assembly--contig:-NODE-757-length-12055-cov-4.509977_pt1 | contig 12055 bp, 17 predicted proteins | sample MGYA00242756_ERZ504573 | MGnify/ENA primary metagenome ERZ504573 (study PRJEB26092, sample SAMD00036240) | human gut metagenome | host: Homo sapiens | study: EMG produced TPA metagenomics assembly of...
CAAAGCGTGGCTTTGACCTGTATGTTACCGAGGATGGCGTCAAACTTTGAGACCATTACCATTGATGGCTTTGGGGACCCCTACAACCATGGTCTGCGTGTGTTTGCCACCACCGACCAGGGCCTGTGCCTGGGTACCGCCAACCCCTTCTATGGCACCCAGATCTGGATCCAGCGCAAGGCTGACTGAGCCTGCTGCCCGCATAAAATAAGCTGAAAGCTGCCCGGTTCTTTCATGAGCCGGGCGGCTTTTTTGCATCCTGCACAAACTTTTGGGCAAAGTTTTGGTATTGATGGGTCCGCAGGCGCACAAACTCCACCACAGGCGGACAACTGTGGAGAGACTGTGGCGGAACTATGAAAATTTGCCAAAAATCAGTGGAAAATCAATTGAAAAAACAGCCGGATTGAATTATACTAGGCACATAAGAATTTTTGCTGCCGCCGGATGTTGGCAGAATATCCAGATACTGGATGCTGCATCGCAGGCCGCACTGGGAGGGAAAACCGCATTGAAAGGCTGGTACAAGGCACTGGAGGATCTGGTCTGGCTGACCCAGCTGGGCCTGAACATGCTTCTGCCGCTGGTGCTGTGCCTGGCGGGGTGCTGGTGGGCCGTGGAACGCTGGAACTGGCCGGAATGGCTGTTCCTGCCGGCGGTGCTGCTGGGGCTGGCGGCGGGAGCGCAAAATTTCTGGGTGTTCTGCAAAGAGCGCCTGGACCGCTCCAAAAAGGAAAAAAATCACCGGGTGGGCTTCAACTCCCACCAGTAATGGAGGGCTTTTTTATGAAACTGGAGCCGGAATCCAGAAAGCAGCTGCTGCGTATCGCCGGAGGCACAGCCATCTGCACCGCAGCCATGTGGGTGCTGTTCGCAGCACTGCATCTGGTGGGGTGGGTCAGGTTTGACTACACGGTGGTGCTGGCCAGCCTTGTGGGCGCGGCCGTGGCCATCGGCAACTTTGCCGGCATCTGCTTTGTGGTGCAGAAGATCATTGACGAGCCGGACGAGAAAAAGCGCAAAGCGACCTTACAGCTATCCTACAACAGCCGCATGCTGCTGCAGGCGGTGTGGGTGGTGGTGGCCATCGCGGCCCCCTGCTTCCAGCCGTTTGCCGGTGTGCTTCCGCTGTTTTTTCCGCGTGTTACCATTTACTATCTGCAAATAACCGGCAAGTACAAGCCGCTTGCGGCCCCGCAGGAGCCGGTGGACGTCTCTGTGGAGGACGACCCCGCCCCTGCCCCGGCGCAGGCGGATGGAACCCGTGACGAAGGGGGTGAAACGTAACAAATGGAACTGAACGGCGCAAAGATCCTGTACACCATCCATACCAACATCCCGCTGCTGGGCGACTTCAAGATCACCCAGACCCTTGTGAGTACCTGGATCGTGATGGCGCTGCTTTCGGGTCTGGCCATCTGGCTGGGGCATGGCCTCAAGCTGGAAAACGTGTCCAAACGGCAGGCGGCCGCGGAGTTCATCGTCACGCGGCTGGACCAGTTCGTGCACGACAACATGGGCTTCCACTTTGACCAGTATATCCCGCTCATCGGCTCGATCTTCGCATTGAGCATCGGGTGCAACCTGATCAGCGTGGTGGGCCTGTGGAGCCCCACGGCGGACCTGAACACCGAGGCGGCCTGGGCCATCGTGGTGTTCGTTCTGATCATGTACTACAAGATCAAAACGAACGGCATCCTCAGCTACCTCAAGGGTCTGCTGGACCCCATCTTCATCATGGCACCCATCAATGTGCTGTCGGAGGTGTCCACCCCTGTCAGCATGGCGTTCCGTCACTTTGGCAACATCCTGTCCGGTACGGTCATCTCCACACTGCTGTACTGGGCCCTGGCAAGCCTGAGCCATGTGCTCTTTGGCTGGCTGCTGGGGTGCTGGGCCAGATCCAGCTGTTCCAGATCGGCATCCCGGCCTTTACCGGCCTGTATTTCGACTGGTTCGGCGGCTGCATCCAGGCGTTCATTTTCTGTACCCTGACCGCAATCTTCATCAAACGTGCTGCCGGCGAAGAGTAACGCTCCCGGCATCTCCACAACACAACATCTTTCTTTTAGGAGGACAAATCTTATGACTGACTTCCAGTACCTGGCTCGTGGTATCGCTCTGGCAGGCTGCGGCATCGGCGCAGGCTGTGCTCTGATCGCCGGCATCGGCCCCGGCATTGGCGAAGGCAACGCTGCTGCTGCTGCCTGTGAGGCCGTCGGCCGTCAGCCCGAATGCAAGAGCGACGTGACCAGCACCCTGATCCTGGGCGTTGCCCTTTCCGAGACCACCGGTATTTACGGCTTTGTCACCGGCCTGCTGCTGATCTTCCTGGCACCCGGTATGTTCATGAAGTACTTGGCATAAGCGTTTTACTCTGAAAACCGAACGAAAGGAGACGCTTATGGAACAAGTGTACCAGGCACTGATCACCCTGGATGGCTGGACCTTTCTGGCCCAGATCTGCAACCTGATGATCCAGATGCTGATCTTTAAAAAGTTCCTGCTGAATCCGGTCAAGAAAGTCATTGCCGACCGCAAGGCCAAGGCAGACAGCGAGATCGCAGACGCCAAGAAGCTGCGGGAGGAAGCTGAGGCCATGAAGGCGGAGTATGAGCAGAACCTGCAGAATGCCCGCACCGAGGCCAACCAGATCGTGGCAAGTGCCCAAAAGACCGCCGCTGTCCGCGGCGAAGAGATCGTGGGCGAGCCCGTGCCCAGGCTGCTGCCCTCAAGCAGAAGGCGGAGGCCGACATTGCGCAGGAGCGCAAGAAGGCGGTGAACGAGGTCAAGGACGAGATCGGCGGCATTGCCATGGAGATCGCCTCCAAAGTGGTGGAGCGCGAGATCAAGGAAGAGGATCACAAGGATCTGATCGACGAATTTATCAAAAATGTGGGTGAAGCATCATGACCGAGATCGCAAGGATGTACGGCGGAAGCCTGTACGATCTGGCAGCGGAGGAAGGGCTTGAGACCCGCATCCTGGGGGAGCTGGAAGAAGTGAACGCACTTTTCAAGGCAAACCCGGACTACCTGCATCTGCTCAGCATCCCCAGCATCCCCAAAAAGGAGCGCTGCGGCCTGCTGGACGAAGCCCTGCGCGGGCAGGTCCACCTCTATGTGCTCAACTTTTTAAAGATCCTGTGCGAGAAAGGCACCCTGCGGGAGCTTGGCGGCTGCACGCGGGCTTACCGCATCCGCTACAATGAGGCACACGGCATCCTGGAGGCAACGGCCACCTCGGCCATTGCCCTGACCAAAGAGCAGACGGCTGCCCTGCACCAGAAGCTGGAAGCCCTCACCGGCAAGACCATCGACCTGCAGACAAAGGTCGACCCGGCGGTGCTGGGCGGCATCCGTCTGGATATCGACGGCACCGAGCTGGACGGCACCGTGCAGAACCGTCTGGCGGCGCTGCGCCGGAACATTGCCGCAGTGACCCTGTGACACAGGACGAATTTCCACCCGAAATGAAATTTATGAATTGAGTGGTGAACAAACAAAGATGCAACTGAAACCTGAAGAGATCTCCAAGATCATCCGTGCCCAGATCAAGCATTACGAAAATGCCATCGAGCAGAGCGAGACCGGCACGGTCATTATGGTGGGCGACGGCATCGCCCGGGCCAGTGGTCTGGAAAAGTGCATGGCAGGTGAGCTGCTTCAGTTTGATAACGGCGAATACGGCATGGCCCAGAATCTGGAGGAGAACACCGTCTCCATCGTTCTGCTGGGCTCCGACGTCGGTATCAAGGAAGGCAGCACTGTTAAGCGCACCGGCAAGGTGGTGTCCGTGCCGGTGGGCGAAGCCATGATCGGCCGCGTGGTCAACGCGCTGGGCCAGCCCATCGACGGCGCAGGCCCCATCGAGACCACCGAGTTCCGCGCCATTGAAAGCCGCGCTCCCGGCATCATCGACCGTCAGCCGGTCAAGGAGCCGTTGCAGACCGGCATCAAGGCCATCGACTCCATGATCCCCATTGGCCGCGGCCAGCGCGAGCTGATCATCGGCGACCGCCAGACCGGCAAGACCACCATCGCCTCCGATACCATCATCAACCAGAAGGGCAAGGACGTCATCTGCATTTACGTTGCCATCGGTCAGAAGCGCTCTACCGTGGCAAACCTTGTGCAGAGCCTGACCGAGGCCGGTGCTATGGGCTACACCATCGTGGTGTCCGCAACGGCATCCGAGCTTTCGCCCCTGCAGTATATCGCACCCTACTCCGGCTGTGCCATGGGCGAATATTTCATGCATCAGGGCAAGCATGTCCTCATCATCTACGACGACCTGTCCAAGCACGCCGTGGCCTACCGTGCACTATCGCTGCTGATCCGCCGTCCCCCGGGACGTGAGGCTTACCCCGGCGACGTGTTCTATCTGCACTCCCGTCTGCTGGAACGCGCGGCCAAGCTCTCCAATGAGCTGGGCGGCGGCAGCCTGACGGCTCTGCCCATCATCGAGACGCAGGCGGGCGATGTTTCCGCCTACATCCCCACGAATGTCATTTCCATCACCGATGGTCAGATCTTCCTGGAGACGGAGCTGTTCCACTCCGGTGTCATGCCGGCAGTCAACCCCGGCATCTCGGTGTCCCGCGTGGGCGGCAATGCCCAGATCAAGGCCATGAAGAAGGTCGCCGGCACCCTGAAGCTGATCTACTCCCAGTACCGCGAGCTGCAGAGCTTTGCACAGTTCGGTTCCGATCTGGATGCCGACACCAAGGCCCGCCTTGCACAAGGCGAGCGCATCGTGGAAGTGCTCAAGCAGAACCGCTCCGCTCCCGTGCCTGTGGAAAAGCAGGTGGCCATCCTGTATGCGACCATTCACGATCACCTTGTGAAGGTCAAGGTGCCGGACGTGGCCGAGTATGAGAAGGGACTGTACGAATATCTGGACAACAATGCTGCGGGTGCCGCCGTCATGGAGACCATCCGCACCACCGGCAATCTGGATAAGGACACTGAGGAGCAGCTTAAGAGCGTGCTCACAGCCTATACCGACAGCTTCGTCAAGGCGCACTAAGGAAGGAGGCGTAACGCATGGCTGGTTCCATGAAGGACATCAAGCTGCGCATCAAAAGCGTAGAGAGCACCATGCAGATCACCAAGGCAATGGAACTGGTGGCTTCCTCCAAAATGCGCCGCGCCAAGGAACGGGTGGAGCACAGCCGCCCCTACTTTGAAACGCTGCATGAGACTTTGACCAAGATCGCCGCGGCCGACCCCCGCGCCCGCAACCCCTACCTGCGCCGTGACGAAGTGAAGCGCACCCTGCTCATCGTGATTGCAGGCGACCGCGGCCTTGCCGGTGGATACAATTCCAACGTGCTCAAGCAGGCCGGGGCCGAAGAAGGCGAAGTGCTGGTGCTGCCCATCGGCAAGCGCTCGGCAGAGTATTTCGTCCACCACGAGGTGCCCCTGTTCACGCAGGAGGTGCTGCTGGCGGCAGATGTCTCGGTGGGCGAGTGCTTCCAGCTGTCCCGCCAGATCACGGAAGGATATCTCAAGGGCGAGTACGATGCGGTAAAGATCTGCTACACCCGGTTCGATTCCATGATGACCCAGACCGCAGCCACCATGGAGGTGCTGCCGCTGTCCATCGAACCTACCGAGCAGCAGAAGGCGGATGCCCGCCGCAGCCAGATCCTGTACAAGCCCAGCAGCGAGGAAGTATTCAGCGCGATCATCCCGGAGTATGTGGCAGGCATCGTCTACGGTGCCGTGTGCGAGAGCGTAGCCAGTGAGTTGGCAGCCCGCCGCACTGCCATGGATGCCGCCACGAAGAACGCCGGTGAGATGATCGACCATTTGAACCTGTATTATAACCGTGCCCGTCAGGCTGCCATCACGCAGGAGATCACCGAGATCGTGGCCGGCGCGGAGATTTAAAACCTATCAAAAAGGAGTTGTAGCCTATGTCCGAAAAACATATCGGCAAGGTGCTCCAGGTCATCGGCCCGGTGCTGGACATCCAGTTTGAGGATGGCCAGCTGCCGGAGCTGCTCAACGCCATCGAGATCGACAACCACGGCGAAAAGCTGGTGGTCGAGGTGGCACAGCACACCGGCGATAACGTGGTGCGCTGCATTGCAATGAACAGCACCGATGGTCTGGTGCGCGGCACCGAAGCCGTGGATACCGGCGAACCCATCAAAGTGCCCGTGGGCGACCAGTGTCTGGGCCGCGTGTTCAACCTGCTGGGTGAGCCCGTGGACAACAAGCCCGCCCCGGCCCCGGAGGCCTACTGGCCCATCCACCGCCCTGCTCCCAGCTACGAGGAGCAGCAGTCCACCACCGAGATCCTCGAGACCGGCATCAAGGTCGTGGACCTGATCTGCCCCTACGCAAAGGGCGGCAAGATCGGTCTGTTCGGCGGTGCAGGCGTCGGCAAGACGGTCCTGATCCAGGAGCTGATCTATAACATCGCCACCGAGCACAACGGCTACTCGGTGTTCACCGGCGTTGGCGAGCGCACCCGTGAGGGCAACGACCTGTATGGTGAAATGACCGAGAGCGGCGTTATCAACAAGACTGCGCTGGTCTATGGCCAGATGAACGAACCCCCAGGAGCCCGTATGCGCGTGGCACTGTCCGGCCTGACTATGGCGGAGTATTTCCGCGATGTGAAGAATCAGGATGTGCTGCTCTTCATCGATAACATCTTCCGCTTCACCCAGGCAGGCTCTGAGGTGTCCGCACTGCTGGGCCGTATGCCCTCTGCCGTCGGCTACCAGCCACGCTGGCCACCGAGATGGGCGCTCTGCAGGAGCGCATCACCTCCACCCGCAAGGGTTCCATCACCTCGGTGCAGGCCGTCTACGTGCCCGCCGATGACCTGACCGACCCGGCCCCTGCCACCACCTTTACCCATCTGGATGCCACCACGGTCCTGAGCCGTGACATTGCTTCGCAGGGCATCTACCCCGCTGTGGACCCGCTGGATTCCACCAGCCGCATCCTCAGCCCGGAGGTCGTGGGTCAGGAGCACTACGAGATCGCCCGCGCCGTCCAGAAGGTGCTGCAGCGCTACAAGGAGCTGCAGGACATCATTGCCATCATGGGCATGGACGAGCTGAGCGAGGAAGACAAGCGCACGGTCAGCCGCGCCCGCAAGGTGCAGCGCTTCCTGAGCCAGAGCTTCCACGTGGCAGAGCAGTTCACCGGTATGCCCGGCCAGTATGTGCCGCTCAAGGAGACCCTGCGCGGCTTCAAGATGATCCTGAACGGCGAGTGCGACGAGCTGCCCGAGAGCGCATTCCTGTTCGCGGGCACCATCGATGACGTGTTCGCAAAAGCGAAGAAAGGGTAAACCATGACGACCTTTCATCTGACGGTGGTCACGCCGGACGGCTGCGCCTTTGACGGGCAGGCCGAGCGCATCGTCTGCCGCGCCATTGACGGCGATCTGGCCATCCTTGCCAAACACGGGGATTACTGCACCGCGCTGGGCATGGGCGAAGCCCATATCGTGGATGCCGAGGGCCAGCGCCGCCGCGCCGCCTGCATGGGCGGGCTGCTGAGCGTGCTGGATGGCGAAGTGCGTCTGGTCGCCACCACATGGGAGTGGGCCGAGGAGATCGATCAGGCCCGCGCCGAGGCTTCCAAGAAGCGCGCGGAGGAGATCCTTGCGCAGAAGAACCTCGACAAGCGGGACTACGAGCTGGCTCAGGCGCGTCTCAAGCGCGCACTGGTGCGTACCTCTATCCACTGAGATAAGAAAAAAGGAGCCATTGCACAACCTGTGCGGTGGCTCCTTTTGCGTGCATGATGAAATTAAAAATAAGATTTCCGCTGAACATGCCCAGAGCGAATGCGGAGGGCATTTAAATCGTAAAGACGTTACATCGTCGCTGCGGTTGTGGTTGGAGTAGTCATACACCGGGCAGTCGATGGCGCGGCCTGCCTTCAGCTCCTGCAGATGGTAGATCAGCAAAGCGTTGTCAAAAGCATCCGGGTGGTCGTAGTTCAGCTTGCAGCGCTCCTCAAAGGGCAGCTCGTCGTGGCGCTTGTAATAGCTGTCGTGGGAGATCAGGCGCACTTCATCCTCGCCAAAACGCTCCTTCAGCCGCAGAGCAAGGGTGGTCTTGCCGCTGCCGGAGCCGCCTGCAATGCCAATGATCAGATTATTCATAGGGGTCCCTCCTGCATCATCCTGCCGCTTTGGGTGGAAAAAAGGGCAGGAATGGATTATAATAGGTGCAAAGCTGCCTGTCCGGGACACAGCGCCGGGCGGGCTTGTTCCTGTACATCATAACACAAACCGGCACATTTTTACAGCCCCAGGGCTGCAAATGTGCGAGATAAGGGAAAATGCCATGCAGAAAAAACAATTTCAGCAAAATATGAAGGACAAGGTCCGGGTGTTTGAGGATGGCGGCATCCGCCTGCTCAAACGGGGACAGAAGGGCGTGGTACACGCTATTTTCAGCCGTTTTGGCCTAGTGCTGGTTCTGCTGCTTTTACAGGCGTTCGCGCTGTTCAGCCTGCTGCAGTGGTTCGGCGAGCTGCTGCCGCATTATTTTGGCGGCACCCTGCTGGTAACAGCGGCAATGATGGTCTATCTGCTCAATCAGGACATGGACAACAGCGTGCGCATTACATGGCTGGTGGTCACAGCGCTGATGCCGGTGCTGGGCGTGCCGCTGTTCTGGTACACCAAAAGTGATGTGGCCACAATGCCTGAAGCGCCGCCTGCTGGATCTGGAGGGCCAGACCCGCGCCCAGCTGCCGCAGAATGAGCAGACCGTGGAGCTTTTGCAGGCGCAGGCACCCGAAGCGATGCCGCTGGCACGGTATCTGCGGGGCAAGGGAGGCGGCTTTCCGGTCTATGCCGACACGGTGGCCACCTACTTCAACGGCGGCGAAGCTATGTTCGATGAAATGCTGCGCCAGCTGGAAACGGCAAAAAAGTACATCTTTCTGGAATATTTCATCGTGGATGAAGGCCTGATGTGGGGCCGCATTCTGGAAGTGCTGGCCCGCAAGGCGGCGCAGGGGGTGGATGTGCGTGTGATGTATGATGGCACCTGCGAGTTCTCCACCCTGCCGCGGGATTACCCCAGCCGGCTGGAAGCGCTGGGCATCCAGTGCAAGGTGTTCTCGCCGGTCACGCCCTTCGTTTCCACCCACTACAACTACCGCGACCACCGCAAAATTCTGGTCATTGATGGCCAGGTGGGCTTTACCGGCGGCGTGAATCTGGCAGATGAGTACATCAACCACATAGAAAAGTATGGCCGCTGGAAGGACTCGGCCCTGATGCTGGAAGGCGAAGGTGTGCGCTCCATGACGGCGCTGTTCCTGCAGATGTGGAGCATCCTGTGCCAGCCGGAGTTTGAGCAGTTCCTGTCCGATCCCATCCCGGCGGCAGCAAACGCCAAGGGCTTTGTGGTGCCCTACGGAGACTGCCCGCTGGACGGTGAGCGGGTGGGCGAAATGGTGTACATGGATATGCTCAACCGCGCCCGGAAGTATGTGCACATCATCACGCCGTATCTGATTTTAGACGGCGAGCTGGAAACGGCCCTGCGCTTTGCGGCAGAGCGCGGTGTGGATGTGCACCTGATCCTGCCCGGCAAGCCGGATAAGTGGTTCGTTTATGCACTGGCCAAGACCCACTACAAGGCGCTGCTTTCTTCGGGTGTGAAGATCAGCGAGTGGCAGCCCGGCTTTACCCATGCGAAGATCGTGATCGCCGACGGCGTGGAAGCTGTGGCGGGCACCATCAATCTGGACTACCGCAGCCTGTACCATCACTTTGAAAACGCGGTCTGGATGCGCGGCACCGACTGCATTGCCAACATGGAAGCGGATTTTCAGGATACGCTCACCCGGTGCCGCAGGGTGGAGCGGACGAAAGAAAGCATCTGGCAGGGCAAAAAGCTGCTGCATCTGGCGGGCATCCTGCTCAAGTTCATTGCGCCGCTGGTGTGAAAGACTTCCTCCGTTATGGCTGCGTAATCAGACTGGAGAAGCTCTGAATATAAAAAAGGCCCGCTGCCTTTCGACAGCGGGCCTTTTTGTTACCGATTTAAATAAAAATCAGCGCTTAGTTCTGCTTCATGCGAGCGAAGCAGTCAGAGCAGTAGACCGGACGGTCCTCACGAGGCTGGAAGGGAACCTTGCAAGCCTTGCCGCAAGCTGCGCAGACAGCATCGAACATCTGACGCTCACCGCTGTTGCTGCGTGCGCCGCCGTTCTTGCGGGCGTCACGGCAGGGCTTGCAGCGCTGGGGCTGATTCTCGAAGCCGCGAGATGCGTAGAACTCCTGCTCACCAGCAGTCCAAACAAATTCCTTACCGCAGTCCTTGCAGACCAGAGTCTTGTCTTCAAACATAGTAGTATCTCCTCTTTAGTTAGTTCTTGCCCACGGAAGGATTGTAACCATACCTTTGGTTTTGGGACCATCGCGCTGATCAGTAAGCTTACCAGGGGCTTGAATGAATGGACGTCCTCCAATTGAGGACTTTTCTATTGTACCGTTCTTTTTGAAATTTGTCAACCAAAAAACAACCATTCGCCTTGTTATTTGTATAGATAGCACAATCCGACAGGGCTGATTTGGGTAAAATAACTGCCGGAAGATGAAAAAGGGGCTGCCGCACATTCCGTGCAGCAGCCCCCTGCAAAGCCCTTTGGAAAACGATTACTTCTCGAGGACTTCCTTGGTGTCGCGGGCGATCATCAGCTCCTCGTCGGTAGCAATGACCAGAGTGCGCACCTTTGCGCCCCAGGCAGTAATCTCGCACACATCGCCCACGGGGTGCTTGTTCTTCTCGGTATCGATGCGGATGCCCAGCCAATCCATGTGGTGGCAGACCTTTGCACGGGCAATTGCGTCGTGCTCGCCGATGCCGCCGGTGAAGACGATGGCATCCACGCCGCCCATTGCAGCGATGTAAGCGCCAACGGTCTTCTTGATCTGGTAGTTCAGCATGTCGGAAGCCAGCTGTGCGCGCTTGTTGCCGGCAGCAGCTGCCTCTTCCACGTCACGCTTGTCGCTGGAAACACCGGAGATGCCCAGCAGGCCGGACTTCTTGTTCAGGATCTCGTCCAGCTCGTGGCCGGTGATGTTCAGGGTGTACTTCAGGTAGTTGACCACAGAGGGGTCCAGGTCGCCGCAGCGGGTGCCCATCATCAGGCCGGCCAGCGGGGTCATGCCCATGGAGGTATCAACGACCTTGCCTGATCGACAGCGGCGATGGAGGAGCCGTTGCCCAGATGGCAGGTGATGAGCTTCAGGCGCTCAATGGGCTCCTCGAGGTACTCAGCAGCCTTGTGAGCAACGTACTTGTGGCTGGTGCCGTGGAAGCCGTAGCGGCGGACACCGTACTTCTCATAGTACTCATAGGGGATGGCGTACATATAAGCTTCGGGGGCATGGTGCTGTGGAAAGCGGTGTCAAAGACAGCGACCATCGGGACGTTGCCGAAGACCTTGCGGGCTGCCTCGATGCCGAGGATGCCTGCGGGGTTGTGCAGAGGAGCCAGGGGGCTCAGCTCACGGATGGTGTTGATGACCTCGTCGGTGATCAGGCAGCTGGCCTTGAACTTCTCACCGCCGTGGACGACGCGGTGGCCGATGGCGCTGATCTCGCTGACATCGTCGATGCACTTGCCCTCGCCGGTGGTCATCTTCTTCACGACTCAGCAAAAGCCTCGGTGTGGGTGGGGAAGATAGCGGGAGTGGTAGCCTTGTGGCCGTTAGCGTCATGGGTGATCATGCTGCTCTCCATGCCGATGCGCTCGCACAGGCCCTTGCACAGCACCTTCTCACCGTCCATATCGATGAGCTGATATTTCAGGGAAGAAGAACCACAGTTGATAACCAGAATTTTCATCTTCTTGTTTCCTCCAGATATGTTTTTGTCCGCCCCCGAGAGGGCAGAATTTTACAGATTCCTAGAATTATTATATAATAGGGTCGGCCGGTTTTCAAGCCGCAATGGCGGCAAAGCCTGCCACGAAGTCCCCGGGCTTTTTTGTACATCCTGCCAGAATCCTGTCATTCTGCCCCAGTTCTCCATGCAGTATGACAGATATTTCACAAAC
>ENA-OQCF01000759-OQCF01000759.1-human-gut-metagenome-genome-assembly--contig:-NODE-759-length-12048-cov-2.265833_pt1 | contig 12048 bp, 14 predicted proteins | sample MGYA00242756_ERZ504573 | MGnify/ENA primary metagenome ERZ504573 (study PRJEB26092, sample SAMD00036240) | human gut metagenome | host: Homo sapiens | study: EMG produced TPA metagenomics assembly of...
GCCATCTGTGAGCAGTTCCGGGCCAAGGGACCCCCCGCATCGTGGTGGTGGATAAGGAGAACGAGGGTGTTTCCCGCACGCGGAATGCCGGGCTTACCCTTGCGCAGGGCGACTATATCCAGTTTGCGGACAGTGATGACGCACTGGACCCTGATTACACCCAGAACCTTGTGCAGGCCGCCTTGCAGCACAACGCCGACCTTGTGATCGCCCCGTACTGGATGGTGATCCCTTCCAACTCCAGCAAGACCGGGCACGCGCTGGAAACGCTGCAGACCTCCCTTGGCATCGAGCCGGAAGCCCCCAAGACCGAGGTGCACAAGTACGGCTTTCTGCCGCAGGGCGTTTACCAGCCGGGAGGACTACGCCCGCCGCCTGATGCAGCAGCCCGCCTCCTTTTACTACGGCGTGCTGTGGAACAAACTCTACCGCCGGGAGATCATTGCACAAAATCAGCTGGCCTTTGCGCCCGATGTGCACTGGCCGAGGATCTGATCTTCAACATGGGGTATCTCGAGCACGCGGAGGTGTTCGTTTCCATCCCCGAGGCCGGGTATCATTATATCCAGAACCCCAAAAGCCTCTGCCATACCCAGATCGACCTGCGCGGCATCGTAGAGAACAAGACACAGATTTTTCAGCTGTTCAAGGAGGTGTACACCCGCCTTGGACTGTACGAGGAATTGCAGCCCCAGATCTACAAATTCCTGTTCGCCTTTTCGGAGAGCGGGGTACCCTCGGACAGCCTGCAGGGTGCTTTGCTGGATGCAATGTCCCGCCTGAACGATGCCTCTGTCCAGCCCGAGCCCTCCCGCAAAAAGCCCCGCCGCAAGCCCCAAAGCACGCCCGCCGCAAAAAGCCCCGGCATAAGGAAGAATAAATCATTAAGTAAAAAGTCGCTGCACGAATGGTAGCACCAGATAAGAAAACATTGAAAAAGTCAGTAAAATCAATGTTTTTTATGGTGCAAACACGGTGCGAAGTCGAAACAATCAAATACTGACAGGCTCAAAGGGCGTTGATATGCAAGTATCAGCGCCCTTTTCCTATACCCACAAGCCATAGGCATTGAAAACCTATGGCTTTTTTTTATACCCATTTTTGAAGGAGGCTGGCAATGAAACTGACAGAAGCAGAAATGAGGATGGTGTTTCAGATTGAAAGTACCAATCAGAACGCCGCCCTGAATGAGATTTACATGACATGGCGCTATGCGCCGAACCCGGCAACGAAAGAAACGGCGGAAGGCCTTCTGGACAAGCTCCGCCCACTGTCGGATCAGGAGTGCATGGATTTGATCCGCAAGGTGCAGGCCGAATACCGTCTGCCGGAGAAAGTCCGCACCATCGGGGAAATGCTGGCAGAAGCCAGGCAACGATCCGGGGCGCAGAAGTTATCCGGCCATGACATTATGGCTTTGGAGCGTTTCGACCCGGCGACCAGACACATGATTGTCTTTGATGTTCTTACCCATGACTCGCCTGTTGGCTGGAAGGGTGAGAAAATGCGTCTGTTCCTGACCGACGCCGGATACAGCAAGGCTTTGGAAAATCAGGAAAAGGGGCACATCAAAATCCGCAGCCATGCGAAGGTACTTCCGGCGATCTCCACTATGACCATAAAGACCGTGAGAGGTAGCCGACTGAAAACTGTATCAAAATCAGTGGGATATCTTCTGTTTCTTCCTCTGTGGCTTGCGTTCTGAATGGGGCGTGGATGTTTTCCCATGCAGGAGGCTATGGAGGCATACAGACGGGTAAACCGCTCAAAATCAACACTTTTTTATTTTCACAGGAAGGAGGTGCGAAGATGGCTGTTTTTCGTATTGAAAAGACCCGTGATTATACGGTCATGTCGAACCATCACTTGAAAGATCGAACGCTGACCCTGAAATCCAAAGGGCTGCTGTCCATGATGTTGTCGCTCCCTGACGAGTGGAATTACACCACCAGAGGTCTTGCGGCGATCTGCCGGGAAGGTGTGGACAGCATCGGTGCGGCATTGAAGGAGCTGGAAACCCACGGGTATATCCGGCGCACACAGCTTCGGGATGAAAAAGGCAAGATCACGGATACCGAGTATGTGATTTACGAAATGCCTCAGTGCGAGCCGCCGTCAAGCCCAGGTACGCCTTTACCGGGTACGGCAAAGCCATATACGGAAAACCCGGATATGGGTATCCCGGATACGGCGGAACCGTGTACGGAAAACCCCGCACAATTAAATACTAATCAAACAAAGACTGATTTATCAAGTACGGAGATATCAAATCCTATCCAATCAAATCCCCCTACCCCCGCAGAGGCAAGGATGGGAACGGATCGGATGGGAGCCAGAGAATGTTATCGTGAAGTGATTTTGGATAACATCGAGTACAGCTATCTGGTGCAGGACAGCCACATCGACCGTGAGCAGCTTGACGAGATTGTTGACCTGATCGTGGATACCGTGTGTTCTGCCCGCAAAGTCATTCGCATTGCCGGAGACGATTATCCGGCGGAGGTGGTAAAGTCCCGGTTTATGAAGCTGGACAGTTCCCATGTTCAGTATGTCATGGACTGCATGAAGGACAACACCACCTATGTCCGCAATATCAAGAAATACCTTCTGGCGGCGCTGTATAACGCCCCGACCACCATCAACAGCTATTATTCTTCCCTGGTGCAGCACGATATGTACGGGGACGGGCAAAGGGGGCGAGGCTAAATGCAGGAGGAAGTAACGCGGGGTGCCGTGACACTCATTGTTGACGGAGCCAAGCTAAGTGAGCAGGTCTTTGAAAAGGCGGTCAAAAAGTTTCTGGAAGAAATCCAGAAAAGCCAGAAGCCGAAAATCTACCGTGGAAAGCAGACCCTCAAACAGCTTGCCGGTCAGAACGCCGGTCTTGCTAATATCGAGATCAGCGACAAGAATATCAAGGCTTTCTCCCATGTGGCGAAGAAATACCATGTGGATTTTGCTTGAAGAAGGACACCGCCGCCGAACAGCCCCGTTACCTGGTCTTTTTCAAAAGCCGGGACGCGGATGCCATCACAGCGGCGTTTCAGGAGTTTGCCAGCCGGAAAATGAGCCGTGAGGAAAGCTCTCCATCCGGGAGCGGCTGACCCAGGCGAAGGAACAGGCGGCGGAGAAAGTGGAACACCGCACCATTGACCGGGAGAAAGTAAAGGTCAAAGATCGGAGCGTGCAGAGATGAACATGAAAAAACTGTTTTTGCTGAATCTCCCGTATCTCCTGTTCGTGTATCCCTTCGATAAGCTGGCACAGGCTTTCCGGCTTGCGCCCGGTGCTGACCTTTCCGGCAAGCTGCTCTCCATTGGGGACGGCTTCACGGCAGCCCTTTCCTCCCCGTGGCTCAGTTTCCATCCCACGGACCTGCTGATCGGCATAGCGGGTGCGGTGATCCTTCGCATGGCGGTCTACCTGAAAGGCAAGAACGCTAAGAAGTATCGCCACGGGATCGAGTATGGTTCTGCCGCTGGGGTACGGCGGCAGATATCGCTCCCTACATGGACAAGGACTTTTTCCAGAACATCCCCATGACGCAGACGGAACGGATTACGATGGCGAGCCGTCCAAAGCAGCCGAAAGTATGCCAGAAATAAAAACATTCTGGTGATCGGCGGTTCCGGCAGCGGCAAGACGCGGTTCTTCTGTAAGCCGTCGCTGCTGCAAGCTCATTCGTCCTATGTCTGCACTGATCCGAAAGGAACCTTGCTGCCGGAGATCGGCGCTTTCCTGGAACGGAAGAAATACCGTATCAAGTGCCTCAACCTGATAAACTTCCGAAAATCCATGAAATACAATCCGCTGGCTTATATCCGATCAGAGAAAGATATCTTAAAGCTGGTGAACGCCCTGATTATGAACACGAAGGGCGAAGGCGAAAAATCTTCGGAAGATTTCTGGGTCAAAGCAGAACGCCTCTATTATTCCGCGCTGATCGGCTACATCTGGTATGAGGCCACGGAGGAAGAAAAGAACTTCATCACACTTCTGGACCTTATCAATGCCAGTGAAGCCAGAGAGGATGACGAAACTTATCAAAGCCCGGTGGACCTGCTCTTTTCTCAGTTGGAGGAACGGGAGCCGGACCACTTTGCCGTCAAGCAGTACCGCAAATTCAAGATGGCGGCGGGCAAGACCTTAAAATCCATCCTCATTTCCTGCGGTGCCCGGCTTGCTCCCTTTGATATCAAGGAGCTGCGGGACCTGATGGAATATGACGAACTGGAACTGGATACCCTGGGTGACCAAAAGACGGCGCTGTTTGTGATCCTCTCCGATACGGACAGCACCTTCAATTTTGTGGCCGCCCTCATGTATAGTCAGCTTTTCAATCTGCTCTGCGACAAGGCGGATGACTTCTACGGCGGGCGGCTGCCCGTCCATGTCCGTCTGATCCTGGACGAGTTTGCCAACATCGGCCAGATACCGAACTTCGATAAGCTGATTGCCACCATCCGAAGCCGTGAAATATCGGCTTCTATTATTTTGCAGTCGCAGAGTCAGCTAAAGACCATCTACAAGGATGCGGCGGATACCATCGTCGGTAACTGTGTGCGCCCAGAAGTCGCCAGCGCATTATAAATTCGGCGGCGTGGTATTTATGGAATACTGCCTTTAGCAAGCAGTAGGTAAAAGTATCAAGTGATGAAAAATCACAGCCTATTATTCTACAACTTATCCGAGAGGGGAAACCCGAAGGGGAGTGTAGCATGTTGTCGCTTTTGTCAATGGATAAAAGCTGAATGATAAGGTACTAATCCTGTGTATCTGAAAATTCAAGAATAAAAATTCGTGTATGAGGTACAAAGCTAAACTGCCTGAACGATAGCCAGAGTGGGGGAATCCGCACTCCGCATACGAAAAGGATTGAAACGTATGCTATTCCATGTTGGTTTCATTTCGCAGTTATGAAAGCAAGCGATACTCATGGAAGGACAACCGCAAGACAGCGGGTAAATGGCGAAAGTCGGTGCCGACAACACGAAACGCTAATTCCATAAATACTAACTGGGGATGACCTAAACCTGGTAACGGGCATGGTCACACAGCTCCCATAGTAGTCTGAGACGTTAATGACGTTCACATGGCGAAGGGGAGCAGCTTATTTACTAATACGATATGAAAGGACGGTGCGAGAGGCATTGAGAAATCCAATCCAAGTATTAAGTAGTTTGACGGAAAAAGTCAAAGAATGAATCTTACAGGTTTCAAAGATTATATCGGAATCTGTACAATCCAGAGTTCTATTGGCTTGCATATAAAAACATATATGCAAACACAGGCAGTATGACTGCCGGTGCAGATGGAACTACTATTGATGGCATGAGTGACGAAAGAATCCAAAGGATTATTGAATCCATGCGAGATAAAAGTTACCTGCCAAAACCTGCACGCAGGGAATATATTGCTAAGGAAAACAGTAATAAAAAGCGTCCGTTGGGAATCCAGTCGGGCAATGACAAACTGGTGCAGGAAGTAGTGAAGATGATTTTAGAAAGCATTTATGAGCCTGTGTTTAAGAAAACATCTCATGGGTTCAGACCAAACAAAAGCTGTCAGACAGCATTATACCAGATACAGAAAACCTTTACGGGAACGAACTGGTTTGTTGAGGGCGATATACACGCCTGCTTCGACAGTTTTAATCACCACACAATCATCAGATTGCTGAGAAAACGTATTGATGATGAAATGTTTCTACAACTCATCTGGAAATTTCTAAAAGCAGGCTATATGGAGCAATGGACGTACAATCGGACATACAGCGGAGTACCGCAGGGTTCAGGTGTCAGTCCAGTGCTTGCAAATGTGTACCTTCACGAATTAGATAAATTTATGGAGGAATATGCACAGAAATATAACCGAGGAAAGAAGAAACAAATGAACTCCGACTACAAGAAAGTTGTCAAAAAGGCATCCTATTATAGATGTATGGGCAAAAAGAAGTGGGCGGATTTATCTCCAGAAGAACGCTGGGAACGCAATAAACATTTGAAAATGCTTGAAAAGCAAACACGACAGCTAACTCCGACCGAACCTTTGGATGAGACGTATAAACGGATTCAGTACACCCGATACGCTGATGATTTCATCATTGGAGTAATTGGGAGCAAAGCGGACGCAGAACAGATGAAAGCTGACGTCGGCAGATTTCTCAGGGAAGAACTGGATTTGGAAATGTCCGAAACCAAAACCAAAGTTACGCATACAGGAGACAGAGCCAGATTTTTAGGCTATGACATTACGGTATCCAGAAGTCAGGATTTAAAGAAATCCGCAGGAGGATACAAAATCAGAAGCAATGCAGGAGTGGTGAAATTACTTGTACCCAGAGAAAAATGGGTGGGAAAGTTACTGGAATATCATGCAATCAAAATCAAGATTAACGAAAACGGAAAAGAAAGATTTGTAGCCCTACACAGAGGAAAACTGGTAAATCAAAGCGATATAGAGATTCTGGCAAGATATAATGCGGAAGTTCGTGGACTTTACAACTATTATGCCATAGCAAATGATTCCTTCAAGATAGGCAGATTTGCCAATCTTATGAAGTACAGTATGTACAAGACATTTGCCTGTAAGTATAAAACAAATGTTCACGAAATCAAGCGCAGATATTGTGTTGGAGGTCTGTTTACAATCGCATACGATACCAGAGCAGGAAGGAAAATCACGACCTTTTACAGAGACGGGTTTAAGCGAAAAGAATCAGCTACGAAGTTTGACAATGTGAGCGAACTTCCGCAGTTCTCAAAATACGCTAAAACCAACACTCTGAAACAGAGAGTGGAACGCCATACCTGTGAACTTTGTGGAAAGGATTGCAGAAATCTGGAAATCCATCAAGTAAAGAAACTAAAAGACTTAAAGGGCAATGCGGAGTGGGTATCCTTATGCGCAAAAGGAGACGGAAAACTCTTGTGGTATGCCCTGAATGTCATAAACTGATTCATTCTTAATACCGTAAATATAATAAGCGGAAAGCCGTATACATCGAGAGGTGTACGTGCGGTTTGGGAGGGAGGGGACGCAAGTCCTGCAAAGGATGAGCTGAACCTTACCTCATGACAGCACCTTGTTTTTGGGAGGCAAGGAGAAATCCACGCTCAAGGAAATTTCGGAACTGCTGGGGAAAGAGACCATTGATCTCTATAACCAGTCCGAAAACCGGGGCAGCCAGGTTTCCCACGGCCTCAGTTATCAGAAATTAGGAAAGGAGTTGATGACCCAGGACGAATTGGCAGTGATGGACGGCGGCAAGTGTATCTTCATGCTGCGGGGCGTGCGCCCGTTCCTTTCGGACAAGTACGACCTCACCCGGCACCCGAATTACAGATACACGGCCGACGCCGACCCTAAAAATGTCTTTGACATGGAACGGTACATGAAGAAGCAGCGTGCCGTGGTAAAGCCCACGGATACCTTCGATGTGTACGAGATTGACGCAACTACTTAAACCCAAATCAAAAACATTTTTTAGGAGGATTATTTTATGGCATTTTTCAACAGTGCAGTTGGTGTTTTGCAGACTCTCGTAGTGGCCCTGGGCGCAGGTCTTGGTATCTGGGCGTTATCAACCTTCTGGAAGGTTACGGCCAGGACAACCCTGCTTCCAAAAGCCAGGGTATGAAACAGTTGATGGCTGGCGGCGGTGTCGCCCTCATCGGCATCACTCTTGTACCTCTGCTCTCCGGCCTGTTCGGTTGATCGTCCGGCGGTGATCGCTTATGGGCGGCATACTCGACAAACTCGATGAATGGCTCCGAGGGTTGCTCATCGAGGGAATCACGGGAAACCTGTCGGGCATGTTCGATACGGTCAATACCAAAGTAGCGAGATCGCCGGTGAAGTGGGCCAGACGCCGCTGGCATGGAACAGCGGCGTCTTTTCTATGATCCGAAACCTCTCTGAAACGGTGATCGTTCCAATCGCCGGGGTTATCCTGACATTCGTAATGTGTTATGAGCTGATCCAGCTTGTGACAGAGAAAAACAATCTGCACGATGTAGATACCTGGATGTTCTTCAAGTGGATTTTCAAGACCTTCTGTGCCGTTCTCATTGTGACGAACACATGGAATATCGTCATGGGTATCTTCGATGTAGGGCAAAGCGTTGTGAACAGCAGCGCAGGCGTCATCATCGGAAATACCTCTATTGATATCAGCAGCGTTATCACGGATATGGAGGCGCAGCTTGAAGCCCTGGGCACAGGAGAACTGTTCGGGCTGTGGTTTCAGTCCCTTTTCGTGGGGCTTACCATGAACGCCCTTTCCATCTGTATCATGCTTGTCATCTACGGCCGCATGATCGAGGTGTATTTGACGACTTCCGTTGGACCAATTCCACTTGCCACCATGACGAACCGGGATTGGAGCCATACAGGACAGAACTATTTGAAATCCCTGTTTGCATTGGCATTCCAGGCATTTCTTATCATGGTGTGCGTGGGAATCTACTCTGTTTTGGTACAGAGTATCGCCACGGACGGAAATATCTCAGGCGCGATATGGGCCTGCATGGGCTACACGGTCCTGCTGTGCTTCGCCCTGTTCAAGACCGGCAGCCTCTCTAAGAGCCTGTTCGGAGCGCATTAAGGAGGCTTGATAAATTGGCGTATGTAACCATTCCAAAGGATTTGACGAAAGTAAAATCCAAAGTGCTGTTTGGGCTTACCAAACGGCAGCTTATATGTTTCGGAGCGGCGGCACTCATCGGAGTACCGCTTTTCTTTTTGCTCAGACGCACGGCCAGCAACAGTGCCGCCGCGTTCTGCATGATTATCGTCATGCTCCCGTTCTTTCTGCTTGCCATGTATGAGCGGCATGGTCAACCCCTGGAGGTGGTGGCCGGACAGGTCATCCGCTGTATGTTCCTGCGGACGAAGGAGCGGCCTTACCAGACAAACAATTTCTACGCAGCCCTGGAGCGGCAGGCCCAGGCGGAAAAGGAGGTGAAAGCCATTGTTCAGAAAGCGAAAGCCAGAGCCGCAGGCACGGCAGACGGCAAAACCTACGGTAAAGCTCACCGCCGCGGAAAAGCGTGAGATCAGCCGTATCCTGGAAACCGCCAGAGGTGATGGGAAACCTCACTCGGCGCAGGACACCATTCCCTTCCGTCAGATGTACCCGGACGGCTTGTGCCGGTTGGATGATACAACATGGAGCCGTTGCCTGGAATTTGAGGATGTGAATTACCAGCTTGCAAAGCCAGATGACCAGACGGCGATTTTTGAAGCCCTCTGCGATATGTATAACGCCCATGACGCTTCTATCGGCATGGAATTATCCCTTGTTTGCCGCAAGGTGAACAAAGCGGATTTTCGCAAACGAATTGAGATCGCGGCGCAGGAGGACAAGTTCGACACGGTACGCGCCCTCTACACGGATATGCTCCGCGGGCAGTTGGAACACGGCAACAACGGCATGGTCAAGACAAAATTCCTGGTGCTGACCATTGAAGCAAAGAACAGCAAGGAGCAAAAGCCCGTTTTTCCCGGATCATGCTGGATGCCCTGAATTACTTTAAGGCCATGGGCGCACTGGCAAAGGTGCTGGATGGCAAGGAGTGGCTGGCGGTGCTGCACGGTGTCCTTCACCCAGACGGAGACCCGTTTTCCTTTGCGTGGGAGTGGCTGGCGCCCTCCGGCCTGTCGGTCAAGGATTTCATTGCGCCGTCCTCTTTTCGGTTTGGCGAAGCACGGCGGTTTCAGATGGGCAGCAAAGTCGGCGCGGTCAGCTTTTTGCAAATCACAGCCCCGGAACTCAATGACCGGGTGCTTGCCGATCTGCTTGACACGGACAGCAGCATTTTTGTCAGCGTCCATATCCGCAGCATGGATCAGAATGAAGCCATCAAAACTGTCAAGCGCAAGATCACCGATCTGGACAGTATGAAGATCGACGCTCAGAAGCGGGCGGCGCGGGAAGGGTTCGATATGGACATCATCCCCACCGACATTGCCACCTATGCAGGTGAAGCAAAGAACATCCTCCGTGATCTGCAAAGCCGGAATGAGCGAATGTTCCTGATGACCTTCCTGGTAGTCAATGTGGCGGACACAAAGCAAAAGCTGGAGAACGATATCTTCCGGGCTTCCTCTGTGGCGCAGAAGCACAACTGTCATCTGGTGCGGCTGGACTTTCAGCAGGAGCAGGGGCTTGTGTCGGCGCTGCCGCTGGGCGTCAACCAAATCAGGATCGAACGCGGTCTGACCACTTCTGCCGTGGCAATTTTTGTTCCTTTTATCTCTCAGGAACTTTTCCAGAGCGGCGAGGCGCTGTATTACGGTCTGAACGCTACTTCCGGCAACATGATCCTTGCAGACCGCAAGCAGCTCAAAACGCCCAACGGTTTGATTCTTGGTACGCCGGGCAGCGGCAAGTCCTTCTCGGCAAAGCGTGAAATCCTCAATGTGTTTTTGGTGACAAAGGACGATATCATCATTTGCGACCCGGAGGCGGAATACTTTCCGCTGGTCCACCGCCTGGGCGGGCAGGTCATCAAGATTTCTCCCACAAGCAGCCAGTATGTGAACCCCATGGATATGAGCCTGAACTACTCCGAGGACGATAACCCACTTGCCCTAAAGAGCGACTTCATTCTCTCATTCTGCGAACTGGCAGCAGGCGGACGCAACGGCTTGGAGCCGGTGGAGAAAACGGTCATTGACCGGGCTGTGCGCGTGGTGTACCGCCCCTATCTTGCCGACCCGAAGCCGGAAAATGTGCCTGTCCTTGGCGACCTCTATGACGAGATCAGGCGGCAGCCAGAGCCGGAAGCACAGCGGATCGCGGCGGCATTAGAGCTGTATGTGCATGGCAGTCTGAATGTTTTTAACCACCGAACCAATGTGGATATCAACAACCGCCTTGTCTGCTTTGACATTAAGGAGCTTGGCAAGCAACTCAAAAATCTTGGGATGCTGGTCATTCAGGATCAGGTATGGAACCGCGTCACGGTGAATCGAAGCGAGGGCAAGTCCACCCGGTACTATGTGGACGAGTTCCACCTTCTGCTGCGCGGCGAGGTTGGCGCCTGGAGTGTGGAGATTTGGAAACGCTTTCGCAAATGGGGCGGCATCCCAACGGGAATCACCCAGAACATCAAGGACCTGCTTGCCTCCCCGGAGATCGAGAACATTTTTGAAAACAGCGACTTCATCTATCTTCTCAATCAGGCCAGCGGGGATCGGAAAATCCTCTGTGAGCGGCTGAATATCTCCACCCAGCAGGCGGCGCATATCAGTAACGCAGGCCCCGGCGAGGGGCTGATCTTCTTCGGCAATGTGATTTTGCCATTTGTGGACCACTTTCCGCAGGATAATGAGCTTTACAGCATTATGACGACAAAACTTGGTGAAACCGGGAAAGGAGGCACGGTGCATGAATGATGAAAAATATGTGATCGGCAGCGGAAGTTTTCGGCTTCTGATCGGTGATTTGTATGATCTCTATTGTTATCATTTCAGTTTGACCCGCAGACTGGCGGAGGCTGCGGACGAAAAGGCACTTTTGAAAATCCAGAAAAGCGTGTCCGGCTATGAGCGCAGGATGAAACGCCTTTGCAGGCGCTGGGGGCTACCCACGGATGATACGCCCTGGGCCTACGATACAATGGAGAAATCCATCCGGGAGCGGATGCTCCATGAATAAACTGACCCATGTGAGCCTGTTTTCCGGCATTGGCGGTCTGGACCTGGCGGCGGAGGCTGCCGGGTTTGAAACCGTCTGCCAGTGTGAGTGGGCGGATTTTCCGCACTCCGTCCTCTCCGCACGATGGCCGGATGTTCCCAGGTTCCGGGATATCACTACTTTTACGAAGGAGGCGTTTTTTGAAAAAACAGGACTTGAAACAGTTACCGTTATCTCAGGCGGCTTTCCTTGTCAGCCCTTCTCCACCGCCGGAAAACGGAAGGGCTTTGCGGATGAACGCTACCTGTGGCCGGAAATGTGCCGCGTTATTACCGAGCTGCGGCCCCGTTGGGTGCTTGGGGAAAATGTTGCTGGCTTCATCAATATGGGGCTCGACAAAACGATCT